>Ga0209988_10002653_pt1 | contig 11832 bp, 11 predicted proteins | sample N075metaG_FD_183115 | JGI IMG/M metagenome (GOLD analysis project Ga0209988, IMG submission 183115) | Deep subsurface microbial communities from Kermadec Trench to uncover new lineages of life (NeLLi) - N075 metaG (SPAdes) (version 2) | ecosystem: Environmental > Aquatic > Marine > Ocean trench... | reverse complement strand
GCAGACGTCGAGAAGTCGATCGACGTCCACCAATTGACCTGGAGGGCGATGATCTGGCGCGGCTGGTGATGAGCCTGGAGGAAGAAATGCGCGAGGCTGCCAAGGAGTTGCGATTCGAGTATGCCGCCCGGCTGAGAGACGAGGTCAACGAACTGAAGCGTGAACTACGCGAGGTGGCAGAGGCGGGCTAACGGACACGCCACCTCAACTTCGTTGGCGTTTGTGAAAGTTGTCGGGAGACCCATGTCGTCGACCAGCGCTTCTGCAACGATGATGCCGGCCGATGAAGACCGAAGAAGACCAGCCGACACAACCCCAGACGTTGCAAGACCGTCTGCGAGCCTTCTGCGAAGCGCGCTCTCCGTTCTTGCTGGTGTTCATTCCGCTGGCTCTGATATACATCACCACTGCTTCGTACGGGTTGGGTTATCACATCGATGCCTTTACCAATGCGGTGACCGGGTGGCACATCGGTATGACTGGCTCGGTCGTTCTGCCCGACTACGAAGAGGCGACCCGACCGGAGCAGGTTGGGAACATCGCATGGATTGTTGAGAGTCCTCGGGGTCCGGTTTCGCAGTATCCACCTGGGGCAGCACTCCTCTCGGCTCCGCTCTATCGTCTTTGGAATCAACCTCTGAGTCCGGCGGTGATCGGAGGATTCAACAACCCGGACGCCGAGCCGATCCCGCTCGGGTTTCCGTCGCTGACGCCCGCAACCCTCGCCGCTGCACTGGCCAGTGCCGCCGCGATGGGTTTGGTGGCGGCAACCATTCCCTACGCGGGCGGATCCCGGTATCAGGCCGTGATCGCCGGCTACGTTGGGGGATTGGCCACCACGATCTGGGCCGTGGCGTCGGATGCCCTATGGCAGCACGGTCCGGCCTCGATGTGGATTGCACTGGCCATTTTCTTGGTCGCTCGCTCCCATCTGGCTTGGGCCGGTGTCGCGTTCGGGGCGGCCATCTTGACCAGGCCGCATCTGGCACTTGTGGCTGCCGCGCTTGGCCTTTTTCTGATTTTCACCCGCAGGAGCATTGTGCCCGCGCTCAAGATCGGGGCGGGTTCATTTCTCGGGTTGAGCGTCCTTCTTTGGTACAACTGGTGGCTCTGGGGGAAGCCGACTGTCACCGGTGGCTACGGGGACGGAAGGATCGACCAGGTCCTCAGCACCAACTTTGGTGCATATATCCAGAACATCCTCGGAGCGGTGTTGGATCCAATCCATGGTCTTTTGCCCTACTCACCGTTTCTCCTGATTCTCATACCGGGCTTGCCCAAGGCGTGGAAAAACTCCCCCGATTGGGCCAAAGGTGCCGGCATCGGAGGGATCGTCTACTTACTCGTGCAGCTCAAGGCAAACAGGTTCTCGGGTGGGGAGGGTTTCGTCGGATATCGCTATCCGCTCGAGGCGTTGACTGCCGCTGCGGTGATTCTCTTTATCTCGTATCAGCAATGGGTGAGCCGGCGGAGGATGGTCAAGTGGTTGTTCTGGGTGGGAGTGGTGATAGCTATGACACTCCAGGTCGTTGTCTAGCCAGGCGGATGCCTCTCATGGGGGACGTCTGCAAGGCAAGGACCTCCTCCTGCTGGCGGTGGCGGCCGCCTCATGGCCTCTAGGCGTCTGGGCTCGCAATCCGACTGACTTCGTCCATCCAGAACGGCTTTTGGCCCTTGTCCTCGGTGTGTGGCTTGTTGGGTTGGGCGTCTCCTGGTTGCTTGTTCGCCTGGGCGTCAGCCGAACCACAGCGGTGCGGTCGGTGTTCATCTCGATTGTGCTCCTCATGGCCGGAGGTCGGCTGATACGGCAAACCGGAGTTCTGGCGGGATGGGTCGTCATCGTTGCCATTATCGCTCTCAGTGCCTTTGTGTTCGCCAGGCTTGGCGATGCGGCCGGGGTTCGAGCAGCCGTTGCTGGATTGGCCGTCGCTCTTGTCTCCGGCGTCGCGATTTCTGGGTATCTCAGTTGGTCGAGTTATGGAGAAAGCGCTGTTATCGAAACCACTTCGCCCCAATTGGATCTGGTCGAGCATCCCGACATCTTCCTGGTGGTGATCGATGGCTACCCCGGTATCCAAGCCTTCAGGATGGACACGGGTGATGCCAAGACATCCCTGATAGGCGATCTCGAGGCTCGTGGTTTTGCTGTCCCCTCATCGGCGTGGAGCTCCTACTGGTCGACTCAGCTCTCAGTGGCCAGTCTTCTGGAGATGACCTATCCGGCCACCGAGCCCTTCGACGGAGATGCGACGACCCAAGCTCTCTATGACGTGATCGCCGGAGAGAACCGACTGTTCGAATTGATGAAAAAAGAAGGTTACGACACCTATGTCGTGGAATCCGGCTGGAGTGGCAGCGCCTGTGGGGCAAACGTCGACTTCTGCGAATCGTCTGCCTTTATCGACGAAGCCATGTTCTTCACCCTTTGGGACACCGTCGCCGGGCCGTATCTTTCATCGTCGATCGGTCATGCGTTCACGCTGGGAACGCAAAAGACGATGGATTGGGTTGTCGAGAACGCCCAGCGCATCAGCTCGGACGACCGCCCGAGTTTTGTGTTCGTCCATCTGGTGGCTCCCCATCTTCCCCTCTTTCTGGACCGCACGTGTACGACCCAGGTGGGGGCAGCGCGGAGCGGTTCGACCTTCTATCACGCAGGCGTCGACGACGCCGAACGTGAGGAGTATTTTGCTGAACAGACGCACTGCATCGACTCGTTCATGATCAAGCTGGCTGATCTCACCAACCCGGACACGGTGGTGATCTTCACCGGGGATCACGGGACCGATCGCCGGGCCCAGTTGAGCACTCCGCCTGATGAGTGGGGGCGGGAAGCAACCGTTGAGCGAATGAACGTGATGGTGGCGGTCCGCACCGCAGTCGGATGCTCAATCGGGGATCCGATCATGGTGCCCAATCTGATGCGCCGGGTTCTGTCGTGTTACGCCGGCGATGAAGTGTCCGACAACCCGAACCGAATGTTTATCAAACCGATGGCGGAAGTCGCCATGGACGAGCTGGATAGCTTGCTGCTCCTGCGATAGCGAGGGTTCAAGTGACGAAACAGGTGTTCAGATCGGGGTTGAGGACGACACAGCTGACGACGAATATGTAATAGACCTGGATCACAATCGATAGCAATGCGGTCACCAGCAGGAATCTCCTTCCCAATCGGCTTTCGCGGGCCATGGTCCACGCGGCGAATCCGAGGGCGGCCGAAGCCAGAGTGATGGCCTCGAGAGGATATCGATACATCACCGGGAGCCCGCCCGACGCCCTGTTCAAGAATGCATGCACAAGCAGGTAGGCCAGCGCGGCAAGAGCACCGGATCTGGCCCAACCTGGCACCTGTTTCCAATACCGGATCAACCCAAAGGTGGCAACACCCAGGACCGGGCTGAGGAGCAAGAACCCATTGGGGACGCCGACGAACATCGAGAACACGTTGCGGGCGTATTCGAGGATCGTGAACCGTTCCACCGCTCCGGCGGCGACTGCCGGAGAGTATCCGCCTCTGAATGACAACCCTCCGAAGATCACCCAGTTGTAGGCCAGAAGCAACACCACTCCGACGGCCGTCACGGCGGCGATGATGAGCGCAGGTCTTATCGACCGTTGTCGCCATGCCTCGGCGATTCCGGAGACCGCGGCGAAAACCCCCGTTATCGGTCTCGTCAACACACACAGGGCAAAGCCGGCACCTGCCAGGGCGAAACCCCTGGTACTGAGGCCGATCAGGGCGATAGAGGCCCAAAACTGATCAGGTCCGTGTGGCCAAAGCTCCGCCGACGAGATCGCCCATGTGGTTGTTCCGAGCGCCAGTACTCCAGTGGCAACCGTGGCGAACTTGGGGTCCGTCAGTCCTCGCAGGAGCCACCAAACGACCACCAGCGACGCCATCGTCAGCACCATCGCCGTGACGGTGGATGGAACAACCGAAAACCGACTCGAACCTCCGACGAAGTACGACGGGAAGGCGATTCCGATGAGTCCTGGCGGCCTATTGCTTACGATCGTGTTGTCTCTGCCCGGGACAAACCAGATGTCAAGAGTGTCGAGGTTTTCTGTGATGGGCCCGTACTCGGAGAGGTCGAGTGTGCCTTTTTCGCTGAGCTGCCAGGCGGCGACCGCCGCTGCCTCACTGTCGGGATTGGCCGTTTCATCCCATCGGGCGTTCCACACGAATAGCGGGAGGAGCAAGATCAAGAGCGCCAGAATGTGCCAGCGCTGCTCCTCTCGAAACCACTCGACTATCCGCACTTCGACAGTGTCGCACCAGGGGTTGGGCCTGCCTGGGAATCAGCAGCGCTGATGTCAAGCGTCAAGATGTCGTGTCGATACCGTATAGGCGATGAAGCTCTCCGTCTTGATGCCAGTTTTCAACGAAGCTCGCACCCTCGATGTAATCGTCGAGCGCGTGCTGTCGGCTCCCGTCGACATGGAGATCGAGCTGGTTTGCGTTGACGACTGTTCGACCGACGATTCTCTGAGCGTCCTCAATCACCTGGCTGAATCCGACCCTCGCATCAGAGTCCACACTCACCCGGTCAACATGGGCAAAGGAAAGGCCATCAGAACGGCCATCGAGGAGATGACCGGCGACATTGCGATCGTCCAGGATGCTGATCTCGAATACGACCCGGCCGATTATCCGAGGGTTCTCGCTCCGATAATCAATGGTGACGCGGACGCCGTTTACGGGTCGAGGTTCGCGGCCAGCGAGCAGCGGCGGGTTCTTTTCTTCTGGCATGCCCTGGGTAATCGGGTTCTCACAACGTTGTCGAACATGGTGAACGACCTCAATCTCACCGACATGGAGACTTGTTACAAGGCGGTGCGGGCGGATGTTCTAAAGCGTCTTCGTCTGACCAGTGATCGATTTGGATTCGAGCCTGAGGTCACGGCCCGCCTCGCCCAATGGGGCGCCCGAATCTATGAGGTGCCGATCAGCTATCACGGCAGGACTTATGCCGAGGGCAAGAACATCGGCTGGCGAGACGGCGTCGAGGCTCTCTGGCTCATTCTCAAGTTCCGCTTTCTCGATACTCGTGCGACCAACGAAGATCAGGTAGTCACGAGACAGAGTCTCGGTCGTGCCCCACGTTTCCGGAGATGGGTTCTCGACAGTTTCGCCCCATACATCGGCGAGCGAGTACTCGAGGTCAACGCCGGTCCGGGAAACACCACAGAGCATCTTCTCCTACGGCGTCAACTGGTTGTGACTGACTCTGACCCGGTCCACGTCGAAACCCTGCGTCGACGCTTTGGTCATCTGGCAAACGTGGAGACCCTGGTCGCCAACTTCGCCGTCGACCCTCCCGACCACATCGAGCCCGTCGATACTGCCCTTGTCTTCGATGGTCTCCAGCGGGAGACCGAACCGAAGGTATATCTCGCCAACGTGGCGTCTGTCGTGGCATCCGGCGGATATCTGCTCATCCAGGTGCCGGCTCATGACGTGTTCTTCGGCTCCACAGATAGGGCGGCTGGCCACGCCCGGCGCTTCGAGCGTGAGGAGCTGGAGGACACCATCCGTTCGGCGGGGGTCGAGCTAGTCCGCCTCGATGAGTTCAACCGCTTGGGCGCCATCGGTTGGCGCGCCAATCATGTGATTGGCTCCGGTCGGATCACACCCTTCGTGGCGAGGAGTTTCGACATTCTCGTTCCGGTGGCCAGACGAATCGATGCGACACTCCCCGGGCGCGGTCTCAGTTGGCTTGCCGTGGCCAGAGTGCCGTAGATGAAACAATCCGCGCTATCACTCGTGGTGGCTGCGGTTGCACTTCTCTTTGCCAGCGGTATCGCAGTCCGGGTGGTGGCAGACGCTGACTGGGATGTGACGGTCCTCGCTGCCTTCGGTGAGGACGACCACTCCACACGGACTTACGCAGAGGAGCGTCTCGGAGAGGTGTTCCTGAGGTCCGACCTGGGCCACGACGGTCGATTCTTCTTTGTGCAGTCCAACGACCCATGGGTGACGGACCCTGCCGAAAACATCGATGTTGTCGATCGCCCTCTTTATCGGAGCCAGCGCATGCTCTATCCGGTCCTTGCCGGTGGTGGCGGATTGCTCAACGCCGAGGCAATCATTTGGTCGATGATCATCGTCAATGTGATCGCAATGGGTTTGGGGAGCTGGGCAGTGGCTCAGGTTGCCATCGAAATGGGAGGCTCTCCCTGGTGGGGTCTTGCCTTCGTCCTGAACATCGGCTTCATCTCGGAGATGACCATCGGTGCGGCGGGGGTTGTCGCCGGAGCGGCCGCCTTCGGGTCGGTGGCCCTGTGGATGAAAGATCGCACCGGGTGGGCAGTGACTCTGATGACGCTCGCCGTTCTCTCACGTGAGGCAATGCTGGTGGCGGCATTGGGCACCTCCTGGTATTTGTGGAAACGCGGCGAGAGGAGGCAGGCGATTCTCGCCACCGCTGTTCCTACGACCGCCGCAGCGATGTGGGCCCTCTACATCCGACTACGCATCGGCGGTGGGGCTGGCGTCGATCAGGTGGAGGAGATCGGTCTTCCGTTTGTTGGTTTCGCCAAGGCTTACGGCTCCTGGTTGGGGAACCCCGTTGATCTCGCGGTCGCGCTGGCCATGATGCTTCTTTTTCTGCTCTTCGTTCGCCGGGTGTTGCTCTCTGGCGAACTGGTTGGCTGGGCGTTCGTCGGGTTCGTCGCTTTGGCGATCCTCTTCACCGAGCAGGTCTGGATCAGCTACTTCAACATCACACGAGCCATCGCTCCGGTCATTACCGCGTTCGTTCTCCTCGTGTTCGCATCGTCTGATGCCGAAGAACATAGGTGATGGCTGAGCCGACACCACTTGTCTCGATAGTTCTACCCGTTTTCAACGAAGTAACTCATCTCGAAGAAGAAGTAACGCGGATCTCCAAGGCCCTGGATGAGGCTGAAATGAGCTACGAGATCATCGTTGTCGATGATGGGTCAACCGATGGCTCCGGCGAGTTGGCTGAGACGCTGGAGATTCGTGTGCTCCGATTCGCCACCAATCGTGGCTCCGGTTCGGCCCGCAAGTACGGCACGATGAGTGCACACGGCGAGGTGGTTGTCTGGACCGACGTCGACATGACCTACCCCAACGATCAGATCGCCGAGCTTGTGAGAGAAATGGATGGTTACGACCAGGTGGTGGGGGCCCGCAATTCCGAGGAGGGAACAGTCAAGTTTCTCCGTGGACCGGCGAAATGGCTCATCAGGAAACTTGCCTCGTATCTGTCGCGTACCGAAATTCCAGATCTCAACTCTGGATTCAGAGCGTTTCGCCATGACGTCGCAGACCAATTTCTCTATCTGCTGCCTCGTGGGTTCTCCTGTGTGACCACGATCACCATGGCGTTTCTTTCCAATGGCTATTCGATCAAGTACGTGCCGATCGAGTACACCACACGTGCCGGCGAGTCGAAGTTTCACTGGTGGAGTGACACACAGCGTTATCTACTCCAGGTGGTGCGGATGGTCTTGATGCACGAACCGATCCGCTTCTTTGGACCTCCCGCCGCCATCCTTGGGCTTGTCGGCGCAGGGAAGATGGTCTTCGACCTGATCGATAAGGATTTCCGAGTGGGAACCAACACCATTGTTCTGCTCGGTCTCGCCTTTGCTCTAGCAGGCGTTGGGCTGATCGCCGACCTCCTGGTGCAACTCAATAAGCGGCGACATGATGTGATGCCGGCCACTCTGTCAAGGAACGACAATTGAGCTGCAAGCAGAACGTGGTTCGAGGCATTGGCTAGACCTCCTTTATCTCCGGCTGCCCATCTGAGAATGCCCCTAGTACAGAAGATCCTGAGGGCGCATAGTCCACGATCAGTTGTAGAGGTTGGCCCCGGCATGGGAGGGCCGAGTTGGTACATTGCGGAGTCTCGTTCGTATGTCGGATATGAACCCGACAAGGCTGCCTTCGAGGTGGCATTGAATCGCCTAAGAGAGTTCCCGGACGCGGTTGTGCTCAACGATCAAATCCCGGAAGGAGGGCGCCAAGAGTTCGACGCGCTGGTGGCACTAGAGGTGCTTGAGCATCTCGACGACGATATCGGCGCCCTCACGCAATGGGTTGATTGGGTTACTCCTGGTGGGATCGTCATTGTCTCGGTTCCTGCGAAGGCTGCGAGATTCGGCCCTTACGACGCTGCCGTCGGCCACTTCAGGAGATATGAAAGGGAGGAGCTACGCGATCTGATCACTTTGGCAGGTCTGTTGGATCCTCAGGTGATGGCCTATGGGATGCCGATCGGATACCTGCTCGAAACGGTGCGGAATCGCGTTCTCGTCCATCGGCTTCCCGTCGTCGATGGCGATGTACAGAGAACCCTCAGAAGCGGGCGTTCTTTCCAGCCCTTGAGATATGTGAATCTTGTGACCGCAGTCATGTGGCCATTCCAGTTGCTACAGCGTGGGTTCGTGCGCACAAGCTTTGGAATCGGCTGGGTAGCTACAGGGAGGGTCGCCTGATGGCTCCAACATTCTTGTGGGTTCGACGCGTGTTCGCATTGTTGATGGTGGCGCTTCTGGCCTGGGTGCTCGCGACCGGCCTGGACAGTGTGGAGCGCGCCGACGCGGTGAGTCTTCGGTTCGGGTTGGCCGTCGTTCTTGGCCTGGGCGGCCTACTCGCTGCGTCGTTCAGTTGGTCGACTCTGATCGACTCATCTTTTCGATCTGGCATAGTCACTTTTGGAGCAACCTTGCCCATTCGGCATCTACCGCTGGGAGGTCTTGGTCAGCTCGCCGGGCTATCAGGGGTCTCGAAAGCCATGGGTGCCTCTAACGCGCACGTAGCTCGGGCCGCCCCATTCTTCATGGTTGCGACAGCTTCCGGGGCAAGCCTCGCAGCTTCACCAATCCTCTGGATTGGCGAGGCACCAACCTGGATGCGACTAATCGTGTCTTTTGGAGTGGCGGGAACGGTCGCTTTCGTGCTGCGGGGCAATTGGCTCGTGAATGTTGTGGTCCGGAGATGGCACGGTGTCGATGACATCGAGCCCTTGAACTTGAGGGTGGCGGTGTTTTGGTCCTTCGTCGCAATGTCAGGAGCTGCTGCCGCTTTTTCCGTACTCTTCCCGATGGTCGGTTCATATCTGGAGGCGGTGGCAGGCCTATCAGCTGCTTGGCTCATCGGATTCCTGTTCGTTATTGCTCCAGCCGGACTCGGAGTTCGCGAGGCAGCTCTCGTCGCGTTGTGGCCTGAGATCGACACCGCAACTGTGGTCGCTGCCGCTTTGACTCACAGAGTCTCGACACTGGCCGCCGAGATGGTTCTCTTTGGTCTTTCGTGGCGACTCTCGAAGACATTTCTGAATCCGAGGAAGGCCGAATAGGAGGATCGTATGACCTCGACAAGCCTAGTTACCGGCGGTGCCGGCTTCATGGGCTCCCATGTGTCCGGATCATTGCTCAAGGCGGGACACGACGTCGTTGTACTTGATGATCTAAGTGGAGGGTTCATCGAGAACGTTCCAGATGAAGCGGAGTTCGTAGAGGGCTCGGCGGTGGACTATCGGATGCTAAGAGGTCTGTTCGCGAAACACCGCTTCAACTACGTGTTCCATCTCGCTGCTTATGCTGCGGAAGGGTTGTCTCACCACATCCGACGCTTCAACTACGAGAACAACATAGTGGCGAGCGCCGGTTTGATCTCACTTGCGATCGAACATCGTGTTAGCCGGTTTGTCTTCACGAGTTCGATCGCCGTTTATGGGGAAGCACCCCTGCCGATGTCTGAGGACATGGAAATGGCGCCAGTAGACCCATACGGAATAGCCAAGATGGCAGTAGAACTTGACTTGGCAGCGGCTCATCGGTATTTCGGTCTTGAATTCACCATCTTCAGGCCTCATAACGTCTATGGAGAGAACCAGAACATCGGCGACAAGTATCGAAATGTCGTTGGGATATTCATGAACCAGATAATGAGATCCAGGCCGCTTACGGTGTTTGGAGACGGAACACAGACACGAGCGTTCTCGTACATTCGTGATGTTGCTCCCATCATCGCCAAGTCGATTGAGCTACCCGAGACGAGGGGTGAGGTGTACAACGTCGGCTCCGACCAACCACATTCCGTGCTCAAGATGGCGCATGTGGTCTCACATGCCATGGGTGTCGAGCCGAGAGTTGAGTTCCTTCCCGAGAGAGACGAGGTCACACATGCGTACTCATCACATGAGAAACTTCGCAGCATATTCAAAGATGAAGTGTCGACGTCATTGGAGGAAGGTATAGGAGCGATGGCGCAGTGGGCCCTCGAGGTAGGCCCTAGAAAGGGCGAGCCCTTCGATAGCATCGAGGTGGTTCGGGGCCTTCCGGCATCATGGGAGGCTGGGTTGGGTGGTGCATGAGAGTCTGCTGGACCGGAACGTTTGAGCCGTCCTTTGAACGCAACAAGAGGCTCGCGGAGTACCTCAGCGCTGCAAACGTCCACCTAGAACGGGTCCGGATCCCAGTTTGGCCGATCGACAGGGTTCACGCTTTTGCGCAAAATCAGGTGAGCCTGGCGATCAAGCTCATCTGGGCACAGCTGAGGCTTCTGCTGGTTTTACTAGCCAGACCTCGGCCCGATATCTATTTCGTGTCATACCCCGGTTGGTTTGATGTTCCAGTCGTCAAGTTGATTTCAACGCTAAAGCGGCGTCCTCTTGTTTTCGATCCATTCATATCCCTTTACGACACAGCAATCACAGACCGACAGCTCTTAAAGCCAACCTCGCTAATCGCACGTTTGGCGCGGCTCGTAGACCGCGTTGCCGTGCGACTCAGCGATCGAGTTATCGTTGACTGCCCGGCTCACGCCAGATTCATGGCTCAGTTCGCAGGCGTCTCCGAGGACAAGTTTGGCGTGGTGTACCTCGGAGCCGACGAGGCGACCTTTTCCCCTTCAGCCTCGACAAGTGCCGGAAGAGACATCGTCCTCTTCTACGGAACATATGTACCTTTGCAGGGCGTCGAGATCATTGTCCACGCTGCCCACGAATTGGGAGAGTCGGTTCAGTTCCGACTTGTCGGAGAGGGCCAGGCGAGAAACGATGCGGAGCGTGTGGCAAGGGATTTGCGTGTCGATTCAATTGAGTTCATCGATCCTCTACCCCAAGCCGGTCTCGTGGACGAGATGGCAGCAGCGTCTATAGTGCTGGGAGTTTTCGGGAGTTCACCGAAAGCGAATCGCGTAATCCCGCACAAGCTGTTTGAGGCTATCGCATGTGGGCGACCGGTTCTCACGGGAGCGACGGAGGCTGTAACGGAGACGTTCAGTGAGGCCGAGATCGCTACCTGCGCTCTCGGGGACTCGAAGTCTCTCTCAACAAGCATTTCCGACTTGCTTGCAGATCCTGATCATCGCGACCAGCTAGCCGTCGCCGGTCGCCAACGTTTCGTTCGTGATTTCAGTAGGGATGCCCAGGCTCGGCGACTGTTGGGTGAGTTGGCCTCGGTAGTAGAGCATTGAGACGAACACGTGTTCGCTCCGAATGCGGATTACACTGTGGTAACTCAGGCGACCAGGCGAGAATTTGTCCACCGATTCGATACTCATCAGGGGCGCCCGTGAGCACAATCTGAAGAATCTCACGGTCGAACTCCCCAGGGAAAAACTCATTGTCTTCACCGGACTCTCCGGCTCCGGGAAGTCTTCGCTGGCGTTCGACACCATCTACGCCGAAGGTCAGCGACGATACGTGGAGTCGCTATCCGCTTACGCCCGTCAGTTTCTCGGGCAGATGGACAAGCCTGATGTCGACTTCATCGACGGTCTCTCCCCGGCGATCTCGATCGACCAGAAGACTGCGTCTCGGAACCCGAGATCAACGGTCGGCACGGTCACCG
>Ga0209988_10002650_pt1 | contig 11839 bp, 5 predicted proteins | sample N075metaG_FD_183115 | JGI IMG/M metagenome (GOLD analysis project Ga0209988, IMG submission 183115) | Deep subsurface microbial communities from Kermadec Trench to uncover new lineages of life (NeLLi) - N075 metaG (SPAdes) (version 2) | ecosystem: Environmental > Aquatic > Marine > Ocean trench... | reverse complement strand
AATTCATCGTACTGAAAAAGCGTTGAAAGAATGGAAGGAAAAATTAAGTGATGATATTCAATATCATAAATTTGTTCAGTTCAATTTTTTCAGGCAGTGGAAAGCTGTACGCAATTATGCAAATAAAAACGGCATTAAAATAATCGGCGATATGCCAATCTTCATAGCTTATGATAGTGCAGACCTCTGGGCAAATAAAGAAATTTTTTCTGTTGATGATGATGGCAAACTTAATACTGTTGCAGGTGTGCCGCCTGATTACTTCAGCCCAACGGGACAGCTTTGGGGAAATCCTTTATATAGGTGGAAGGTGATGGAAAAAGATGATTTTCTCTGGATGAGAAAACGCTTTGCAAGTTTATACGAGTTGATTGATATTGTTCGTATTGATCACTTCAGGGGTTTTGATGCTTATTGGGAAATCCCGGGCGATGCAGAAACTGCTGTAAAGGGAAGATGGGTAAAAGCACCGGGAGAAAAATTATTCAAATCAATAATCAAACATCTTGGCGATGTTCCAATTCTTGCAGAAGACCTTGGTGTGATAACTCCCGAAGTTGAAGCGCTGCGTGATAAATTTAATTTTCCCGGAATGAAAATACTTCAATTCGCTTTTGGCACCGATATGGAAACTAAATTTCTTCCGCATAATTATATTCCAAACTGTGTCGTACTTACGGGTTCACACGATAACGATACAACCCGCTCATATTTTGAAAAAGTAAAAAAGGAAGAATATCATATTTACGAACATGCACAGGTATATTTAAATTATTTTGGCGATGATCTTGTAAACGAGTTAATAAGAATGGCGTATGCATCCGTTGCAAATATTGTTATTATTCCAATGCAGGATATTCTTAATCTTGGAGGAGAAGCAAGAATGAACTTTCCCAGCAGGTTGGGTGAAAACTGGGCCTGGCGTTTTACATGGGAACAGATTAATGAAAATATTGCACCGCATTATAAAGGACTAACTGTTCTTTACGAACGACCACCTAAGAAAAAGAAAAAAGCCGAGAAGATCAAAGTGGAAGAGGAGTGATTAAATAACTTTTTTGAAATGGCTGCCTCAAAAGAAAATAAAATTGTCATTGCGAGGAGGATACGACAGCTTGCCCCGATTCAGCGAGGAAGCAATTTTTTAATTTTATTCAGAAAAACTAGAACACTTCTTTATACGTGTTGTTGTCAAATTAATTGCCCTGAATATTAGAGACTATGTGAAAAATAATCTTTGTCATTAACCCACGATTTCAATCGTGGGATTTATGACAAACAACGCAACAATTGTAACCGGTTTTAACCGGTTTTCATAATTTTCACGCAGCTTCTTTAACCGGGGAACTTGTAAGTCCTGCAGATTAAGGCTTCAGCCATAACTTGAAAGGATCAACCGCGGCTGAACACAAGGCGGGGTTAAAACCCCCGATTTTTTTCGTTCTTTAATATCCCACGCCATGAATGGCGTGGCAATTCATAGTTCTTATAAATATTTTTTTTAGTCAAGTTTAGTAAATACAAATATTCGTGAATCGATTTCATCAAAAATGAATCAAATATCAATTGAAATTTTAATTAAATCATTATAACCGGAGAGAAAATTGAAAAAGATAACATTAGTCCTGTTCACATTATTATTTTTTGTAATTGGTTGCAGTGATAATAAAACTCGAACATCTGATGATCTTAACTGGACAACCAATTTAGGCAAAGCCATTGAAACAGCAAAAGTAGAAAATAAAGCTGTATTGGTTAACTTCACCGGGTCTGATTGGTGCAAGTGGTGTTTTAAATTGAGTGGTGAAGTTTTCTCACAGGATGAGTTTAAAGAATATGCTGCTGAAAATCTTATTCTTGTAAAAGTAGATTTCCCCCGCAGCATTCCTCAATCGAATCAAACAAAAGCTTATAATCAATCGCTTGCACAAAAGTTTGGAGTTCAGGGATATCCAACAATTATAATAATTAACTCTCAGGGTAAACCTGTAGCAAAAACAGGTTATCAGGCAGGTGGAGCTGGTAATTATATAAATCACATCAAATCTTATTTAGGCAGTTAATTTTTTGTCGGCAGATCAGTAAGTGGTTGTGTCGCTCCTCTGGAGCTAAGTTTTTGTAGTGCATTTGTAAATTACTAATGTGCCGCCGCTCTGCGGCTTAAGTAGAAAGAAGTTGCAATTTATTTGTAAAGATTTGCAGCCACTTTATTAGCTGCGGAGCAGTGACATATCAGTAAAATACCCTGGCAAAGAACAACAGAGCTTCGTAGAAGCGAAACAGAGTTGCTAACATATCTTCGCGCTGCCACTTTGATGATAGACCTATTAATAGATATGGCAGATTTCCAAAATCTGGCATATCTAAATCTATTCCTAAATCACTCAACAAATACTTATTTTTTAACATCACTTTAAAATGAATTTGAGTTGAGAATGAACGAACCCCAATTACAGAAACATAGAACACTATCAGCTATAAAAGAAAAATTCTATTCAGGGAAAGCTGCTTTTGAAAAAGCAGACCTCGATCATCTATACAAACAGTTTGAAGACGAACTTAAAAATGCAGTTAATAATAAAGCGATTTGTAAAGATGCAGAATTAACGGAATCGTGGCTTGAGATTTTCAAAGCAGTTTCTGCAGGATATTTTGCCGACCCTGTAATGGCTGCTATTGATAAAGAAATTTTTTATGACCTCGGACTTTATCTGCTTGAAGAGATGAAAGAAAATTCCGGGAACCAAATCAATATCTTTCTTGCTCACGAGTACCTTAATTTATTCCGCGCTTCTTCTCTTCTTAAAAAAATATATGATGAGAAAAAGTGGGAAGAGCTTATTTATAATTTAATACTTAAAAGTAATTATAATATTAATGTGTTGTTTAATCAGCGGGTTAGAGATTACGGCGGGAAACCATTATTCAAAATAATTAAAGGCAATACCGTTAAAGAGATAAGCTGGGATGAGACGAAAAAAAATGTTGATGATTATGCCCGTTCTTTTTACAGTTTAATTAAAGATGAAGATGCTGACTCGGTAAAGATTGCATTCCTTTTAGAGAACAGTCCGCAAATGCCGCTGCTCGATCTTGCCTGCCTGACAAACGGTATGGTAAACATAATGATACCGGCTAATTCTGTAACTGCACATATTTCATTCATACTAAATCAAACAGAAGCTCCTCTTTTAATTTTACATGATGAAAAGCAATTAGCAAAAGTTAAATCTATAAAAAATGAGTTGAAGTATTTAAAGAAAGTTATACTACTTCGTGGCACAAGTGCAGATGATTGGGTTATCTCGTTTAAAGAATTTATTGAATCCGGGAAAAACATTAGCATTGATGAGCTGAATGCATTTAATAAGAAAATCCAGATGAACTCGCTTGCAACAATAATGTACACTTCGGGAACAACCGGCGAGCCGAAAGGGATAATGTTTTCGCAGATGAATATAATTTACAAACGCTTTTGCCGTGCAATGGCGCTTCCGGAAATAAGTGATAAGGACAGGTACCTTGCTTTCCTTCCGTTGTTTCATACTTTTGGCAGATGGCTTGAAATGATGGGGAGCATCTTTTGGGGCGCAGAGTATTGCTTTATGGAAAATCCCTCGGTGGAAACTATGATTGCAAACATGAAGCTTGTTCATCCAACAATTTTTATAAGCATTCCTAAAAAATGGATGCAGCTTTATGAACAGGTAAGTTATAAAGTTGATATCGAAATGGATGAACACGAAACTATAAAAAATGCAGTTAAAGAATTGACCGGCGGAGAGCTAAAGTGGGGACTTTCGGCAGCAGGTTATTTGCCGCCAGACGTGTTTAAATTCTTGCAGAGTTATGGTATTGAATTGATGAGCGGTTTCGGGATGACAGAAGCTACCGGCGGTATAACTATGACACCTCCACAGCAGTACAAAGAAAATTCCTTGGGTAAAGCATTGCCCGGAATTCAAATAAAATTGAGTGCGGATGGTGAAATATTAATTAAAGGACCTTATGTACTTGAGGGTTATTACGGAAAATCTTACGAAGAAGTTTTTGTGGATGACGGATGGCTGCCAACCGGTGATGTAATGAAAATGGATGCGGATGGTTTTATAGAAATAATCGACAGGAAAAAAGAGATATATAAGAACATCAAGGGCGAAACTATTGCTCCGCAAAGAATTGAAAATTTCTTCAGAGAATTTGAATACGTTAAACAGGTTTTTCTTGTCGGCGACCACCTCGCATTTAACACCGTTCTTATATATCCTGATTTTGATTCTGATGACTCGCCGTTGAAGAAAATGAACGACAAAGAAAAACAGGATTATTTCTCTTCACTCATAGTTACAGTTAATAAATTTTTAGCTCCATTCGAAAGGATACTAGACTTTCGATTAATTGAAAGACCTTTCACTGAAGAAAAAGGCGAGCTTACACCAAAGGGAACTTATAAAAGAAGAGTGATCGAGCAAAACTTCGATGAAGTAATTGAATCTATGTACACAAAAAATTACATAAGCGTTATTGTTAATGATGTTGAAGTACGGATACCTAACTGGTTTTTAAGAGAGAAGGGTTTTTTAAGCCGCGATATAACTGCAAGCGGTGACGGAATTAAAATTCCAAAAATCAATGCGTCACTTATAATAGAACGGCAGCAATCCGATTCCAACATTTTCCGAATTGGCAGTTATAATTACCAAATCGATTTGCAGTACATTGATATGCAGATATTTCTAACCAACCCGGTTTATTGGATAGGCAACAATGATCTTTTTAACTTTTCTGGAGAATCAATCTATCAATGGTACAGAGGGCAGTCGGCTCAACCAGGTGTTAAGTATCATTCTTCCTGCCACAATATTAAAATTGATGAGGGAGTAAAAAATGATTTTAAGCGCATAAATAGCAAGGATGAATTTTCATTGCAAGGACTGCAACTCTCTGCATTAATTCTGCAGTCTGATGAGGAAAAGGAGCACCTGGCAGCAGCAGGTTATTTGCAAAAAATATTAGCCGATGAAACAAACTACAATTATAATTTTGCTATGGCAATTGCAAGCAGACCAAACATAACCGGCTCACTTGAAACAAGACAAAAATTATTTAAAGCCGTAGTACAAAACTTAAACCGTGCACGTTTCGAAGAGATTTTTCTGTTGTTTCTTAGTTTCAATTATAATTTGATTAATGAAGATATGATTGAATATTTAATCGGATTAAAGCGCGGTGAAGATATCCTGTACATCACAAAAAATATTTTTCAGTTGCAAGCTGAAAAATTAGAGACAGGCGAATCGTTTGAAAATTCATACGTTGCTTCTTTGTTAGATTTGCTTGAGGCATACAGCTATAAACATCCAACAACTTTTAAACGCATAAGAAGATTTATAATGCGGTATGCTGTGTTCAGTTCTTCAGATAAGTTAAAACAAAAAGCCGATCTCACACTTATCAATTTAAAGAAGGGTTTGAGAGAATGGCTTGGTAAAAACCAAACCGTTGCTGTGGATATGGAAACCGGCGAAGAATACGGTTGGGAAGATGTATTAATATTTGAAGAGGGCATTGATCCTGAAGACAGATTGAGAGTGAAAAATGCCTTAATAAAAACCGCTGTATTACGCGAAGCTATTTTTCTTTTCTCTAAAGGCGTATTACTACGTCTCAATAATTTACTCCCGGGTGGTGTGTGGATCAGTCATCTTGAAATCAAACCATATAAATCAATTTACAGAGTTACCGTTCAGACACGCCTGCAGGGAGGGTTTGATATTACTTTGCACCTAGCGCATAACTTACCGCCTGCACACATTAAAGAAGAAATTAAATGGTTGATACTTCCTGCAACAACAGTAACCGGCGAAAGGTTACTTCCAAAGTTCGGTGGTTACTGGGAAGAATATGAACTATGGACGGAAGAGTTTGTACCGAGGGAAAGCGTTGAAAGGTTCATTTTAAAAACAGTTAAGAAAAATGAGGAGGCATCATTAAACAGGTTACGTTTTCTCTGGACTTACTTTGTTTGGAATGCTGCCGCTGCGTATATGAATTTTTGGAAACTGACGAATTACCAAATAGAATTAGCTAATCCATTACCGGAAAATATTTCAATTCCATCCCATGATTATCAAACAGGCACTTTGCTTTACTCGGTATCTAAAAGAGTTCGATCAATTTCGGTGCTGGATTTTCTTAAAAACTTTTATAACCTTTTTGTGGAACGAAGTATTCAAAAACATCCTTTCATGCAGAAGGAATCTATCTGGAATTATATCTTCTCCGGTATAGTTGAGGTTGAAGGAGAAACACAAGGGCTTAAACTTCTAAGAAAATTTGGTGACGATTTAAAAACTTCAAATGATTTTCCGAATAAAGAAGAAGCCGAACGACGGTTAAATTTATTCATTGCTAAAGTCGAATCGGAAGGTTTTATTCACAAATCACTTTTCTTTGCAATCAAAAGATTCCACCGGTGGTATATTCTAAATGAGGGCGCTGCGCATAAAGCACAGGCGGAAATGCTTTACGAGTTATATGAAACGTACAGTTTGTTCGATCTCGAAGAAACTCATCAATCAACCAGGACAGTTTTCTTTCTCGAAACAGCTTTTAATGATTCCGATGCTTCATTCAAAAAAACGCTTAAAGAAATAGCATGGAAACAGCACCGTGGTTTAATTTCAAAAGATGAAACATTAAACCTTATTTCAAATCTGCAGTCTCAATTTAAGTTAAGCAAAAAGGAAAGTTTCTTCCTTACGAGGTTGAGCTATCCGTATTTAAAACCAACTGATTCAGCCACCCTTTTAAAAGTTGGCAGCGAAGAAATTGCATCCAATCTTGTTGTGCAGTTGCCTGATAATGACGGCAATCCTTTTCTCATCCGCATGCCCACTTCACCAAAAGAGATTTCGCGTCTTCACCAGTTATTTATTGAGTCGAACCTTACAGTTCATTTCCGTCCCGAACATCAGTTCCTGGTTGCACTTTCTGAAAGAGGATTTATTATCGGAGGTTTGTTTTATAAACGTATAGATGACAAAGCGGTTTACATGGATAAGATTGTAGTGTCAAACAGATACCGTCGTAAAGGAATGAGTGAAGGATTGATGAATGAGTTGTTTAACCGGATGAGGAGCCATCATATAAAATTTGTAACTACCGGGTTTTTCAGACCGGAATATTTTTATAAGTTTGGTTTTAAGATAGAACGGAAATATTCGGGGCTTGTAAAAAACCTGCTGGAAACAGAAGAAAATAAGTAATGTTATTTCTTTTCAATTGTAGGTTGAATGATTAGTTTCATTGTTCAAAATAAAATAAGCTTTTACATGTTTAGGAGGTTCAGTGCAAAGGGAAATTCACAAATGGCATAGCCCTAATTTAAATAAGGATATGGAAATTGTTATCTACGGACATTATGGTTATGCTCTTTTAATGTTCCCAACGGCGGCAGCCGATTATCTTGAATACGAAAGATTTCAGCTAATAAACGCAATTGCCCCCTTTATAAACGATGGTAAGTTAAAAGCATTTTCAATCAACAGTATTAATAATGAGAGCTGGCTAAACAGGGACATGCATCCTTCACATAAAGCAATCCGTCATCAGCAGTATAATCAATATGTAACGGAAGAAGTTGTTCCGTTTATCAAGGCGTATTGTTCTCCCGATGTTCCGATTGTAACGACCGGTGCTTCTTTAGGAGCTATGCACGCTGCAAATTCTTTCTTCCGAAGAGCTGACCTCTTTGCCGGCACTATCGCAATGAGCGGCAGCTATGATCTTAAATCTTACACAAATGGTTTTTACGATGATAACTGTTACTTCAATTCCCCCGTTGATTATCTTCCGCAATGGAATGATGAAAAGATATTAAATACGTTAAGACATAAAAGTATCATCATTGCAAGCGGGCAGGGTTCCTACGAGGATCCAGACGCTTCCAGAAGATTATCGGATATACTTAACTCAAAAGGCATACAGCACTGGCTTGATCTGTGGGGTTTTGATATGCCGCACGATTGGCCGACGTGGAGGCAGATGCTTCCTTATTTTTTAGGCAAAATGAATTTTTAAGAACCATTATTGTTTATTTGCTGAGATGAACTGGAAAGAATTTTTAACTTACAGAAGAGCAGAACTTATTATTACGGTTCTGTTTCTTGCAGTTATACTTTTCATCTTTCCAAATTTTCTTGCATTTGTAGAGGGAAGACAAGGGGTGATTTTAGCTGACCCGATACTTGAACTTTTTGATCCCATTGATCTTACCTGGCTTACTTTCGGATTGATTTACATATCACTGATAGTTGCAATTTTTAGCTTTGCAACTAAACCTGAAATTTTACTTCTTGCATTACAAAGTTATTCGCTGCTTGTTATTTTCAGAATAATGGTAATGTACTCAGCGCCTTTGGATGCACCGGAAAGAATGATTCTACTTAACGATCCACTTGTTCAGTTTTTTGGAAGCGGGCAAGTTCTTACAAAGGACCTTTTCTTTTCGGGGCACACTGCAACCCTGTTTTTACTATTTCTTGTTTCAGACAAAAAACATTTGAAAATCATTTTTCTTATAAGCACTGTTCTTGTTGGTATAGCAGTTCTTCTTCAGCATGTTCATTACACAATTGATGTGCTGGCTGCTCCGTTCTTCGCTTATTCATCTTACAAAATAGTTACAATTATTAATGAACGAATTACATTTAACAAATATGCGGGCGATAAAAATTAATAATCATTTTTATATTGGTTTTAATTATGGATAACGAGAACAATCATTTAATAGACTTATCAATATTTGTTTCTAAAAACTTCGAGGTTTCGGAATCAGATTCTTTGATTCCCGCTGGTGATTTTAAAACTTTTGAAGAGTTTAAAACTTACCTTACCGATAGATTGGCTTTTCTTTTAGATAACAAATATGATACTCTTATTAACATTTTGTACAGAATTGATGTGCCTGAAGAAAAACTAAGCGAGCTTTTTGCAGAACAAAACCGGGATTACATTCCCTCAGCGCTTGCCAATCTAGTAATTGAAAGGTCTTTTCAAAAAGTGAGATTCAGACGAAAGTATAAAAACGGGGAACTATAAAAAAATAATTATTGTGCTTAAAATTTTGTAAATTGTTTTTGTTAAATGTAATTTCAAAAAGGGAATATATTTATAATAAATCGTTGAAAATTGCTTTACTAATTTTTAACTTCAAAATGTCATTCTAACTTATTATTTTACTATGCACTTACAAACAAAGAAAGCTATAAACTATTTTGGTGGGATAACTTAGGGAATAAAATTATGGCACTTCTGAACTCAAAAAAATTAACAGCACTAATAGAAGAGAACGAAGAACTTAAGTCTCAAATTCGTGAGATATACGAAAAGAAGTGGACTAAGGCACGTTTGGATGAAGTGTTAAAGAATATTCGTACTGAAATTGGGGGTATAAAAGATGAAAAATTACAGCTCTCGGCAATATTAGATGACATTAAAATTGAAATAGGCAGTTATAATAACTCGCGTAAAGATATTCTGAATGAGATTGATAAGTTAAAGCACAGCAAAATTGAAGAGCAAAATAATCTATCAAAACTTCGCAGCCAGATAATTCTTTTTGAATCGAAGTTAAAAGGTGTAAACAAAGCAACATTAGCAACCAATCCCAAACTCGCCGAAGAGTTAGCAACCGCCGAAAATAAATACAAAGAACTTTCCACAAACAACAAATCTCTCGAAGTAAAAATATCAAATTTAAGCAACCGCCTTTATCTTCTTCATGAACAGGAAAAAGAAATAACAGTTAAAATCAATTCGAAGAAGGATGAATTTACGCAATTAAGAGAAACGGAAACGAAACGATTAGAAAATGAAATTAGCAGACTTGAAGAGAAGATTGAACTCCTGCGCGATACGGAAAGCAAAATTACCGCCGATATGGATAACAAGATTGATGAACTAAAAAAAGCAGAAGTGTTGCTTAAAGAAAAAGTAGCATCCAAAATTCGTGAGTTTGAAATTGCTGACAGCCAATTACTAAAAGAAAAATCAGAAGCGATAAAAACTACTGAGGAAAAGCTTAAAGACCTGCAAGAAACCGAAAGCAAATTTATTTCAGAAATGGAGAGCAGGATTGAAAGTTTAAAACGTGAAGAAACATCCCTTCAGGAAAGAATCACTTCGAGGATGAATGAACTTGATGAAGAAAACAATAAATTATTGGAAGGAAAAACAGAAGCAATAAGTGCCGCAGAAGAGAAAATTAAAGACCTGCATGTAAACGAGAGCAAAGTTACTTCTGAGATGAATCAAAAAATTGAAGAATTGAAACAAGAGGAAGCATTACTGCAGGAAAAAATAAATACGAAAAAACAGGAACTTGAAAGGGCAGACAAACAGTTAGTTGAGGAAAAATCACAAGCGGTAACGAATATTGAAGAGAAGTTAAAAACTCTGCAGGAAAGAGAGCGCAAAATTGTTTCCGAGATGGAAAACAAAATTGAAAAGCTGAAGAAAGAAGAAGCTGCTCTCTGGGAAAGAATTGCTGAGATGAAGCAAGAGCTTGAGAAAGCTGAAGAATCTGAAGTAATAAAAGCCGCCGAGGAAAAAATAAAAATTCTGCGTGATACAGAAGATAAAATCACATTAGAAATGAAAGCCAAGATTGAATTTTTGAAGGAAGAAGAAGTTTCGGTGCAGAAACAAATTACCGATAGAAAAGAGGAATTTAATGAAACAGAAAAACGGCTGGTAAATCAAAAATCTGATCATGTAAAAGCTGTAGAAAACAAACTTCTTTCACTTGTTGTTGAAGACCAGAAACTATCTGAAAATATTAAGCTTAAGAAACGTCGGGGTGTTGATTTAAACAAAGTGCTTACTTTCCTGTTAGAAAAAACGAAAAAGGTAAAAGCAAATCTCGATCAGTTAAAGACCACTGAGGATCTGAAGAAAGAGTTGATTGCAGAAATAAATGATACCCTTTCCGAAAAAGAAATTACACTTGCCGGTATAGAATCTGAATTGGAAAACAAATCGAAGGAGCTCGAGGAAACAAAGGATAATTACAACGAACTCACTCAAAGGATGGAAGCTAAAAGCAAAAAGTTACAGGATATTGATAGTAACCTAATTCTTAAATCGAACCAAATAAGTAAAATTTCAGTCGATCTCTCCTCTGTAGAAGAAAATGCAGAACGTTTACAGGCAGAAGCAAATAATTACGAGATAAGAAGAGATGAAGCCCACAGACAGTTAGTGGCTGAAAGAGAACAGTACAACAAGTTAAAAGAGGTAAACAAAAAATTAAAAGAAGTGCTTCCTCTTCTTGAGCAAAGAAAAATTGAAATTAAAAAGAGTAACCTTTCGCTGGAAACCAGGTTTGCAGAGATGCTGCAAAATTTGAATGAAGAAATGAACGAGATAAACAAGAACCGTAACTCACTAGAAAAGATCATACTGAAAAAAGAAAAAGATATTGATGAAAAAGACCACCTCCTTTTTGAAAAAGTTGCTGCGTTAGAAGAAAGTGAAAGAATTTTAAGTATGAGACAAGTAGAGATAAACTCTTTTGAAAACTTACTTAAAACAATTAACGAACAGAATGATCTTTTAAAGGACGAGCTTTTAAATCTTGATACAAAAGCAACCGGGCAAAGAAATCTTATCAGCGATCTTCAATTAGAAACAGAACTTCTGCAGAAGAAGAAAATTGCCATTGAAAATAATTTGCAGGAAGTTCTTTACTCTATGAACAACAAGTTGAAAAGAACAACTGATACTGAAGTTAAATTAAACAGCGAAATAAAAGAATACGAAAATCGTTTAACTGAAC
>Ga0209988_10002649_pt1 | contig 11843 bp, 14 predicted proteins | sample N075metaG_FD_183115 | JGI IMG/M metagenome (GOLD analysis project Ga0209988, IMG submission 183115) | Deep subsurface microbial communities from Kermadec Trench to uncover new lineages of life (NeLLi) - N075 metaG (SPAdes) (version 2) | ecosystem: Environmental > Aquatic > Marine > Ocean trench... | reverse complement strand
GCCTTATGGATTTGCTGATACAAATTCTTCAATTGATAGAGCAGCAAAACAAATCAAAGAACTACTTCCAAAAATTTGTAAAGCAGCAGAATATGAAAATTCAATCTTTAGCCTTGCAAAAGCATTGGAAAAGACACAAAAATTGTTAAATGCTCTTGAAAATGTAATTATTCCACAATATCAACACAATATTCGATTTATAGCTCAAGCTCTTGAAGAAAAAGAAAGAGAAGAATTCTCAAAGTTAAAAAAAGTTAAAGCAAAGATACAAAGTAGGAAATCATGACAAAAGAAGAAATTAAAAAGTTACTTGAGAATTCTAAAAAGGCATTAGATGACGATCATGAGAATTTTGTAAAATCTATTAAAGATGATATAACATCATTCAAAAAAAAAACACTAGATCAAATTTAGTACTATAACATCATCATGATTTAAATATGGAATTATGAGGAATTCAGACAGATGAAACCTATTGTTTTATTGTTATCAGTAGCAGTAATTGCATTAGTGGCTGCAGGTCTTACAGGTGTAGCATATGCTCAAGAAGAATCTACTGGTAGTATGAGTGATGGATCCAAACTAATTGGTGCTGGTATAGCATTTGGTCTTGCAGCACTTGGTGCTGGTATTGGTTTAGGTCAAGTAGGTGCAGCAGGTCTTGCAGTAATTAGTGAGAATCCTGCATTACAATCCAAGGTATTCATCTTTGTAGGTATGGTAGAATCAATTGCTATCTATGGTATAGTTATGATGTTTATCATCTTAGGACAATAAACCAAAACAATATCTTTTTCAAATTTTTAAAATTTAATTATACTTTAGCTGATTTACATCTAATACTCTTGCACAATATCTACACTTGAGTACTCTTCCGTCCTTGTCAATAACATCCATTACTGATTCAATGTGCTCTGTACTATTTGTGATACATTCTGGATTTGAGCAACGAAAGATTCTATCGATCTCATTTGGAAGTGCAACCCTTCTCTTTTCAACTAGCTTGTAGTTTTTGATGATGTTAATTGTTGCCTTTGGTACAATGACTGCAAGTTTGTTTGTATCGTCATCTTTTAGGAATTTATTTTCTACTTTAATGATGTCTTTTTTCTTAAATTTACCACTTGGAACATTCAATGCTATGGTAATTAGACTACCATCTTTACCATCAATTCTTAATGCATTGAGGACTTGAAGACCCTTACCTTCATCAATATGGTCAATGACAGTACCCTCCTTGATTCGTCGAACTAAAAGTTCGGACTGCTCCATCAGAATACTTTGTATAGTCTCTTGTATATATTATTGAAAGGATGAATGAGTTCTATCAAAAAGATATAATCTCAATTAAGGAATTTGATAAAGAAAAACTAGAGAAAATCTTTGTCTCAACAGATAAAATGATGCAACTAAATCTCATTGAACGAAGGGAGATTTGTAAAGGAAAAACTTTAGCTTATCTATTTTATGAGCCAAGTACTAGAACTCGTCTTAGTTTTGATGCTGCTATGGCATCAATTGGTGGCAATTCCTTAGGAATCTCTGATATCACTTCTTCTTCTACACAAAAAGGAGAAAGTCTTGCTGATACTGTACGTATAATGTCAATCTACTCTGATGTACTAGTTCTGAGACATCCTATGGATGGTTCAAGTAGATTTGCATCTGAAGTTTCAGATAAACCTGTAATTAATGCAGGTAGTGGTACAGAAGAGCATCCAACTCAAGCAATTCAAGATTTGTTTACAATTAAGAAAGAAAAGAAAAAGATTGATGGTCTAAAGATTGGAATTGTTGGTGATCTAAAGTATGGACGAACTGTTTACTCTTTGTTGTATGGACTTGGAAACTATGATGTTGATGTTCATTTAATTTCTCCAGAATCTCTTAGAATACGTTCTGATTCAGTTTATGAAATCAAAAAGAGATTATCGTATACAGAATCTACTGATATTGAAGAACACATTGATGAACTTGATGTTCTTTATGTAACAAGAATCCAAAAAGAGAGATTTCCTGATGAAGAAGAATATCTTAAAGTCAAAGGAAGTTATGTAGTAGGATTGGATTTGTTAAAACAGATGAAAGATGATTCTATTATTTTACACCCACTACCGAGATTAGATGAAATCTCAAATGATGTTGATAAAACAAAAAATGCCAAATACTTTGAGCAAGCTGAATATGGAAAGTATACACGTGCAGCTCTATTAGGCTTGATACTAAACGAGAACGGTTTTTAATTTATTTTAGAATCCGTATTCCATATATCTAGAGACATTTCACTATGATTAGTTGAATCAAACAAAAGTAATTCCGATATTTCCTTTAGATTTAGTTTTATTTCCAAGACAAGAACTTCCACTTCGTATCTTTGAGCCTCGTTACAAGCAATTAGTTGATGATTGTATGTTAGGTGATGGTCAGTTTGGTGTATGTTTAATTGATGAAAAAAATTCTGTAAATGGTTGGAATTCTCCTAAACTGGTAGGAACAATCGCCAAAATTACAAAGTGTGAAGACGTTCAACTTGATGGATTACAATTACACATTGATACTATCGGCAGAAATTCTTTTAAAATTAAAAAAATTATTTCTCCATCAATTTCTCAACCTTCAAACTATGATCCGCTTTCAGTAGAGGGACATCAAGAAATTTCTGAAATGCATGAGAAAGTTGGAACTGAAGAGAAAATGTACATACAAGCTGAAGTTGAAATGATCCCAGAAATTGATGAGAACATTTCAATTGATCAATGGGAAAAACTTGTTGAATTATGGAAAAAGAAAGTTGTTACACAAGCATTACCTCAAGTTGTTGAACCACATACATTAGAACATGTTTTAGAGCAATACTATCTAACTACTGACACACCTACAATTGATTATATTTATTCATTATCTGCACTTGGTGCCAATGATCCAAATGATCTTCAACCAGTCTTGGAAGTTACAACAATGGATGATTTAATTCAAAAAGTTGAAGAATTACTCACAATAAAATAGCCCTGATGAAATGAAAAAAATATTGTCATTAACAAAATTTGGAATATTTGTAATGGTTTTCTGTTTGTTGTTTCCAGCAAGTAGTGTTTATGGACATGGAACAGGAATTGATAAAATTTCTTCAATAGATATCCAAGGAAAAGAAATCTCAATAACAGTTGAAATGCCGATGTATTTTGAAAATGATCGAGAACAAATTACAATTACTGCAACTGAAAAGGCAACAAAAGAAAATGCAAAAAATATCACGTTTCTAATTGGTTTGTTCCATGACAATGAAATGCTATTCAGAAACTATTTCTTTGCAGAAGATGGTGTTTTAGCAATTAAAATAATACCAACACAAGAAGGTAAAGTTACAATTCATGGAGAACAAGATTCTTTGCTTGGAGCATGGCATGGAACTGAATCTAATCCTATAGAAATTACAGGACCTTTGTTTAATTCAGGTGGATTGTATAATTTTGAGATTGAAGTAAGAACCATTGATGAACCAACTAACATCATAGAGGATTCTGGTATCTATAATGCAAATTTGAGCATTATTGAGACCACATTTTTCATTCAAAAAGACACAGAACACCATGATGTGGAATTTAGTGTAAAGTCATATTTTGATAAAATTTCTAATTTTGAATATGATTCTGAGGCTAAACAGGTAACATTTGAGATGCCATTTGACTGGAGTGAAAAACAAATGTCTCATGTGCCTGTGGTTCATGTAGAAGTTCATTTTCCAAAAGATCTCACTGAATTTTTTACTCCTGGTTATTCAGGATATGCAAATGGAATCAAGTTATTCAAGTCTTCAGTAACAATTGATGATTATACAGAAGAAGAAGAAAGAATAGTTCATTTTGTTTTATTGCAAGATCATTTAAGAATTTTGAAAAATGACATGAAAAAATCAAATGAACAATTACCTGATAATATTACATTTACATTATTTACTGGAAATGAAATAGAATTACCTTTAATTGCGTATACAAAAAGTGAGGACTTTAAAGTAAATCTTTCATGGGATCCTGTAAATATAGAACCAGGAACCAGTACAACTTTTGTTTTTACTATTAGAGATGGACAAACTAGTGAACCATTAAGAAATTCTGATTATACATTTCTAATTATTCAAAATGGTAAGGAGATTTATCGTACATCAGGAACAGCACAAATTGGAGGTGATTTTGAAAAATATACATTTGGAGAAGATCAGACAGGTCCAATGATAATTAAAATTGAAAATATTCGAAATACTGGAGAAGAAGTTGAGTTTGGAATTGCTGTAGCACCAGAATTTGGAGCTGCAACATTAATTATTTTAGTAATTTCAATAACTGCAGTAATTTTTGTTACTCGAAGAAATTCTTTTAGATTAAGTGTCTAAAGTGCAACAAGCTTTACAGTATCCATGTTTCTATTTGTCTGAAAATCTTTCGTCATTGTAGATACTTTTTCTGCATCACCATTCATGACAAAAAGTTCCATGCATTTTTCTTTCTCAATTTTACTATGAAGATGTGTTATAATTAGATCCTCAAAATTATGAGTAATTCCTGAAACTACATGATCAAACTCATCATTGTGTACAACTAAAAGAATGGCATGAATATCACCAGATAAATCTGATTTTTGTTTTTCTTCTGAAACAAATGCTCTGATTGCTGCTCTGATTGCTTCAGACCTTCCTGAAAATCCCATAGAAGATTGTAATTTGTCTAATTCTGATAGAATTTCATCATTTAATGACATTGAAACAATCGGCATATGCCTAATGTTATTAATTATCTTATAAGTTTAGCAATTAATCTTATTAACATTTTATAGATTTATTAATAATATGTATTGAATTGTTGCATGAATATACAAATCAAATTTGCAATAATTGCAATTGCAGTTATTATCCCATTAAGCTCAATTGCTGTTTATGGAACTGATTCAAATCAACAATTTACCACAACTGATAGTTCAAAACTACAAGTTATCTCATCATTTTATACACTTCACGAATTTTCACAAAATGTTGGACAAGAAAAAGTAGATATTTCTTTACTTGTTCCTGTTGGAGTCGAACCTCATGATTGGGGACCAACCATTAAAGATGTACAAAGAATGCAAAAATCTGATTTAATTATTATCAATGGAATAGGCTTTGAAAATTGGGTTGATAATCTAAAAGAAATTGATTACCAAGGAGTGATAGTTGATACTAGTAATGGAATTTTAGATAAGAATCTTAGTAAAGAACAAATCCCTTCTTTTGGAGATCCACACATTTGGTTAAATCCTATTTATGCAAAAATACAAGTACAAAATATTGCAAATGCTTTTTCTAATTTAGATCCTAAAAATCAAGAATATTATCAATCAAACGCAGAAAAATACATTGAAGAATTAGAATTTCTTGATTTAAAAATTCGTAATGAATTATCAAATTGCAATCATGATTTTGTAGCTTTTCATGATGCATTTTCATATTTTGCATATGAATATAATCTAAATCAACACACAATTATTTCATCAAACAATCCACATGCAGAAGCTACAGCCAAAACATTAGAAAATGTAATTTCCACAGCTAAAGAATTAAACATTAAAGTTATTTTTAGTGAAGAGAATGTTAATCCTAGAACATCTCAAATAATTGCAAATGAAATAGATGGCAAAGTTCTAGTTTTATCTCCACTTGAAGTTTCATCTGATGGAACTTACATTTCCAAAATGATTGAAAATCTTAACAATCTAAAAGAGGCATTATGTTGAAAGTAGTTGAAATTAATAATCTAACAGTTCAATATCCAGATGTTAAAGCACTAGATGATGTAAGTTTTGTAATAAATCAGGGAGATTTTCTAGGCATAATTGGACCTAATGGTGCTGGAAAATCCACCCTTTTTGATTCAATGCTAGGACTTAACACAAAATACAAAGGAACTATCAAATTTTTTGGTGAGGATATTAAAAAATCAAAAAATTATCTCAAAGAAATTGGATATGTACCACAAAAACCAGTCTTTGAAAAGAATTTTCCAGTCACAGTCAATGATGTTGTTAGAATGGGGTTGAGAAATGAATCTGATGAAAATAAAATTGATGAAATTTTACAACAATTATGGATACATGAACTAAGCAACAGAAGAATTGGTGAGTTATCTGGAGGACAACAACAACGAGTCTTTATTGCAAAAGCTTTGGTAAATAATCCAAAAATTTTGATTCTAGATGAACCTGTAACAGGAATAGATCAACAAAGTATTGAATTGTTTTACAGTATACTTCGTGAATTAAATTCTAAACAAAAGATTACTATTGTCTGGTCTTCTCATGATTTGGACGCAGTTAATCAACTAGCAAATCATGTAGCATGTCTAAATAGAACATTATTTTTCCATGGTGAGTCTAAAAAATTCTTTTCTGATGATAAACTTGTTAAGCAATATTCTGAAGCTTCGATGCAAGAACATATGCATCATCATTAACCATGTCTCTAGAAATTCTAACTTACAGTTTTATGCATAGAGCATTAATTTCTGGAACTGCAATTGCAATTCTTTGTTCAGTTATTGGCTTGTTTTTAGTTTTGAGACGATATTCATTATTTGGTGATGCAATTGCACATTCATCATTTGGTGGAATTGCATTAGGTTTGTTATTAGGTGTCTATCCATTATGGACAGCTTATGGTGTTTCAATAGTTAGTGCATTAATAATTACAAAAATTAAAGACAGATACAACATATCTGGTGATGCATCAATTGCAGTACTTTTATCATCAGGAATAGCAGTTGGGCTCGTAATTATTGGATTTTCAGGTGGTTTTACGATTGATATCTTTAGTTTTCTCTTTGGAAGTATTCTTCTTGTTAGTGTAGATGATACCATTCTAATCTTATCATTAACTGGAGCAATTCTAATTGTAATTTTATTACTATATCGACAAATTCTTTATTCTACATTTAATGAAGAACAAGCAAAAGTTAGCGGAATTCCTGTAGAAAAAATAAACTATTTGATTGTGTTTATGGCAGGAATAACTGTAGTCACATCAATCCAACTTGTGGGTGTTTTGCTAATTTCCGCCTTGTTTGTGATTCCTAATGTAACTGCAATTATGTATGGTAAAGGTTTCAAACAAACAGCTATAATTTCAATGAGTTTATCTGTATTCTCTGTAGTAGTAGGCATTCTAATCTCTTATGTCTTTGATATTACTCCTGCAGGAACTATTGTTTTACTGTCAATTGGCTTGCTTGCAGGAACTATGGTAATAAAATCTGCTGGACTATTATCTAAGAATTAATCAAAGAATTTAATCTTCTTTTATCATGTATGCTTTTTACATAAAATAATGATGTTGCAATAATTCCTAATGCAATTAGTGGTGATGCAAGCTCTGTGTATTTTATTTTATAATTATTTGATGATTGAATCTGTGAAGCAATAACAGGAATCTCTGTGATCTTTATTGTTCCAATCTTGTTTGTTTGTTGTTCTACAAACCATACATTATCATTTCCATCTGATGTCATAAATTGAATGAATGATGTTTTAGTTGGAACTGGAATCTCAATTAAATTATTGTTGTCTGGATCATAAACTCCAATGTTATCTGTTGTATGCTGTGCAAACCAAATATTTCCATATTTATCAAACGTCATTCCAAATGGTAATGCTTCATTATGTGGAACAGGAATTTTCTCAAATGTCTCTAAAACTGGATTGAATTTGGTAATAGCTGAGCCTGTATGCTCTGCAATCCATAGATTTCCATCACTATCAAAAAGTAATGCCTCTGGACCTTGTAGAATGGTTTCAGTTGAAATTTGAGTTAATTCATTATCATTTGGATTAATGAATCCTATCTTACCAGTATTAGTTGCAGTATACCAAATCTTCCCATCTTGATCAATTGCTAAAGCAAATGGTAATGATTCTGTTTTTAGTCTAATTTCTTCAAATATATCAAGTTCTGGTGTATATTTTACAATTCTATCTTTGTTAATTATAGTAATCCAAATACTTCCATCAAAATCTGCTTGAATAGCAAGTGGAGAATTTTTTGAAATTACTGGATCAAATTCAGGAATTGTTTTTAATGTAATTTCTTTACTTTCAAGATCGATGAATCCAATCTGATTTCTTGGAGTATCAGTAAACCAGATTCTTCCTTTGTTATCTTGTGTTAGAAATGTTGTAGTGAGTCCATCAAATGAATATGAAACAAATTCTTGTGTGTCAAGTGAAAATTGCCATAAACGAGGAGCCGATGCATCACTTATCCAGATAGAATTTTTTCCATCATATAATGGGAAAAGAGGCTTTGCATCTTCTGGTAGTTCATATTCAATAATTTGAGTTTGGATGTTTGTTAATCGTGGTTTTACTAGTAAATTCATTATTATTGATTCATTAGCATTTTCAGTTCTTTGAGCTTCAATTTCTATTTGCCATTCTCCAGAAAATCCAAATGTTAATTCACCTTGGTGTTGGATTGGGTCTGAAAATTTTTTAATTGGCATTGGTACTTCAATTGCAGAAATATTTTTTGATGGATTTGATACTTTTACTTTGATTTGATCAGAATCATAGAGTTGTTTACCATCAAAATCACTTACTTTAACTTGAATTGTATTTGTTCCACTTGAAAACGGTGAAATTTCAATATCGAATTTTGCATTTTCAGTAAATTCTGTAGTCTTAAATCCATAGATAATCTCTTGTGCATCAACTTTTTGTATTTCTCCTGCTGGTAATGTTCCATTTGTTAGCAATGCAACTACACCTAACAGTAAAATTCCTAATGCTGCATCAACTTTGAGTGATCTCTTTAGCTTTTTGTATACAGTAATCTTTCCTGATTGAAGATTTTTTTCTGCATTTTTTTGTACTCTAAATTGAAAAAATCCTCCAAATACAATCAATACTGCAGCAATTACAATTTTTATAATAATTAATTGACCATAAACTGATTCAGTAATTAGTCCAACATCACTTTCTAAGAACCACATAAGAGTTGGTCCTGTAATAATCACAATTCCTATTGCAATAATAAATGCAATTGAGAATCTTGGAATTAATACCAGACTCATCTTTTCTCGTGTTGATTCTTTTAATTGTGAAAATGTTGGTAGTAATGTGAAAACAAAATAGAATATTCCACCTATCCATATTGCTGCAACTAAATTATGAATATAATCTAAAACAAGTGCTGGTGATTCTCCACTAGCTGCCCCGTGTCCAATTAAGCTTGAAGTTCCAATTAATACAAGTGCAGCTATAAGCATTGGAATTTGATTTTTCTTTGATAGAACTTTTTTTCTATCTAATCCAAACCAAATACCTAGTAAAATTACTGTAATACTCATCCTAATTACCCACATGGTACCAAAATCAGTCTGAATTGCATCTATGGGAGAAACTTCTAATCTAATACTTTGTACTGCAATCATCAAAATATTAGAGACAAAAATTAGAACTAGTCCAATTCTTGTAATTGACATGAATTTCCCATGATGGAATGATTCTATCTTGTCTAGTTCTTCTCTAATTAGCTGTTTGTTTTGTGTTCCCCAGATGAATAGAGATGCAATTACTGCTCCTAAAACTATAGTTTGACCTACAAGTCCCGGAAATCTTGCACCAGCTTCAGGCAAAAATATAAGATCTGAAAGTTCTGATGGTCTTTCCAAATCTAATGTAGAAGGATCAATTACAACATCTCCTACTGCAAACAAGAATGCATCTGGAACTAGATGTCCATCAACTTTAGAGAGAACTTTGGTTGATACAGTATAAACCCCATCTTCTAGTGGAAGAGTTGTAACAATAAGTGATAACTCTCCTTCATAGTAACTAGTGTCTTTGTTATCAATTTGGTTTCCATTAGTATCAAATACTTTAATTTCACTAAAGTCTATATCAACTGGTTCTGAAAAAAATACAATTACTTCTGTAGTACCAGTAAATGCATTAGATGTTAAACTGGGAATAGTTTCTTCTGTAAATGGATGTGCAGCTGCAAATGGAATAGACATTGATGATAAAATTAGAAAAATTATTAGAAACTTTCTCATTTAATCTTCAGGACACTCTTGATAATTTAAACAGTTTTCATATGTTTGAAATTTGTACTAATTCACGTAAAGATAATAACATGCAATTGTCCTATGATAGTCGTGAAGATAGCAATCTTTAGTTTTATTGCATTATTATTTTCAATTGGAATGGTTGTACCATCTTTTGCGCATACTACAGTAGAAGTCGGAGAATACAAAATTGAAGTAGGTTGGGGAATTGAACCTCCTGTTGTGGGAATTAGAAATGATATTATCTTTAAAATTACTGAATCAGGAGAAAATGAAGATACATACAAAGGAGTTACTAGTGTCTTCAAAAATTTAGAGGCTACAGTCATGTATGGTGGTGCCACCAAAAAAATTGATATTAATTCTGACCCAAGACCCGGCTACTACTTCTCACCTGTAATTCCAACTAAAACTGGTAGTTACATTATGGATCTGAAAGGAGAAATCAGTGGAACTCTTGTTGATGTTCAGATTCCAGTTGAAGATGTAGAAAGTACGTCTGTCTTGAATTTTCCTCCTAAAAGCAGTGAAGGGCCTGCAGATCTTACTGCTCTAAAAAATGCAATTTCATCGCTACAACAAGATGTTTCAAAACTAAAATCTGGTGAAACTTCTGTTCCATCTAATGGTGGAGAATCTTATGACTTTGCAATATTTGGATTATCAATTGCAGCAGCAGCTATTATTTTATCTATAATTGCTTTAGTAAAAAGAAAATAGAAAAGAGTAATTCCTAAAATCTTGGAACTATTCTAGATTTTGCAGTTACTGCTACGATGCTTATGATTGCAACAGCTAGTATCATCATTGCTATTGTACCAAATTCTGGGACAATGTGTGTAGATGCAACTGTACCTGTTGGTCCAGTCCAATCTTGATTAGCTCCTGGAGGTCCAATACCTAAAGAAACTATTTCGATATCTATTGGATTTTCTTCAGATCCAACAGCATCTATCATGTGACTTGCACCCGTCATTTCCATAGCGTGTGCAGCTTCTTTCAAGATCTCTTCACCATTTTGCATTGCAATAATTTCATAGTTGACGTGTATTGTGCTAAATTCAAGATTAACTTGAGTTCCGCCATCTACAATAGAGTCGGTAATTGTTACCACTAACTCTACATCTTCAGCTTCTGCCATTGCGTCTGCTGCTGCTTGTGCTTCAGCTTCTGCCATTGCGTCTGCTGCTGCTTGTGCTTCTGCCATTGCGTCTGCTTCAGCTTGTGCTGCTGCGTCTGCTTCAGCTTGTGCTTCTGCTGCATGTACTTCTTCTTCTACTATGAGCACACCTTGCATCCAAACATGAACCATACAGTAGTAAGGAAATTCTCCTGCAGTATCTGCAGTATATTCAAAAGAATCACCAAACTGTAACATACCAGAATCAAATATACCATCTGCAGTAGCGGCAAAACCATCTACTGTTCCTGATGTGTATGTGTGTATCCCAGCTTCATCGACGTTTGTCATTGTAACAACACCGCCAACTTCAACTGTTGTCGTATTTGGAGTGTAACAACCTACTTCTGTTGCTAAACAAGTTTCTTCCCCAGTTGGAGTAGCCAGATCATTATCTGCTGTTTCAATTGCGACTTCTGTGTGATCTGCAAAAGCAGCTGGGGTTGATGAAACCATTACAGCTGCGATAGCAAATAGTACGAAGAAAGAGCAAATTGCTTTAGTCTTCATGATCCAAATTACTTGTATAGATACATAAAAACTTCACTAGAATTTCCAGAATTAGGATTCTAATT
>Ga0209988_10002647_pt1 | contig 11848 bp, 12 predicted proteins | sample N075metaG_FD_183115 | JGI IMG/M metagenome (GOLD analysis project Ga0209988, IMG submission 183115) | Deep subsurface microbial communities from Kermadec Trench to uncover new lineages of life (NeLLi) - N075 metaG (SPAdes) (version 2) | ecosystem: Environmental > Aquatic > Marine > Ocean trench... | reverse complement strand
ATACCTGACCAAAGCCCAGGCAATGGAACGTCTCAGGGAAGGTCAGACAGTACTTGATTCAGCGTTATCCAGTGGTTTGTCGGGACCAGGCAGGTTGCACGACCTACTCATTACAACCGTTGCCATCACGCCTGGAGAAGCCAAACGAAAGGGGCTTGGTGTAGATATTCAATACGGCTATGGAATCACGCCATTTGGTGAAGCCTTGCTTGCCTGGACCGATAGGGGCATATGTTTCCTCGGTTTTTGCGATGAAAAAGACAGACAACACAGCTGGACGCAATTCAACCAGCAGTGGCCGGACGCAGAGCTGTCTGAAGACAATTCTCAAGCCAAGCAAAAATTACTTGAGATTTTTTCAGAAACAGACCAAAAGCAATTGAAAATCTGGCTCAGAGGCAGTCCATTCCAGCTTAGCGTGTGGGAGGCACTGCTCAAGTTACCCCCGGGAACACATTGTAGCTACGCCCAGCTGGCCTCGTTATCCGGCCACGTTGGAGCCCATCGTGCTACCGGTACCGCCATTGGCAGAAACCCGGTCTGTTGGTTGATTCCCTGTCACCGGGTCATCAATAGCCTCGGTACCCTTGGAGGATATCGCTGGGGACTTAACACCAAGCAAGCCATGATCGGCTATGAGGCCGCAATACGCAGTTCAGCAATCCCCTCAGTTGTGGGTGCTATTTAGAAAAACTGACCATCAAATCGTATCCGGAAGTATCTCCGCTTAACATGTCAGCGATTTTGCCGGCAGAAATTTCAGGCTGCGGTTGCTGTTGAGGGTTTTCCGCGTGATAAACCGTGGCCCTGAAATCAGTGCGCATCGGACCCGGATTAATGCCGTGCACACTGACCCTGGTATTGCTGAGCTCTTCATCAAACTGCCGCACCATGCCGGCAAGAGCGGCTTTTCCGGTGCCATATGCCCCCCAATATGCACTGGTGACCATTTCAAGATCATCCAGCAGAAAAAACAGGCGAGCATTTTCCGCTTCTCTCAACAACGGCAGGCAGGCACAACTCAGTAACCACGGCGCATTAACATTTACCTGCATGGATCCCAGCCAGCGCTGAGGCTCGATTTGCTCCAGCGGTTGCAGTCCTTCAAAATCCAGCGCGCAATGAATCAAGGCGTGTAAGTCACCAAACTCGGTGCGTATAACATCAACCAAATCGTTGAAGTCATCCAGACCGGCGCCGGCCAGATTCATTGGGTAGAGACCAGGAGGCGTGCCACCCCCGGCAATAATCCTGTCACTCAAGGTACTCAGGCCGCGGCGGTTTTTGTCCAGCAGCACCAGGTTTGCGCTATCGGCTGCACAGCGCAATGCGAGCGCCGCACCGAGCCCGCCGGCCGCACCGGTTATCAATATCGTCTTGCCTGCAAGGCTCATGCCCGACCTCTGAAGTAAAAAATACATATTAACTTTTTTGCGCGAGGTGGTGATAGCTTGACTCGATGCCAAATTCAGACGATTCTGGCACCAAGTTGACGCTTCGGTGAAATACATGCCAATTTATGAATATCAGGCCAGTGGCCAGCAGAATTGCGATCATTGCAGTGTCGCTTTTGATGTAATGCAAAAGTTATCAGACCAACCACTCAAGTTCTGCCCGCAATGTCACAATCCGGTAGACCGAAAAGTGTCACGCCCCAACCTGGCCAGATCCGCGCCTTCATTATCTGAAGATAACATTGCAAAACATGGTCTTACGCAGTTTAAAAAAGTTGAAAAAGGCGTCTATGAAAAAACCGCTGGCGAAGGCCCTGACTATATTATGGGCGACAAAACACCGTGACGTTTTTCTTCCGCAGCTAGTCTGGCGATGCTTCACCCGTCGTCGCTTCCACAAACTGCCCGCGATTTTTGCTCCAGTTACGGCCGTCAAAATCTTCAATTGTGACTTCAATTTCTGCGGGCAAATCGAGGCAGTTCAGGTTAACGCTGAAAGCATCAGGATGAGAGCGCGGTACATAAAATGACTTGATGCCACAATTGCGGCAAAAAAGATGGCGCGCGACGCCGGTATGGAACCGGTATTCCTGCAAATCTTCTTCACCGCAAAGCAGCGTGAACCGGTGGGCGGGTACAGTCAGATGCAGATAGCCGGATTTTTGGCAAATGGAGCAACTGCATCGATGTACTATGACCTTGTCCGGAATCTGACATTCATAGCTCACCCGACCACAATGGCATCCACCTGCGCATGTTTGCATCTGCTCGACCTCCATCTTCTGTGTGCTACGCATATTCAAGAATCTAATCGTCGCAGAAATCGCCAGGCAAACCAGGCGTCTGCAGGTCCAAAGCGTTGGTGGGTATCAAGATACCGGATCGCATTCTTTCTGAGTTTTGTCAGACCTCTGTTTTCCATGGCACAACGTAATTGTAAGTGTTTCCCTGCCCCGTATCCCACTGAACCAGCCAGACCGGTCATACCCTTTGAAAACCAATCCAGACCCTCGGTGGCGAGATCAGCCAGGATCTGTGCAAGCTCTTGCCGATGCTGCTCCAGCTGCGCCGGGCTGAGATTGAATTTTGCCAGTATGCTCAAAGGGATCCGATCAAATCCGGGCTGACCACCAGCAGAGAAACTGGATAGAACATCTGACAAACCAGAAGCTGCGCCAATGTTGGCCAGGCTCTGTTTATCAATCCCGCTACCAGCAAGCGCCAACTCCAGCTCAATGGCCGTTGAGCCGGATGCCGCAAGACGCTCAAACATGGAATTTACGTCACTGTCAGGAGCAATATCCATTTGCATCACCGCGTCACGGACCAGTCGTTGCAGGAGCGAATTGTCCAGTTTGACCCTCGCGCCGCAAGCCCACATCACTCTCAATACCGGATGACGCGATGCTGATCCCGGGTCCGCCGCCAACTCTTCGTTCCACCACTTGAGTTTTGCCCATTTGACTTCATCATCAAATGAGGCAGCTGGGATCGCTTGAATGAGTTGCGTAATTGCGTACAGCGCCAGGTATTCATCGATCTGATCTGCCGGCAGGAAACGGCTGGTGAATTCGAAAAGACTACCGGGTTTTAAAGCAACTTCACGACAGTGCTCTATTTCAAGACTTGAACCACCGGTTTTCAAGTGAGGGCCAAGTCAATAATCAGATTTAATTGCATGAATCAGGTAGTTGACCCGGACATGGCCGCCGGTACGGGCGGTCCGCTCCAGGGGATTGTAGTGAATTCCGGTAATTTCCTCGACTTTCATATCCGCTGCCCGCAACCACTTACACAACTCCGATGGCTTGATAAAGCGATCATATTGATGCGTACCTTTTGGTATAACCCGGGCAATATGCTCACCACCCAGGATAGCAACGGCAAAGGATATGGGGTTGCGATTCAACGTGCTCATGAACATGTGTCCACCCGGCACCAGCATACTGGCACAAGCTGAAACCACAGAAGCCGGATCAGGAACATGCTCCAGCATTTCCATACAAGTGACAATTTTGGCGCTGCAAGGATATTTTTCCGCCCATGATTCAGCCGTCGCTCGCTGGTAATTTACCTTGCAACCCGATTCATGCAAATGCAGTTTAGCGACTGATAATGCTTTCTCGGCAATATCGATACCAGTCACCCTGGCACCTTGTGCGGCCAGCGACTCCGACAAAATACCGCCGCCACAACCGACATCAATGACTTCCTCGCCGGCAATCTCAACACGGTCCATGATGTATGCCATCCGGGCAGGGTTCAGATCGTGCAAAGGCTGCGATTCACCGTCGGGATCCCACCAGGTGGCTGCTATGCGATCAAATTTCTTCTGTTCTGCAGGATCAATGTTTGCTGTGCTGCGATTCATCTAGTGATGCTCCATTGGTGCTCGCCATCTGCTCCAGACCTTGCGAACGGGGCCGGACCGGCACCAGCAAGCAAGGTAGCAGTAACACGGTATCCACTAAAAACTCAGCCTTTTACGCGGGATACGTACTCTCCGATGCGTGTGTCAATCTTGATCATTTCGCCTTCCTGAATAAACAAAGGAACACGCACCACGGCACCGGTTTCCAGCGTAGCAGGTTTCCCGCCACCGCCAGACGTATCGCCACGTACACCCGGGTCGGTCTGCGCAATCCGCATTTCAACAAAGTTTGGCGGCAGCACATTCAAGGGCAGGCCATTGAACAGGGTCATGTTGCAAATGCCTTCCTCCTGCATCCACAGGACTGCATCACCAATCGCTTCTTTGTCGATGGAGTACTGCTCAAAGGACTCCGGATGCATAAAATGCCAAAAATCACCATCGTTGTACAAATACTGAACACTGGTTTCAAATACATCAGCGGCCTCTACAGTCTCGCCGGATTTGAATGTTTTCTCAACCACCCGCCCGGTTTTAAGGTTGCGTACCCTGACCCGGCTAAACGCCTGTCCCTTACCTGGTTTTACGAATTCGTTCTCAACGATGTTGTGAGGATCACCGTTGATCATTATCTTCAATCCACTTTTAAATTGACTGGTGCTGTAGGTCGCCACTACTCTCTCCGGAATGCCATTAAATAGTTCTGCTGAATATTGCTGTAATGATAACGCGAACCCGGTCAAAGACCAGCAGCTTTGAGTGACTAATCCTGCAATTCGCCCTCTCATCAGGGGCCGTACTTGCCTTTAGATCTTTTCGACAAAGACAGATTCTACAAAAATTGTGAAATATACGTCATAATTGCAACATCTAATGAAAATACGTGCCCTGAAGGTTGAGGGGACTGGAGAAATAAGGCTATGGATAGCGCCTACCTGCTGATCATTGAAAAGTCTCCTGACAATGCTCAGGCCATCAATAGTTTTTTGCGCAATTCAGGTCTTGCCGTTCAGGTTATCAATGTTGTTAGCGCCAGTGAACTCACTGCTGCAATCAAAGAGAAATCACCCTTTCTGATATTGGTTGGAACCAAGCTGCCGTCATCCATGAGGATTGGCAAAATTTTGAAGGTGGCAGATCAACACTCAACACCGGTGGCATTGCAAGTCGATCCAAAACAAGTCGACACTCTCAAAACAGCTCTCTCAAGCCATCCATTGCTGATTGTAAACACCGAAGAAAACGATCAGTTGATGCGGATTGTAAAACAGCATATCTCAGGGGGAAAATCAGCTCGCGAATACGCCGATCAATCCCGCAAATTGGAGGAATTGCAACATCGTTATGATCTGCTGCTTGATAGCGCCCGGGATTCCATTGCTTATATTCATGAGGGCCTGCACATTTACGCCAACCGTGCCTACCTTGATTTGTTGCATGTGAAAACATTGGGCGAAATTGAAGGGCTCTCATTGCTTGACCTGATGTCAACTGTGAAAGGAGCCCACCTCAAAAAGCTGTTACGCGACATGAACCAGAACATTTTCCCCGAGGAAACCCTGGCAGTCACAATCAAGACATCGGCAAATAAGGATCTGAAGGCAGAATTGGAGTTTTCACCTGCCAAATTTAATGGCGAACACTGTATCCAGATGATGGTGCGCGAGCAGGATGCGAACTTTGTTCTTCAGGAAGAACTTGACCGATTACGCAGCACAGACCAGCTGACAATGATGATCAATCGCCAAACATTCACCCGCAAGCTCTCTGAACTGATAGAAAAAGAACAGGATGACAAATACCGGCACGCCGTTTTATACATTGAAACAGACGGCATCTTCGATTTTCAACAGAGTCTCGGCATGGATGGTATTGATACTTACATTCTGGATCTGGCGAACGTTATTACTAGCTGTATTGAAGAGGCAGACCTGCCGGCGCGTATCAGCGATAACGGCTTTGCGGTATTAATTCAGCGCAGTAAAAAATCAGCACTACAAGACAGCGGCAACTGCATTCTCGAAAACTATAGCAACCACATCATTGATTTGGGCGATAAAACCAAGACCGCTTCATGCAGTATCGGTCTGGCAACCATCGGCTCTCTGACACAGGATGCTGAAGAGGTTCTTATACAGGCCAAAATGGCTTTTAAGGAAGCTTCTCAAAAGGGCAACATGCTGGTCAGGTTCAAACCTGCTTTGACGACTGTCCATTCCGGTGAAGCTGACCGTGACTGGGTAGAACGAATTCGTTACGCCTTAAATAACCATGATTTTTATACCGTGCAGCAATCAATCGTCGATCTTGAGGGTGAAAACGAAGGCTTGTTCGAAAACCGTACCTTTATGCGCGAGGAAGAAGGTGACACCCAGGCCAGTGAGTTCATGCTTGCGGCCGAGCGCAATGATCTGGGCAGCACAATAGACCGGCATGTTATTCCACAGATAATGGCCGCCATTGCCGGAACCGGTGACAAGCACATCATTGCATTAAGTAATAACTCAATACTTGATTTCAGTTTCCCCAACTGGTTTCAGCGCATAATGAAAGAAACCGAGGTAGAGGCGTCACAATTAATTCTGCAAATATCGGCCATCAATGCCGAATCCAACCTCAAACCAACACAACGCATCATTGATGAACTGCAAGAGATGGGCTGTGGTTTCGTGTTATCTGAATTTGACAATGATCAACGCACCATACAATTGCTCGAGCACCTGCCTGTCAGCATGATCAAGCTTCGCCCTGGTCTGGCCAAAGGCCTATCCGGTAACACCGCCAACCAGGAAACCATCCGCGCTGTGGTACGCGCCGTTGAGCAACGCGAAATAACCATCGTCGCTGATGAGGTCCAGGATGCCTCAGACCTGGCAGTGCTGTGGCAATGCGGCGTTAAACTGGTGACCGGCGATTTTCTTAACGAAGCACCCCAGGTCGTTGGCCAGTAAATAGCGTATTTACTGATGACCCAAAACCCGGTTATCGGTCGATTTGCACCCTCACCAACCGGTTCCTTACACTTTGGTTCCCTGGTTTCTGCCGTAGGAAGCTATCTGGAGGCCAAATGTCCCGGTGGCCGCTGGTTGCTCAGGATTGAAGACATAGACCCACCCAGGGAGGTTGCCGGTAGTAGCGTTGAAATAATCGGCGATTTGCGCAGACTGGGCATGCTGGCGGATGAGCCTGTGCTGTATCAGAGCAGCAGAGCCGGCGCTTATCAAACTGCCGTCGACCTATTGCTTGAAAAAGGCCTGGCCTACCCTTGCGCCTGTTCGCGCAAGGACCTGCCATCATCAGGCATTTACCCCGGCACCTGCAGAAATGGTATTCCAAAAGGCAAGGATTCCCGGGCGGTTCGGTTCAGGGTCGACGCGAGTATGTGTGAATTTGACGACACACTGCAGGGGCTGATTTCGGAATCGACGGCCAGCGCTTGTGGCGATTTCGTCATTCATCGCGCCGATGGTTTATATGCCTACCAGTTGGCAGTGGTCATTGATGATCATTTCCAGGACGTTACACAGATCGTGAGAGGCGCGGACCTGCTGGATTCCACTTGCCGCCAGATTTTTCTGCAAAAAGCCCTCGGGATGGTGACTCCCGAATATATGCACTTGCCGGTCGCAACTTCAACAGACGGCAAGAAACTAAGTAAAAGGAACCAGGCAGATCCGGTTAACCACCAGGATCCTGCATTCGCTGTGCATCAGGCGCTGTGTTTTCTGGGTCAAAGCCCACCAACGGAGTTATCACTGGATGCGCTATGGCTATGGGCATTGGAGTATTGGGATAACAGCCTTATACCCCGCCAAAAAGAGATAATATCGGACTGGGTCTAAACTAAATGCCCAGTTGCCGTTATAATTCGCACTCTTTGCTGGAATCAGATCGCCATGAACTCTAACCACCTCGATTTCGAACAGCCTATTGCCGAACTACAGGCCAAAATTGACGAGCTGCGTAATGTAGGTTCTGACAATGCCCTCAACCTGGATGAAGAGATCCAGCGTTTGCAGGCAAAAATGCGGCAAAAACTATCCAGCATTTTCAAAGATCTGACGCCCTGGCAAACATCACAAATATCCCGTCACCCCTTGCGGCCTTATACGCTTGATTATGTCGATTACCTGTTTGACGAATTTCATGAACTTCATGGTGACCGCGCATTTGCCGATGACCATGCCATCGTTGGTGGACTGGCCAGGTTTCAGGGTCGGGCGGTGATGGTCATCGGTCAGCAAAAAGGCCGGGATACCAAGGCTAAGATATTCAGAAATTTCGGCATGCCGCGGCCTGAAGGCTATCGCAAGGCGTTAAGACTGATGAAAATGGCGGAGCGTTTTCGTCTGCCCCTTTTGACATTTATTGATACACCGGGTGCTTACCCCGGGCTTGGCGCTGAAGAGCGTGGCCAATCGGAAGCGATCGCCACCAACCTCAAGTACATGTCAAGATTGCCAGTGCCCATCATTTGTACGGTGATCGGAGAGGGCGGCTCAGGCGGTGCCCTGGCCATCGGTGTGGGTGATCGTGTGAATATTCTGCAATACAGCACCTATTCTGTCATTTCGCCGGAAGGCTGCGCGGCGATTCTCTGGAAAGATGCTGCGATGGCGGAACAGGCCGCTTCTGCACTCGGCATCACTGCCGACAGACTATTGCAGTTGGGCCTGGTCGATGAGGTCATTCCGGAACCTCTTGGTGGCGCGCATAAAGACCCTGAGACTGTCGCCGCGCAAGTGGGTGATTGTCTTGCTGCTCAACTCGAGGAACTCGACAAGCTAACGACCGATGCCCTGGTGGAAGAGCGCTACCAGCGATTGCTCTCCTACGGTGAATACAAAAACTGAAGGGAGTCTCTGATCCATTCATGAGCCATCGCCCCATAGCTTTCACGCCAGAGCGTTTGCTGCACGTCCTGCAGTCTCTTCCTGAAGCAACTGCCTATGTTGTCGGTTTCAGTGGCGGGGCCGATTCTACCGCCCTTTTGCACGCGCTCAACGTGGTTCGAAAACAGCTGGTCACACCAATTTCAGCGATACATGTCAATCATGGCCTGCAAGCTGAGGCTGACCTGTGGCAGTCACATTGCGAGAGTTTTTGCCAGCAGTACGCGATACCACTAAACTGTCTCAGGGTCGACCTGGAACACGACTCCGGCAAGGGTGTTGAGGCCGAAGCCCGCGAGTTACGCTACCAGGCAATAGCCACCCAGCTCAAGCCCGGAGCCTGCCTGCTAACGGCTCACCACGCTGATGACCAGGCCGAGACTCTATTATTGAATTTGATGCGAGGCAGCGGCGTTGACGGCTTGTCTGCCATGCCCATGAGTCGCTCGTTTGACGATGCTGTCATACAAAGACCGTTGCTCGGGTTCCAAAATAGCTCACTGAGAGACTATCTACGTGAGAATGATACCGATTGGATAGAAGATCCATCCAATCAGCACTTGAATCATGACCGAAATTTTATACGGCTTGAGGTTATTCCATTACTGGAACAACGCTGGCCGGAAGTGAGCAAGCGACTTTTATTAACCAGCAAGGCGATGTCAGACACGCGTAAGTTGTTGGAAACACTGGCAGATGACTATCTTCGGGAAAATCTTTCCCACCCGTTTGTCTTACACATTGGGACGCAGGCCGGCACCAATCCGGAGTTATTCAAGCTGGTCATCCGCCGTTGGCTGAAACAGTCAGGTGCGTCTTCCATACCTGTATACCAGCTGGAGACTTTTTGCCAGCAGGTAAGACTAGCCAACAGCGATCACAAGGTATCCGTTGCCTGGCAGGGATGGGTATTGCGCTTGTATAAGCAACAATTATGGTTGCATCCGGATCGCAAGATCCTCCCCTGCCCTCTGATCAAATGGCCGCGGGACTCCAACACCATTGATCTGGGTGATGATATTGGTCAGCTGGTACTCGCAGGTGGCAAGCCCAACCATCCCGGCGATGACTTTTCTGTGGGTGCGCGTGGCGATCTGGGTGAAACAGTCATCGACCAGGGCCTTCAGCATAAAAGTCTGAAAAATCTTTTCCAGAGCACCGGTATTCCGCCATGGCTCAGAGACTGCGTTCCGCTTTGCAAGCTTGGAAATGACCTGGTCGCCATGGGAGACTGGTGTTTTAGTCAGCGGTTTGCAGCATGGATGGCTAAATCCGGCACCCGTATTAGTTGGCACCCGCGCAACCCCTTGCTACAGTTCATTCATAGCCAGCAACGTACAGGCAAGCCCTGATATAGTTGACCCTGCAGGTGCGGTACGTTAGTGTCGCTCCGCTAAACCCGGAACCCTATTATGAGCAAGAAAACTGAAGCTGGCCCCGACTTTGAAAAGACCCTGGCTGAACTCGAGAAATTGGTTGTAAATCTCGAGCAGGGCGACTTGTCACTGGATCAATCACTGTCCGATTTCAAACACGGCATCGAGTTGATCCGGCAATGTCAATCGGTCCTCGACAATGCTCAACAAACTGTCGAACAGTTGATGGATACCGATGACGAAGAATCGCTGAAGCCATTTGAGCCCAATGCCTGAAACAGCTGCCATTATCAAGGCATGGCGAACACGGTTTGAACACACACTTACCAATTACCTGCCAGAACAGAACCGGACTCCGCCAGTGCTATTTCAGGCAATGCACTATTCAGCGACCGCCGGTGGTAAACGTATCCGGCCGTTATTTGTATATGCATCCGGCCGCGCACTGAATTTGAACGAAGATCATCTCGATGGCATCTCCGTCGCGATCGAACTCATCCATACCTATTCTTTGATCCACGATGATTTGCCCAGCATGGACGACGATGACCTGAGACGCGGACAACCCAGCTGTCACCGCAAGTTTGACGAGGCAACCGCCATCCTGGCCGGCGATGCATTACAGGCATTGGCCTTTGAAATCCTGGCGGCCGAGCCGAGCTTGTGTGACCAACCCACGCAACAACTCGCAATTGTTCTGGGGCTCGCGCGGGCCTGCGGAGCGAGTGGTATGGCAGGTGGACAGGTGCTTGATCTGGCCAGCCTGGGCAAACGTATTTCACAACAGGAATTGGAAGACATACACAGGTTCAAAACCGGTGAATTGTTTCAATTCAGTACCGTTGCGCCGGCACTGCTGGCATCGGCAACAGATCAGCAACATGAAGCCCTTTGCCGTTTCGGCAAATTGACCGGACTGGCCTTCCAGGTATTTGATGACTTGCTTGATGTGACCGGCAGTAGTGACATAACCGGGAAACCCAGCCAGGCAGATGCCGCCCGTTCAAAACCGGCTTTCCCTTCCATCATTGGTGTGGATAAAACACTACAAAGAGCCCATGAACTGCGTGACCAGGCATTGACTGAATTGATGCATTTGCCCGGTCAAACTGACACACTGGAGTGGCTGGCAGCGTATGCTGTCGACCGCGACCGGTAAAATATTCTCATGAACGATACAAAATACCCATTACTTGACCAAATTGCCATACCGGCCGATTTGCGCAAACTCGATGAAAGCCAGTTGCCACAGGTGGCTGAAGAGTTACGCGAGTATTTGCTGCAATCCGTGTCAAAAAGTGGTGGGCATTTAGGTGCCGGTCTCGGTTGTATCGAGCTCACCGTTGCCTTGCATTACTGCTACGAGACACCCCACGACCGGCTCGTCTGGGACGTGGGACACCAGGCCTATCCGCACAAAATATTGACCGGCAGACGTGACCGCATCGGCACCATAAAGAAAACCGGCGGCCTCGCGCCATTCCCCAAACGCGGTGAAAGCGAGTTCGATACTTTTGGTGTCGGTCACTCCTCGACTTCCATCGGTGCAGGGCTGGGCATGGCACTGGCATCAGCGCACGATGGCATTGAGCGGCGCGTAGTTTCCATCATCGGTGATGGCGCAATGACCGCAGGCATGGCTTTTGAAGCACTCAATCACGGCGGTTCTCTGAACCCGAATATGCTGGTGATTTTGAACGAAAACCAGATGTCGATTTCACCCAATGTCGGTGGTATCACCAAAATCCTGGCACG
>Ga0209988_10002645_pt1 | contig 11856 bp, 8 predicted proteins | sample N075metaG_FD_183115 | JGI IMG/M metagenome (GOLD analysis project Ga0209988, IMG submission 183115) | Deep subsurface microbial communities from Kermadec Trench to uncover new lineages of life (NeLLi) - N075 metaG (SPAdes) (version 2) | ecosystem: Environmental > Aquatic > Marine > Ocean trench... | reverse complement strand
GACGTCCGTGGGATACCCGGGATAGGGCTGGGTCGTGATCATCACCGGTCGCAGGACCCGCTGCGTGGTGACCTGAACCGCGCATCGCTTGGGATCCTCGGTCGGGTCCAGCCGCTCGACGTGCACGCCCAGGGCGGTCAGCCGATCGATGACCGACAGCAGGTTGTCGTACGGAAAGTCGTTGAGCGTCACGTCGCCGTTGGTGATCGCCGCCGCAAGCGCGTAGGTGCTCGCGACGATGCGGTCCGGCATGACCGTGTGGTCCGCCCCGCCCAGCTCGTCCACGCCGTCGATCGTGATCCGCGGGGTCCCGGCGCCGCTGATCCGCGCGCCCATCGCGTTGAGCAGCTCGGCGAGGTCGGCGATCTCCGGTTCGCAGGCCGCGGACTCGATGACCGTCCGGCCGGTGGCGAGCGTCGCCGCCGACATCACGTTCGCCGTCCCCAGCACCGTCGAGCCGAACGGCCCACCCAGGAAGATCGTCGCCCCGACCAGGCGGTCCGCCTCGGCGAAGATGTCGCCGCTGCGAAGCTCGATCCGGGCGCCGAGGGCTTCGAGGCCACGCAGGTGCAGGTCCACGGGCCGCTCGCCGAACACGCAGCCACCCGGCATCGCCACGGACGCCCGGCCGCGGCGGGCCAGCATGGGACCCAGCACGCAGATACCCGCCCGCATCGTCCGGACCATCTCGTAGCGGGCGTGCGTGGAACCGTCGTCGCACGACAGGAGCGTGATCGTGCCATGGTCGCCCTGGACGTCCACGCCCAGTTCGCCCAGGAGCCCGGACATGTTGCGGATGTCCGCCAGGTCGGGGACCCCGCGGAGCGTGATCGGCTGGTCCGTGAGAAGGGCGGCCGCCATGAGCGGCAGGCTCGCGTTCTTGGAGCCGTCGATCGCGATGCGACCAGACAGCCTGGCCCCCCCGTGGATTCGAAAAGCGTCCATGCTTGTTTCTCGCAAGTATTAGGGTTACCGACGGTTAGCATCGGCAGACCGCCGACGGTAACGCCAGAATCGCGCCGCAGGACAACTGACAGGTTGTCCACAGCCGCTTCGGTCCGGTGGCACCGTACCGCGCTGGTTCTTTTCTGCTGCCGTTGGGCGTCCCGTAACGGGCAGCCCGGCGCAGCCGGCGGTTGCTGCCCATGTCACCCCAGGTGATCGCGCCGCATGGCTCGCGTCGGTTTTTGCGACGTCAAGTTTGGCGTGCGCGGTATGGATCGTAGGTTTGGGGCACAAAGCCTGACCCCGACCCAGGAGAGACCACCATGAGCCAACGCCGCTACGCCACGATCGCCGTTCTCGGAGGGATCGCGGTTCTTACCGGTCTCTGGTTGCAGTCGCCGAACCGCGCAGGTGCGGCCGGTGACGCGCCCGCGACCATCGAGCTGACCGGCGTCGTTCGCGACTTCCGCGAGCGTTCGGTCGAGGGCGGGCACCCGGACTTCGAGCAGCGGCCCGACGGCGGCTTCGGTCATTACATCGGCAACGTCGACGGGTACCTCGGTGCCGACGGCAGACCGTCCTTCACGGGTGGGGGCCACAAGGTCGCCAGTCAGTGGCGAGACGCGATGAACCGGCCGATCTGCAAACTGCTCTACGACCACTCCCTCGGTGACATCGAGGGCGAGACTGGATCGCCGGACGACGGCGGCATCGAATCGGCCGAGACCTTCAGCACGTGGTACCGAGATCTGCCGGGGACCAACATCTCCTCGCCGCTGACGATCACGCTGCACCGCCAGCCGGATGGCACGTATATGTTCGACGACAAGCTCGACCCGGCGTACTCGAGCCTCGGCGGATTCTTCCCGATCGACGACCAGCACTTCGGCAACTCGCAGGGCGCGCCCGACCACAACTTTCACTTCACCTACGAGCTTCACGGCCAGTTCGTCTACGACGAGGATGCCGGGCAGTTCTTCCGGTTCGTCGGCGATGACGACATCTGGGTCTTCATCGACGGCCGGCTGGTGATCGACCTCGGCGGCGTGCACTCGGCCAGCGAGCAGTACGTCGACGTCAACCGCCTGAACATGATGGACGGTGCGACCTACCAGTTGGACTTCTTCTTCGCCGAGCGGCATCGCACCCAGTCGAACTTCCGCATCACGACCAACCTGCCGCTTGTCAGTATGGCGTTGCCGACCTTCTCGGCAATGCACGACTGATCGCGCTCGACTTTCCTCGGTCTTCTTACTCTGCGCCGCAGACCCCGCCTCACTTCGGCGGGGTCCGGTGCTTTTTGGGCGGTCACGGAGGCGCCGGTGCGGGGGGTCCACGTCAAGGTCTGCGGTGTTTGGGCCGACGTTTCCTCTGATGGGTCTTTCTGCCCGAACCCGGACGGTCGCCTGCCTTGCAGTGATGCTGGGCGCCGGCACCGGCGTCGTGACGGCCGGCTCCGGCGAGACGGTCGAAATCACCGGAATCGTTCGCGACTTCCGCGAGCGGACCGTTGACGGCGGTCACCCTGACTTCGAACAGGTGCCGACCCGGGGTTACCGGCTGTACACCGGCAACGTTGCGGACTTTCTGGACGACGACGGCAAGCCCGTGTTCACGGGAGAGGGCGTGGGGCTGCGCAAGAGCTGGCGGGACGACGATGGCCGGATGATCTGCCCGTGCGTCGCGCGGCGTCACCCGATGGCGGGGGACCGCACCGGCAAGGTGACCGAGCCGGACAGGGGGGGGGTCCAGTCGGCCAAGAGCTTCGAGTTGTGGTTCCAGGACAAGCCGGGAATCAACAGGTCGGCGCCACTGACCATCACGCTGCGGCGACGCGACGACGGGGCCTGGGTCTTCGACGACGAGCTGGACCCCCTCTACAAGGAGCGGGGAGGCTTCTTTCCCATCGACGGGCAACTGTTCGGCAACGCCGCGCCGGTCGAGGGAATGCCGGACCACAACCACCACTTCACCGTCGAACTGCATGCCACGTTCACGTGGACGGCCGGCCGCGGCCGTTTCCTCGAGGTCCGCAGCGACGACGACTTGTGGGTCTTCGTCAACGATGAGCTGGTTATCGACCTCGGCGGCGTCCACCGCGCCAAGAGCCAGTTCATCGCGCTGGACCGGCTTGGCCTGGTCGACGGGGCCACCTGCCGCCTGGACATTTTCTACGCCGACCGTCACCGGATGCACGCGAAGCTCGGGATCATCACGAATGTGCTCGATCTGCGCAGCGCGCCGGCCGGGTCCCGGCCGAAGACCGCATCGGCCGACACGCCGTAAGAGACCCGACGGCCCGCACAACCCGCAACGCTTCACGCCCTAACGCCGTTGGCCCAGCTTGCCGACTTGGATTCGGCCGCAGGGCATCCTACGTTTGACGTTCAGGGAGGCAGGAGAGTGTCCAAGCATGATCCACGCGCGCGTCTTCCTGTGCACGGTCACAGTCCTTGCAACGCCGACGATATTCGCCGGCACGCCCACGACGCTCGAACTCAACGGAGTCGTCCGTGATTTCATGCGGTCGCACCCGGACTTCGACGTCATGCCCATCGGCGGCCCCGGCCACTATGCCGCCAACGTCGCCCTGGCGACGGGCCCCAGCAACGTCCCGGTCTTCGCGGGCGGCGGTTTCAAGGTCGCGACACAATGGCAGGATTGGACCTCTCTCGCGATCGCACCGCACATGTACATCGGCGGCGGCAGCGCCCCCGGCGTCGTGGTGCTGGTGAACGAGCCGGACGTGCATGGCAACGCCACCGTGGACACCTGGGACTCGTCATCGGGGCTGTACGGTCCCCCCGACAATGTCGGCGAACCCCCGGTCTACGTGGTCGGCGGTGAGATGCCGGACATCTCCGCTCCCACCGGGCTGGGGCCGAGCGAGGGCGATGGCAGCCTCGACGGCGTGACCATTGACACCGACCGTCACTTCGACTCGTTGGTCATCACCGGTACAGTCATGATCAGCGGCGACCGCGTGGTCTATTGCGAGGGCGACTTCACGCTGGCAACGTGGGCCACCGTGCACCTCATGCCGGACTCCACGTTGTCACTCTACGTGACAGGGGCGATCAACCTGGCGATGCCGCACTCGAACTTCAACGCGCCGCCCAACAGCGGAATGCCGGGCCGCGCGATCATCTACAACCTCGGGACGGAGCCGATGGTGGTCGGTCATCCGAACAGCGTCATCTACGCGACCATCATCGCCCCGTGGGCGGAGATGCGGGTCATGCCGAACAGCGAGTTCTTCGGGAACTTCATCGGACAGGATCTCGATATCCAGCCGGGCGCCGGCTTCCACGTCGACAACAACACGACCTTCGGCAGCACCGTCTGCGGCGCCCTGGTCAACGACTCGGCGGGCAGTGCGGGCGTCAGCGGCGACGCGGCCGTCACCTCCGAGACGACGTACGCCCAGTGGTATCGGGAGATCCTGGGCGTCAACATGGCGATGAGCCATTCCATCGCACTGGTGCACGACGCCGCAGCCGGCGTCTACGAGTACCTCGACGGCGCGTTCTACCCGATCGACGGCCTGCTCTTCGGCAACGACGGCGACGACCACAACAACTACTTCACGTACACGGTCGAGGCGCACTTCACGTACCTGTCGTGCACCGGCCAGTTCATCGACTTCATGGGTTCCGACGACACGTGGATCTTCATCGACGGCGACATGGTCATCGATCTCGGCGGGATTACCGCACTGACCGACCAGCGCATCGAGATCGACCGCCTGGGCTTGGTCGATGACGAAGAGTACACGATGCACCTGTTCTACGCTCACCGCGGCGACGGGCCGCCGCAGTTCAACATGCGGACGAACATCGAGCTGTGGAGCGCCAACGTCGAGGTGACCGCCAGCCTTCCATGCGACTAGTTTGAGCGCTCCGTACGGCCCTCCGGGCCGACACTCGCTTTCGTACGACCCGCCGAATTCATTCGGCTGGTCTGAGCCGACGTGCAAGGACAAACGCACGTCGGTTCCTGGGTGGCACGGTAGAGCGAAGCTCTGCCGTGGAGCGACGTCGAACCACGGCCCAGCTCGGACGAGCTCTACCGTGCCACCCATCGCATCAGGTCTGGACGTGCAAGGACAAACGCGCGTCGGTTGGGTGGCACGGTTGTCGTCGCGAAGCGACGTCGGCCGTGGAGCGACGTCGAACCACGGCCGAGATCGCTTCGCAAGCTCAACCGTGCCACACGCTACAACCCGGACATCTTCACTGGAACCTGTGCATACCCCGCCTTGCCCGTTTGGAAGTGGCGGCACGCATCGTACGGTTGCACCGCACAGGAGAGAGAACCGTGAAGACAACCACCATGACTACCCATCGTCTTGCCACAGCAAGCTGCGCGCTGGGTTTGCTGGCGTCCGTGGGGCTGACGACGATGTTCTCGGCCCCCGAGGCGGTTGCCGACCACGGCGATGATGCCCAGTCCGAGATGCAGCTGAACGGCAAGATTCGCGACTTCCGCGAACATACCGCGACGATGGGACATCCCGACTTCGAAGTCACGCCGGACCACGGCTACGGCATCTATTGCGGCAACATCGGGCCGTACCTGGGCCCCGACGGCACGCCCGTTTTCACGGGCCAGGGTCGCAAGGTCGTCGAGGATTGGCGCGACGCCGAAGGCCGGCCCATCTGCTATCACGTGGCCGAGACCTACCCGGCCCCCGGCGACGTCGCCGGGCAGTGGGGCGCGTACGACACGGGCGGCATCGAGTCCGCCGACAGCTTCCGGTTCTGGTACCACGACACGCCCGGCATCAACATGTCCGAGCTCCTGACGATCACCCTCGTCCGGCAGCCCGATGGGACGTACCTCTTCGACAACCAGCTTGACCCCGACTACGCCGATCTCGGCGGCTTCTTCCCGATCGAGGACAGGCTCCTGGGCAACCCCGGCGGCTACCCCGACCGGAACTTCCATTTCACATTCGAGCTGCACGGGGATTTCGAGTACGACGCGGACGTGGGCCAGGTCTTCAAGTTCTCCGGTGACGACGACGTGTGGGTGTTCATCGACGGCGAGCTGGTCATCGATCTCGGCGGCGTCCACTCGTCGAGGGAGCAGTACATCGACCTCGACCGCCTCAACCTGGTGCCGGGCGAGAGCTACCGGCTCGACTTCTTCTTCGCCGAGCGTCACCGGACGCAGTCGAACTTCCAGATCGTCACCAACCTCGAGCTCCAGAACGTGGATCCGCCGACGGTCTCCTCCATCTTCGACTGACTTCTCACGCCCGCCAAATCACTGCCTTGGACGGTCCGGACCCATGTCCGGGCCGTTTTTTGCCACACCATGGCGATGATCCACTACATTGTGCGGCCGTGAGCGAGCAGACCACGACGACCGATCCCGTCATGCCCGAGGTCAAGATGAATCTCGTGCGCCCCAACGCCCCGGTGACCGGCCGCGTCGTCCGCAACGACATGTGCCTCAAGAGCAAGGCCAACGTCTGGGTGCGGCACACCGAGATCGACGTGTCGGGGACGCCCCTGGAAGGCAATTTCCTGGTCGGCCAGTCCTTCGGCGTGATTACCCCCGGCGTGGCTGCCAACGGCAAGCCCCACAAGGTCCGGCTCTACTCGGTCGCCTGTCCGAGCTGGGGCGAGGACGGCGAGGGCAAGATCGTCTCGACGACGCCGAAGCGGCTGCTCGACGAGTACAAGCCGCAGCGGGCCGGCGACAACGCGGACAAGCACACGTTGTTCATCGGCGTCTGCAGCAACTATCTCTGCGACCTCGTGCCCGGCGACGAAGTGAAGGTGACCGGCCCGTCGGGCAAGCGGTTCCTTCTGCCGGTCAACACGGCCGACCACGACTACGTCTTCATCGCGACCGGTACCGGCATCGCGCCGTTCCGCGGGATGGTCATGGAGTTGCTCCAGCACCCCGACGGCCCGTGCCCCAGCCGGATCCACCTGCTGATGGGCTCGCCGTACACGAGCGACCTGCTCTACGACCAACTGTTCCGGAAACTGGAAGCCGAGCACGAGAACTTCACCTACCACACCGCCATCAGCCGCGAGACGCGTCCCGACGGCGGGCGGGGGATCTACGTCCAGGCGCTTCTCGGCGAGCAGCTCGACACCTTCGGACCGCTGCTGGAGAGCCCCCGCACGCTCGTGTACATGTGCGGCCTGCTGGGGATGGACGCGGGCATCTACCAGGCGATGGCCCGCCTCAACCTCGCCGGCCAGTACATCAAGATCGGCGATGAACTGCAGGGCATCGACCCGGCCGAATGGACCGGCAAACAGATCAAGCGGCAGATAAAAGCAAAACCACGCTGCATGGTCGAGTGTTATTAGTTTTTCCGCTCCGTACGGCCCTCCGGGCCGACACTCGCTCTCGTACGACCCGCCGAATTCATTCGGCGGGTCTGAGCGGACCTGCAAGGACAAACGCGCGGCGGACGGGCCCTCCGGGCCGACACTCGCTCTCGTACGACCCGCCGAATTCATCGGGTGGCACGGTAGAGCGAAGCTCTGCCGTGGAGCGACGTCCAACCACGGCCGAGCTCGGACGAGCTCTACCGTGCCACCCGAGTCTCGTTCTTTATCGGACGCCTCGTAAATCCGCAGTCGATGAACCCCAACGGCCGAATGGGCATCTCATGGCCAAGCCCTCACGCCGTGCAGACGAGGTCCGCGCCGCCTTGCGCCGCATGGCCGCGATCAGCGTATTCGTTCTCGCGTTGACGCTGACGTCGCCACCGGCCCTGGCCCCGACCGATCGCGAACCGCTTGCCGCTCCGACCGCGGTTGCCTTCGACACGGACCCGCTGCTGGGGCCCTGGGCCGTCGAGCAGTTCCTCGCGCATTACCAGGTCGCGCAGGACTTTTCCGTCACGCAGCAGGGCGGACCGGCCGCCACGCCCACGGCCGCTCCGCCCGCTGCCGCCGTCCGGACAGTGATGCTGGTCCTCCGTGCCCGCGTGGCGGCGGTGACGGTATGGAAGGTCGTGCGGCAGGGCGGTAACGCGATTCGCCTCGGCGCGGTCTGGGTCCACCGGATGACTTTGACTTCATGGCCCGACGACACGATCGATCAGATGCCCCTGCCCGCACCACCCCCCGTCCTCGACGCCCTCCCCGCGCTCGCGCCGGACGGCTTCCAGGACATTCTCAACTGCGGGGGCGTCGGGCCGCTGCGATGCGGGCCGAACCAACCGGTGGTGCGGGCGGACGCAGGGGGGTTCAGGGCTTCCTGGACTCCTGCTTCTGAAGCAGCCGCCAGACGATGAGCCCGACGGCGATCATTCCGAACAGCGAGACTATCCATCGCAACACGCTTGCGGCTCCTGGCGGACCCGGTAACTGGATCTCGAAGTGTACCCTGACGGCTGTGCGTTCTGCCGGCGGGACCGATGGGGCCCGCGCCGTACCTTCGCTCAATCCGGCTGAGCACCCGGTCGATGGGGGGGGGACGACATCTCTGACCGCGGCGGCCTTTTCCTTTGCCGCGTCTCCGGTCACCAAGACAGGACATCTCTCGTTTCGATGCAAGGCCCGATCAGGCCTGCGTCGCTGTCTCTGTCACCAAGTGCGCCGGAGGTGAGCTCGATGCCGGTAGGGAAGGTCTTGGCGCTCGCCATGATGTCCACGGTGCTGCTGGTCGGCCAGGGATGTGCCTGGCAGCACACCCGGTCGTCCGCGACCGCAAGGCTCTGGGACCCCGTTCACGACGAGCCGGATGTCGCCCGCCCGACGCGTGCAGCCGCGTACACCGTGCCCGGCGATCGGCTGACGGTTCTCTCGTTCAACATGCAGCACCGCGATCGGCCCCGCGAGCTCGCCGCCGTCGCGCGTTACCTCAACGACGTCGAGGGTGTGCCCGACTTCATCCTCTGCCAGGAGGTCTTGTTTGGCCGTCCGTCGCGGCGGGGCCCCGACAACACCGCCGGCGTGCTCGCCGACGAGCTGGGCTACTACGCCGCCGGTACCGACCGCAGGGGCATCAGCCGCGAGGGGGTCGCGATCCTCAGCCGCTATCCCTTCGCCTATTACGACGAGCGGCATCTCAAGTCCCGCACGCTGCTGTTCGGCTTCGCACGGGTGAGCGTCATGGGCGAGTTCATCGTGCCCCGGATCGGGCGCGTGCGGGTCGTCACCACCCACCTGGCGTACCAGCCGTGGGAGGGTCACGTCCGCCGCAAGCAGCTCGACGAGACACTGGCATGGCTGGCCGAGCGCGACGCGCTGCAGCCGGCCGCGGTGACCATCTTCGGCGGCGACTTCAACCTCAAGCCCGGCACAAAGGCGTTCGCGCCGCTGAGCGACTCGAAGACGATCGGCCGGTTGCGGTTCACCAACGCCAATACGGACTGGCCGACGCTCGGTCGGCGGGGCCACCCCACCAAGCGCGTGGACTACATCTTCATTTCGGCCCACGACCGTGACGTCCGGTTCATCGGTGAGCGGCTCCTGTTCGCCGACGGTCTTTGGCAATCCGACGGCCACCGGTTCCATCCCTCCGACCACCTGCCGCTCCTGCACCAGTACATCGTCGGGGAGGCCCGGGGCGACGACGGCATCGAGGGACGGGTCGTGCTCCGGGAAACGCACGCAGACGGCGGGTGACGCCTCCTCGACCTTCTTCGGGGCCTATTCTTGCCTCGGATGATCCAGACGCTGCTGCTCACAACGATCGTGTTCTGCGGGACCGACGCCGTCGAGGCGACGCGGGCGTTCCGCCGCGTTCACGGGGCGGAGATCATCGAGGAGTTCGCGGTTCTCCTGTCGACCCCCAACGTCGCCGACGACGGGCCGAACATACGACGCAACGCCGAGTACCTCGCCCAGGCGTTCCGTGCCCGGGGCGTCGACATCGACGTGCACGAGCTCCCGGGCGCGCCGCCGCTGGTCGTCGGCTCGTTGACCGTGCCGGGCGCGACGCGCACCATCGGCATCTACGCGCATTACGATGGCCAGCCGGTGGATCCGGAGCGTTGGTCCAACCCGCCCTGGACGCCGACGCTCTACACGGCGGCCATCGAGGCCGGCGGCGTCCGGCGGCCGCTGCCCGGACCCGATGAACCGATCGATCCGGAGTGGCGGCTGTACGCCCGCGGCTCCGGCGACGACAAGGCACCGATCGTGGCGCTGCTTGCGGCGCTCGACGCGTTCCGCGCCGGCGGAATCACCCCGACCTCCAACTTCGTGTTCCTCTTCGAGGGCGAAGAGGAAGCCGGCTCGCCGCACCTCGGCGCGTATTTCGACGCCCACGCCGCGCAGCTGCAGGCCGACGTGTGGCTCATCTGCGACGGGCCCGTCCACCAGAGCCGCCGGCCGCAGATCGTCTTCGGCGTTCGCGGCATCACCGCCTGCGAGATCACCGTCTACGGCGCCGACCGCTTCCTGCACAGCGGCCACTACGGCAACTGGGCGCCCAACCCCGCGATGATGCTCGCCCGGCTGCTGGCGAGCATGAAGGACGAGGCCGGCCGCGTCACGATCGACGGGTTCTACGACGACGTCGTGCCGCTATCGGACGGGGACCGTGCCGCACTGGCGACGATTCCCGACGTTGACGACGAGCTCAAGGTCGAGTTCGGGCTTGCCGCCACGGAGCGGCCTGGCCTCTCGCTCGGCGAAGCCCTGATGCTGCCGTCGCTGAACGTCAGGGGCCTCTCGGCCGGGACGGTCGGCCCGACCGCGCGCAACGTGATCGCCCCGACGGCCACCGTGTCGCTGGACATCCGACTGGTCAAGGGCAACGACCCCCGGAGAATGCTCGACCTGCTGGAAGCGCACGTACGCCGACAAGGCTACACGATCGTCCGCGAGCCTCCGGACCGGCGCACGCGGCTTGCGCACCCGAAGATCGCCCGCATCGTCCGTGGCGGCGGCTACCGCGCGTCGCGAGCGCCGGCGGACCTGCCGATCGTGCCGCTGCTGGTCGACGCCGCGCGGTTGGCGTCCGGCGGCGAAGACGTCATTCTCATGCCGACGATGGGCGGGTCGCTGCCGCTGTACCTTTTCGAGGACAAGCTCGGCGCCCCGACGATCATCGTCCCCATCGCCAACCACGATAATAATCAGCACGCGCCAGACGAAAACCTCCGGATCGCGAACCTCTGGTATGCAATGGACCTCATGGCGGCGATCCTGACACTCGGCGAAGACGCGCCATGACCGTCGCCGAGCACCAAGTTTCTTCGGCGAGACCGCCGACCGTTGCGGGCCGAGCGCGATACGACTTCTGGGTGATCACGGCCTCGCACGCACTGGTGGACGTCTTCCCGATGTTCATCACGTCGCTGATGATCGTGCTGCAGCATCGGCTGGCGTTGACCGGGTGGCAGGAGACCGTCGTGTGGGTGGTGACGCCGGTGTGCAGCGGCATGTTCCAGCCGCTGTTCGCGTGGCTCGGCGATCGGTACGACACGCGGTTGGCAGGGCCGCTGGGGCTCGCCATCGCCGCGGTGTGCATCGGCTCGATCGGCTTTGCCCAGAACTTCTGGCAGCTGGTCGCGTTGCAGGCGGTCGGGGTCATCGGCGTGGGCATGTATCACCCCGCGGCCGCCGCGGTCGCCGGGCAGACCGGCGCCAAGCTGCGGTACGGCCGGGCGTTCGCGCTCAGCGTCTTCATCGCCGCCGGCATGGTCGGTCACACGCTCGGCCCGCTCGCCGCCACGCGTGTCAACGACTGGGTCGGCATGACCTACCTCGTCTGGATCATCCCGCCGTCGCTCGTGGTCGCGGTACTGCTTCACCGTGTCATGCGGCATGCGCCGCATCGCCCGGCCAACCACCACGAACTGCACGCGGCGATGAGCGGGGAGGAGACCCGGAGGCGGTGGTATGCGACGATCCTGCTGTCCGCGCAGAACGCGTTGCGTTTCATCGTCAACATCGGCCTGTTCATCATGTTCAGCTACTGGGCGTA
>Ga0209988_10002644_pt1 | contig 11856 bp, 7 predicted proteins | sample N075metaG_FD_183115 | JGI IMG/M metagenome (GOLD analysis project Ga0209988, IMG submission 183115) | Deep subsurface microbial communities from Kermadec Trench to uncover new lineages of life (NeLLi) - N075 metaG (SPAdes) (version 2) | ecosystem: Environmental > Aquatic > Marine > Ocean trench... | reverse complement strand
TTTAATTTGGGCGAAAAATTTTGGTGGAATTGAAGCTGATGAACTTAGTGGAATTAGCATCACAACCGATGGCGGGGTTTTGGTATCAGGCTATAATGCATCTTTTGGAGCAGGATTAAAAGATGTTCAAGTAATTAAATTTTTTAGTGATGGTAGTATTGACTGGGCTAAAAATTTTGGGACAGTCTGGGAGGATCATAACTCAGCAAATATTATAGCAACAGACGGAAATTTTATATTTTCCGGTGAAACAGATATTTCGGGAAATCTGGATTGGAGACCAACACTTATTAAAACTGATACATTGGGAAATATTCTGTGGTCAAAATATTATTCCGGATTTAACGATGATTGGTCACGCGACCTTATTGAAGCTCCAGATGGCGGTTATTTTATTGTTGGTGAAACAAGATCATATGGATTAGGTGGGTCGGAGGATATCTACTTAATTAAAACAACAATCAATGGTGATGTTGAATGGGCTAAAGCCTACGGAGGAATTAGTAACGAAAGTGGAAGGAGTATTGACTTAACCTCAGATAATAAAATCATCATAGCTGGATTTACTTCTAGTTTTGGATTTGGTGGTTATGATGCATTTTTGATGAAACTAAATCTTGATGGAACATTAGTGTGGTTTCACACTTATGGTGGATATGCAGACGACTATGCAAATAGTGTAAAAGAAACTCCTGACTTAGGTTACGCATTGACTGGGCGAAGATCGACAAATACATTCGGAAGTGATGATGTATATTTAATCAAAACGGATCAAGATGGTAATTCCAGTTGTGAATTCGGTACATTTACTGCAAATGTGTTTGATATTTCTAGTTTAGTCGCTGTAGATATTTCGATGTCAACTTCCAGCACAATTTCAGTTGCGGATCTAAATTTGATGGTAATTAATCCAAACACTGCAGAAAATATATGGTGTGGGATTATTCCTGTAGAACTCAAATCTTTTTTATATGAAATAGATGGTAATAAAGTTTTACTGAAATGGTCCACAGCAACTGAGACGAACAATATGGGATTCAAAATAAATCGTGATGGTGATGAAATTGGTTTCATCCCCGGAGCCGGTACAACAACAGAACCCCAAAATTATTCTTTCGCTGATGAAAATGTTGAAAACGGAACCTATCTATACTCACTCATTCAAGTAGATTATGACGGTACTACCGAAAATGTTGGAGTGGTTGAGATAATTATTAACAATACACCAAATGAATTTTCTTTACTGCAAAATTTTCCCAACCCTTTTAATCCATCAACAGTCATAAGCTTTACTGTACCAGAACGCACAAAGGTTGTTATAAAAGTTTACGATGTTCTTGGGGCAGAAGTTGCAGAGCTTATTAATGATATTAAATCTCCCGGCAGATATGAAGTTGAATTTTCCGCCATAGGCGGATCCGCCTCCGGCGGAGATGCATATAATCTGCCCAGCGGAATTTATTTATACACTATTCAGGCAGGTAAGTTTACAGATTCAAAAAAGATGATTCTTCAGAAGTAAAAAATAAAATTAATAAAAGCTCTGCAATTTTAGTTGTGTTTTTCAGATCTAATCGCAGAACTTTTTAGTATAATCATTCTCTAAAAAAACATCTTTGAGGAATGTACTCAAAGTCCTTTTCTTTTTTTATCCAGCACTAAAATAAATTATTATTTATTCTGCTCCCGTTTTATTACATTTTAACATTACCGTTTACTTTTTTGATGATGTACCTTGATTTTAATGGTAAAAATAACGTATGCTCCAAAAATAATTTTATTTTCAAAGAAAAGATTATAGGACACAGATAAAACAAATTACAATAAATTAATCAGTGAAGTTCAGTTTAATCTGCGTTTTATTAACTCAACAAATATTTTTTAAATCTTTAATCCAAAAATTTAAGATGACTAAAACAAAAAAAAGCACAACAGCAAAAAAAAAGAACAACGAAATAAACAAAGAACAATTTACTTTAGATAAGTATATCCCCAAAAAATACCAGCCACCTTTTGCAATTGCTATTATACTTATCGTTTTCTTAATATTCTTTTCACCACTATACTTCGGCAATAAAACTTTCCAATCTGGTGATATTATAACTATAAAAAGTATGCAGCAATATGCCCAGCAAGACAAAGAAGGATTCACTCTCTGGAATCCGTATATCTTTGGCGGAATACCTGCCTATGTTACATCAACTGCTTACCGTTGGTGGGATTTTCTTGGCGGCATTTACTCATACGGTAAACATATATTCGGACAGATATTCTCCGTCAGTTATGCAATGCATACAATCAACTTAATGTTAATTGCATTTACAGCTTTCTTTTTTATGCGCTCTAGAAAAGCATCAATTATGGTAGGTTTGTTTGTTGCGTTAGTAACAGCTTTTAGTACAGGTATAGTTGTATTTCTTTTTATCGGGCATATTACAAAAATGATTTCCCTTGCAGCATTCCCATTAATATTAATGATGCTGCTGCGCTTCAATGAAAAGATAAAACTGCTTGATGTATTAATTATGACCATATTTTTACATTTTGTTGTACTTGGTATTCATGTGCAAATTATCTTTTACATCTTTCTTTCAGTTGCAATCTTTTATATTTACTATCTAATAAGAGCTTTAAGATTAAAAGATAATCATCTTGTAAAACAACTTTTTAAATCAGCAGGAATTTTTGTTGCGGCATCATTAATTGCTGTATTTATGTCGTTCGATAGTTATGCTCAATTGTGGGAGTATAATAAATACTCAACCCGCGGAACTGAAAGTATACTTGAAAAAGAACAGGCTCCGACTTCAAAAAATAAATCCGATTTTTATGAATATGCAACTAACTGGTCATTTTCGCCGGGTGAAGTTTTAACATTTATTGTTCCATCATATTACGGTTTTGGCAATTCAACATACGAAGGTCCTTTAACGAACGGACAGCCTGTAAAAGTGAATACATATTTTGGGCAAATGCCCTTTGTTGATGTTGCAATGTATATGGGAGTTGTTGTTTTCTTTCTTGCTTTATTGTCTATTGTTATAAACTGGAAAAAACCATTCATCAGGTATTTAACAATTCTAATTATTTTCAGTCTCATTATTTCATTCGGCAGAAATTTCTCTATCCTTTATGATCTGTTTTACTATTACTTCCCGTTCTTCGATAAATTCCGTGTTCCGTCTATGATATTAACGATAGTACAAATGACATTGCCAATACTTGCCGGTTACGGTATAATGTCCATCATCAAGCTAAGAAAAGAACCAAACGAAAAAATTAAAAACCTTATACGCAACACTATGTTTGTGTTTGCCGGATTGTTTGTTCTTTCACTTCTTTTAAATTCAGCAATCAGCAGTTGGTTTATTTCAAGAGTGCAGGAAGCCGGGCAAAAAGGGCAGCAGCTTAAACCGCTTTATGATTACATGGCGCAAATGTTTACCGGCGATCTTATGATAAATATGGCACTTGCTGCTTTAACTTTTGGTGCAGCTTATGCTTTTATTCAAAAGAAGGTAAGTGCAGATTTAATGGTAACCGTAATAATCGTTTTTGCTTTGATTGATCTTTTCAGGATCGATACACGTGGCGCCGATTATGTTGATTCTCAAAATATGGAACAGCTTTTCCAAACTCCTACTTACATTTCTGTTATCAAACAGCAAAAGGATGGAAAGCCTTACAGGATAGTGAACTTTATGGAAGAAGGTTTGGGAAGTGTTCGGCAAAATTCAAACTTCAATGTTTATTTCCTTGAACAGGACCTTTCAGGTTACTCTGGTGTGAAACCAAGAACTTATCAAGATTATATGGATGTAGTCGGTCCGTACAATCAAACATTATGGAGAATGCTGAATGTAAAATACCTCGCATTCAGTCAACCTGTAAATGTATCCGGATTCCGTCTACTTTATTCCAATGAAAAAACTTTTGTTTACAAAAATGAATATGCTTTACCACGTGCTTACTTTGTTGATAGTGTTGCACAGAAAAATTCTCTTGAAATTTTACAGGGAGTAAAAAATAATTCATTCGATCCGAAGAAAATTGCTTTTCTGGAAGATCAGGATTTGGATGTTGATAAACCGGACAGCACTGCTTATTTGAATATTGCCGAATATAAGGATGAGTATATCAAACTTGATGTTAATGCTTCCGGGCAGAATTTCTTATTCCTTGGCGATACTTATTATCCTTTTGGATGGGAAGCTTTTGTTGACGGGAATGAAACAGAAATATATAAAACAAATCATGGATTTAGAGGAATTGTCGTTCCCGAAGGTTTGCACAAAGTTGAATTCAGATATGTTCCTGAAAGCTTTTTTATAGGTAAATATGTATCCCTAATAATAAATATTCTACTTATAGGTTTTTTTATTTTCGCTTTAATCAAGTCGAAGATAAAAACGCCGGAAAGTCAATTGTAATTTTCCGTTGATTGTATTTATATAAAATGTATAATAAAATTAAGCAATTTCTCAAGCACTCAACTATCTACAGCATTGGAATTATTGCAACAAAAGGCGTCGGTGTCATCACTCTTCCTATTTATACTAAATTTATTTCGGTGCCTGAATTTGGTTTATTTGGATTGATAGAAATTTCTATAGCTATCCTTGTTGAAATATTTTTACTCGGACAGGCGAATTCTATTTTAATGTTCAACAACTCACCAGAATTTGCCGAAGAAAAAAAATCCAATTTCTTTACAATTATTATATCTGTTCTGCTTGTAAATATTTTCTTTCTTCTTTCATTTGAATTTTTAAAACAGCCTTTACTAGGTTTATTAAATGTCGGTGAGGAATATTATATCTATTATTCACTGGGATTGGTTATTGTTTTTCTTCGTGTTATAAATTTACTTTTCCTTTACAAAATAAGGGCAGATGAAAAATCAGTCTTATATACTCTAATCACTCTTATAAAAATTACCCTAACTCTCGGTTTTGTTATTTACTTTGTAGGATTTGAAAGGATAGGAGTTCTGGGAATTCTTTATTCATATCTTATTGCTGAAGGCGTAATTGTATTAATCCAGCTTCCACTGATGATAAAAGATATGCAGTTCCGTATAAGGAAAGAGGTTATTGATACTGCTGCAAAGTTCGGCACTCCATTAATCTTCGGTTCAATTGGTATAATGCTTTTAAATTTAAGCGACAGGTATATGCTGTGGTATTTTACAAATTTAGAAGTTGTTGGTTTATATGATCTCGGTTATCGTGTTGCCGGTGTCCTCAATATGTTCTTAATTATGCCGTTCAATCTTGCACTTCTTCCATCAGCATATAAGATGTATAAACAACCGGGAGATAAAAGATACTACGGTAAGTTGATGACGTATCTTTGTTTTGTGCTTGTCTGGATGGGACTTGGTCTGTCACTCATCAGTAAAGAAATAATAAAAGTTTTCGCACTAAATCCTGACTATTGGGCTGCCTATACTGTTGTTCCGATTATTGTTCTTGCATACATTTTCAGCGCAACCCGTAATTTTGCTTCGCTTGGATTATTCCTTACAAAAAACACAAAACATATTGCATGGATAACTATTTTAGCGGCTTTAATTAATATTGGATTAAATTTTTGGTTAATCCCTATATACGGGATGATGGCGGCAGCTTACAATACTCTTTTTGCGTTCGTAGTTTATTATTTTTTAACTAAATATTTTTCGGATAAATATTACAATATCTCTTATGAAAACTGGAAGCTAATAAAAATATTTTCTACTGGAATAATACTTTACATTTTGCCTTCTTTAATTGAGCCGGAAAATTCGTGGTATTTTTTAGGAGTTAAAATCATGGTATTTTTAACATTTCCGGTAATACTTTTTTTCATTAAAACTTATGAACCGAATGAAATTCAAACTATAATAAAAATAATTAAATACTGGAAAGATCCTTCTAACATAAAAAATCAGTTTATTAATACCATCAAGAATATTAAAAGATGATGTAAATGTTGATAACCGTTATTATTTGTACATACAACAGAGCCAAATTCTTACCCATAGCATTAAATTCATTTACTAACCAGACGCTTGACAATAAAGTTTACGAGATAATTATTGTTAATAATAATTCAACCGATAACACAGAAAAAATCTGTAAAGAATTTATTACTAATCATCCTGAATTAAATGTTAAATATTTTATAGAGAAGAACCAGGGTTTATCATTTTCGCGGAATAGGGGATTTAGAGAATCTTCCTGCGGTATAATTGCTTACCTTGATGATGATGCTTATGTTGAGGATGATTACCTTGAAAATATTATTTCGTTCTTTCAATCGAATGATACCATTGCTGTCGGCGGGCAGATTTTTCCTGTTTATGACAAAGGCAAAGAAGAACCAATATGGTTATCAAAATATGTATGGGGCGTAGTTGGTAAAGTTGATTTTGGAAATGATGTAATATTATTTCCAGAACATAAATATCCTGCCGGTTCTAATATGATAATTGACAGGAATGTTTTAGAAGAATCTGGACTTTTCAACACAAAACTCGGCAGGATAGGAAGATTTGGAATTGCAAGTGAAGAGAAAGATCTATTTGATAGAATAAGGAAAAAGGTACAGGGAAAAATTTATTATCTTCCAAACATTCCAGTTTATCATATTATTGAAGAACAAAAACTTTCAGGTGATTATTTAAAGAAATTCTGTATTGGAATCGGGCTTGGTGAAAAAGTACGCACCAGGCATACAGGTTTTAAGGAATTATTTGAAAAATTTATTGAATATATTTTTAAGTTTGTAGCAGCATTCGGACTGGCTTTACTCTATGCAATTAAATTTGAATTCCCGAAAGCTAAGTATATTGTTCTTATAAGGTATTATATTTTATCAGGTTTTTTTAAAAGCGAAAACAAGCAATGAAATCACCTTTACAGGAATTTATAGAAAATTTATTTGCTTCTTTACTTTCAGTTATTAAAGTGCTGCTAATTTCTAAATTTAATCTGAAAATAAAAAAGATTAACGGTGAATTTGATTGTGTTATACTTGGTAACGGTCCATCTTTAAATGAAACTTTAAAAGATGATCTTGATTTTATACTTGATGAGAATAAAAAAGTTATTGCTGTTAATTCATTTGCAATTTCTGAGTATTTTGAAAAATTAAAACCGGAATATTACGTTCTAAATGCTCCCGAGTACTGGTTGGAAGTTGTTTCCGAACTTCACCAGAAGTTAAGGAAGGATGTATTTCAAAATCTTATTGTAAAAACAAATTGGGAACTGACTTTATTTGTTCCATACCAGGCAAAAAAATCTAAAGTGTGGAAAAATTTGTTTGAAAGTAATCCGAATATTCATACGGTTTACTATAATAAAACTCCTGTTGAAGGATTAACATCGGTAAATCATTTTTTCTTCAAAAAAAATTTTGGAATGCCGAGACCACATAATGTTTTGTTGCCGACAATTTTTCTGGCTTTGAATATGAACTTCAAAAAAATATTTATATTTGGAGCAGATCATTCCTGGCATGAAGAAATCAGAGTTGATGATGCAAATAAAGTAACAGTAAACCACGAACATTTTTACGATAAAAGTGAATGGCGTTTACCGATGTATAAGCTTGATGGGAAAGAGTATCGTATCCATGATGTATTCAGAAAACTATATCTTGCATTCAATGGATATTTTATATTAAGAGAATATGCACAATCATTAAACGCAGAAATTTACAACGCAAGCAATCTAAGTTATATAGATGCGTTTCCAAAAGTTAGAGTTTGAAAGACGATTGAAAATTTATTTGAGGATTAAATGTTAAAAGATAAAGTATTACTTGTTACTGGTGGTACCGGCTCATTTGGGAAAAAGTTTATTCAAACTGTTCTTGAAAGATATTCGCCAAAAAAAATTATTATTTATTCAAGAGATGAACTTAAGCAATTTGAGATGCAGCAAAATCTTGATTATCAAAAAGATGGGGTGCTCATTCGTTATTTTATTGGCGATGTTCGTGATCTACCAAGACTTAAATTAGCAATGGAGGGTGTAGATATCGCAATTCATGCTGCTGCACTAAAGCAAGTTCCTGCCGCTGAGTATAACCCTTTTGAAGCTGTAAAGACAAATATTATTGGAGGACAAAATGTTATCGATGCCTGCTTTGATTCTAAAGTGCAAAAGGTAATAGCATTAAGCACGGATAAAGCTGCCGCTCCAATTAATCTTTATGGTGCAACAAAATTAACTTCTGATAAACTTTTTATTGCAGCAAATAACTATAAGGGTACCAGAGACATCAAGCTTTCTGTGGTTCGGTATGGTAATGTTATGGGCAGCCGCGGTTCGGTAATTCCATTTTTTCTTGAAAGGAAAAAGAGCGGTGTATTGCCAATTACTGATGAACGAATGACCAGGTTTAACATTACTTTACAAGAAGGTGTTGATTTTGTAATTGATAGTCTTGAAATAATGTGGGGAGGTGAATTGTTTGTCCCTAAGATTCCATCTTATAAAATTTTAGATGTTGCTAAAGCAATTGCTCCGGAAGCTAAATATAAGATTGTTGGAATAAGACCTGGCGAAAAATTGCATGAAGAAATGGTTACAATTACTGATTCTATTAATACGATTGAGTTTAATGATTACTATGTAATTCTTCCCTCAACTCCTATTTGGGATATTGATAAATTTATAAAAGAAAGTAATAGTAAGACGGGTAAGGTATGTGATTTTGAATTCAGCTATAATAGCGGCACAAATAAAAAGTTTTTAGCTGTAGAAGAAATTAAAAATTTAATATCAAAAAACATTGATGGCGCAAAAGAAATTATTTACGGTGATTAAGTGAATAATAAATTTTATTCATATGGTAAACAGACAATAGAGCAGGATGATATTGATGCAGTTGTTGAAGTTTTAAAGAGTGATTGGCTTACACAAGGACCAAAAGTTTTAGAATTTGAAAACGCTCTATCAGAAAAGTTTAAAACCAAATATGTTTCTGCTGTTGCAAACGGTACAGCGGGCTTACATTTAATAGGTCTGGCTTTGGGATGGCAAAAAAATGATATAATAATTACATCACCAATAACATTTCTTGCAAGCACAAACTGCATTTTGTATAACAACGCAATACCTGATTTTGTAGACATAGATAAAGATTATTATACGATAGACGTTAACAAACTTGAAGAGAAAATAAAAAGCTATCTAGGCCAAGGAAAAAACATAAAAGCAGTAGTTGCAGTTGATTATGCCGGACAGCCTTGTGACTGGAAATCTCTTAGAACACTTGCAGATAAATATGAGTTTCAATTAGTTAATGATAATTGTCATGCTTTAGGCGCGACTTATAATAATGATTTTGGTTATGCAGTTAAATTTGCTGATGCAGCTAATTTAAGTTTTCATCCTGTAAAACATATAACTACCGGGGAAGGTGGCGCGGTTCTTACAAATAATGAAGAACTCGATAAAAAAATAAAAATGCTTAGAACACACGGAGTTACAAAAGATGAAAAACTTATGGAGAAGAATGAAGGTCCCTGGTATTATGAAATGATTGAGATAGGATTTAATTACAGGATTACAGATATGCAGTCTGCTCTTGGAATTAACCAGTTAAAAAAACTTGATTCGTTTATTAAGAAGAGAAGAGAAATTGCAAAGCACTATGATAATGTATTTAGTAACGAAGAGAAATTTATTATTCCTGAAGTAAATGATAATGTTGAACATGCATATCATCTTTATCCTTTACAAATAAAGTTTGAAGAATTAGAGATTAACAGGAAAGAATATTTTGAAAAACTAAAAGAAAAAAATATTCTTTTACAGGTTCATTATATTCCGGTTCATCTTCAGCCGTTTTACAGGAAACATTTTAGATTTAAAGAGGGGGATTTTCCAGTTGCCGAAAAATTCTATCAAAGGGAAGTATCAATCCCGATTTATCCATTACTTGAAGACAAAGATTTAGAACACATAGCAGAAAACTTAAAAAAATTTGCAAAGTAAAAAATCAAAGAATGAAATTTTTATTCAGAACAAATGCAAATAATGAAATTGGGACAGGTCACGTAATGCGATGTATTGCATTTGGACAACTTCTGAAAGACGAAGGACATGAGGTAACATTTTTAACTCAAACTACAAACGAAGGATTACTTAATAAATTAAGAAAAGAAGATTTTGGTATTATTCAATTTGATGAAAAACCTGACTTAATGAAGGATGCTGAAATCACAATAGAAAAATCTAAAGAACTCGATATTGATTGGATAATTACAGATAACTATAAATTTACCACAGAATATCAAAAAAAAATAAAAGAAAATAATTATAATTTGCTTTGTATTGATGATCTTGCTGAAACACATTTTGTAAGCGATATAGTTCTTAATCAAAATATAAATGCAGTAAAAATATTTAATTATTCCTGCGAGCCATATACAAAACTATTGCTCGGTACAAAATGCGTTTTATTAAGAAGAGAATTCAGAAGAGAAAAAAACTGGCAAAGGGAATTTAACGAAGATTGTAAAAATATTTTAATTACAATGGGAGGCAGCGACCCTGAAAATAGTACGTCAAAGATATTAAATGCAGTAGAAGAGATTGATATGGCATTAAACATTAAAGTTATTCTTGGTTCAAGCTATAACTTTATTGATGAAATAGAAGAGTTAAAAAATAATAGTAAACACAATATAGAAGTTCTTATAAATATTGAAAATTTGGTTCCGGATATGAAGTGGGCTGATCTGGCATTGACCGCTGCCGGAACAACCGTCTGGGAACTTGCTTATTTACAAACACCAATGATAGTTGGAGTGATAGCCGATAATCAAATACATGTGGCAGTAGAAATGGAAAAAGAAGGATTTGCTATGAGTTTTGGTTGGGTGAGGGAGATAAACTCCGATAAAATTATTTCAACAATTAAAATTGCTTTAACTTCTGCAATTAGACTAAGACTATTAAATAATCTTAAAAACCAATTTATAAGACCTGACTTAAAAAGTATTCTTAAAAATTTTGTATTTGAAAAAAAAATTTATCTTCGTCCATTCAGTAAAGATGATATTAAAAGGATTTATGAACTTTCAAATGATCCGTTAATAAGAGAAAATTCAATATCTAATGAAAAAATAACATGGGAAGCTCATGTTAACTGGTATAAAAAAAAGTTAGCAGATGATAATTATATAATATTCTTGGCTTTTGATATCGATGACAGATTTATAGGACAGGTAAAATTTGAAGTTGAAAATGATAAAGCAATAATTAGTATAAGTATTACAGAACATTTTAGAGGCGAAGGTCTAGCAAAAGAATTATTAAAAATTTCTGTCAACAATTTTTTTAGCAAATATCCTTCGGTAAATTTAATCATAGCATATATTAAACCATCAAATATTTCTTCAATTAAAGGATTTAAAAAAGCTGGATTTAAGTTAAAGGAAAATGAAAAATTAAAAAATCGGGTTTATAAAAAATTTATATTTAAAAAAGATGAACTTTAATATAGGAAATAAAAATATAGGAGAAGATTCCTGGGTTTTTATAATTGCAGAACTATCTGCTAACCATAACCAAAGCTTTGAAATAGCTAAAAAGACAGTCTTAGAAGCTAAAAAGGTTGGTGCAGATGCTATAAAGCTTCAGACTTATACTGCCGATACAATTACAATTGACTGTGATAATAAAAACTTCAGAATAGATGGCGGTACTTTATGGGATGGTAAAACTCTTCACCAGTTGTACAAAGAAGCTTATACTCCCTGGGAGTGGCAGCCGGAACTAAAGAAAATTGCTGAAGAGAACGGACTAATTTGTTTTTCCTCACCATTTGATAAAACAGCTGTAGATTTCTTGGAAA
>Ga0209988_10002642_pt1 | contig 11863 bp, 9 predicted proteins | sample N075metaG_FD_183115 | JGI IMG/M metagenome (GOLD analysis project Ga0209988, IMG submission 183115) | Deep subsurface microbial communities from Kermadec Trench to uncover new lineages of life (NeLLi) - N075 metaG (SPAdes) (version 2) | ecosystem: Environmental > Aquatic > Marine > Ocean trench... | reverse complement strand
TGCCACCCCGGATTCTCCACAAACATTTGGCTTTGCGACGCATAAAAGTAGATTTTGATGTACCTGAACAATTCAAAATCTGGCATCCAGCCACGGAAGTTGCGCGGCAGCTTTTTGAACTCGGGGTACGGATAGCAGACGTAGCGGAAAATAGCCCGAGTACATTTAATGACAACCACTGGGCGAGGCATGGCGCTCAGGTCGAGTATATGGAGGCCCTGGCAGCCACGATCGAATCTTGCGACCCGAATGCTGCTGCCGACGACGACAGAAAAGGAACGTCTTACAGCCAGATAGTCAAAACTTGTGAGGACTACACGCTAGGTCTAGAGGGGCGACGGCCCTACCTGAGTGAATTGTGTGCCGAAGCCAACGTCAGTCAGCGAACATTGCAATACGCCTTCCACGACATTATGGGGATGTCGCCGTTGACCTATCTTATTCGTCTTCGCTTGCACCGTGCACGTGAAGAGCTGCGCAAGGCCGAGGCCGGCTCTACCACAGTAACTGATGTCGCTATGAATTGGGGCTTCTGGCACTTCGGAGAATTTTCGCGAGCTTACAAAAATTGCTTCGGCGAAAAGCCGTCGCACACATTAAGACAAACCGACGGCGAAACTTAACCACCTCCGCTCAACCTGCCGACGCCCTCGATCAATGGATGCCAACCTGTCGTGAATGAAATCAAAAATGTGCTCATTTGCAGATCGTTTGACGCGGCATCGTTATTCAGTGTTGATTTGTAACCAATCGTCAATTGCACGCTGTCATTGAGCTGGTAACCCAGCGTGAAACCAACCTGCGTCATATCCGATCCGGACGCCGGCATGCTGTCAGTGGCGCTGGTAATCGTTGAATCTCCGGAACTGCTATACGTAGCGTCGAGTGAGGCCCAGAATTTGGAGGTGAAGTTGCGGGTCAGGTGCGCTTCCAGCGCGAACGTGGGGTCACTCTGGAGGTTGTCCCCGACAAAATCGTCGTTGTCGCCGAATAAAGTAATTGATGGAAAGAATTCCAGGGTGGTGCGTCTGGCGGGAATCCAGGGCCCCAGTTGCCAGATAATCGGCATCCCGATGCGCCCGTACCATCGATTCTGGCCGAGATTCAGGCTTTGGGTATTGTCGTACTGGCCGACGGGAAACATCACATCGACAACCAGGTCCAGCGAGAATCCCGGCTCATAGCGCAGCAGATCCGGCAGGTTCATGATGGGCGGTGGGCCGATCAGGTTCATATTGAACTCGATCATCGGGTCACCAAAACCACTCGAGGCTTCCCTGCCTGCAAGGAATTCTCCTTCGATACGTCCCATGGGCAGGAGTACGGCTAACATGGCCGCCTTGTTCCACACGGGGAACATTTTCGCGTAGCCTGCGATCACTATGTCGGCGCTCAGGATCGCTGACGGATCAAGATTGAGCGACGGATCGAGAGGATTGACGTTGCCACTGACGGACATGGCGATCACCGGCACTGCATTCGTGCCCTGCAATGTCTTCCAATAAAAGCGCGGAGGAACCTGCGCGTCAGCCGCCATACTGCCAAACATGCCCAGAACAATAGCCACGATAATCCAGGGTCGTATTCTTCCGATCATTTGCGTATGAATATCCATGACTCATCTGTTTCCTAAGTGAGAGACTCTTGGTTTACTGTTTTGGGGACGCCAGCATGTCATCCGGAGGCACAAACTGGCGTTTGTAAATAAGCGGCGGATAACCCGGGTCAACCGAAACGCGCTTTGGCATCTGCTTTTCGAGCGTCTCGAATACCGATCGACTGGGTATAATGACGTTGTTTGCCGCGACATAGTCTTGCCAGAGACGGTACATCGCGTCCAATTTGTCCGGATTATCTGTAGCAAGGTCGAATCGCTCGGCCGGATCATCGGCCAGATTGAATAGTTCCCAGTCGCCGGTGCCAAACGGTCGCCATTGCCAGCGCAGTTTCCAGTCGCCCTGGCGAATCGCTCGGTTGCCGAAAAGCTCCCACCCCATATAGTCGTCGTCAGTCCGAGGTGAGTCTGCGGTCCCAGCCAGTACGCCGGCCCAGGACTTGCCGATCATGGCCGGCAACGGGCGGTCACCCACCGAAGTCGGGTATGACGCGCCAGCTACTTCGAGCAAGGTAGGCATGATGTCGGCCACGTGCATGAAGCCATGATTGATGCTTCCCGCCTTCCGATTGACAACCGGACCACTGACGATCAGCGCATTGCGAATGCCGCCTTCCGCCATCCAGCCTTTGTATTGGCTAAAGGGTGTCATTGATACCTGCGCCCACATCGGACCATAGCCGACGAAGGAGCCCGGATCACCCCAGGCTTGCGGGTCAGTCTGTGACCAGTTCATCGCTGCCCAAAGGAAATCACGGGTCCCCGGGGTTCCGGCGATCATATTGAAGAGATCCGTACCCTCGGCACCATTGTCACCAAAGACGATGAAGATCGTGTTGTCGTATTCCCCTATATCTTTGAGGTAATCGATCAGTCGCCCGATGTGGCCGTCGAGATTGACAACCAGGTCCGCGTAGAGCTCCATCTTTTTACCGAGCATTGCGCGCGGCGCTGGGGCCAGCGTAGTCGGATCCGGCACAAACCACATCCGCTCGGATAGTTGTGTATCCGCCGGCATGATGCCGAGTTCGATTTGTCGGTCCAGCCGTTCGCGTCGTAGCGCGTCCCAGCCCTTGTCGTACTGAGCAACGTGACCGTTCCGCTGATCACGCGGAAGGTGATAGGGATCATGCGGCGCCTGATGCGCTACGTAGGCAAAGAACGGCTTGCCATCACCGCGATTCGAATCGATGTAGTCGATCATCTTGTCGGTATAGGTGCGGGTCGCGTAATAGTCGTCCGGCAGGCTCGTCAGGTATCGTCCGTCTTCGGTGAAAACCAGGCGCGGCGAGTTGGCGCTTACGTTCATCATGCCCCAGTAATTGCCGCCGCCATCCAGCAGGCTGAAATCGCGGTCGAAGCCGCGCGCCGCGGGGATCTTGTCCGGGTCCTTGCCCATGTGCCACTTGCCGACCATGTAGGTGTGATACCCGGATTGTTTGAGCAACTCCGGTAAAGTCACGACACTATGATTCAGGACGCCTTCATATCCCGGCACGCCTTTTTGATTCGGCGCGATCCATTCGCTCATGTTGCCCAGGCCATTTAAATGCGTATCGACACCGGAGAGCAGCATTGAACGTGTGGGCGAACAGCTGGCGTGCGTGTAGAAATTCGTAAAACGAACGCCGTCAGCAGCAAGAGCGTCGATGTTCGGTGTCGCTATTTCTCCGCCAAACGCCCCTATGTCGGCGTAGCCCATGTCATCAGTAACGATAAGCACTATGTTCGGTCGGCGGTCGCTGGATTGCTGCGCAAACACGGGTGAGCAGGATAATCCTAGTATCACCGGAACGAGTAACAGGCTGAAGAGTATCGGCGTTCTTTGACTGTGCATGCTCACTCCAATTTTTCGACCCGAAATGGGCGGGATAGCGCTAGAGAATGTAGCTGATCATATGTGCTTGTTTTCGATGATTATATCGAAATTAGGCAATTCGGGAATAAGATATGTTGCGCTGACAATCACAAGTGCTTGACTGTCTGGTTTGTGCCGGACAGGATTTCTAAATCGTCGCTGTAAGAAAGGCGACGACCAGGAACAAAGCAACGTAGACCCAACGTACGGTCGAATTCAGGCGTATCGCCTGTTCCAGTTTGTCCGCGCTCGCCCAGCGACTGCCGATGACTGCCGCCCCCAGTGCCAAAAATACCAGCAGCGTGCAGCCGATTACGAACACATCGGCGCGTGTTATATAGGAGACACGGGGCAAACTGAGACGAATACTGAAGCCGAAAGCAATCAGAGAAAAAATTGATGCAGTGGATATTGCGATACGCGGTGGCACGACGTTGGGTTGTATCCAGAACGCTGTCCAGGACATGAAGACAATAAGCGACATCGGTAGAAACATTGTCAACAGGAAATACTGTGACTTCCGCTGCGCTTCCAACATGAACGTGATTCGTGGTCGCACTACTCCGGCGGCGGGCACCGAAAACTCCCCGAATTTCGTTTCACTCAGAGTGAAGCTCCAGCCTTCAATGATGAATTCCTCTAAATGCGCAGCCAGTCTGGCATTTGTCGAGAACCGAACCTCATCCGGGCTGTACTGATAGGAGATGATGTCAATCGGCAAATACTGCGTGTCGAACGGGAAATCTCTGAGGTTCAGGTCTACAGACAACGCCCCCGACAGGCGTTGCCGGTACACGACATTGCCAAGGGCATCGACATTGACAACAAGTGGCAGCCGGTTAGTCAACCCCCGATCGTTCACGATCAGTCCACGCGGGTTCCAGACTTCGCCCCATGGCAAGGTTCGGATCTGGCCTGATCGCTCGTTTTCGGGCAGGGCAAGGCGCGGATCCTGCCAGGCAATATTGACGAACATATCCACATTAAAACGTTGGCGGACATCGTCGATCTCGTCGATGTCGATCAGAAAAACATTGATCGCGACTTCGGTAGCCGTGCCGCTGGCATGCGGTCGTTCGGCTACCAGCCGGGCATTTGTCGAATCGATAACTTGCGCGCCCAGGGATGCACTGAACAGCGTTGCAGCCAACAGCAGTGATACAGAAGCAACTAGTCTGAAATAACACATCGCCCCATTATCAACTAACTTTCGAAAAAGAACAGCTTTGGTCGGCCTGCGCAGGCTAAAATCACTGCCATGGATTCACCTACGCGAAGCCCTGCGCGCGATCTCCCACAAGAGCTAAGGGAGGTGTCGGTCCTGCGAATTACCGACCGGACGGCCGTCGGCGAATCGCTTGAAGATTATGGCATGGACGTCATCAACCTCGACCCTGAGGCGTTCGAGTACAAGCAGGTCACGGTCCCGCTCGAAGACTGCTGCCTGGTTTATCAGTGGAGCAAGTCGATAATGCGAACACGAAGTCGCATCTACGACAATTTCGAAACCTGTTTCGTACTGGGACCGAATGCTCGTGGCAGCATTGATGGTATTAGCCTTCATCCTTACTCAATGATTGCTGCAGGACCAGACGCGCAAACGAAAGTTGTTATCGAAAACGACTATGAGAACATCGGTTGGATAGTGCCACCGCGGCTTTCGATCCGGTGTCGATCATTGCAGGTGGCAAATAGCCCGGGCTGGACCGGAGCGATACGATGAATACGCGACTGCTTTTCAATGGCTCTGCAGCAATAGAGATAGTTACGGGCATTGGAATGCTCGTCGCCCCGGCTTTCCTGATTGGGCTTTTGTTGGGTAATGGATTGGGGCCGATTGGGATCGCAGTTACCCGCGTATTGGGAATCGGATTATTCTCCCTCGGCATCGCAGGATGGGATTCTCAGGAACAGGCTCAGGGCGCTGCCTTGGGCCCGCGGACCGGGCTCGTCGTCTACAACATCGCTGCCACTGCAATGTTCGTGTATCTCGGCACAACAGGTGCAATGAACGGCTTGCTCCTGTGGCCTGCCGCGGCCTTGCACCTGGTGATTAGCCTCTTAATGCTGGGTGCTATAATCAGGCATCGTTAAGAATAGAAAAAAATCTGTAGTAATTGCGGAATGTCGATAGTTCAGACTGATCGATTCCCATAGCATCAACCCAATCACCGCTTGTGGAGAGTTTTCATGAAATACCGAACATTGATCGCCGGTCTTGTCGCCGTGGCGTTTTCCGGCGTAGCTTCAGGGGAAGGGAGTCAGTCGCTTGCATCCACATTGGAAATCTACGTATTCCCGGCTGAAGGACAATCATCCGAGCAACAATCCAAGGACGAGGTCGAGTGTTACAACTGGGCCGTCAGCAATACGGGAACCGACCCGTTCGATTTGCAAATGGAAAACGAACAGGTCGCAGCAGAAATTGAACAACAAGTCGCCCAGACTTCAGCGGCCACCCAGGGCGGCGGTGGAAGGGCCGCAGTCAAAGGCGCAGCTGCCGGCGCGTTGATCGGTGAAGTAAGCGGTGGTGACGCCGGCGAAAGCGCCGCAATTGGCGCGGCAGTAGGTGTGGTTTCATCTCGTCGCCGTGGCCGGGCTGCGAAAGCGGACGCCGAGCGACAAGCGCAAGAGCAACTGGCCGCGTTGGAAGAAAAGGCGAAAGTAGATAGCGGCAACTTCAAGAATGCATTTGGCGTGTGCCTGGAGGCAAAAGACTACATGGTCAAGTAGTTATCTTCCCTGTAACTGCGGCTGGTACTGAACGCGGCCAACGATTAGCACATAAAACAATAACCAGGCCGTAAATGGCCTCTCGAGAATTCAATGAAAGCAGATCCCGGAAAGAATAATCGTAATTCGCGTCTTGTTTGGCTGGTGGTCTGCTTGTCTGGGCTCATCGCCGCTTGCGGGAAAGATGCTCCGATTGAGCAGGCCGAAGTGGCGCGACCTATTAAGATGATGAATATCGGCCCGGACGCTACAGGTCGAACCCTGGAGATACCGGGCAGTGTCGGCGCTGCACAGTCGGCCGAACTGTCATTTGAGGTCTCGGGGCGCATGTTGGCGCGAATGGTGGAAGAAGGACAGATCGTTGAGACCGGTCAGGTTGTCGCTAAACTCGACGCTCGAGATTACCGTGCGCAGAGGGATGCTGCGCGTGCGCGTCGCGACACGGCAAGAGCTGATTACGAGCGCTACAGGATCGCGCTGGAAAAGAATGCGGTAACGGAACAACAGGTCAGTCAAGCCAAAGGACAGTTTGACGTGATGCAGGCAGAACTCGACATTGCAGAAAAAGCCCTGCAAGACACCGAGCTTAGAGCGCCATTCGCCGGTCGAATCGCCAGACGTCTGGTCGATGATTTCGCTAACGTCCGACAAAAAGAACCGGTAATGGTGTTGCAGGACGAAACCAGCCTGGAACTTCGTGTTGCTGTCGCGGAACGCGACTGGGCACGAGGGGAAACAGGCATAGCGGTTGAAGAACTGACGCGCAGAATTAATCCCCGCGTAGAAATCGCGTCACTGCGCGGTCGCTTCTTCCCGGCATACGTAAAAGCCCTTAGCAATACAGCAGATCCAGTCACGCGTACTTATGAGGTCACGTTCGGTTTTCTCCCCCCGACGGATGCTAACGTAAGCCCGGGCATGACGGGGAAAATCATCGTGGATCTGTTCACTGAAAACCGCCTTAAAGGTGAAGAACTTCTGACAGTTCCAGCCAATTCGGTCGTCTCAGATAATGACGGCAAGCCGTTTGTCTGGGTCGTTGACCATTCGACGATGAGAGTGACCAAGCGGCCAGTCGAGCTCGGCGAATTGTCAGGCTCAGTCGTTCCTGTCTTAAGTGGCCTTGCAAGTGGCGACACAATTGTCACATCCGGTGTCAATAGCCTATCGGATGACATGTTGGTTAGAGATCTGGGCAGCAACTAGACCGCATCGGGCACAAGGGAAAAACGCACTATGGATCTAGCAGCGATCGCCATTAAGAATCGGGTTGTTACGCTAACGATGACAGTTGTCATGTTGGTGGCCGGAGTGTCCTCGTATGAACAAATGAGCCGCCTCGAGGATCCGGAGTTCACGATCAAAGACGCGCTTGTCATGACGCCCTACCCTGGGGCATCGGCAGAGGAAGTTGAGCAGGAGGTTTCAGATCTCCTGGAAATCGCGGTTCAGCAGCTTGGCCAGCTCGAAAGGGTTGTATCCAAGTCAGATCGAGGTCTTTCAACGCTAACCGTAACAATCAAGGATAATTACGATAAGGAGTCTCTGCCGCAGGTTTGGGATGAGCTTCGTCGCAAGATTGACGACGCGGCGGGCGATCTGCCGGCCGGCGCGGGTCAGCCAATCGTCATTGATGACTATGGGGATGTGTTCGGCGTATTTGTAGCGGTCACTGCGGACGGTTATTCCTATGCGGAACTGAAAGCCTATGTTGATTTTCTACGCCGCGAATTACTGTTGGTTCAGGACGTCGGCAAGATAACGACCTACGGTGAACGCACCGAGGCTATCTATATTTCCTTTGACCGCGATCGAATGTCGCAACTCGGCATATCGGCAACGGGAATCGTCGATGAGCTCTTGCAGAGAAATCTCATCACCAACTCCGGACGCGTCAGGGTTGGCAGCGAATTCATCACTATAGAACCAACCGGCGGATTTAACTCGATCGAGGAATTTGGTGACCTTTATATTCGCGGCAGTGGCGGTCAGCAAATATTCCTGCGTGACGTCGCCAACATTCAAAGAGACTACGTCGACCCTCAAAACACGATTCTGCGCTATGACGGCAAGTTGAGTATCGGCATGGGCATTTCGACGATTGCCGGCGGCAATGTCGTAACCATGGGAGACGCGTTGGGCGCCCGTATGATCGAGCTCGAAGCCCAGCGACCCGTGGGAATGGACTTCGGGTTCATCTCGCTGCAATCAAAAGCCGTGTCGATCGCTATTTCCAGCTTCATCATCAGTTTGTTACAGGCAGTCGTAATAGTGGTGGTCGTGTTGCTGTTGTTCATGGGTTTACGCAGCGGTTTACTGATCGGTGCGATCCTGATGGTTACGATCATCGGTTCGTTCATATTCCTCAACCCAATGGGTGTCGCGCTTGAACGTATCTCGCTGGGCGCCCTGATCATCGCGTTGGGCATGCTCGTCGACAACGCAATCGTTGTCGTCGACGGAATATTGATCCGCATGCAGAAAGGCGAGAAAGTGGAAGATGCAGCCAGTGCCGTGGTCAAGCAATCCTCGTGGCCTCTGTTCGGCGCAACCATCATCGCTATTCTTGCGTTTGCTGCAATTGGAACATCGGATGACAGTACGGGTGAATTTTGCCGCTCGCTTTTCCAGGTTGTAATGGTTGCTCTGTTATTGAGCTGGGTGACGGCGGTCACGATAACGCCGCTGCTTTGTGTGATGTTTCTCAAACCGCCAGAACAGGGGCAGGAGCAATCCGACCCCTATGACAGCGGATTTTATCGAAAGTATAAAGCTATCCTGCACGGCTGTATCCGTAAGCGTTATCTCACGGCCGCAATTGTTGTCGGGATGTTCGGAACAGCGCTTTGGGGCTTCACCTATGTGGATCAAAGCTTCTTCCCGGGGTCCACACGACCTCAATTCATGCTCGACGTCTGGTTGCCACAGGGTACCCATATCGACGAAACCTCTGCGCAGGTCAGGGAAATAGAACAATACCTCGCTGAGTTCGACGAAGTTACGCATGTCACATCGTTAATTGGTCAGGGCGGTCTGCGATTCCTGCTCACCTACGCACCAGAAAAACTAAACGGATCCTACGCACAACTCCTGATCGACGTAGACGATTATCGATCTATCGCGAAGATTGGGCCAATCATCGATCATGAGTTAGCCGCAAGATACCCAGACACTCTTGCTTACTACTCCATGTTCCAACTCGGGCCGGGCTCAACTGGCAAAGTCCAGGCGAGAATTTCCGGGCCTGATATTTCCGTGTTGAGGCGTATTGCTGGCGACACCAAGACCATTTTCAACGCCGACTTCGATTCAAAGTCAGTTCGTACGGACTGGCGAGAGCGCGTCAAGATCATCCGACCCGTACTCGCAAACCAGCGCGCGAACTTAAGCGGCATCAATCGTCCCATGGTCGCAGCCGCCATGGCCGAAGCATTTCAAGGCAGAGTGGCGGGCTACTACCGCGAAGATGATTTGCAAATCCCGATCATCTTGCGAGCGGAAGACCATCTTCGGCAAGACGTCGCGAGCGCACAAAACCTGCACATCTGGAGTCCGATCGCCGAGCGCATGATTCCACTGCGTCAGGTCGTGTCCGAGTTCGATACGGCGTTCGAAGATGAAATCGTCAATCGACGTAACCGCAAGAGAACAATCACTGTGTTCGCAGATCCCGATAAAGGTCTGGCCACGGAGCTTTTCGCGCGGGTAAGGCCGCAGGTGGAAGCCTTGGAGTTACCGCCCGGCTACTCGCTTGAGTGGGGCGGTGAGTACGAGGATTCCGGAAATGCGCAGGAATCGCTGGCAAGTACGATACCCGTTTTCGTACTCGCCATGATCCTAGTGACCATCGTCCTGTTCAATTCTCTACGACAGCCCCTGATTATTTGGCTTTGCGTCCCCTTGGCGTTAATCGGCGTAACCGTTGGGCTGCTGTCGACAGGCCAGCCGTTTGGCTTTATGGCATTACTCGGATTCCTGAGTCTGATGGGGATGTTAATCAAGAACGCCATTGTCTTGATCGATCAGATCAACATCGAGGCAGAAAGCGGTAAGGAATTAGTCACGGCAATCGTCGATGCCGGCGTTAGCCGACTCCGCCCAGTAGCCATGGCAGCATTGACCACGGCACTCGGCATGATCCCGCTATTGATGGACGCGTTCTTTGCCTCAATGGCGATTACGATTATCGGCGGATTGATGTTCGCGACAGTATTGACGATGGTGATTGTTCCGGTGTTCTACGCAATGTTTTACAGAGCTTAGTAGCGCTAGTCACCGCCACCCCAATCGCGTGTTTTTTCGCCGCGGAGGATTGCCCACTCCTCGTCCATCATCGCGATCAACTCTTCGCGTGAGTAACTGTATTCCTGATCATGGTTCAGGTGTAACAGCTCCTCCATCGCCTTGCCGATCGTAATCATCGCCTGAAATTGCTCGGGCACAACCAAATAATGCTCTTTGGGATTGCTATCGAATAGTGCATGTTGAATCGCGTCAGCGACTGCCTTTGGTGATTCCTCTGTCGAATCGTCATCGCTTGCCAATCCGTCTTTGCAGGAATCGGCATACTGCTGCATTACATCGGCAAAGTACTCGTATTTCTTTTCAGACTTGGTCGCAAGCATGCGCTTACAGCGCGTCCTACCGATTTGCGAGCGATAGTTGCCCGGCTCAATCGCGATTACCTTTACGTTCAGCGCCGCCATTTCGAACGCCAGTTGGTCCGTGAATGCCTCAACCGCATGTTTACTCATGACGTACATTCCATAGCCGGGAAGACCTCCGGAAAGAATGCCAGCGATAGAACTGATATTCACTATTCGGCCTTGCGCTTCGATGACCAGTGGTGCGAACGCCTTTGTGACTCGAAAAACACCGTATACATTTACATCAAACAAAAACTTGAGATCGGCTTCGTCCGCTTCTATGAGGGGATCGATTATATTCACGCCGGCATTGTTCACGATGCCCCACAGACCACGCCCTTCGGCACGGATTAGATCTACAACCGCGTCGATTTCTTCCTGGACGGTTACATCAAGCCGCACCGCCATGATGTTGTCGATCGTATTGAGTGCCTCCAGATCGCTGGCTTTACGCGCACCGGCATACACGAAGTAACCGTCGGCCGCGAGTTGCTCCGCGGTAAATCGTCCGATGCCCGTACTTGCGCCGGTTACAAGAACAGCCTTTTGCGCGTTGCCTTCCTGGGCCACCGCTGGCGTCACTTGAAATGAAGCCGAAAAGGCCGTGACCAACACTACACACAGGATTTTTCTTAGCATTATTTTCTCCACTGCAGCTGACATTCTTTTTGGCAACACGCCCCATCTGGCCCAATTCTATCGAACTTCGGGTCGAAGGCTGTTAATACATGACGTTCACAGGGTTTTCTTCAGTTTGTATTCTTCAGTATTTTTTAGTATCATTTACGATACTTTTTAACGTATTACGTCGTTTTAGTATCATTATTGATCCTATGAATATCGACCATTTGACACCCCATGAGCAAACACTTAGCGAGCTCGGCAAACGCCTTGCCCGCGTCCGCAAGCAACAGGGCTACGCCCAGGAAAAGCTCGCAAGAGCGGCCGGTATCGGCGTTGCCACGTTGAAACGCATGGAAGGCGGACAAGGCGGCCAGCTGGAATCCTGGA
>Ga0209988_10002641_pt1 | contig 11864 bp, 9 predicted proteins | sample N075metaG_FD_183115 | JGI IMG/M metagenome (GOLD analysis project Ga0209988, IMG submission 183115) | Deep subsurface microbial communities from Kermadec Trench to uncover new lineages of life (NeLLi) - N075 metaG (SPAdes) (version 2) | ecosystem: Environmental > Aquatic > Marine > Ocean trench... | reverse complement strand
CCGAAATCAGTGAACCAAGAGTGTGTTTTTGCATCGTTAGGACCCCCTAGCCCTATGGTATTGTTTCCCCAATGCTAAAACTATTGAAGGCCAAAGGCAATAGTATTTTTCCCCACCTCATTTGAAAATCGGGTAGACGGACAAATCGTGGTCTGCTAAGGTTCTTCGAAAAACAGGCAGGTGAGGGATGTCCCGGCTTACAACCATCGGTTCGAGGTAACTGGAGCGTCTGGTCCATTATTCACAACAGGGAGGGTGCCATGTTGGAAGCCATCAATCTCTCGAAGGTCTACGGCAGCGGGCCTGCCGCACTGGACGGTTTGAACCTGCGAGTTGAACCCGGTGAGATCTTTTGTCTTCTAGGTGCTAACGGTGCCGGCAAAACGACGACCATCAACCTTTTTTTAAACTTTATTGAGCCTTCGGGGGGGACCGCCAAGGTCAAGGGACTGGATGTGACCCAGAAGGCACTGGAGACGAAGAAATATCTGGCCTACATCCCCGAACAGGTGATGCTCTATCGCAATCTGTCGGGTCTGGAAAATCTGGAGTATTTTAGTTCCCTGGCCGGCAGGCACTATGAACAGTCCGAGCTCTTTGGCTTTTTCGAGCAGGTGGGTCTGACCACCGAAGAAGCCACCAAGCGCGTGTCTGCTTACTCCAAGGGCATGCGGCAAAAAGTGGGCATCGCCATTGCTCTGGCCAAAAAAGCAGAGGCCCTGCTCCTGGATGAACCCACCTCGGGGCTGGACCCGAAAGCCTCCAACGAATTCTCGGGACTTCTGCAAAAAATGAGTTCTGAAGGGGTGGCCATCTTTATGACCACTCATGATTTGTTCCGGGCCAAGGAGACGGGAACCCGGGTGGGCATTATGAAACAGGGTCGACTGGTGGACACCTTTGACACGGAGGGTCTCCAACTCACCGATCTGGAGCGAATCTACCTCGAGCATATGCACGATTAGCTGTAATGAAAAGGAGCCTTCAGAAATCAACACATGGTGAGGTGAAATCATGATCAGGACCATCGCTTACAAAGAGTTTCTGGAAATGGTTCGTGATGGCCGCCTTCAGTGGGCCGCGGCCATCGTCTTTGTTCTTTTACTCACCGCGCTTGCCGTGGGCTGGAGTCATTACCAGGAGATCAGCGCCCAGCACGAGCTATCGCAGAAGACGGTGCGTAACCAGTGGCTCAATCAGCCTGAGCAAAACCCTCACTCAGGAGCACACTACGGAACCTATGCCGTCAAGCCCAAGACGTTTTTGTCTTCTATCGATACGGGAGTGGAACCCTATGTGGGGGCTGCAGTCTGGTTGGAAGCCCACAACCAGAATCAGTTCGAGGCTCGACCGGCAGAGGATGCCACCGCCGTTCAGCGCTTTGGCCAACTGACCGCTGCGGTGGTTCTGCAGTTATTTCTACCCCTTCTAATCATTCTTGTTTCCTTTTCGGTCTTTGCCGGGGAGAGGGAACAGGGAACCCTCCGCCAACTCATCAGCCTGGGTGTCCAGCCCAGCCATCTCGCTGCCGGCAAGGCACTCGGGGTAGCAGGTGCACTGGGCCTGGTGCTGATCCCAGCCGCGGGCATCGGAGTGGTCGCCATGACCCTGCTCACCGATCTGGCCGCGGCCACCGCAGACTTGGGACGGATGTTTTTGCTGGGAGTTTTCTATCTGATCTATTTCGGTTTCTTCATTGGCATTTCCTTAACCGTCTCTGCGAGAGCTCGCTCCTCAAGGTTAGCGCTGGTGGCACTGCTGGGTTTTTGGATCTTCAACGGCCTGATCGCACCACGCGTCGCTTCCGACCTCTCTCGAATGCTCTACCCTGGCCCCTCTTCTTTTGAGTTCGAGTCGGGAATAACGGAGGCCATAGCTCATGGACTGGACGGAAAAAGCAGCTATCGCGACGTCGAGAGAAAGCGAAGAGCAGAGGTCATGGCCCAGTACGGGGTGGACAACGCAAGAGATTTGCCCATTAACTTCGCCGGGGTCCGACTGCAGATGAATGAAGACTGGGGGTATGAGGTCTTCGACAAGTTCTACGGGGATCTGTACGCCAATTTCCGGAGGCAAAATCGCGTTCAACAGATCGCTGCTGTCTTCGCACCTTTCTTGGCCATTCGCTCCCTGTCCATGGGACTGTCGGGGACAGACTATTATCTCCACCAGGATTTTGCCGAGAGAGCGGAGATGCACCGGCGGCTGGAGATCAAGATCATCAATGATGATATTACCTTCAAGGGGGCTGAAGCCGGCCGTGAGTATGTGAATGGAATCGACGTCTGGGAGAAAGTTCCCCCTTTTGAATATCAAGTGAAACCGGTTTCCTGGGTGTTGGGCAATCACGGATTGAGTCTGGTGATTCTCCTGCTTTGGTTTGCAGCCTCAGCAGGCCTGCTTTGCTGGGCCACCGGACGAATCGAAGTGGGATAGTCCACTGCTAGGTGTTTTCTTGATCTCATGAGGGTTACAAGAAAGTTGGGGGTCATGGTGCCATGCTGATTCAAATTGTAAAGAACGAATGGCGCAACTTGACGGCTGATCGAACGCTATGGTGGGTCACCTTCATCCTGGTGGTGGCCATCGGCTACGGGGTCTACAATGGGACCTCATGGGTCCATTTCCTGGAGAGAAGCATTGAAGAGGCACTCCAGGACGAACACGACAGGCTGGCCAAGGCTCAGCACACGGTCGCCAATGGTCTCGAACCCGAGAGGGAAAGCCGGTCCCCCTACAGCGCAAGGTATATCGGGCGCAGAATGGGGCTCCGGTATGCCTACTTGCCGCCGGGCCCCCTGGCTTCGCTATCGGTTGGACAGAGCGATCTGTACCCCTCTTACTTCAAGGTCAACACCCAGTCCACCCAGCGCCAGAAAAGACATTCTGAACTGGAAAACCCGAACCATTTATTGACCAGTCGTTTTGATCTGGCCTTTGTGATTGTTTACCTGTTTCCCCTCTTGATTTTGGCTCTCAGTTACAACTTGATCAGCTCCGAGCGAGAACAGGGAACGCTGGCCATGGTTCTTTCTCAACCGGTCACGCTACGACAGTTTGTGGTAAGTAAAATAGGATTCCGGGCACTGATTGTTTCGGTGTTGGTCATCGGACTTTCCTTTCTTGCCTTTCTTCTGAATGGAATCAATCTTTTTGGTGACGGTGCGAGCGGTCAACTACTGCGGTGGATCGCCATTGTTCTCGCCTACAGTGCCTTCTGGTTTAGCCTGGCAGTGGCAGTGAATGCCTTAGGGAAGAACTCGGCAACCAATGCCATTATTCTGGCCGGTATGTGGCTGTTGTTCGTGGTTGTGGTCCCCTCAGCCGTCAGCCTGGTGGTGAAAAACCTGTATCCGGTGCCCACGCGGGTGGAGTTTATTGTAGCCAGCCGTGAAGCTTCAATGGACGCCAGGGCCACGGAGGCTCGGCTGCTGAGCGTGTTTTACGAAGATCATCCAGAGCTCTTGCCGGAAGGGGAAGAGGCCGATATGGAGGAGTTCGATACCCTGCAATGGGCAGCTGAAATGAAGGTGGAGGAAAGTTTGAAACCGGTCCTGGCCCGCTACGACGAGCAGTTGCTGAAGCAGCAAGGCCAGGTGAATCGTTTACGCTTTCTCTCCCCAGCCATAGTCACCCAGGAAGCCCTGAATGAGATCGCTGGAACGGGCCTGGCCCGTTACCGTCACTTCATGTCGGGGGTGGAAGCTTTCCATCAAGAGTGGAGAGCGTACTTTGTTCCCAAGATCTTCGACATGTATGAAATGACGGGACCCGATTTCGATGAGATTCCCCCTTATAATTACGTGGAGGAACCCCAGGGAAGGGTGAACCGCTATGTACGGGTAGCTCTGGTGGGCTTGATTCTCCCCACATTGGGGATCTTCGCGCTCGGTCTGTTTAAGCTTCGAAGCTACCCCTTGACGGGCTAGCGGCTAGCCCCTTAGTGCATGATGGCGCAGTCCAGGGTTCGCCATCCCCCGGAGCCGTAGCGGGCTTCGACACTCAGTGTGGTGCGCCGAACCTTTTGGGGGACAAAGACTCCGGCACTTGCCCAGTATCCCTGAAGCTCAACCGGCGCAGCGGCGTACTTGGCAAGGTTGTATTCAGACACTCCCGACCCCCGTGGATTGCAAGCGAAAACTGCCGTGATTGCGTTGTCGGAAAAGAGAGCCGCCGGGTGACCACCGGTTAAACACATCGCGGCGCAACCCTTTTGGATGTTGCCATCCGCCATCATGTGGTCCTGTCCAACGTTGTTCCAGGCCTCCGTCATGACCTTTCCCTTAACCGCGCAGGTGAGATCCACCACCCGGCCTCGAATAACGACCGTCTCGGGTTCTTGGGTCTGGGCCTGAACCAGGGCTGCAAACAGCGACCCTACTAAAAGGACGATGGTGAAAACAGCCACCATAAGCCCTAAGTCACTCCTGTTCTTGAATCTCATTTTTTGTCCCCTCAAAGGGTACCCTAATTCCCCACCAAGGGCGCCGTCCGCAAACGGACCTGAGAGTCCTCGCCTTTCCTCTCAGTCCAGGCGACATAAAGATTCTCCTCATCCACGGTCACCACTGGATAGACGGTATTCCAAGCTCCATCACTCACCCGATGGATGGGGCTCCACTGCTCGGTCACTGCACTGCGGTGAGCCAGAAAGATCTGAGGTCTGTTCTCTTCGATATTGATCCAGCTGGCATAAAGGGTATCGTTTGTGTCGACCGTGATGTGAGTGTGCAATACCGTGTCATGGGGCGCCTGGACGATCAACTGGCGGGGAGCAAAACTCCTGCCACCGTCCTCAGAGTAGGTATAGTAAATGCCCGCTTCATCGGGCGTCCGGCCACCCGTCCACCACACCGCATGGATCATATCCTGGCTGTCGACATCGAGGGCAATCCCTGCGTGGGGACAGCCGTAGGTCACCCAACCATCGTCACTGATCAGGACCGGATCGCTGAAGGTCTTGCCCCCATCGGTGGAACGAATCAGTTGGTGGTTGCGCACATTATCCGAAACGATATACCCGGAACTGGTGGCGAACCGCCGATGGGCGACGATCATTGTCTCGCCACCATCCAAAAACTCTATGGTGGGTCGACAGCAGGGACAAGCGAAGGTGGAAATCTGAAAGTTCTTTCCGAAGCTCTTACCACCATCCTCGGAGACCGCCATAAAGACTTCAGCAGCTTCCTCATCGTTCCTCCCATCGAGCCAGGAAGCGTAAATCCTCCCATCGGGGCCGGTAGCAATGCCCGTAAAACCATGGTTGGTCACCCCCTGGTCGTCATTCAAAGTCTCCTCCGGGGTAAAAGGTCCACTGCCTTCGCCGTAGACAGCCCTCAGCGTACCTGCATGGTGCACGTGAGAAACAGCACTCCAGATTGCCGCCACGCCTCCATCGGGAGCGAGAGCAAACTTGGCCAGATTCTCACCTCCATGTCCAGAGATGGGCTCCTGGTTCATCTGTCGGATCTCAGCCAACTGCTTTCCGCCACCCTTCACCTTGGCGATAAAACCATCACGGCCCTCCTCCCCCGAGCTCTCCTCCGTCCAGCTCACGAACACCTCACCGGCACCGGAAGTGGCCAGGAACGGATCAGCGGGATGACCTTGAGGGTTGCCCACAAGAATAGCCTCGTTAAAGGCCATAGTCTGTAAAAGAGAGGAGCCCGACGAGTCATCTCCTCTGGTTCGATTACATCCCGACAAAACAAGCGAAATCGCCATCAGGACAAGAAACAATCCTTCCATCTTTTTCATTTTGCTGGCCTCCTTGAACTGAAATGACTTCATAGGATAAGAGCTGTTCTCAAAATCCAGTGGAACTTTGATGTTGATTGCAAAAGTTACACCCCAAAGGACTCCTTGTCAATGATCCAAGCGCATTGCTTTTTACCCTTTCACGGGTTAACATCCTGGGAAATCAATCACTCTGGGGAGCGACACCCTGACCGAAGAGGAGGGCAACAATGAAATACTCTGAATTGAAACGGCAACGTTTGAGGGTTGGGCTTTCCCTCTTAATGCTCCTCCTCCTTCAGCTGTACTGCGCTCCACAGGACCCTATAGAGGAAGGTCGGCGGGTGCTCGAACAGGCCGCTGAGGCCATGGGCGGGGTAGCCGCATTGGGGGAAATTGAGACGATCAGCCGCCAGGGAACCAAACAGAGGTCCTCTCTCGGGCAGGCCAGGGTTGCCAGCGAAAGACTCTATATACAGCCGACCCGACCCTACACTCAAATCATCGATTTCACGGTGCCCCGCGAGGTGGAACTCAGCGGCAGCGGAGGAAACATTCGAGTCACGGACTGGGTGAAGGGAGGGTACAACCGAGACTCCCGGTCCTTGAGAATTGCCCAGATCCGACAGCTGGGGGGATACAAGAAGGAGTGGGACCGTGATATTGCCCACTTTCTGGTTCATGCTCTGGGTGAGGAAAGCCAGATCGAAGGGATCAGCGAGGGCATGGTGGAAGAACGACCCCATCGAGTGGTGAGCGTCCGTTATATGGACGGCGTCCTTTATCAGGTCTATGTCGATGACTCGACCCATTTAATCTCCAAACTGGAGTTCACGGAAGACCGTACTCCCTATGGCGATCTGGCCAAGGAACGAATCTTCTCAGACTACCGAGAGGTGGGTAACGTGAGGCTCCCCTTTTCCCAGGTGACCAAGGAAATGGACCTGGTCACCGAAGTGCGGACATTTTCTGAAATGAGTGTCAACGGTGAAATCCAGGAAGATCTTTTCGAGATCCCTGAGGAGGCTCGAGAAGAGGCGGCAGCCCTGGCTCACCTGGACACCATTCCTGTGAATGCCATCGAGTTGGCCGAAGGGGTCTACTTTGGTAGCGCCGGACAGAGCAACATGTGGGTGGAATTCGAGGATTTTATTTTGGTGGCCGATGGACCCACCAACGAGATGCAATCTCTGGAAGTGATCCGTCAGATCCGGAACACGGTAGGAGATAAGCCCATCCGCTACGTGGTCACGACCCATCACCATGCGGACCACCAGGGGGGAATACGAACCTATGCCGCCGAAGGCGCGACCATCGTTACCCACGCTTTGAATGAAGCCGTGATGCGGGAATTCCTGACTCGGCCTCACACCCTGAAGCCGGATCGTTACTCTCAATCCAATCGGGAGGCTCAAATTGAGCTGGTCACGGATCGAAGGACCATTACCGACGGGAGCCGAACGGTGGAACTGATGCACCTTCCCAACCCTCATACGGATGGTTATCTCGTGATCTACCTTCCCCAGGAGAAGCTCATTTTCGAGAGCGATCTGTTCGAAATTCTGGAAGGCGAGGCCTGGCCTCCACTGGTTCGCCCGGAGGCCAAGGTGTTTTACGAAGTCGTGACCGAGGTGGGTTGGAAAGTCGATCGTATCGTCTCTGGACATGGCCGGGTGGTGAAATGGCAAGAACTGATCGATGCCATCCAGGCCAGCGAAACCAGCGACTGAACTTTTGAAGGTGTCCTAGCCATCTATAGATGAGAGTTCCAACCAGGAGGAATACATGCGTTTATTTTTAGTTTCTGTCTTGTCTTTGGGTCTCTCCTTGTCGCTGACTCTGGGCCAAGCCGGACTCCGTCTGAAAGACGAAGGAACCTTCTTTGCAGGCAATCTGCCCTTCACCATGTTTGTCCACTACCGCGTTCCGGAAAACTTCAACGGGCTCTCCATGGTTTTGATGCACGGAGGAGGACAAACCGGCAATAACTTTGAATCCACTCCAGACGGTAGGCCGGGATGGGCCCACTTCTTTCTGCAAAAGGGCTTCGCTGTTTATAACATTGACTATCCTTGTATGGGAAGATCCGGCTTTGTGGCCGAATGCCCAACCATTTCAGGGCGAGATGTGGTTCAGGCGGGGATTCAGCTTCTGGACCGGATTGAGACCCCAACCCTTCTGCTGGCCTGGTCCACATCAGGGCCATTCGTGACCGGAATGGCGGATCTAAGACCTCAAAAAGTGAGAGCTTTGATTCTGGTCGAAGCGTCGGGGCCGGGAAACATCATGGATCAGCCGTTGGATGCTCCAGGAAGGCACCTGCGAACCAAATTCACGGTCCGCCCGGGACGCCTAAGTCCCGAAGATCTCACCGCCTTCGCCAATTTCCGGCGCATCAATGAAGACGTGGGAACAGACGGGGTTCCGGGTACAAATGATGCGGATGGCTCGGAGGAGAATGGTATCCTGGACCCTGGGGAAGACGCCAATGGAAACGGACTTCTCGATTTTCCAGCCGCCTTCTTCACACGTGAGCCGAGCTTTCCACCTCCGCCTGCCAACATCCAAATGGCCAAAGGGTATACACCCACCATGCCGGGCATCACCAATGAGCGCGGCAATTACGCAGAGGCGGAACTGTGCGACCAGGACAAGAATGGGGTGATCTCGGAGATGGAACTCCTGGGGCCCAATGGCGACGGTTCCTATGCCTGTTGCGATACGGACAAAAACGGCAAGGTCACACGGGAAGAGATTCTGGCCTGCGGATCGAAACCTGAAATCCAAGAACCCGTTACCTTCCGCAATACCACCAAGGTCCTGTCGCTGGTCAGTGGTGTCGTTCCTCCCCATCCTGAAGGTGACCAGGCAAATCAGATGACACCCCGAGAGATCGAGGCTGCCCGGGCCTACTATTCCGAATTTCCCTTTCCCAAATACAACCTATCCTTTGTGGCCTTTGAGAGGATAGAAAACGGGCACAAATACTTCCGCCGCCAGGGAGTGGATTCCACCCTGTTTTATTTGAGGGACACGGTTCAATTTCCTTTCCCTCGCAGGAATCCACCGGACAATCCCGATTCCATCGAAAACCTGGCAGAAGGAGTGTATTCCACCAGCCTGGGTTTCCGAATCGGAAACGGCCACGCCATGATGTGGGCGACAAACAGTGACGAGATTGCCCAATTGATCTATGACTGGATCGAGGCCAGAGTGATTCAGGAGAAACCCTTCCAGCCGCGAGGCAAGAAATAGAGCAACCATTGAGCACAGGGCCGCGAGAGGGATAAAATGGGAAGTTGATCGGAGAAAGTAAATATTGTGACAAGCAAAGTTACCCATCCACTTTTGGCCATTCCTGTCAGTTCGGGTTTGCTCATGGTTCTCATTGCAATCTGGGCGATGTTTCAAGCCGACCGATGGGTCATTAACCAGGCCTTTCTTTTGTTTTTGCCCCTCTTGCCCCTCCTGGCCACCCTGTATCTGGCGATCTATAGTCGCAGGGCCGAAAAGAAAAGCCACTGGATTCGCCTTGCTCTTGTTTGGGTGGGCAGCAACGCGCTGGGGTTGTTTGTGATCACTACCCTTTTCCTGGCATTTCACACCCTGGCGCCCGCAGAGACTTCTCCAACCTACAACTACGATCACTTCGGCTTTTCATCCTATGTCCAGGGGCACGACCGTAGTGTGGTGCCCGGGGGCAAGGCCCTGGATGCTCTTCTCTACGATATGGAAGGCAACCCCGTGCAACTGTCCAGCCTTTGGAAGGAGCGACCCATTGTTGTGGAATTTGGAAGCATTACCTGCCCGGTGTTCGTGGGGAAGGTAACGACCATGAATTCTCTTGCCCAGAGGTACTCAGGAGAAATTGATTTCTATGTCCTCTATATCCGAGAGGTACATCCCGGACAGAACTATCCGGCTCACACAAGCCTAACAGAGAAGCTGCAATGTGCCGCCGATCTTCAGCGTGAGGAAGGAGTGGGCAGAACCATCCTGATTGATGACCTGGACGGGAACATGCATGTCGCCTACGGTTCCATGCCGAATTCGGTTTACCTTATCGGCCGGGATGGCGTGATCGCCCACCGTGCCGATTGGGTTAATCCGAGCTACCTGGAGCAACAGATTGAGAGTCTATTGGCGGCGGGGGGAGTGGGTGCCCGCGTGCCACCTACGAGTTTGACAGACAACTATACTATGGTCGATCAAAACATTTTGGCAACCAGTCTTAGGGTTTTCTCTCGGGCTGGATTAGCTTCAGGAGCAGATTTCTTCGTGAGCTTCCCTACGATGGTTCACGCAAGGGGAAATGCTTCCCCTCAGATCGAATAGCCCACCTTAAAGTTTGGCACCGAAGCAAACACCTAAAGGCTGAAGGCATACGTCAACTTGGCAATCAGGGCCCACTCCAGCATCTCACCTGTGGGAGATCTCTTCTCGTTGTAAACCAGGAAAAAGTCGCTCAGTGGCTTGTGAATGAAATTGAAGCGGATGTTGCTGCTGGTCTCCCGCTCATCTCGATTGTACTGAATCAGGGCATTCAGGAACATGTTGGGATTAAAGGAATAATTAATGCGAGCGGGCACCAGGTCCGTTTCAAAATCTCCCGAGGGAAGGTTTACATCGTCGTGTTCCCAGGAGATCTCTGCCTGGAGCTGAGGTCTTCGGAAACTGGCTGTGACCTCATAAGAGTTCTTATCTCCATCGAAAAAACTACCCGTTCCCCCTCGGAAGCCGCCGCTGAACATACGGCTTTGATCGCTGGATAGAGAGAGCGTGTACTCCTGAAACGAATAGTCTCCCACAGGAATGATCTGATCGCTGCGGATGGGGAAGGGTTCGGTCAAACGCTCAAAGATGGACTCGGCGCGAATCCAGATCTCAGCGCCGTTTCGAAAGGTAGTGGTAAAGCGGCCCTCGATGGTTCGAGTCTCCAGGACGTTATCCTGGTCGGTGATATATTCGATGTTAATCGAGGGCTCGAACTCTCGTATGGAGGGAATTCGCTCCCTGGGCCTCGGTCGCAAGGCAAACTCCCCGGCACTTTTTCGAATCCCTTTGCGGGGAACGAACCCCACCTCAGGGTTGATGTTGTCCTGTATGGAGAGGTGGCTGGCCTGTAGAGTCAGAAACGTATCGGTCCAGTCGATCCTGAAGAACCCGGCCATATCTTTATCGGGGATTTCCGGCGTGGTGGTCTTTACCAGGAAGGAAGAGATATTCAGATAGTCAAAAAACGTGAAATTGGCATCGGCTCCAAAGGTACGATTGAACCTTCCGGCAGTGTCCTGCTTGTTGATCAAGAGACCCCCGATCTCCGATCTGCCGAGGAGATCTCGGCGGACACGGAAGACCGAAAAGTTGGTGGAAGGAGTCTCCTCGAATTTATCCACCTGGAGGGAGAGAAGGCCGAGAGTGTAGCGGCCTACTTTGCCCGTGAGGCGGGCACCTCCCAGGATGGGGACCAGGTTTCCCCTCGAGATCCCGATGCGCCGGCTGAAAAAGGGAATCAAATCCCGAAAATCCCTTCCGAATCCGCCTGTCGTTCCCGGCCCAAACTGGAAGACGGTGGCATTCTCAAGAAAAAACTCCCGCTTCTCGGGAAAGAAGAGGCTGAATCGGGTCAGGTTGATCTGCTCGTCGTCCGCTTCCACCTGGGCGAAGTCTGTGTTTACGGTCAAGTCCAGGGCCAGCCGTGATCCCAGTCCGTACTTGATGTCCAATCCAACGTCGGGAAGAAAATCCACATCATCGCCCCGCCGGCGCGTCACCGGGGCGCTGATATAGGGTTTCACATACAGATTCCGACCCGGCTGGATCCCGGCCAGACCCTCCAGTCTTCCGGCCCGTGAAACCCGGTTAAATAAGTAAGGGCGTTCAACCAGCGACCAATGATTCGTTTCGCCTTTGCGCCGGATCTTCCGTTGGAAATTGACGCCCCACACCTGTTGCTCCTCATTGCCAAAGCGCAGGGTCTTGAAGGGGATGGCTATCTCAACCTGCCAGCCCCGTTCGGTAATCCTGGTCTTGGCATACCAGATGCCGTCCCACTCCCGATTGCGCTTGGCTCCATCGTCGCCGACCTGCATGTCTGCTCGGGCTCCTCTGGCATTGATGTCAAAAAC
>Ga0209988_10002639_pt1 | contig 11866 bp, 14 predicted proteins | sample N075metaG_FD_183115 | JGI IMG/M metagenome (GOLD analysis project Ga0209988, IMG submission 183115) | Deep subsurface microbial communities from Kermadec Trench to uncover new lineages of life (NeLLi) - N075 metaG (SPAdes) (version 2) | ecosystem: Environmental > Aquatic > Marine > Ocean trench... | reverse complement strand
GCTCAATTGTCGCGTTACCAGTATATTGGCGCAAGGCGGGTCTATACTTGATCCTGAATCCACCCTCCTCCAAGGCGTCGTGGATAACAAGAAGAATGACACGGGAGATTCCAATGACAATCAGCTTATTGCAGTTATGGATGCCGATCCTTCTCGGTACGGCATTGGCGTGGGTCGCAAGTGGACTCATCCATATGGCGATCAAATATCACAATTCTGACTATCAAAAATTATCCAACGAAGACGAGGTAATGGCGGCCATACGAAACGGCTCACCCAAACTCGGCATACACGCGCTTCCCTATTGCATCGACATGGCTGAAATGAACAACGCCGATATGAAGCAAAAATTCGAAACCGGGCCTGTCGCGCTGCTAACGGTTATGCCGAGTGGCTTGCCGAAGATGGGCAAGTTGATGGGCCAGCAGATCAGTTTCTTTTTGTTCGGCAGCATATTGATCGCGTATGCCGCCACGCTAGTGCTGAGTCCGGGTGCAGAGTACATGGTCGTGTTTCGATTCGTCTCGACAGTCGGATTCCTGGCTTTTGGCTGGGCAAACATCCCTCTCAGTATCTGGTACGGACACCCCTGGCCGACCACTGCCAAATACTTATTAGATGGGCTGATCTACGGTCTGGTAATCGCAGGTTCATTCGCCTGGTTGTGGCCGGCAGCATAGGCTTGCTTCTCTGACCAGACACACTTCGCCAGGCAGGATTCATCATTGTGAAGATTTTCGTAACCGGCGCATCCGGCTTCGTCGGCGGTGCCGCTGTAAGCAAACTCAAGAATGATCATCAGATCATCGCGATGTCGCGTTCCGAGACGAGCGACGAGAAAATACGCGCGCTTGACATTGAATCCGTTCGCTCGTCTCTTGGCGGCGTTACTGTCGAGCAACTAGCTGGATGCGACGCCATCATCCATTGCGCCGCCTACGTGGAGGAATGGGGCCCCTACTCCACCTATGAACGCATGAACGTTCAGGGCACAAAGCAACTTCTGGATGTCGCGAAAGAAGCCGGTGTTAATCGCTTCATTCACATCAGCACGGAAGCTTCGTTGTTCTACGGTCAGCACATGCGTAATGTCGACGAGACCACTGCTTTGGCGACGCACTCTCCATTCCCCTACTCGAAAACGAAAGCACTTGCAGAGATCGCAGTAAATGAAGCAAATGATCCCGATAGCGGATTTTCAACGATTATCCTGCGACCGCGATTGATCTGGGGCCCCGGCGACCAAACCGTGTTGCCGGTCATCCTGAAGATGGCCGCTGCGAACAAATTCGCGTGGGTTGATGGCGGCAAGATCAAAACCTCGACGACACACATTCACAACCTGGTCCATGCCATCGAGCTGGCGCTCACCAAAGGTGGAGCTGGCGAAACCTACTTCATTCTTGATGGCGCAGCCGTAACATTCCACGACTTCATGGCCGCGTATGCACGAACAGCGGGAACCGATCTTGGTGAGCGTTCTGTTCCTGGCTGGATTGTTCGTGCAATGGCGAACATCCTGGAGCCGCTTTGGCGCCTGGCACGGGCCAGATCGACACCACCAATCACTCGTTTTACCGCGTATATCATGAGCCGCGAAGGTACAATGACGGACGAGAAAGCGCGAACAGCCATGAACTATGAACCGGTAATCAGCGTTGAAGAAGGCTTGCAGGCCCTTTCAGAAGAGCAGCAAGCCACATAGCCGTAATCCAAGTTAGCCGTTACAATTGGCCACAAATATACCCACAAGGAATCGAAGCTGCACATGAGCAATAAACCCCTGGACATGGCCTATCTCCGTGCACAAATCGTCGGCGTCGATTCAACGTTTGAAACACCGTTTGGTGAACGCCTGATGTCCTATTGCGACTACACGGCATCCGGACGCTGCCTGAGATTCGTCGAGTCGTATTTACAAAGCCTGCAACGAATCTATGCAAACACGCATACAGAGGATGACATCACTGGCCGCAGCATGAGCCAGTTGTTGCACGAGGCGGAGGCCTGCATAAAGTCCTCGGTTAATGCCGGCCCAACAGGCCGCATCATTGCATCCGGTACAGGTGCCACTGGCGCGATCGACAAACTACAGCAGATCGTGGGGGTTGCCTTACCACCGGCAACCCGCAAAAATATTTGCGACATGCTGGCCGAGCCAGATTCAACAGTATCTTGCGAAGATCTTGAGAAGCTTTTCGATAAAAAACAGCCGGTCGTGTTTATCGGGCCCTACGAGCATCATTCAAACGAAATTTCATGGCGCGAGTCGCTTGCTACAACGGTTGTCGTTCGAATGGACGCGACGGGAAACATCGATCTCGGTCATCTTGAGGAGCTGTTGCAAGAGCCGCAATATCAAAACCGAATCCGTATTGGTTCGTTCTCTGCAGCATCGAATGTAACGGGTCTGCGCTCGGATGTGCATGCCATCGCAAGCCTGTTGCACAAACACGATGCAATTGCGTGCTTCGATTACGCAGCTTGTGCTCCGTACGTCAAAATCGACATGAACCCGGAACCGGTCGGCGACGAAGATCCATCGATCGATGCCATATTCATTTCAGCTCACAAATTTCTTGGCGGACCCGGTTCAAGCGGAATACTCGTTTTCAACGAACGAATCTACCACCGGGAACTGCCTCCGAGCGTCAGCGCCGGTGGCACGGTTGACTATGTTGGCCTCGACGGCCAGGACTTTATCAGCAGCATTGAGGAGCGAGAGAAAGCAGGTACTCCAGGTGTGTTGCAAACCCTCAAAGCCGGACTTGTTTTTGAGATAAAGGATCGGGTGGGGGTCGATCGGATTCATGAGCGTGAACTTGAATTGACTGCACGGGCTTTCAAAAAATGGGGCGAAACCGATAATGTCGAGATCCTGGGCAACCCGGACCCTGCGCAACGTGTCGGTATCATCTCATTCAATCTGCGAACAGCCTCAGGAAGCTACCTGCATCATAAATTCGTAACCGCCCTGCTGAATGACCTGTTCGGCATTCAATCGCGCGCCGGTTGTTCCTGTGCGGGCCCATACGGCCACCGATTGCTCGACATCGACAATGACACGTCCGAGCGCTATCGAGGGGTCGTTCACGAAGGTTACTGCGGTATGAAACCTGGCTGGTGTCGAATTGGTCTGCATTGGGTCATGGACGATGCCGAGGCTGACTACGTCATCGATGCAGTGTTGTTCCTGTCGCAGTACGGCCACCTGTTCCTGAGCCAGTACAATTTTGATCTGTGTAGCGGCACCTGGACTCACAAACACGCCACTGCAGCATTGAAAACATTCTCGCTTGACGCTGCATTACGCAAGGAAGACTCTGACCCGGCGGTCCTGACTCTGCCACTGCGCAAGCAGTTGTACGACCACTATTTGACGGAAGCACATCGATGGGTTGAGAAAATTAAACAGGAATCGACGACCGAACTTGAGACCTTGCAGGGCGAGCTGGGTGAGCTGCAGTTTTTCTCGCTGCCGGCCGACTCGACTCAATCACATTGAGAGAAGGAAACAATCATGTCCGACACAGAAAGATTTCAGTCATTTAAAGAGTTCTATCCCTATTACCTGAGTGAGCACAGCAACTCGATCTGCCGAGGCCTCCACTATGTCGGCAGCAGCATTGGGCTGGTGATCATGGGATACGCCGTTATTTCGGGTAACTATTGGTTGATTCTTGCCGGACTGGTTCAAGGCTACGCGTTCGCATGGACCGGCCATTATGTCTTCGAACACAACAGGCCCGCGACTTTTCAATACCCCCTTTGGAGCTTCATGGGTGACTGGGTGATGCTCAAGGATTTCCTCAGCGGTAAATTCAGAAATACTGTGACTGACTAGACGCTAATCTGGCCCACTTGCCGAATATAATTCGTGGATGCAATTTACGGCAATCATCATCCCGGTTCTGCTCCCGGTCCTGTTCTGGGCGGGCTACCACTACTATAAAGACCGGCACCAACCGGAGCCGATCCTCAACCTGTTCATTTGCTTCTTGCTGGGAATCGCTGCGTCGGCTCTAAGCAAGTACGCCTACGTGGCGCTGGAGTTAATCAATCTTCGGCAAGATGCCTATGAACTGGCTGCCACCAACTTGTGGCATCTATTGGCCTACTCCGTTTTCATCATCGGTGGCATTGAGGAAACGGCCAAGCTCGTGCCTTTCCTGGTAGTCGCGATTCGATTCAAGGCATTTGACGAAAATCTGGACGGCATTATTTACGCGTCATTCATCGCACTGGGCTACGCAGCGATGGAGAATCTTCATTACATGGAATTCCTGACCCAAAGCGAAGCCATATACAGGGGCTTCGCGGGATCCATGGTGCATATATTGTTCGCCTCAGTCTGGGGATACAGAATTGGCATCGCGCATCTGGCAGACAGGCCGCTTGTGCTTGTCTCTTTAGTGGCAGTGACGATTGCTGCGTTACTGCACGGTTTCTATGACTTTATCGTAATCGCACTGCCCGTAAACGCCCTGCCCTTGTCGGCGGGACTAATACTTGCGGTATGGATTTGGCGGCTGCTAGTTATTCGCCGCATGCAGCGACGGGCAGGCCACATAGAATAACGACGACAGTCGTTCAGTAACGCTGGTTATAAGGGTCGTTTGATTCGACTTTCACCGCTGGCTCTTCCAGAGTCAGTTCGAGTCCGTCTGTTTCGTCCATTAACTGGGTGCATCGCTTTTGAATCAGCGAGAGATTGAGGGAAACACTGGATTCCGAAAGCGGAGCGTCCCCGTCCTGCAAGGCGTCCATGCTGTAATTTAATTTGTTCATACTGTCGCAGTATAGAGACAGCCAAATAGCCTAAATGTGAGTCATGTCACACTTTTTTTAGCCAAAAACGATGAAATCCGACTTTATGTAAACTGGACCTTTGTTAGCGTCCGAGGCGATTGTTACCGCATCGGACATGGCCAGACGCAAAAAAGCCCGCGCTGTGCGGGCTCTTTTGGACGATCCAGGCTCCGTCTAAGGTTTCAGACCATCTATCAAGCGCATGACGATTACTGTGCATGCGGCTGCGTAAAACAGCGCGCTGAGGCTGCCGAGAATCGCGGTCAGGTAGCCGCCAATGGCAGGAATCGATACCAGCGCACCACTGCAGACTCCAAGGGCAATCGCAGAGATCAGGAAACGAGATGCGTCTTCCTTGATGATGAAGTAACCGCCAACCAGGCCAAGAACAGCAATAATCATGGCTCCTTGCGGTATGTTGACAAAACTCAGAACCACGGCAACAAGCACCGCCACTATCCGGATAATCTTTCCAATATCCATTTTCAACCCCTTATGTCGTTTGATTTATTAGACGTACTATTCGTACTTATTATTTGCTGCGCTATGGCGCGCAGTTTTTTCGACGGGTCTAGTGTATCAGCAATGATGGAATTAGATGTTTTCTTTTTATTTCAATGAATTACAATTGATAGTTAATGTGAACTTTAGTCGGATTGTACAATTTTTCAGTAGCGAATTAAGCCGTAACCCCAGGTCAGCCCTGCACCAAATGCCTCCAATAGAAGCAGGTCGCCACGTTGAATTCGTCCATCCCTGATTGCAGTATCAAGCGCCAGCGGAATAGATGCACTGGATGTGTTGGCATGCTTGTCGACAGTCACCACCACCTTGTCCATGGACAGCCCCAGTTTCTTCGCCGTTGCTTTGATTATTCTTAGGTTAGCCTGGTGCGGCACAAGCCAGGTCAGGTCTTTCTGCTCGAAGCCATTGCCCTCAAGCGCATCCTTTGCGATTGATCCCAGTTTCCCAACCGCCTGACGAAAGACCTCATGCCCCTTCATTTTTATGTACGCTGCATCCTTGATGAGCGCTTCGACTCCACTTGCAGGGCCACCGGTGACATACAAAAGGTCTTCATAATTTCCATCTGAATTCACTTCTGTAGCGATGACGCCTGGTTCTTCTGATGCATGAATTACAACGGCACCAGCGCCGTCACCAAACAACACGCAGGTACCCCGGTCAGTCCAATCGATGATTCGCGAATAGATTTCCGCACCGACAATAAGTGCGCAGCGCGCACCACCGGTTCGAATGAAGCGGTCCACGATATCAAGTGCGAAAACGAATCCGGAGCATGCGGCATGCACATCAAAAGCCGGGCAGTTCTTGACGCCAAGCTTCCGTTGCAAAATACAGGCGACGCTCGGAAAAATACGGTCAGGTGTCGTTGTGGCCACCACGATCAGGTCTACTTCGCTGGCATCGATCTCCGCCGCCTTGAGCGCCTCTTTAGCGGCAGCCAAAGCCATGTCGCTCGTCATCTCCCCATCTGCGACGATATGCCGTTGCCGAATTCCCGAGCGCTCGTAAATCCAGTCGTCAGAGGTTTCGACGATTGATTCCATCTCTTTGTTGGTCATGACCCGATCCGGCAAGTAACCGCCGGTTCCGGCAATGCGCGAAAAAGTCATCGCACGGCCTCGACTGAAAATACATATCTAGCTGTTTTTAATATCATTTTTAATTGATCATTCAGATGGATTCGCAATGGTACATTGACCTGCCAGCAACCGATACTGCAAACTCCCGTGCCAGTAACAGGGTGTAGCTATCAGTGGATTCGACTAAACAGGGCGCGAAAGCGAAACAGGCCGATCTGGAGTCTCGTGGCAGAGCCAATTCCAGCCGCAAGCGTACGCGCGCGCGGCAATTTTATTTCTTCATCGGGCTCGCATTGATAAAGGTTTTCCTGAAAATTCTATGGAAGACCTATCGCATAGAAAAAATCATTGGCGCCGATATTGCCGATCGAGTCCGTTTTAGCGAAACACCTTATGCACCCTGCTTTTGGCATCAACACCTGATCCTGGCAGGAAGGATGTTGTATATCTGGCAGAAAAACGGAGGCTACATTCCCTGTTTAGTTGTCTCTGCATCGGTGGATGGTGATGTCCCTGCGAAATTCGTTGAAGACCTGGGAGGCACAGTCGTTCGAGGTTCCTCCAACCGCGGTGGCGCAAAGGTGTTGCGGGACATGACGAGAGCATTTCGGCAGGGCCTCTCCATATACACGACTGCAGATGGCCCGTCGGGGCCGAACAGGCAATTTAAAGAAGGCGTGGTCCTGATGTCGAGGGTCGCCAATGTGCCAATGGTTCCGTTTGCGTTTGCCGTTGACAGAGCCTGGTATCTGAAGCGCTGGGACAGTTTTATGATCCCCAAACCGTTTGCACGAGTGGTCATGGCCTTTGGCGAGCCCATCAGCATTCCAAAGGGAACGCCTGTCCGCGAGCTCGAGCCGTGGCGATTAAAAATGGAAAATGCAGTAAATGACCTCGTTGCGCTGTCCAATCGGGTATTCGAGGAAAAATCGGAGTAATACATTGCCTGAATCAATATTCATTTCTTTCAGTTTCGAAAAGAGCTACAGGATCTGGTTGCTGTTTATCACCCTGATATTGGCTCCCGCCTACTCGTTTGCCGATCGTCCACTGACTCCGCATATCGCGGAATACAAGATCAAGGTAAGCATTCTCAGCGGCAAACTGCGCACCGAGGTCAAATTGACCGATGAAGGGTATTCTGCGGACTCGGTTCTAAAGGCTGCCGGCATCGCAAGTTGGTTCGTTCGCGGCGATGTAACAGAGCATTCGGAGTTCTCTATCGTCGAGGACGGAGTACGGCCGTCGGTTTACCACTCAGTCGACAAGATTTCCAAAGACGACAAGTTCATGGATTTCGTTTTTGACTGGGAACAAAATCAGGTAAGCGGCAAGATCAATGGCGAAGACTTCGTCATTGACTTGCAGGGTCGAGCACACGATCGCGTCTCTCTTCAGTACGAATTGATGCTTGATCTGCTGAACGATAGTCGCACCGCCGAATACACTTTGGTGGATGACGACGAAATAAAATCATTGCATGTCACCTACCTTGGTACGGAAACGGTCAAAGTGCCTTACGGCAAGTTCCAGGCGATCAAGATTCAGCACAGAAAGGAAAAATCGGACCGTGTTACCACGTTGTGGTGTGTCGAAGAGCTCGACTACCTGCCTGTAAAAATAGAGCAGCATCGAAATGGCAAGTTAGCCGTGCGTGCTGTCCTGAATAAATACAAACCCACACCGATTCCAGACTCAGCTACCTGAATCGATGGGTGTGAGCGCCTGAGTCAGTTCAGAGCAATTGAAAGTTGCATGCCGAGGAACATCGCAGCGGTGATGAATGCACCCAACATCAGGCATCCGCCCCAACGGGCAATAATATGGGCATTCTCGACCCCGGCAAACAATGGTTTTGTCGGCAGTAACGCCAGGTAGGCGACCGGCAAAACAACACTCGCGGCACGCGGATATCGACAGGCCCAGGTTTTTAGTTCAACGCGACAGATAATGTCGTCAGCGATAAGCTGGAGGTCGCCCATTTGCTCTTGGGCGAACGTTGTCGCAGAAGATTGCGACATGCCATCCTCGACGGCATTGTCTTGCAAGTCCTGCAGATGTTCATCAATTTCGAGTGTCGAGCGCCTGGCGTGAGACGGCGCTACGCCGCCGCGCAACAATTGCCGTTCAAACTCTTGCAGTCGGACATCAGGCATGGCCCGGGCTTCCCAATGCGGCTGTGATGCCGGATTCTATACGTTGCCATTCACCGTGCAGGCGATCGAGGCGTTTTCGTCCTTTGGCCGTTACAGAGTAATAAACACGCGTGCGTCCGTTTACCGCTTTGCGGCGGGCCTTCAATGCGCCTTTGCGTTCAAGACTGTGCAATACCGGGTAGATAACGCCCTCCCCGATTGAAATTGCATCACTGGTTACCGTCTTGATCGATTTGATCAATTCGTAGCCATACATCTCCTGCTGCTGCAGCAAACGCAACAACAGCAACTCTGGAACGCCGCTCATGAATGGAGGGTTGGTCTGTGCCATAGCCTTTCAACATACCTCGAATAGAAAGGTATGTCAATATATACATATCGGTTCGAGGTATGTACTATACCTCGTAGCTACAGGTATACGAGCGGGCACTTAAAGCGAGGAAAAACCATGTTTATCCGTTATCTGAAAGCCGCCCCACTGGGCATAGCCGTTACGTTCAGCCTGCTTTATGCAATGCAGAGTTTGATCGAGCAGAGCGCCGGACCGGCCCTCACGAGCGTCAAACGATTCGACGGCATCTTCGTACGCGAAGAAAAGCCGGAAATCCTCGAATTACTGGAAACGAGGCCGGAGCCAATCGACCCTCCTGAACCATTACCTTCCGCACCGCCACAGCAGCGTTATTCAAACGAGGCCCCTCGGCCTGGCATAAACAACCCCTTGCCGCCTCCGACCCATACGCCCACCGCAATCGCTCGCCACGAGAATAATATCTTCGTCAATATCCTGAAAGTCAGCCCTGCCTACCCGGTTGCCGCCGCAAGGAAAGGCCTGGAAGGATGGGTAATCGTTCGCTTCGATGTATCCGCACTTGGTGTGGTTGAGAATATTTTGATCGTGGATTCCAGCAACATGATCTTTAATAAAGCAGCGAAAGCGGCGGTAGCCCGATTCCGCTACAAGTCACGGGTTGTGGACGGCGTCGGACAGCCAGTGCACGGTTTAATGAACAAGTTTATTTTTGAACTGGAGGACTAGACCAGTGCAATCATAGAAACAACCGGGGGGCGGTTTCAGGACTGCCTTAAATCCCGCCGGGCATCCGCCTGTGCCGTCCCCCACTCTCTCGACGCCGCTACTGCACTCTACGATCAAAATATTGCATTACGGTTGCTTCGTTTTTGTTTCGACCACGGAACGTAATTTCTCTAAGCAGCACATCCTTGCTGTCGCCAAGCCAGAAACGATCAATCATCATCATCCCTTTTTCATCCAGTGTCTGGACCATGTAAACCGGTCCGTCCCAACCGGAGACTCGCTGCGCTGTTATCTCACCGACGTTGATCATACGGTTTTCGCCGAAGCGAAATTCCTCGACAATGGAACGATCAATACTCACGAAAAAACCATCCGCGGTCTGCGTTATCTTCAACAGGCGTCCCGTCTCGAGAAACACCTGAACCTGCCCTGTGGTGGATTTACGCTTTGAGGATGAACGCCCTTTCGATCCACCAACCTGGCTTACCGCTCGATTAATGCTCCGCTGGCCGTCCGACTCATGTTCACGTATTACCCAGGTGCCGGAAAAATCGACGCCATCCGGAGCGACAGAACCATGGGCCAGTGGCTGAAGAACCTCTTTGCCAGCGCACGCAGCGATCGTGGACAATACGATCAGCAAGGCATACGAGTTTAGCCGTTGCATTGGCGGCCTCTTTCGATCAGGCACTGTCCAGGAAAGACTGGCAGGTCTCATACGATCCTTCCTGGCCCTCGAAATTGCCGCAAATAACCAGTACGTCCGTGCGTATTGCGGTAATCGTGTCTGCCTGCTCCGTTTCCTCGCTCCAGTCCATGAGTTTTTGCTCCAGACGAGCGAGTTGTGCTTTGGGCCGCTGATAGAATCCCGAGCCGGCCTCGAGTTCACGAATGACATCGATAGTCGCACTTTTGATTAACGCGAAATCATCGGGTGCCATTTCCATCAGGCTTACTACGTAGTAATAACCCCACTGGAATCGCGTTGCCGGTCCTGTGGAAATGTCGTAGGCCTTCTTGAACCAGCCGATCGCCTCTTCATAGTTACCGGCCTCTTGCTCGATATCGCCTAGCGACAACATGAAGTAGTACGGTTGTTTTGACTTGTCGAGTTCAGCCAGTAGCAAGGCCTTGGCCTCTTTGGGCATACCCGCTGCATCGAGGACGTTAGAAGATGCGTTGATTATTGCGTGTCGCTGATAAGGGTCTGGCGTTGATTCGTCTGCCCAGGCAACCACCGACAAAACCTCGGCTTGCAGCTCATCCGACAGCTCTGCTGCCGTGCCATCGATCTGCTCCAGGCGAATTTTGCCAAGGATCGTATAAATGCGTTCGCGTTTGTAAACAGCCTCATCGGCATACAGCTGATCTATCGCCTCGCGAAATTGGGCAACCATGTGTTGTCGCTCGTCGCTGTCTTTTTCGGTTAGCGCGTTCGTAATATTTGCCGCATCCAGAATTACCGAAAAGACATTTGCGCGAACCAATTCATAATTGTCGAGCATGCCGTAGACGACGTCAGTCGCTTCGCTAATTTGCTCGTCGCTCAGCGATGATTCGACCAGCTCCGAATCCAGCGAATCGAGCAGCACATCGAAATATTGCATGTACACGAGAGATCGTTCCGGCTGCAGTCCAGCGGGACACGCATCGTAAATATTTCGGAACAAGACAACCTCGTCACGATCCTCCAGCAAGTCCGGATTCTGTCTCCATGAGTTGTAAGCCAGTAATCGACATTCATTGGCACTCAATTTAGTCCCCTCGGACGCCAGCATATTGATCAGGTCGCTGACCGGTGCGATTTTATCGAGTGTCAGGTCAAGTATGTTGGCGTATGCCTGAATATCGATCCCTCCGGGAATCCGGGTCAGTTCATTACCTTCGGAATCAAAGACGATCATCGTTGGATATCCCAGCAATCCAAATCGTTCGCCTTCCGCCTGAGCATTCTCTGAATCACCATCGATATAGACGGCGACAAAAAGATGCGACCGGGAAATGAATTCCGGGCTGCGAAATACGGTTGCTTTAATCGCGTGACAAGGCGGGCACCACTCGGCGCCCCAATACAAATAAATCGGCTTGTCCTGCGCCTTGGCAACGGCAAACGCCTCGTCCACGGTACCGTCGAACCACTGGATCGAATCCACGTTGCGAGTCTGATCCTCGGTAACAGCGGTTTCGGTGGTTTGCGGTTCTGGTGTACACGATGCAAGCGCAATCGCCGCCAGCAAAATGGCTAGCGGGCCTGT
>Ga0209988_10002638_pt1 | contig 11871 bp, 12 predicted proteins | sample N075metaG_FD_183115 | JGI IMG/M metagenome (GOLD analysis project Ga0209988, IMG submission 183115) | Deep subsurface microbial communities from Kermadec Trench to uncover new lineages of life (NeLLi) - N075 metaG (SPAdes) (version 2) | ecosystem: Environmental > Aquatic > Marine > Ocean trench... | reverse complement strand
CCAACAGCTCACCGTCGTAGATCGCGTCGCCCGAGAACAGGATACCGGTGGCCTTCTCCCACAGGCCGATCGAGCCGGGCGAATGACCCGGCAGGTGGATGACCTCGAAGACGCGGTCGCCGAGGTCGACGACGTCGCCGTCGGCGACCAGGCGCGTCGCCGGCGCCGGTTCGATCTCGTAATCGGCGACGCGGTACCCGGCGCGGGGCAGCGCGGTGATCGCGTCGTCGTCGACGTATTTCTCGATCAGCGTGTTCTCCCGGGTCGGCGCCGCGAGGATGTCGGCCTCGTCCGCGTGCGCCAGGCGCTCGGCGAACTCGTGGTGCGAGCCGATGTGGTCGAAGTGGCTGTGCGTCGCGAAGGCGACCACCGGCTTGTCGAGCATGTCGGCGATGGCGTCCTTGAGCGAGGCCATGCCCATGCCCGTGTCGATCAACAGGTCGCGCTCGCGGCCGCGCACCAGCCAGATGTTGCAGCGCATGAAGCGGATGACGTGCGGCTCCCAGATATGGCTGATGCCGTCGTCGAGCGTGCGGTGCTCGAACCAGCGGTCGGCGATGGGTAAGGGCATTTTCGGTTCTCTTCGTCTGCTCGCCTCACCCGACCTCGTGGTCGGCCATCAGCTCGAGCGCCTTGACCATCGCCGAGTGGTCCCAGTCGGCGCCGCCGTTGGCGACGCAGGCGTTGAACAGCTCCATCGCGGTCGCCGTGTTGGGCAGGCTGAGGCCCATGGCGCGCGCGCCCGACAGCGCGAGCCCCAGGTCCTTCTGGTGCAGGCGGATGCGGAAGCCCGGATCGAAGGTGCGCTTGATCATGCGCTCGCCGTGGACCTCGAGGATGCGCGACGCGGCGAAGCCGCCCATCAGCGCCTCGCGCACCTTGGCCGGGTCGGCGCCCGCCTTGGCGGCGAACAGCAGCGCCTCGGCGGCGGCCTCGATATTGAGCGCGACGATGATCTGGTTGGCCACCTTGCAGGTCTGGCCGTCGCCGACGCCGCCGATCAGGGTGATGTTCTTGCCCATCAGCTCGAACAGCGGCTGGACCCGCGCGAAGGCCTCTTGCGCGCCGCCGACCATGATGGTCAGCGCCGCCGCCTTGGCGCCGACCTCGCCGCCCGAGACCGGCGCGTCGAGATAGTCGCAGCCGAGATCGCCGATGCGCGCCGCGAAACCCTTGGTCTCGATCGGCGAGATCGAGCTCATGTCGATCACGGTCTTGCCCGCCGAGAGGCCCTCGGCGACGCCGTCCGGCCCGAAAAGAACGGCCTCGACGTCGGGCGTGTCGGGCACCATGACGATGACCACCTCGGCGTTCTCGGCGGCCTGCTTGGCGCTCGCGCATTCGGTGGCGCCGCCCGCCAGCAGCTCGTCGGGCAGGGCGGCGCGGTGCTTGACGACGTAAAGCTGGTGGCCGCCGGCCTGCAGATGGCCCGCCATGGGCCGTCCCATGATGCCGAGGCCGATGAATGCGATCTTGGTCATGCGGGTTCCTCTCTTGAACGCTGTTGTGATGTAATTCTACGAAAGATAGGGCGCGAGCCAGCCGAGGCCTTCGACGGTGCCGGCGGCGGGCTTGTATTCGCAGCCCACCCAGCCGTCATAGCCGAGCCGGTCGAGGTGGTCGAACAGGAACGGGTAGTTGATCTCGCCTGTGCCCGGCTCGTGGCGGCCCGGCGTGTCGGCGATCTGGATATGGCCGATACGCCCGAGGTTGCGCTCGAGGGTCGGCGCCAGATCGCCCTCCATGATCTGCATGTGATAGACGTCGTACTGGAGCCGAAGATTGTCCGAGCCGACGTCGTCGAAGATCGCCAGCGCATCGTTCGTGTGGTGCAGAAAGAAGCCCGGGATGTCGCGCGTGTTGATCGGCTCGCTGACCAGCGTGATGCCCGCCTTGGCGGTCTCGGCGGCCGCGAAGCGCAAATTGGCGACCAAGGTCTCGCGTAAGGTCGCCGGGTCGGCGCCCTCGGGCGCGACGCCGGCCAGGCAGTTGACGCGCCCGCAGCCGAGCGCCGCGGCATACTCGATGGCCAGGCCGACGCCGTCCTGGAATTCGCCCTGGCGATCGGGCAGGCAGCCGATGCCCCGGTCGCCAGCCCGCCAGTCGCCCGCCGGCAGGTTGTGCAGCGCCTGGGTCAGGCCGTGTTCGTGCAGTTTGCCGGCCAGCACGTCCTTGTCGTAAGCGTAGGGAAACAGATACTCGACCCCGGTGAAGCCGGCCTCGGCCGCCGCGGCGAAACGGTCGAGAAAATGGACCTCGTTGAACATCATCGTCAAATTCGCGGCAAACCGTGGCATAGCGTATCCTCCTTCGTTCGTTGCGCTCAAGCGAGATAGCGCGCCTCGAGATGTGATTTGAACACTGCGGTATCGAGCGGCCGGCCGGTCGCCTGCTCGACCAGCGCCTTGGTCGAGAGCGACGCGCCCAGGCCGTGGACGTTGGCGCGCAGCCAGGCGAACAGCGGCGCGAAGTCGCCGCGGCCGATGCCGTCGACGATGTCGGGCTCGGCGCGGCGGGCGGCGTCGAAGAGCTGCGCCGCGGTAATCGCGCCCAGCGTGTAGGTCGGAAAATAGCCGAACAATCCGGCCGACCAGTGGATGTCCTGCAGGCAGCCCAGGCGGTCGTCGGGCGGCGTCAGCCCCAGGCCGTCGCGCATCGCCTCGGCCCAGGCGCCGGGCAGCTCGGCGACCTCGAGGTCGCCGGCGATCAGCGCCTTCTCGAGCCGGTAGCGCAGCATGATATGCGCCGGATAGGTCAGCTCGTCGGCGTCGACCCGGATGTCGCCGGGCGCGACGCGGATCGCCAGTCGATAGAGATTGTCGGGTTGCCACGCCGGGCCGTCGCCGCCGAACGCGTCGCGCATCAGCGGCGCGGCGAAGCCGATGAAGGCGCGGCCGCGGCAGGCCTGCATCTCGAGCAGCAGCGACTGGCTCTCGTGCAGGCTCATGCTGTGGACATGGCCGACCGGCTGCAGGCGCCACGCGGTCGGCAGGCCGTGTTCGTACATCGCGTGGCCGGTCTCGTGCAGCACCGCCATCATCGCCTTGGTGAAGTCGTCCTCGGCGTAGCGCGTCGTGATGCGCACGTCGCCCGGCGTGCCGCCGCAGAACGGGTGATCGCTCTCGTCGATGCGGCCGCGCGCGAAATCGAAACCGACCGCCGCCATCAGCCGGCGGCCGAGCGCGCGCTGGGCGGCGATCGGGAAGGGACCTTCGAGCTCGATCGGCGGACCGCTTTTCGCCTGACGCTCGATCGCGGCGGCGACGAAGCCGGGCAGGAAAGCGCCGAGATCGTCGAACAGCGCGTCGATTTCGGCCGACCGGCCGCCCGGCTCGAAGTCGTCGAGCAGCGCGTCGTAGGGCGTCACGCCGAGCGCCTCGGCCTTGGCGGCGGCGCTCTCGCGGACCAGCGCGACGACGGCGGCGAGGCTCGGCGCGAAGCCGGCGAAGTCGTCGTCGGCGCGCGCGCTCCGCCAGCGCATCTCGCACGCCGAGGTCGCCTTGGACGTGGCCTCGACGAGGCGTGCGTCGAGCGCGTTGGCGTGCACCCATTGGCGCCGCATTTCGGCCAGGTTGGCGGCCTGCCAGGGGTCGAGCGCGCCGGCCTCGTCGGCCTCGGCGCGCGCCAGTTGGTCGGCCAGCGCCGGGTCGGTCAGCGTTTCATGGCAGACCACGGCAAGCGTCGACAGCTGCTCGGCGCGGTCGTCGGCGCCGCCCGCCGGCATCATCGTCTGGCTGTCCCAGTCGAGTATCGCGCTGGCGCCGCGCAAGGCGGTGAGGCGCGCGAAACGGCGCTCGAGGTCGCGGTAGGCGTCAGGCATCGGCGGGGCTCGCTGGTTCGGCATGGCGCCGCAAGTACGCCGCGGCGAGGAGGGCGAAGACCAGGATGCCGGTGGCCTGGTGGACGATCGCAATCCACAACGGCAGCAGCAGGAAAACCACCGTGGCGCCGAAGACGACCTCGAGCGCGACCAGCGCGGCGGCCACCGAGAGGACGTGATGGAAGCCCGGCGCGGTGGCGCGTCGCGCGCGGCCGGCGACGTACAGGGCGCCGATCAGCAGCGCCGTCGAGAGCGCCAGCAGCCGGTGCACGACGTTGGCGAGCACCAGCGGATCGGCGAGGTCGGGCAGCAGCGTCCCGTTGCACAGCGGCCAGCTCGCGCAGGCCAGCGAGGCGCCGCTCTTGGCCATCATCGCGCCGCTCGCCATGGTCGCCATGGCGGCCACCGCGGTGACGCCGGTGACCGTGACGATGTGTTGCGGCAGGGCGTCGGCCGGCGCGCCGCCGTCGGCGCGCGCGACGAGGAAGACGCGGATCAGCACGGCGAGGAAGATCAGGGCGACGGTCAAATGGAGCACGACCGACCAGGGGCTGTTGCGGTCGAGCACGGTGAAGCCGCCGAGCCCGGCCTGGACGACCACCAGCACGAGTGCTGCGACCATCAGCGGCGCTAGTGCGGGTGTCTGGCGACGCAATCGAAAGGCCCACACCGTCAGCGCCAGGACGAGCGGCCCGACGACCAAGCCGGCGATCAACCGGTGGGTCCATTCGAGCATCACCTGGCCGTAGCTGTAGGCGACGTCGGGGATCGCCTCGAAGATGCTCGGCGTCAACAGCCAGACGCCGTAGCAGCGCGGCCAATCGGGGCAGGAGACGCCCGAATCGGTGGCGCGCACGACCGCGCCGAGCACGATCAGCGCATAGCTGAACAGGATCGTCAGGCCGGTCAGGTGGCGGAAACCGCGCATCACGCGGCGTCCTTGATCGCCTGGCGTCGCGCCAGGAAGGCGATCACCAGCAGCGCGGCCGCCAGGCTGAACCAGAGCATGGCGTATTGCAGGTGTTCGTTGCGCAGCTTGACCGCCATCTCCTTGCCGATCGGCAGGCCGCCCGGATTGGCGGTCGTGTCGGCCTCGATCAGCAGCGGCGGCGCGTCGACGCCGGCGAACGCCGCCATCGCCGCGAGATCGCGCCAGAACCAGTAGTTGCGCGCCGGATCGTTGTCGGGCGTGAACCAGCCGCGCTCGCTGGCGCCGCGCAACAACCCCTGTACGGTTACCGCGCCCTCGACCTGGCCGGCGCGACGAAACGCCGGATCGCGCGCCTCGTTGGGCACCCAGCCCCGGTCGATAAGAATAGTCGCGCCATCGACGCGGCGCAGCGGCGTGATGATGCGAAAGCCGAACGTACCGCGCCGCGTCGCCGCGAGATAGACCTCGCGGTCGTGCAGGAAGGCGCCCGAGACCGTGACCCGGCGGTGCGCCAAGGCGGCGAGCAGCGCGGCCGGATCGGCGAGCGCGGTGGGCAACGTGATGGGCGGCTCGGCGAGGCGCGTCTCGCGCAGCTCGATCAGCGCGGTCTTCCAGGCGAGTCGCTGAAGCTGCCAGATGCCGAGACCGAGCAGGATACAGAGTGCGGCAAGGACGATCGAGATCGCCAAGGGGCCGGAGCGAAAGCCGTGCACGTCAGGCGTCGTCGTTGCTTTCGAACTGGACCCGGTGCTTGTACTGAAGCGCGATCATGATCGACTTGAACGGCCGCAGCAGGCCGATCGATGCGCCCAAGATCAGTGGGAACCAGATCAGGAGATGGAGCCACATGGGCGGCGCGAAAGTCCTCTCTAGCAGGAACGCGAGGCCGACCACGACGCCGCCGAGAATGAAAATGATGAACACCGCCGGCGCGTCGCCGCTGTTCTGCTGGCTGAGGTCGAGGTTGCACACCGCGCAACGCTCGGCGACGTCGAGGAATCCGGCGAAAAGCTTGCCCTCGCCACAGCGCGGGCAGCGGCAGGCAAACCCCGCCTTGAACGGCGATACCGTGTCGTAACAGGTTTCGCTCATGCGCGTCTCCGATGCCGCCCGATCATGCGCCCCAGATGTAGACGCAGGAGAACAGGAACAGCCAGACGACGTCGACGAAATGCCAGTACCAGGCGGCCGCCTCGAAGCCGAAGTGATGATCCGGCTTGAAGTGGCCCAAGTGGAGCCGCCACAGGCAGACCGCCAGGAAGCAGGTGCCGATGATGACGTGGAAGCCGTGGAAGCCGGTCGCCATGTAGAAGGTCGAGCCGTAGATGCCGCTGTCGATCGAGAACGACGCGCGTGTGTACTCATAGGCCTGTAGCGCGGTGAACGAGATGCCGAGCGTGACCGTGACCCACAAGGCCTGGATCGCGCTCCGGCGGTTGCCGTCCAGGATCGCGTGGTGCGCCCAGGTCACCGTGGTGCCCGAGGTCAACAGGATCAGCGTGTTGAGGAACGGGATCTCGAACGGATCGAAGGTCTCGATGCCGACCGGCGGCCAGACCCCGCCGGTCGCCTCGGCGGGGAACAGGCTGGCGTTGAAGAAGGCCCAGAAGAAGCCGGCGAAGAACATCACCTCCGAGGCGATGAACAGCGCCATGCCATAGCGCAGCCCGAGCTGAACGACCCGCGAATGATGGCCCTGATGCTCGCCTTCGCGGATGACGTCGCGCCACCAGAGCGCCATCGTGCCGATCGTCATGAACAACCCGATGAAGAACAGGATATTGGTGACGTCGTGCATCAGCAGGATGCCGCCGGTCGCGAGAACGAACGCGGAGATCGCGCCGACGACCGGCCAGGGGGATGGGTCGACGAGGTGGTATTCGTGGTGTTTGGCGTGTGTGTCGGCCATTACCAGGTTTCCCTCATGAGCCAAATTCGCTTGTCTTGACGCGCCTGTCCTCGTCTGCGCCGGCGTCCGACACCGTCTGCGTCTTCGCCGGGAAGAACATGTAGGACAGCGTGATCGTGTTGATTTCGGCGAGGTTCGGGTCCTCGAGCATCATCGGATCGACGAAGAAGGTGACCGCCATCTCGACGCTCTCGCCGGGCGCCAGCGTCTGCTCGGTGAAGCAGAAGCACTCGACCTTGGCGAAATAGGGTCCGACCTTGTGCGGCGTGACGTTGAACGTCGAGGTGCCGACCAGGGTCCGACCGGTCGGGTTCTCGACGATATAGTGGATCAGCGCGGTTTCGCCGATGCGCAGCTCGATCTTGCGCTGCTTGGGCCGGAAGTTCCACGGCAGGCCCGCCGCGGTGTCGGCGTTGAAGCGCACAGTGACGACGCGGTCCGAAATCGCGTCGGGCACCACGGTCGCGACCTGCGTCGTGCCGCCGTAGCCGGTGACCTGGCAGAACATCCGGTAAAGCGGCACCGCCGCGTAACTCAGCCCAACCATGCCGACCAGCAGGCCGCTGAGCGCCACGACGGTGACCGACTTTCGTCTTCGCATTGTCGCCATGGTCGGTGCGCCCCGCCGCCTATGCCAGGCCCTTGTCGACGATCAACAGGGCGAAGATCGCGAACAGATAGAAGATCGAGAAGCCGAACATCCGGCGCGCCGCGCGGTCGGTCTCATCGCGCATGACGGCGAGCGCGCAGATCAGAAACAGCGCGCCGGCGACCAGCGCACCCGTCGCGTAGAGCCCGCCGGCGACGCCGAGCGCGACCGGCGCCAGGGTGACCGGCAGCAGCGCCACGGTGTAGATCAGCATCTGCCGCTTGGTCGCGGCCGCGCCGGCGACGACAGGCAGCATCGGCACGCCGGCGTCGGCGTAATCGTTCGCCCGGTAGAGCGCGAGCGCCCAAAAATGCGGCGGCGTCCAGACGAAGATGATGGCGAACAGGGCGAGTGAGGCGAGCCCGACGTCGCCGGTCACCGCGGCCCAGCCGATGATCGGCGGAAAGGCGCCGGCGGCGCCGCCGATGACGATGTTTTGCGGCGTGCGGCGCTTGAGCCACATGGTGTAGACGAAGACGTAGAAGCAGATGGTCAGCGCCAGCAGCGCCGCCGCCGCGTAGTTGACCGCAAGCCCCATCACGACGACCGAACCGACGGCGAAACCGACGCCCAGCGCCAGCGCCGCGCCCGGCTCGACGCGGCCGGCGGGCAGCGGCCGGCCGCGCGTCCGCGCCATGCGCGCGTCGATGTCGCGGTCGTACCACATGTTGATCGCGCCCGAGGCGCCGGCGCCGATCGCGATGCACAGGATGGCGGTGATCGCCAGCACCGGGTGCAGCGTGCCGGGCGCGAGATAGAGCCCGGCGAAGCCGGTGAAGACGACCAGCGACATGACGCGCGGCTTGAACAGCGCGAGATAGTCGCCAACGTCGCCGGCTTCGGCGGCGGCCCCCTGCGGGCGGTAGCTGATCGTGCGATCGGTCACGCGTATGTTTCCCCCGTCAGGCCGCGCTTAAGAGATGCGCGGCAGCTCTTCGTAGGAGTGGAAGTTGGGCGGCGACGGCAGCGACCACTCGAGCGTCGTCGCGCCCTCGCCCCATGGGTTTGCCGGACACTTCTCGCCGGCCGTGAAGGTGCGCCAGAGGACGACCAGGAAGATGATCAAGCCGGCGAACGAAATGTAGGCGCCGACCGAGGAGACCATGTTCCAGCCGGCGAAGGCGTCCGGGTAGTCGGGGATGCGCCGGGGCATGCCGGCGACGCCCAGGAAGTGCATCGGCAGGAACGTCACGTTGACGCCGATGAAGGTGACCCAGAAGTGCAGCTTGGCCAGCGTCTCCGGGTACTGGCGGCCAGACATCTTGCCGATCCAGTAGTAGAAACCGGCGAAGATCGTGAACATCGCGCCGAGCGACAGCACGTAGTGGAAGTGGGCGACCACGTAGTAGGTGTCGTGCAGCGCGACATCGACGCCGGCATTGGCCAGCACCACGCCGGTCACGCCGCCCGAGGTGAACAGCACGATGAAGCCGATCGCCCACAGCATCGGCACCTCGAGCGTGATCGAGCCACCCCACATGGTGGCGATCCAGCTGAAGATCTTGATGCCGGTCGGCACCGCGATGATCATCGTCGCGGCGACGAAGTAGGCGCGCATGTCGACGTCGAGGCCGACGGTGTACATGTGGTGCGCCCAGACGATGAAGCCGATCGCGCCGATCGAGACCATCGCGTAAGCCATGCCGAGATAGCCGAACACCGGCTTCTTCGAAAACGTCGAGATGATATGGCTGATGATGCCGAAGCCGGGCAGGATCAGGATGTAGACCTCGGGGTGGCCGAAGAACCAGAACAGATGCTGGAACAAGATCGGGTCGCCGCCGCCCGCCGGGTCGAAGAAGCTGGTGCCGAAGTTGCGGTCGGTCAGCAGCATGGTGATGCCGCCCGCGAGCACCGGGATGGCCAGCAGAAGCAGGAATGTGGTGACCAGTATCGACCACACGAACAGCGGCATCTTGTGCAACGTCATGCCCGGCGCGCGCATGTTGAAGATGGTGGTGATGAAGTTGATCGCGCCCAACAGTGACGACGCGCCCGCCAAGTGCAGCGAGAGGATCGCCATGTCGACCGCCATGCCCGGGTGGCCCGAGGTCGAGAGCGGCGGGTAGATCGTCCAGCCGGTGCCGACCCCGCCGTCGACGAAGACCGAGCCGAGCAGCAGCAGAATCGACGGAATCAGGATCCAGAAGCTGACGTTGTTCATGCGCGGGAAGGCCATGTCCGGCGCGCCGATCATCAGCGGCACGAACCAGTTGCCGAAGCCGCCGATCATCGCCGGCATGACCATGAAGAAGATCATGATCAGCCCGTGACCGGTGATCAACACGTTGAAGACCTGGTTGTCCTCGAAGAACTGCATGCCGGGCGCTTGCAGCTCGAGGCGGAAGAGGATCGACAGGGTGGCCCCGATCACGCCGCCGAAAACGGCGAAGATCAGGTACATCGTACCGATGTCCTTGTGGTTGGTCGAATAGACCCAACGCCGCCAGCCGGTCGGGTGGTGGTCGTGGCCGTCGTGCGCCTCGGTCGAGGTTTCGCCGCCGTAGCTCATATCCCGCTATTCCCCTGCGCTAACGCGTCTCGTTCGGCGACGTCCGGGCCACCACGGTGGTGGCCGGCGTGTCGTCCCGCGCCAACTCTTGCTTGGTCCGCTCGACCCAGGCGGCGAACGCCGCCTTCGATACCGCCTCGACGGTGATCGGCATGTAGCCGTGGTCGATGCCGCACAGCTCCGAGCACTGGCCGTAGTAAACCCCCTCGCGCTGGATCTTCATCCAGGTTTCGTTGATCCGTCCGGGCACCGCGTCGAGCTTGATGCCGAAGGCGGGCATCGCCCAATTGTGCAGCACGTCGTCGGCGGTCACCAGCAGGCGGATCGAGGTGTCGATCGGCAGCACGACGCGATTGTCGGTGTCCAAGAGACGTAACGGCGTGACGCCGCCCTCGGCCGCCTCGGCGCATTCCTCGTCGGTGCGGCACGTCAGCAGGCTGTCGAAGGTGAACGCGCCGTGGTCGGGATACTCGTACGTCCAGTACCACTGGTGGCCGACCGCCTTGATCGTCATCTCGGCGTCGACCGCGCGATCGGCGAAGTACAACAGCTTGAACGATGGAATCACGAGGACCAGCAAAATCATGACTGGCGCTGCGGTCCAGACGACCTCCAAGATCGTGTTGTGCGAGGTCTTCGACGGCGTCGGATTGCGCTTGGCGTGGAAGCGCCAGATCACGTAGAGGAGCAGCCCGATGACGAAGCTGTTGACGATCACCATGAACACCGAAATCAGTAAATTGAATTCGATGAGCCGGTCCATGACCGGCGTCGCCGCCGGTTGAAAATCCATTTGCCACGGCGTCGGCTGGCCGGCCAGCGCCGCGCCGGCGCCAAGCGCCACGGCCACGACGATCGCCAAGCCCCACAATCGTCTTCCAAGAGACATGGCTTCGCCTCTCTCTCCCTGCTCGGATGGACAGCCCCGCGTCACGCCCGCCGGCACGCGCCGCCGGCAACCACCCCAACGACCGGCGGGCCGTTTGGAGACGGCGCCGGCCGCCGGAATCCGATGGCGGCCTACTCGGCGGACCGTACAACAGGGGCTATCGAATCACAAGCCCGGGGGGCGACCGGAAGGGCGCGCTCAGGCGGCCGAGCAGCGGCTTTGCCGACGCCGCGAGCAGGCCGGCGCCAGAGGCTGCCGGCGGCTCGTGACGGCGGCGTCCGGCGCCGGCCCGTCAGCCAATCCGAAGAAGCTGTAAATATTGTGACAGTCGTCACGTTTTGTCTAAAACAAACAAAGATGTGACCACTGTCACAAGGGTTTTCCCTATGATTTTCTCTTCTAGGTGATGGGTGTCACTTATTTTGTTTGATTTATTCATTACATTGTCCAGCGTCGAATTCCTTAACGGAGGACGATCAGATGTTCCGCACAGCCATTCTTTCGTCGCTCATCGCGCTGATGCCGACGCTCGCCATCGCGGCGCCCTGTGCCGAGCGCGCCAAGTTCCTCGCATACTTCAGCGACAAGTACGACGAAGCGCCGGTTTCGATGGGTCTGATGACCGACGGCCGTATCATCGAGGTGCTGGCCTCCGAGCAAGGCAGTTGGACGATCATCGTCACCAAGGCCACTGGCGAGAGCTGTGGTCTCGCCTCGGGCAGCGCCTGGATGAAAAGCCCGCCGCCCCGGACCGTCATCGGCGAGGCCGGTTCGTAAACCCGGCGGTTCGGCGCCCGCGCGGTCAATCGACGAATTACCCCGACCCATCTGCCAATCTCCCCGGCGCGCCCGCCTTGGTATAAGGTGGGCGCGTTCGTTTGCGCGTGGTTGGAAGACCGCGCGCGGCGCCCCATATGGAGGACGAGGCAGCGCGCCGCGCGGCGTCACGTCCGAGGAGATCGTCCATGACCGAGCAATCCGGCAGCGGCAATCCGAGCCCCGACGAGCTGTTCTTCAGCCGCGCCGGGCTCGACCGCGCGCGCGTCACCGCGATCGTCGCCGACGCGCTCGACGGCTGCGACGACGGCGAGCTGTTTCTCGAATACCGCCAATCCGAGAGCTTCGCGTTCGACGACGGCAAGCTCAAGAGCGCCGGCTTCG
>Ga0209988_10002634_pt1 | contig 11877 bp, 9 predicted proteins | sample N075metaG_FD_183115 | JGI IMG/M metagenome (GOLD analysis project Ga0209988, IMG submission 183115) | Deep subsurface microbial communities from Kermadec Trench to uncover new lineages of life (NeLLi) - N075 metaG (SPAdes) (version 2) | ecosystem: Environmental > Aquatic > Marine > Ocean trench... | reverse complement strand
GCTCGGTGTACCTGCGGCGACCCTGGAACGCTTCCACGAGCCCTACCTGATGCGACTGGGGCTCATCGCCATCGTCCGCGGCGGGCGTGTGGCGGCGTAAGCGGCGCCGGTTTTCGGTACCCTGACAGGCATCACTGTTCATCGCTTGAAACGAGTATTGCTGTGGACCGGGGCGAGCGTCGCATTGCTGGTGGGCGGCACGGTCGTCACGGCCTGGATGGTGCTCCGCGCCAGCCTGCCGCGAACGGCCGGCCGCGTCGTGGTGGCCGGCATGACTGCACCGGTCACGGTCAGCCGCGATGCGCTGGGCATACCGACGATCCAAGGCGCGACTGCGCTGGATGTCGCGCGGGCCCAAGGATTCGTGCACGCCCAGGACCGGTTCTTCCAGATGGATCTCACCAGGCGGTTCGCGGCGGGCGAACTCGCCGGGTTGTTCGGCGACCTCGCCGCGGGGCGGGACCGGCGTATGCGTGTCTTTCAGTACCGGCATGGAGCAGACCGCATCGTGCCTGCATTGCCGACGCGGCACAGGGCGCTCATCGACGCCTACGTCGAGGGCGTCAACGCCGGCCTGGCGGACCTCGGCGCGCGGCCGCCGGAGTACCTGCTGCTGCGTTCGCGGCCCGAACCCTGGACGGCGCAGGACTCGGTCCTGGTGCTCTACTTCTTCATGCACACGCAGTCGATCAGCCACCGGCTGGAGAAACCGCTGGGCGTCATGGCCGCGACGCTGCCGCCGGAATTGTTCGAGTTCCTCACACCCGACACGAGCCGGTTCGACGCGACGCTTGTCGCTGAAGCCGAGCGACCTGCGTTGTCGATACCCGGCCCCGACGTCGTGGACCTTCGCGGGGCGGCGCCGCTGCGGTCGAGACGTGACCGCGTTTACCCGCTGGGCACTGGGCTGCCGGGCTCCAACAACTGGGCGGTGGCCGGAAATCGCACGACCCACGGCGGCGCGATCCTCGCCAACGACCCGCACCTGATGTTGCACGTGCCGACCGTGTGGTACCGCGCGAAACTCATCACGCCCGACGGCACGCTCCAGGGTGCGGGGCCGGCCGGGATCCCCGGCATCATCATCGGCTGCAACGATCACCTGGCATGGGGCGTCACCAACAGCCTCGTCGACCAGAACGACTGGATCGTCATCGAGACCGACCCGGACGATCCGTCGCGCTATCGCACGCCGGACGGGTGGGAGCCGTTCGAGGGCACGGAGGTTCCCGGTCTGCGGCTGACGCGTTGGGGCCCCGTCATCAGCACCGACTGGCTCGATCGGCCGCTCGTGCTGCGGTCGCCCGTGCTGGACCCCGGCGGTGTGGACTTCGGGATCTTCGACCTGTTCACCGCGACGTCGATCGAGCAGGCCGTCGATGTCCTGCGCACCTGGCGCGGCCCGTCGCTCAACTGGATGCTCGCCCAACGCGACGGGCGTATCGGCTGGGTTCTTGGCGGCTTTGTGCCGCAACGGGTCGGCTACACGGGCAAGGTCCCGACGTCGTGGGCCGATGGAACCCGGCGTTGGGCGGGTGCCATCGACGAAGCGTTGCGGCCCGTGATCATCGATCCACCGGGCGGAGTGCTGTTTTCCGCCAACAACCGCACGATGCCCACGGAGACCTCCAGGCAACTGGGGCACAACTGGATCGTGCCGGTGCGAGCCGCGAGGATCGCCGAACGATTGGCGGCGGCCGAGACGTTCACCGAACGGGACCTGCTGGACATTCAACTGGACACACGCAGCCGGATGCACGACCAGGCCCGAGCGATCATCCTGGAAGTCGTCGCGGAGAACGACACCGACGAGCGGCTCGCGCGCGTACGCCGGCACGTCGAGGCATACAACGGCCACGCCGACCTCGACCAGGTGGGGTTTCGCATCGTGGCCCGGTACTACGACAGGCTGCAGGAACGGGTGCTCGCACCGTTGCTGGCGCCGGCGATCGAAGCGGACGGGGCATTCCGTTACAACTGGCCGATGGCGGACGAGCCGATGCGTCGCCTGCTCGAAGTGCGGCCCGACCACATGTTGCCCCCGGGCCACGCCGACTGGCCGTCGTTCCTGCGGGCGGTGCTCGTCGAGACCATCGAGTTCATCGAGTCGAGAGACAGGCCGGGGTTGGACGCGTCGTGGGGCGAGGTCAACATCGCCTCGATCCGCCATCCCCTGGCCGACGCCGTCCCGGCACTCGGGCGCTGGCTCAACATGCCGGCGGACCCGCTCGCCGGGTCGCGAACCACCGTTCGCGTAAGCACACCGAATTACGGCGCGACGCTTCGCATGACGGTCAGCCCCGGCCACACCGAAGCCGGCCTGTTCCACATGCCCGCCGGACAGAGCGGTCACCCGCTCTCGCCGCACTACCGCGACGGCCACCGCGCGTGGGTCGAGGGCCTGCCAACACCCTTCGAGCCCGGACCACCCGTCTCGTCGTTCACGCTCGAGTAGCAGCGTCGTTGGATGTCGCACCTCGATAGCGCGTTTGTCCTTGCGCATCCGCTCAGACCCGCCGAATGAATTCGGTGGGTCGTACGAAAGCGAGTGTCGGCCCGAAGGGCCGTACGGAGCGCTCAAGCTAGAGCGGATTCCCGAACCGCTGGGCGTACACCGGCACGATTGTCTGGAGCACGTGCATGAGAACCTCGGCCGGCAGGCCGACGGCATCGACCTCGGTGAGCAGCTTCGCGTCGTAGTAGCCGAGCACCGGTGCGGTCTCTTCTTCGTAGACCCTGAAACGCCGCCGGATCACGGACTCGTCGGCGTCGTCGGTGCGGCCCTGCTTCGTGGCCCGCTTCCTGAGCCGGTCAACCATCACGTCGATGTCGGGCGCCTTGAGATGCACGACACTCAGGACATCGATGTACGCGTCGAGCGCTTTGCATTGAGCTCTGTTGCGGGGAATCCCGTCGAGCACAAGCAGTTCGACTTCGGGCTGGTAGGATCCGTCTTCGACACGCCGCTGCACGTGGTCGCGCCAGACATCGATGGTGACCTCGTCCGGGACGAGCAAGCCCTGGGACGAATACTCGTGGAACTTCCGGCCCAGTTCGCTGTCCTTGTCGAGCGACCGGAAGATGTCGCCGCTGGCCATGTGCACGAACCCGGGGACCTGGCCGAGAAGCTCCCCCTGGGTGCCCTTGCCGACGCCGGGAGCCCCGAAGAGAAGCACGCTGCTGTAGAGGCCTGCCATGGCTCGCCAGTATATACAGGTCGTTTTCTGGTATGTTTCGTCACCGATGAACGGACTCACGCGACGGTGGCGGCTTCGCCGACCGGTCGAGCAGGATGCTGCGTCTTTGCCCCTTTTCGCGCGGCTTCTGCGGGCCCGCGGCCTCGACGACGACGAGGCCGTGCGCCGCTTCTGCACACCCAGACTCACCGACCTGCACGATCCGGACCTGCTGCCCGGTATCGGCGCCGCCGTTGCACGGCTTGCGTGTGCCGTCCGCAACCGCGAATCGATTGTCATTTACGGCGATTACGACGTCGACGGCATCGCCGCAAGCGCAATCCTCTACCACGTGATCAAGGCCGTTGCCCCCGAAACAGCCATCCGCATCTACATCCCGCACCGTCTCGAGGAAGGCTACGGGCTCAACACCGAGGCGCTGCTGCAGCTTCGCAGGGAAGGCGCAAGCCTCGTCATCTCGGTCGACTGCGGTGTGACCGCCCACGAGCCGGCCCGGGCCGCGCGCGAGGCCGGCCTCGACCTGATCATCACGGACCACCACGCGACGCCGGCGGCCGGCGAACCGTTACCCGAAGCGGTCGCGGTCGTCCACCCGCGGCTGCCCGGCAGCGTCTACCCGTTCGGGGAACTCTGTGGTGCCGGCGTGGCGTTCAAGCTCGCATGGGCGTTCGCCGCGCATTGGTGCGGCTCGAAGCGCGTCGGCAAGTCGATCCAGCAGGTGCTGCTGGACATGCTGCCGCTGGCGGCGCTGGCGACGATCACCGACGTCGTGCCCCTGGTCGACGAGAACCGGACGATCGTTTCCTACGGGCTTCGGTGGATCCGAGACACGAAGATCCCGGGCCTCCGTGCCCTGATCGAAGCCGCCGACCTGATGGACGCCGACATCGACTCGCACAAGGTCGGGTTCGTGCTCGGACCGCGGCTCAATGCGTGCGGGCGCATGGGACATGCCGACGATGCCGTCCGGTTGCTGACCGATGCCGCGCCGGACGAAGCGCGTCGCATCGCCAAGCGTCTGACAGCCCTCAACCGCGAACGGCAGCAGACCGAACGGCGTATCACCGAGCAGGCGACGCGAATGGCCGAGGACGCCTGCATGACCGGTGACGACTGCCGCATGATCGTGCTCGCCCACGAGTCCTGGCACGCCGGCGTCGTCGGCATCGCATGCTCGCGGCTCGTGGACCGTTTCAGCCGTCCCGTGATCCTGATGCACCGCCAGGGCGAAGTGTGCAAGGGATCGGCGCGGAGCATCGAGGGCTATTCCATTCACGATGCGCTGCGGGCAACGGCGTCGTACCTGACGAGCTTCGGGGGCCACGACGCCGCGGCCGGCCTGACGCTTCCGGCCGAGAACCTCGAGGCGTTCACCGCCGAACTGACAAAGCACGCCAACGCGAGGATCGACGTCGAGCAACTCACGCCGGGCCTGTGGATCGACTGCGATGCCGAGATCGACGAGCTCGAGATCGAGACGGTCAACCGGATCGGGGCGCTGTCGCCATTCGGCCGGGACAACCCGCGTCCGGCGGTGTGCATTCGCGGTGCCACGCTTGCCGAATCACCGAAGCAGATCGGGGCCAACGGCAAACACCTGACGCTGAGTCTTCGGGGTGATGGAGGTCGCTGGCTGCGGCTGATCTGGTTCAGTGCCGGGTCGTTCGCGGCGGATCTCGCAAAGGGCATGCGTGTGGACGCCGTCATCGAACCAAAGATCAATAACTTCAACGGCCGCACCAGCGTGGAGGGGATTGTCAGCGACGTCCGCGTCTGTCAGCCATAGCACCGATCAGACCGGCCGGATGAATCCGGCGGGTCGTACCAGAGCGAGTGTGCGGCCGGAGGCCGCTACGGAGCGCTCTAACTAGAGTCCCGCGGCTTCCAGCACCAGCCGCAGACCCCGCTCGTCCGACTCGCCGAACGCACCGACCTCGTACGAATCGAGATCCAGCACGCCCCAGCAGACGCCGGAGTCTTCCAGCAACGGCAGGCAGATCTCCGAACGGTCGCGGGGATCGCAGGCGATGTACTCGTCACCCAACGAACTGCAGTCGTCGACGATACGCGCTTGTCGAAACCGGACGGCCTGGCCACAGACACCGTGCAGCCCCAGCGGCGTGCACGCCGGCTTGTCGCGGCACGGACCCAGGACGAGCCGGTGGTCATCGGGCTCGTCCGGTCGATCCACGTCACACCGGTTTCGCGAAGGCCGTCCCAGAGCGCGTCGACAACGGCCGCCATTCGCTCATCACGCGAACCCGCCGCGGACAGCGTCCTTGCGACAGCTTCATAGGGCCGCTCAGCCACTCCCGAATCATAGCAATTCAACGACGACCGGCTACATTCCCGACATCACCTTGCCCATGTCGAAGATGGGCAGGAGCAGCGCCGTGGCCACGCCACCGATGAGGATGCCCATGAAGACGATCATCAGCGGCTCGATGAAGGTGGTCACGCGAGCAACTGAATCGTCCAGTTCGTCCTGGCTGAACTGGGCGATCCGCTCCATGACCTCCGACAGCCGGCCCGACCGCTCGCCGGCGTTGATCATCGACGCGACGTTGGCCGGAACGAGGTCGCTCTTGCTGACAGCGTCACTGATCTGCCGGCCCTCGCGGACACCTTGTTCCATCGAGTCCCACAGCTGGGCGTAATAGGTGTTGAACGTGACGCCTCGGCAGATGTCGATCACGTCCAGGACGTTGACGCCGGCGGCCAACAGCGTCGACATCGTCCGCATCGCACGTGTCAGGTACAGGTGGCTGTACATCGGTCCGATCAGCGGGAGGTTCAGCCGCAGCCAGTCCAAGCCACGGCGGCCCGCCTTGCTGCGAGACCAGATGATGAACGCCAACATCGCAGCCGCGCACACCGGCCCGTACACCATGTACTGCGTTGCCGCAAAGTCACTGACCGCCAGAAGAATCCTCGTCGGGGTCGGGAGCGTCGCCTGTCGTTCCTCGTAGATGACCGCGAATCGCGGCAACACGAACGACACCAGGAAGATCGTGATCGCAACGCCGGCCACCATCATGAAGATCGGGTAGCTCAACGCCGCCTTGATCTGCTTGACGGTCTTGCGCTCCTTGGAGAGGTACTCGCTGACGCGGCCGAGCATCGTGGCGAGCATGCCCGACGCCTCCGATGCCTTCATGAGGCTGACCATCATGCCCGGGAAGACCCGTGGCCACTTCTCCATCGCCTCCGACAGCGGCTCGCCGCCCTCGACGTCCTCGCATAGCACATCGAGCACCTGGCGGAACTCGGCGCGATCCATGTTCTTGCGAAATGCGTGGAGGGCCTCGGACAGCGGCACGCCCGTCTCCAGCATCACCGACAGCTGCGTGCACAGCGCGATGACGTCATCGCGACGCACGCGTTTGGCCGCCTCATTGCGTCGAATCTGTTCGTCGCCCAGTTCCAGTGACGCACGCAGTGCGCTCGCCTCGATCTCGAAGACGAACTGCCCTTCTGCGCGCAGCCGGCTGCTCACCTCGTCGGCGCTCGAGGCGACCATCCTCCCGGTGATGACCTCCCCGCTGCTGGTCCGGGCCTTGAAGGCGAATGTGCTTTGTGCCGACAACTCGCCCCCCTCCGATCACACGCTGGTGACGTTGAAGACCTCACCCACCGTGGTGAGACCGCCCTTGACCTTGTCCATGCCGTCGGCCTGGAGCGTCACGAAACCGTTCTTGTGGAGGATCGCCTGAAGTTCCTGCAGGCTCGCACCCCGGGCGATCGCCGCAAGAACGACCTCGTCCGGAAGGAGCATCTCGAAGATGCCGATCCGGCCCGCGAAGCCCGTTCCGCGACAGCGGCTGCAGCCTTCGCCCTGGTAGAACGACTCCACGGGGCCGCAGTAGTTCTCGACCGTCTCGCGGATCACCGGATCGGCGTCGTACAGGGTCTTGCAATGCGGACAGATCTTGCGGACCAGCCGCTGTCCCAGCACACCGCGCAGCGTCGCCGCCACGAGGTAGGACTCCACACCGATATTGACGAGCCGTGTCACGGCACTCGGCGCGTCGTTCGTGTGCAGCGTCGACAGGACGAGGTGCCCGGTGAGCGCTGCCTGCGTGACGATCGTCGCGGTCTCGTGGTCACGTATCTCGCCGACCATGACGATGTCCGGGTCCTGCCGCAGCAACGCCCGCAACGCAACCGCGAAGGTGTAGCCCGCCCGATCGTTCACCTGCGACTGGTTGATCCCCGGGATCGATGCCTCCATCGGATCCTCGATGGTCGAGATGTTCAACTCGTCCGAGTTCAAGAGGGCCAGCACCGAGTAGAGCGTCGTCGACTTGCCCGACCCGGTCGGACCGGTGACAAGAACGATGCCGTTGGGGTGCGAGATCGCCTGCTTCCATGCCTCGAGCATCTGGGGCGAGAATCCGAGCTTGTCCAGCGAGACCACCGAGTTGCGGTGGTCGATGATCCGGATCGCCACCTTCTCGCCGTACTTGCCGGGGATTGTCGACACACGGAGGTCGATTTGCCGTCCTTCCATCATGGCGTGGATGTCGCCGTCCTGGGGCATGCGCCGTTCGGAGATGTCCAGGTTGCTCATGATCTTGATGCGGCTGGTAATGGCGGCGTGCATCTGGTACGGGGGCGAGAGTTTCTCGAAGAGCTTGCCGTCGACGCGGTAGCGGACTCGCAGCCGGTGGTTGCCGGGCTCGATGTGAATGTCCGACGCGCCCTCCTGCACCGCCGAGTAGATGAGGTAATTGACGAGCTTGACGACCGGGCTGCGACCGGCGACTTCCTTGAGGTCGGCAAGGTCGGCGACCTGCTTCTCGATGACGCTGAAGTCCGCGTCGTCGATATCCTCGTAGATGTCGTCCACGACGAAGACGTTGGCGGCGGGAAGATACGCCTGCAGGGATGCCGAGATCTCCCCTTTCGTGGCTGCCACGATCTGGACCTGGTCGCCCGTGAGTCGCTCGACCTCTTCGACAAGGTAGAGGTTCGCCGGCTCGGCAACCGCAAGCGTGAGGATCCCGCGCACGAGGAACAGCGGCAGGACGTGGTGCTCTTCGAGGAATTCGCGTGGCAACAGGTCGATGATCTTCGGGTCCGCGATCTTGGCGGTCTCGGTCACGAACGGCAGGCCGTAGCTGTCGGCCAGCACCTCCATGACCTGCTCCTCGCTCACGAAGTTGAGCTCGACCAGCACCTCGCCCAGGAGCTTCTTGTGGCCGCGATGCGACTGTTGGAGCAGCGTTTCCTCCAGTTGCTCGGTGGTGAGCAGCCCCTTCTCGACAAGCGCTTCGCCCAGACGCAGCCTGGGCCCCGCGTTCGCGTCCGTCGGCGAGCCTCCGGGCTGGAATGATGCCTGCTGGATCATCGCAGGCTCTTCGCAGCCGACTCGATCGAGTCGTGAATGTTGAAACGCCGGTCCAGACGGCTGATCTTGAGGATCTTGTTCACCGTGGAGTCGGGCCGGATCAGGCGGAGTTGCCCACCGTGCTCGGCAGCCGTGTCGAGGATCCACAACAACGCCTCGAGCCCGGCGGAGTCGATGAACGTCAGGTGCTCCATGTTGAGCACGACGTGCTGGATCCCCGCCTCGAAACGCTCCTGACAGGAACGGCGGAACGCGTCGACCTGATCGGCGGTCAGGTCACCGCTGATCTTGAGTACCGTGATCGTGTCATGATCCTCGTAGCTGAGCTTCATGCCGCTTCGTCCTTGTCCTGCTCCTTCTGCTCGCGGATGCGATGCTCGGCGGCCATCCGATCGAACTGGGCGAAGTCGAGCGTCACGAAGATCGGGGCCAGCTCGGGATCGAACTGGGTGCCGGCACACTCGACGATCTCCTTGAGCACCTCGGGACGCGACAGGCTCGCCCGGTACGTTCGCATGGAACTCATGGCGTCGAACGCGTCGGCAAGTGAGATAAGCCTCGCGACGAGCGGTATGTCGTCGCCGGCTATCCCCTCCGGATAGCCGCGGCCGTCGAACCGCTCGTGGTGGTACAGCACGCCCGGCAGGATGTCGTGCAGCTGCGGTATGTCCCTGAGAATCCTGTGCCCGATCTCCGGATGCCGGCGGATCCAGGCAAACTCCTCTTCGGTGAGCTTGCCCGGCTTGGTGAGCACGGCTTCGGGCACGCCGATCTTGCCGATATCGTGCACGAGCCCCGCGATGTGCATGCGGCCGATCGTATGCTCGTCGAGGCCGACTTCCCTGGCCAGCAGACGCGTCAGGTGAGCGACACGAAGCGAGTGACCGCTGGTGTACGTGTCCTTCGCATCGATCGACGCCGTGAGCGCCTCGAGCGTGCCGAGGAACATCGTGTTGAGGTCATCGTACAACGCGGCATTCTCCAGGAAGATCGCCATGTTGGTCGCCGTCGCCCCGAGCAGCTTCATGTCGATGGAGGAGATGACCGGGTCCGGGCCGCGTTTCTCGCCGGCGATGAGGACGCCGACGATGGTCTCGTCGCGACCGACCGGGTGCACGAGAACGGTCGGACCGAGGTTCGCGAACCCTGCGTGCTGCGGATTCGCGGCCGGCTCCAGCACGAGCGGGGTGTTCGGCTTGACCTTTGCAAGGACCCGCTTGCAGAGCGCCCGTAGCGTCTCGACGGGCTGACCCGGCTCACCCGCCAGGATCAACTCGCCGGAGAGTTTCTTGAGCCGCGGTTCGTCATCGGCGAGTTGCGCCCCGATCCAGGCGAACGGGAGCGTCGCCAACAACTCCCGGCAGACCATCGTGACGAAGTTCGATGGTTGCTGCACGCCGGACATGCCCTGGATGGTCGTATAGAGAAGGTTGAGTTCCTCGTAGCTCTCTGCGAGTTGCTGGCCGACGGAGTCCATCACCTGGCTGTCGGCGGCCAGTTTGCCCTGGTCCTCTATGGCCCAATGGATCATCGACGCGGTCCGCGCAACGGCGTCCGGGTGCACCGGGGGCAGCGCGGCAAGCCGCGTGCGTGTCAGCGTCACGTCGAAACTTGCTGCCTGGCACATCGCCGACAGTTGTTCGCTCTCCAGGAACGGGGTGGTGACGATCACGGCCACCGTGTAGCCGATTCGGCGGCGACGCACGAGGCGTGGCAACGGCGCGAGCCAGCAACCCGGCGAGGCCTCGATCGGCGTCGGCGGGTTCTGCTCCGCCCACTGGGCCGCGGCTTGCCGCAATGAGATTATGAAAATGGGCGCCTGGCAGAACAGATCGGCCAGCCAGTCCCGCCCGGGGGACGGGCGTGCGATGAGCTTGCCGGTCTCGTCGCAATCCAGCAACAGCAGGCCGACTTCGCGGAGCCTTTGGGGCAGCGAGAGAATCGCGCTCGCTCCGAGATGGGTGTCACGATGCTTCACGCAGCCGCCGCCAGGGTTTCCTTGACCAACTGCAAAACAGCCCGGGGGCTGAACGGCTTGCTCAGGACGCCGCGAATGTTTCCGAGCTTCAGATCATCATCGTCAAGCGCATAACCCCGGGCAGTCAGGATGAGCACGGGGATCTTCGAGGTCGGTGCGCTGGACGCCAGCGCGCGGCACAACTCCAGGCCGGTCATGTACGGCATCTGGAAGTCCGTGATCACCAGGTCCGGAATGTGCTGGCTGGCCAGTTCGTAACCGTCCTCGCCGTCGACTGCGGTGAAGACCTCGTAGCCGGCGTTGCGCAGCTTCAGCGACAGCACGTGCAGGATGTGGGCCTCGTCATCTACAACCAGAATTCTTCCAGCCATCAACGGCTCCCCCTCGCTTATGCCGCGGCTTGCGAGCCCGCATATCGCATCGGAATAAGTGCCCAGAATTTCGACCCCATACCCAGCTCCGAATCGACGCCGATCTGACCGTGATGCAGCGTCTCCACGATGTGCTTGCAGAGGCTCAGACCCAGGCCCGTGCCTTTCGCGACGCGTTTGTAGTTCTCGACGCGATAGAACTTCTCGAAGAGCCGGTCCATGGCATCCGGCGGAATGCCGAGCCCCGTGTCCGACACCGAGAAAAGGATGCATCGCGTCAGGTTGTCCGAGTCGGCGGCAATCGTGATCCGGCCGCCATCGGGCGTGTACTTGATCGCGTTCGAGACGAGGTTGAGTACGACCTGGTAGAGCATGTCGCCGTCGCCCTCGACCGTGAGATCGACCTCGGCCAGCTTCGTGAGCAGCGACAACTTCTTCTCCCGCGCGCTCGGTTCGAGCGAGTCGACTGCCCGCGTGATCAGGGACTTGAAGTCGACGTTCTCACGCTCGATCTGGACGATCCCCGCCTCGATGCGGCTGATGTTCAGCATGTTGTCGATGAGCCGTCCCAGCCGCTCCGTCTCGTCCTGGATGATGCGGTAGAACTCCTGCCGCGCGTTCTCGTCGTCGGCCTCGCCGTCGACGAGCATCTCGACGTACGCCCGGATCGACGCGAGCGGCGTACGGAGCTCGTGGCTTGCCTTGGAGACGAAGTCCGACTTCATCTGCGAAATCTCTCGAACGCGGGTGAGATCGTGCAGGATGGTCACGACACCGGCGACCTCGTGCTTGTGATTCTCGATGCAGGCGAGCGTGACGTCGAAGACCCTGGCGGTGTCGACCTTGATCTCGTGCTCGATGTGGCGACGCTCCGTGAAGTTGGCGGTCTCCGAGGCGTCGCGGATCAGCTGGCAGAACTTCGGGTCGCGGACGACGTCCTCGAGCGGCTGGTGAATGACCTCGGTCGGATCGAAACCCAGG
>Ga0209988_10002633_pt1 | contig 11877 bp, 10 predicted proteins | sample N075metaG_FD_183115 | JGI IMG/M metagenome (GOLD analysis project Ga0209988, IMG submission 183115) | Deep subsurface microbial communities from Kermadec Trench to uncover new lineages of life (NeLLi) - N075 metaG (SPAdes) (version 2) | ecosystem: Environmental > Aquatic > Marine > Ocean trench... | reverse complement strand
TACGCAAGTTCGACTTGGCGCGCCGCACCCCATTGGCGTCGCTGGAGCGCAGCTGCACCAGCGCTTCGGTGAACCTCCAGATTATCAAGAGCGGCGACCCGGCGAGCGCTGCGCCGTAACGTCGCGCGAGTTGCAGTATGTTGGCCGCTCCGACAAAGTCGTTGAACAGCACGGCGTAATAGAGGCGAAGCACATAGACATAACCGTGGGCCACGGCATCTTCGCTGTTCGAAATGCTCAGTTCGCTGTTGCGATCTGTGTCCGGGTCGAGGTCTGCATGGCCCTGCAGGCTACCAATGATCTGTTGCACAAAGCGCGTGATGTTGACGCCGGTAATGTGTTGAAACGCCGATATATGCGAGACCTGTTCGGTCAGCTCGCGGTTGAGCGAGCCCAACTCCATGCCGCGTAAAAGGCCGTTGGTTGCGTACAGCGCGGTTGCCGTGGCGGCAAACTCGTAATCCTGAGACGCCATGCTGGCGCCGATGTTGTCGATGAGGTTGGTCAACGTCTGGTCCAGATTCGTCGACCACGGGTCGACCAGGCCGTTGAGGAGCGTAATGGCACGAATCGCGAAGGGGTCGTTGGCAAACTGCGAGGCGAGCGCGCGCGCTTCATTGGCGTAGCGTTTGGCTCTGCCGATGCGGTTGTTGGCGATTGCCGTCACCGCACGTGCTGCAAACGCGAAGGCTATCTCTGCGCAGTAACCGTGTCGCGCGGCCTGCCGCAGCATCTCCTGCGTCAGTTGGGGTAAATCGCGGCTCCCCAGATGGTAGCTGGCGTGCAGAAGATAGCCCATCAGCCGGAACGCCTGGTGCAATCTGACATCCTCCAGTACAGGTGCGGGTTTCGGCGCTCTGCCGCGCCGCCGCATCTGGAAGAGCCTGCCGATGATGTTGGCGAGCGCGCTGCCGGTTCCGGGCACCGGATAGCCGAGGTTGGTCAGTGCGCTGAAGGCTTGTGAACGGGCCTGGCTGAGATGGTTCTGGACCACCGCGGCGCGCACCTTTACCTCATCGAGCGCGCTGGTATCGTTCGCCACACCAGCGATTACGCGATCGAGCTGCTCAAAATCACCGCAGTAAAATGCTGCCTCGGCCGCGCACTGGCACAGCTCGGTAAATACCGGTTCGTCTGCCATTCCTCCCACCAGCGAAAGGCCGCTGCGGCTGAATTTATAGGCCGGTTGGAAGGCCCCCTGACTGAGCGTTTGTTTGGCTGCGAGCAGGTTGTAATGGGCAATATCCAGGCGCAATTCCGCGTCCATGTGCACCGGGTCGGCGCCCGCGTTGAGGTGCCCGGCGATCTGCATCACAATTGTGCCCGCGGGTCGTTTCGCCGCTTTCAAATGGCGGGCAATGGCAAAGTGCGTCGTGGACTTGAGTGCGTCGCCCATCTGCGAATAAACCAAGGCACGAATCCTGGGATGGGAAAACTGGTAGACAACTCCACCCTGGGTAGGTGGCTGGTCGCCGGGAGTACCAGCCGAGGGGGTGATCAACATACCTTGAGTCACTGCCGGCCGCAGGCGCCCGCTGACTTCGATACGATCGCTGTCGTTCAGGGTCGCAATGAGGTCTACAGGAAACTGTTCGCCGATGGCAGAACCTAGGGCGAGGAGTTCCTGAGTTTCCGTTGGTAGCTCGCTTATGTGTTGCCTGATGCGCTCGAGCGAATTGTTGCTGAAGTAGTGACGGCGGATCTGCTCGGTATCCCAGCTCCATTCCGCGGAGACGGAATCGTGATGGATGGCGCCGAGACGGTGCAGCTCATCGATCAGTTCGAGCACGTGCGACGGCAGGCCGTCCGTTTTTGCATGCAGCTCTCCGGCCAGCTCCCTCACCCTGGCTTCGCTATGCGACAGCATGTCGGCCAGCAGGCTGCGAATGTCGGCCTTGTCGAACACCGAAAGATCGAGCGTGCGGCTCTTTGTTGCGATGCGCGGATCGGCGAACGAGTTTTCGTCGCCGGTTTCACGCGTGACCACCAACAAAAGATAGCGGGTTTCCAGCGCCGTTGTGAGCAACGCGTCCAGGCACTCTTTGGGCAGATTGTCCGTTTCTTCTACGATCACGCACAGCGGTTGTGGTTGCAGCGCCGCCAGCAGTTCCAGAATGCCTTTGCTTGCCAGCCCGGCCCCTTTCTTGCCTGGCTGGACCAGGTTCTTCAGCTCCGGGATGTGCTCTGTGAGGCAGAGCACGTCGGTGGATTCGATCTTCTCGAATCGCTCGAGCAGGCTCGCGCCCCTTTCGCCGCCCAGGGACAATGCCTGTCTGATCAACTGGCGAAGCCCTTCGAGCCAGATCGCATCGGTATCGCGGATGTCAGAGGCGAGCGCGTTGGTGCGTGCAACCAGCACGTTGGCGTCGGTTGCGTGCCTGACCAACGCATCGCTCAGCGTGGACTTGCCGATTCCGCTCGTCCCCGTCACCTGCAGGAACAGCACCTCACCCCGGGCCACCCGGCGTAGATGTTCCTGAATTGTCGCGAGTTCGGTTTCGCGTCCATACAGACGTTTGGGCAGCGTAAGCTGGCTTGGTGAATCGGTCTGGCCGAGGCGAAACGGAACGACATTGCTGTGACGTTGACCTTCAACAAGATCGTCGCATACCGCGGCTGCACTCTGATAACGGTCCTCGGGTTGCTTTGACAGGAGCTTCTGCACCAGTTCGGACAACCACCGCGGTGCGTGCTCGGTGACCGCAGTAAGCGGTCGCGGAGTACTGGCGATATGCGCGTGGATGAGTTCGAGTGGGTCGATGTTGGAAAACGGCGGATGCCCGGCGAACAGCTCGTACAATGTTGCACCCAGCGAGTAGAGGTCGGTACGGTAGTCGACGACGCGATTGACCCGCCCGGTCTGCTCCGGGGAGAGGTAGGGCAGGGTGCCGGTGAGCTGGCCGAATTGCTCTGCCTTTGGATACGCCCTGGGAACAAGGGTCGCCAACCCGAAGTCGATGAGGCGTACGGTCCGGGGCTCGTCCGTTATCAGAACGTTACCGGGGTTCAGGTCGCGGTGAATCACCCCTTCGTCATGAATTGACTGCAATGCGCGGCTGATCTCGATGGCGATGTCGAGGCGCTCATCCAGGCTGACATCGCCGTTGCGGATGACGTCTCTGAGTGACACGCCTCCGGGATCCTCGAAAAAGATTTGTAAGCCGGACTCGTCCATGGCCAGCGCCCGGCAGACGTAGGGGCTCGTTAGCGATTGATTGAGGTTGAATTCGTGCTGGTAGCGGGCAATGGCGTTCGGTGTTTGCGCGCCGGGCTTCAATGCCTTGCTGATCGCAGGGTTCCCTTGCCACGTGGTGCGCTTCACGAGGGTGGACGCGCTTTCGTAGATCTTATTGTCTACGTTGTCCACGCTTTTGCCCCCGTTGTAGTCCACGGATGTGCTTGTCCACGGGCTTCAGGCGTTATGCCACTTCAGGCGTGAAGAGATATCCTGTGCCGTGAATGGTCGCGATGATCTTTGCATTGGCCGCGCGTTCGCCGAGTTTCTTGCGTAGTTGACCGACCAGCACGTCGATGTATCGGTCATCGGGAAACCATTCACGATTGCGGATTCGGTTCATCAGCTGATCGCGATTCATCACCTCTCCGGCCTGCTCCATGAACGCCAGCAGCAGTTGATACTCACCTGCAGACAACGTCGCCTTTTCGTCGCCCGGGGAGGTCAGCTCGCGCTTGTTGAGGTCCAGCTGCCAGCCCTCGAAGCAGCGAATGTGGTTCTTGCGGCGCTGGCTCTGTTGAATATGCACGCGACGAATGAGATTGCGCGCGCGGCTCAACAGTTCCCGTGGATCGAATGGCTTCGTCACGTAATCATCGGCGCCGCTTTCGAGGCCGAGGATCCGGTCTATCTGATCCTGCTTGCTGGTAACGAGGATGATCCCGACATCCGATTGAGCGCGGATTTCCCGGGTCAGCGTCAGCCCGTCTTTACCCGGTAGCTTGATGTCCAGAAGTACCAGGATGACGTCGGTATTGCCAACCATCTTGAGTACTTCGTCACCCGACCCCGTAGAGGTAACGCGAAAGCCTTCGGCCTCGAAATACGAAACGAGTTGCTCGCGCGTGATGGGCTCGTCTTCGACAACTAGAATATGATCCTGTTCGCTCATGGTGCCCCGTCCGGTTGGAACGCCCGATAAATTGCGGTATTAAGGGCCAAGTAACGCACCTTACACCGCCAAGTTCAAGGCAGATGCCGGGAGATGGGGTGTGGGTCACGAAACACCTGGGGTTATGGTCAACATTCCGGTTTCACGGCTATCCGCAGAGGCGCTGCGCGGCATTGTCGAGGCATTCGTGCTTCGTGAAGGTACCGACTATGGACACCGCGACCACAGCCTCGCCGAAAAGTGTGAGCGCGTGCACGAGCAGCTACGCAGGGGTGAAGCCGAACTGTGTTTCGACCCCGTAACCAACAGCATCGACATACGTCCCATCTGAACGGCGCAATTCCGGCGCGGCGCGGCCCATTGCAGGCGACGAAGAATGTCACCTCAAAGAATGTCACCTCGATCGGTGCAACGGGCTGGCTTTGGTCTCGCCACGCGCGAAAACCCGGCAAAGTTGATGAACATCACGGAACGGAATTCCGAAACAGATAACCATCTGATTTGGTTAAGGATTAACGGCAACGAGGCTGGCAGTGGCGATGCCGAGAACCTGGTGATCTCCGATCCGATCCCCGCAGAGCTGGAATGTCAACCGGGCAGGAACGATTCTGCTCTACCGGCTTGTGAGGAACATGACGATGATTTTGCTCCAGCAACAACCGTTAGGTAAGCTGGATGCAAAGCGCCCGAACAGCCCCGCACGAGGATGAAGAGACGGTGGAAGAAAAAGTGACGTATTTTGACAAGGACATAAGGATGTACGCAGCAACCCTGTCGGGAACCGTGCGCTTTTTTGTTACTACCATGTGTCTGATTGCAGCGCTAGCCACCTCGGCTACCGCGGCGCCCCGGGTGATTTTGGAAAACTCCGTGCAGAAGGTTGAAACGTTTGTGAACGAGGCGGGTGAGCCCCAGCGCCACCTGGTCGACGCCGACAGCGTGGTGTCCGGCGACGAGCTGCGCTACACCATCACGTTCGCAAATGACGGCGATGAGAGAGTCGACGCAGGAAGCGTCGTCATCACCAACCCGATTCCCGAAGAGACCGAGTATCTGAGCGGAACCGCGTCTGGGTCTGGCACGGACATTGTGTTCTCCGTTGACGGAGAAAATTTTGCCGGGCCGGAAGCTCTCACTGTGACCCAGGACGGGCTCGAAATGCCCGCTTCGGCGAAGGACTACCAGTTCATTCGCTGGGTGTTTGGGCCCGTGTTGAAGCCTGGTGATACCGGCAACGTTTCGTTCAGCGTTCGCTTGAAATGATTTAACCGCACACGAAGTAGCCGGTACAGTACTCGAAACGCCTCAGCCGGACGATCGCGATCGTCGTAGGTTTCATTGGCGCGACGATCGCAACCAAGGCGAAGCCCGCCTCGGGATTGCCGGAGGTGAAGTGATTCGCTAGTGTGCCAGACTTTCCATGGAGGTCATCGGCGTGTTCTGGGCAATTGCTTTCCGGCGCGATGTGCTGATTCGCGCTCTGAAAACGGCGGCTTTCGTGGGGGTTATTTTGATCGTCATCAATCACGCGGATGCGCTGCTGGCAGGGACGATCGACGCAACCCGGTTGGCGAAAATGTTGCTGACGATGCTGGTACCTTACTCGGTTTCGACCTATGCCAGCGTCCGATCGATTCAATCCTTGGAAGTCGATGGCGCGGACACTTAGCTTGAAGTGAGCCCAATCAACGCATCTCGTATCTGAGGGTCACGCCGCCGTACAAGTTTCGTTTCGGAGCCGGCTCGAACAGGCGGCCGCCGAATCCGTTAATTCTCACGTCGCCGATGTAGTCTTCAGCGAACAGATTGTTGATGCCCAGAAACGGTTTGATGCGCCATTGCCCGAATTCCAACGAGGCCCCCGCCCTGAGATTGGCAACTGTGGAGGAGTCGCTGGCCGTAGTGTTTGCGTTGTTTGCCGGCAGTTCGTCGACGTAGAGAACATCAGCCACGACGTACAAGCCCGAGGGGTGGTTGTATTCGACCTCGGCGAATAGCTGGTGGTCTGGAAGCCCCGGCAAGCTGTTGCCGTCAAATTCGGGATTTGTCTCGAAGCTGTCAAATTTGAAATCCGAGTAGGTGTAGGCGACGCTCAAAGAGAGGCCTTCAGCCAGCTCCACAACGGCATAGGCTTCAAGCCCGTTTCTGTCGGTGTCCGCATTCTCGAAAAACGCTCGATTGCCGATGTTGGAAACGCTGGTGATCTCGTCGTCTACCTGCATGGAGAAGAGGGCGACGTCGACATACAATCGATCGTCGAGAAAACCACCGCGCAAGCCAATCTCCACGCTTGTTGCCTGTTGTGCATTCACGTTGTTGAACCCGCCCAGGCTCACATCCAGATTTCGCGCCGGGCTTGCAAGTTCGGTAAACGTCGGCGTTTCAAACGACGTTGCGTAGTTTGCGTAGACGCTAACGCTTGGAGTAACCGCCCACACCAGCCCGAGCATGGGGCTCACCTCGTCGAAGTCCAGGTCCGCAGACTGGTCGGCATTGGCCAGAAAACGGTCATTCACCGACAGCTCAACGTGGTCGTAACGTAGTCCGAGAATCAATCTGACGTCCTCGGAGATGCTGATCTCTTGGCGCACGAACACGCCGAAGGCTTTGGCCTTCTCCAGCTGGTCGAAGCTCAGCGCCCCTTTCACCCCGGCATTGTTGAGATAGCGTTGGCGGTCGTCCTCCTGAATGTCTACATCCACGCCCGCGATCAGCTGGCTGGACCTGCCGAACAGCTCGTCGGAAAAACTGAACTGCACGCCGCCACCCCAGAAGAACCGATCGAGTTCCACGACGCCGTCGTCGGCTACGAACGGGATATGGGTGCCGATCGGCAGGAACGCCGAAAAGTCGCGCCAAAGGTAGTAGTTGCGGACCGTGACCGCGTATTGGTCCGCGATATCGCGGTGGTAGATGAAGCCGATTTTCTGTTGATCCAGCTCTTCGCCGGCATTGGAACTCACGTTTCTCGCCTGAGCTTGCCTCGGGTTCGCATCGACCTGGGTGCTGGTGATCCCACCCGCGTCATCGGCCGTTGGCGAATCGACGAGATTGAATATGACGGTTAAATCGGAGACCGCGTCGATATCGTAGCGAAACTTGCTGTTGAGCTGCGACGCTTCCACCCGCGAATGATCCCGGTAGCCGTCGTATGTAAGGCGGGATGCACCGACCAGGTAGTTCAGCTTTCCAGATCGACCGCCGGTCTTTACGTGATACTTCTGCTGGTCGTACGCGCCGACGATTACCCCGGCTTCCAGGAAGGGGATCTCCGGACCATCCTCCGTGAATATGTTGATCACCCCACCTGAAGAGGCGCCATAGAGGGATGAGGTTGGGCCGCGCACCACTTCGATGCGCCCGATCGAGCCAAGATCGATGTCGTCCACGCCGCTCTGCCCGTCGGCCATGGTCGCAGGTATCCCATCGGAGAAGATCTTTATTCCGCGAATGCCGAAGTTTGCCCTGGCGCCGAAGCCCCTGATTGCCAGTCGCAGATCTCGAGAGAAGTTGTAGCGGTTTTGCGAGAACAGGCCTGGAACCCGGTTCAGCGCCTCATCGAGACCCAACTGCTGCCGGCCGCGTTGAATCTCCTTTTGCTCGATCACGCTCACTGCCATCGGAACGTCGCCGACGGACTGTTCCACACGGGTGGCCATGACGGTCAACTCTTCGATTCGCGGGGTTGCATTTGCAGATTCTTCTGCTGCTAGCGCACTCGCTGCAATGAATGGCAAGGTAAACGAGACACAGATCATGCAGCTTGTTCTCGTCAGGAACATATTCAAGTCTCTCCAATTGATGGCTTGACGACAGAGTGGTCTTAGATAAGTTGGCGTTTCCCGCTCATCGGTCGAACTCGGCGCGCCGGCGAAATCGGGTGGCGCGGCGGCAGCTTACGGTAACAAATTCCCGATCGATATTCTCGATCTCGAACGTAATAGCGCAGGGTCCAGGTTGCGGGCCCGTGATCTGATCGCTGGGTGCGGACGTGAATAGCCGCTAGACTTGCGCAATGAGCTCTTCCATTCAAAAGCCGAACGCTGAAATAAAGGGTCAGGCGGAAAAAGTCGATGTTCAGGTAGGGCCACGGGGCACGCTCGATCTGCTATCGCAGCTGGAAGTTCGTGCACTGACCAGCACTGCAGCCGAACACAATCTCCTGGATCTGTTCTCGCGCTGCGCCCTGGCCGTGCTCAATACGGGAAATGAATCGGACGATGCGGCTGCAATTTTTGATGAGTATGCGGACTTCTCCATCGAGGTGGCCAGACGTACCCGGGGCTTGAAGCTGATCATCAAGAACGCTCCTGCGAGCGCTTTCGTTGACGGGCGAATGGTTGAAGGCGTTCGCCAACATCTGTTCTCGGTGCTGCGGGATATCGTCTACATCGGCACGGATATCGCCGACAACGATCAGTTCAACCTGGAAAGCTCCGAGGGTATTACGGACGCAATTTTTCACATCCTCAAGCACGCCCGGGTGTTACGACCGGATCTTGCGCCAAAGACGGTTGTTTGCTGGGGCGGTCACGCCATCTCCAGAGCGGAGTATGAGTACACCAAGGAGGTTGGCTATCATCTGGGATTGCGCAGCCTCGATATCTGTACCGGCTGTGGTCCGGGTGCGATGAAGGGGCCGATGAAGGGTGCAGCCGTTGGCCACTCAAAGCAGCGCACGCACGGCGCGCGCTACATCGGTTTGACGGAGCCGGGAATTATCACCGCAGAACCACCGAATCCTATGGTGAGCGACCTGGTGATTCTCCCCGATATAGAAAAACGGCTGGAGGCTTTTCTGCGTGTTGGACATGGCGTGATCGTATTCCCGGGCGGGGCGGGGACTACGGAAGAGATTCTCTACCTGTTGGGCATTTTGTTAGATCCTGGCAACGCAGAACAGGAATTGCCGGTGATCTTCACCGGACCGGCGGACAGCGCTGACTATTTCCTGGAGCTCGACGCGTTTCTGCGGCTGACGCTGGGCGACGCGGTGGCGCGAAGGTACGAGATCATTCTTGCTGACGCCGCCGAGGTCGGCCGCCGAATGGGTCAGAAAATCCACAGGGTGCGGCGCCAGCGCCGACGCGACGGAGATGCGTACTACTTCAACTGGCTGCTGAACATACGACTACCGCACCAACAACCTTTCACAGTGAACCACGAAAATGTCGCATCGTTGCGTCTCAGCCGGGATCTTGCCCCGCACCAGCTGGCGGTCAACTTGCGCCGGGCTTTTTCGGCGATCGTTACCGGCAACGTCAAGGAGTATGGGATTCGCATGATCGAGCGCCACGGTCCTTTCGAGCTGCATAGCGATGCGCACCTCATTGGTGCGTTGGATCGTTTGTTGCGGCGCTACGTTGCCCAGGGCCGGATGACGCTGGCGGGCCAATACCAGCCGTGTTACCGGGTGATAGGTTCTTAGTGGTTGCTGTGGTCGAGGTTTCGGAGCTCACCTGTCAGCGCGATGGCCGGGAGCTTTTCGGCGCGCTTGGATTCGAGCTGAATGCTGGTGAATGTCTGGAGGTGCGCGGCGCCAACGGCAGCGGCAAATCAACGTTGCTGCGCTGTGTCGCGGGCTTGTTCACTGATTACGCAGGTACCATCGAGACGGCGTCGTCTTTGTACCTTGGCCATAGGCTTGGCCTGAATCTGCTGCTCACCGCCGAACAGAATCTGATGTGGTATCGGGGCCTGCGCGGGTCGGCCGATTCGATCTCCGAGGTTCTCAGCAGAGTGGGTATGGGTGGCTACGCGCGGGTGTCCTGCCAGAACATGTCGGCCGGTCAACAGCGCCGCATCGGGCTTGCCAGGGTACTCATCGGCCAATGCCCGCTCTGGCTTCTGGACGAACCTTTGACCGCCTTGGACGCGACAGGCCAGGAACTGGTCGCCAGCCTCATCCAAGAGCACCTGCAAGGCAGCGGGGCGGTGCTCTGCGCGACGCACCAGGACCTGCAAGTGCCCGGCGCTCGAACCTTGCAGCTGGGAGTCTAGAGGGTGGCCGACTCGGCACAACCGCGGTCCGTGGTGGGGTTGTTCGGCACACAGCTGCGTCGCGAGATTCAAACGACTGCGCGCTCAATGGAAGAGGCGGTCAATCCGCTGATCTTTCTGTTCCTCGCGATTACCTTGTTTGCATTGAGTGTCGGCGGTGGTGTGGAAGATCTGCGTGCGCGGGCGTCGGGAATCATCTGGGTTCTGGTTTTGTTGGCCAACATGCTGTCGCTGGAGTCGCTGTTCCGCCGGGACTACGACGATGGGACTCTGGAGCAGATGCTGTTGCTCGCCCAGCCGGTCTTCGTGCCCATCCTGGCCAAAATCGTGGCGCAATGGTGCTTGAGCGGGCTTGCCATGACATTGCTGGCACCGCTGGCAGCCCTGATATTGTATCTCCCAACAAACGAGCTCCCTGTTTTGCTGCTCAGCCTGCTGCTGGGAACCCCCGCGCTCAGCCTGTTTGGCGCCGTTGGAGCAGCACTTACGGTAGGCTTGCGGCGTGGCGGCGTGTTGCTGGGGCTGTTGATCTTGCCTTTGTATGTCCCGGTCTTAATATTTGGCGTCGGTGCGGTATCCGAGCATATGGCAGGCGTTTCCATAAATGCGCAGATTTATTGGCTATTGGCAATTACGATGCTCGCGTTGACGGTTGCGCCATTCGCCGTACAGGCGGCGCTGCGCATCAGCGTTGAGCAATAGTCGCGCGCAATAATGCCGTTAGACTTGTGCATGGGTATATTGTGCGTAGATATACAAGGTGGATCGCGCTTTGGCATCACTGAAAGAATTCTGGCACCGATTGGGTTCGCCGCGCTGGTTTTACCAGATCAGCGGACTGTGGCTGAAGCTGTTCGGCGTGCTGGCGCTGCTGCTGCTGGTAACGGGCAGCGTCTGGGGCCTGGCGTTTGCCCCGCCCGATTATCAGCAGGGCAACAGCTTCCGCATCATGTACGTGCATGTGCCGACCGCCATCGTCTCTCAGAGCGCCTACCTGGTGATGGGTGTGGCGGGCATTGTGCTGCTGGTGTGGCGCATGAAGCTCGCCGACATGGTGCTGGCGACGATCGTACCGTTCGGGATGTCGATGACTGTGCTGGCGCTTGTGACCGGAGCAATCTGGGGGAAACCCACCTGGGGCGCCTGGTGGGTCTGGGACGCCCGCACGACATCCATGCTGGTGCTGTTGTTCCTGTATTTCGGCATCTACGCCCTGCGTCAGTCCATTCCGGCTCGGGAATCCGCGGGTCGGGCTTGCGCGGTGTTGGCTGTTGTCGGGATGATCAACATTCCGATCATCAAATATTCGGTGGATTGGTGGTTGACCCTGCACCAGCCAGCTACGTTCACTCTGACACAAGCTCCAAGCATGCCGGCGGTGATGTGGCTGCCGCTGGCCATCAACGTACTGGGCATTTACTGTTTGTTTGGCGCGAATCTATTGAGTCGGTTGCGGTTGGAGATTCTGCGCCGGGAGGCAGGCACCCAATGGGTGCGTGACCTTGTGGCCAGGGGGGCGCCTTGAGCTTCGATTCGTGGAGCGAATTTTTCGCCATGGGCGGCCATGGTTTCTACGTCTGGTTGAGCTATGTCTTGAGCCTGGCGGTAGTCCTCGGCAATGTGTTGGCAACAGGCAACAGCCGCCGGCGCTATCTGCGCGAACAGCGGGACCTGCAGTTAAGGAACGACAAAAGAGCGTGAATCCGAAAAGACGTAACCGATTGATCATTGTGACGTTTGTCCTGGTCGG
>Ga0209988_10002632_pt1 | contig 11882 bp, 10 predicted proteins | sample N075metaG_FD_183115 | JGI IMG/M metagenome (GOLD analysis project Ga0209988, IMG submission 183115) | Deep subsurface microbial communities from Kermadec Trench to uncover new lineages of life (NeLLi) - N075 metaG (SPAdes) (version 2) | ecosystem: Environmental > Aquatic > Marine > Ocean trench... | reverse complement strand
CCACCTTCCTGCGAAATAAACCCATAACCCTTGGCGTCGTTAAACCACTTAACAGTGCCAGTGACTAATTCAGACATAATATTACTCTATAATTTTAAGACAATTAGATCTCGATAAAGATATTAATTAACCAGATCCGTATCGATTGTATGTGAAACTAGAAAAAGACGCCAACATTTACGCCATTCCGGGTCGAAAACAGGCTAGTTACCTGTAAATTCGGTAATCGAGCGTCTGATTCCAGAAAAGTCCAGTCCATATTCCTCTAAAACCTGCTCCCGGGTACCCTGCGAAGGAAAATGATCATCCAACCCTAAAAGTAAACAATTGACTGGTAATTGCTTTCGATTCAGATATTCCAGTACAGCACTACCTGCGCCTCCTGTTGTCGTGCTATCCTCGATCGTGACCAAATACTGGTGCGTTGATGCCATTTGTTCGATTAAACCCTGGTCCAGCGGTTTAATAAAACGCATATTGACCACGCTTAAATTGAGCTCCTCGGCAACTTCAAGGGCAATATTCAGTAGGGTTCCAAATACCAATATCGCTGTATTTTCACCCTCACGTACCTGGATCCCCTTACCAATTTCTACTGTTACAGCTGTATTAATGTCCTCGGGTTTCGCGGTACTGTCACGAGGATACCGAACCAGGGCGGGTCCCGGGTACTGGTAGGCAGTATTGAGTAGTTCGAACATATCCTGGCCATTGGCGGGGGCCATTAGGATGATATCGGGTATACAACGGCTATAACTGGTGTCGAAACTGCCGGTGTGGGTAGCACCGTCGGCGCCGATGATTCCAGCCCTGTCGATCGCAAAGGTGACATCCAGACCCTGAACCGCCACATCGTGGATAAATTGATCGTAAGCGCGCTGCAGAAATGTCGAATAGATGGCCACTACCGGTTTTAAACCATCACGGGCCATGCCAGCAGCGAGTGTCACTGAATGTTGTTCGGCAATACCCACATCATGATACCGCTGGGGAAATTTCTGCGAAAACTCGACCAGCCCGGAGCCTTCGCGCATGGCCGGGGTAATGGCGTGCAACAATGGGTTTTCCTGGCCTTTTTTTACCAACCAGTCGGAAAAGATCTGGGTATAGGACTGGATTCCAGGTTTGCTCGAAGATGCTGTCTTTCCCGACTCCGGATCGAACGGGCCGACGCCATGAAACTTTAAGGCATCGTCCTCGGCCGGCGCATATCCCTTGCCTTTTTGAGTGACGATATGCAGCAATCGTGGTCCTGATAGTTGTTGCAGGTTTTTTATCAGGCGCATTACTTCGGACAAATTATGGCCGTCGATTGGACCAAAATATGAAAAACCCATTTCCTCGAATAAGGTGCCGGGAACAATCATGCCCTTCACGTGTTCCTCTGCGCGGCGTGCAAACTCCCAGGCAGCGGGTATTTTCTGCAATACTCTTTTGCTGCCCGCGCGCATATTCGAATAAATTTTTCCCGACCATATACGGGTCAGGTATTTTGACATTGCGCCGACATTGGGCGATATCGACATCTTATTGTCGTTGAGTATAACGAGTAAATCGATGTCGATGCTGCCTGCATGATTGAGAGCCTCATAGGCCATGCCAGCAGTCATCCCGCCATCGCCAATAATGGCTACCATCCTGCGGTCAATTCCCTGGGCATTGGCCGCGATAGCCATGCCCAACGCCGCGGCGATCGATGTGCTTGAGTGACCCGCGCCGAAATGATCGTATTCAGATTCGGTAATCTTGGGAAAACCGGACAGGCCTCCCTGCTGCCTTATTCCCGACATTTGCTCGCGGCGGCCGGTGAGGATTTTGTGCGGATAACATTGATGCCCGACGTCCCAGATTAACCGGTCATGAGGTGTATCGAATAAATAATGCAGGGCTATGGTTATCTCTACCGATCCGAGGCCGGATGCCAGATGCCCTCCGGTTTTAGACACGCTTTGGATCAGAAACGCTCGTAATTCATCAGCCAGTGGCTTGAGCTCGTCTTTTTTGAAAGCGCGTAAATCCGCAGGCGATTGGATCCTGTCGATTAGCGGGAATTCATTTGAGGTCATTAACATTGATACCTTACTAGCAGCTGCGCTCTACAAACCAGGCCGAAATATACCTTAGTATATCGGCTTCCTCACCAAAATTCGATAAGGCGTCGAGTGCCCTGTGATGTAAATCGAACGCTTTTTCGCGCGAAGCGTCAAGGCCGATTATCGACGGATAAGTGGGTTTGTTTCGATCGTAATCGGAACCCTGGGGCTTACCCAACATCTGCGTATTGCCCACCACATCAAGTATGTCATCCTGTATCTGAAACGACAGGCCTACGCATTTTGCGTAGCTGTCCAAAATTTTTAATTTACCTTTGTCCAACTGATTGGTACTCAGGGCCACCAGGTGAATGCAGGTTCTAATCAAAGCCCCGGTCTTGTGAATATGCATGGTCTCGAGCTCGGCAATGTTGAGCTGTTTTCCGACCGATGCCAGGTCGATTGCCTGCCCACCGGCCATCCCGCGCGAACCGGAAAACAGCGAAAGCTTTTCAATCATTTGTAAACGGGCCTTGTGATTACTGGTCATTTCGGGATCGTGGCTGAGGATATAAAAAGCCAGTGCCTGTAAAGCATCCCCGGCCAGGATTGCGGTCGCTTCATCAAATTGCCTGTGGCAGGTGGGGCGTCCCCGGCGCAAATCATCATCGTCCATTGCCGGTAGATCATCGTGGATCAGGGAGTAGGCGTGTATCATTTCGATCGCCACAGCGATGCCATCAACCCGCGCCAGTTCGAGACCCAATGCGGATGCAGTAGCGTAAACTAGCACGGGCCTGATTCGTTTCCCGGGAGCCAGTACTGAATAGCGCATTGCCTGGTGCAGTTCAACCGGATTAACCGATTCGGTCGGTAGCCAGTGGTCCAGTGCCGTGTCGACCCTCAGTTGATATTCCGCGTGAAGAGATTCGAAAGTCTGCGAATCAATCTTCATCCAGCTCCTCAAAAGGGATAGTTTGCTGCAAACCATTTTTCTCGATCAACTGTTCGACACGGTGTTCGGCATTAGTCAGCGTATCCTGGCAGTTTTTCGCCAGTTTAATGCCTTGTTCAAATTGATTCAGCGAATCTTCGAGACCAAGTTCACCACTTTCCATCTGGCTAACAATTTTTTCTAGCGCTTGTAGAGATTTTTCAAAATCTTTTAACTTGTCATCTGTTTTGGGCATGTCAGCAATACTGTGAGATTAATAAACCAGGAGCCGGTGGTCGCGACGGCTCCTGTTCCCGGATAGACTTCTAGCCCGCATATTGCACGAAGGCGGTGAGAACTTATGACTTTAATCAATAAATTCAAACATTTAGGCACGATAATCTTGATTGAAGGAATTTACAATTTGTACCTGAACAAATCCAGGAAAAATCTGACCGCCAATCTTGACCGATCCCCCTTGATCCATAGCTACGGCTATGCATCGGCGGGCGATCAATCAATCTTGTTTGCCATATTTCTCCTGAGCTTCGTTCCCTTCATGCAATATGCGGGCTAGGATCCTGTCTAACCTGACTCGATTATAAGGTATCGAGCGTGTCGGCCAAATGATTAACCGGGATTAATTTCAAATTTTTGTTAGTATTTTTTTTGGGCATATTCGATTTGGGAATGATTGCAGTTTCGAATCCATGTTTACTGGCTTCCCGGAGTCGCTCTTCACCATTCGGTACCGGTCTGATCTCTCCCGATAGACCCACTTCGCCAAATACCAGTAATCGATTGCTCACCGGGCGGTCACGATAGCTCGAAAGAATAGCGAGAATAACCGCCAGATCGGCACCAGTCTCGGCTATTCGAACTCCACCGACCGCGTTAATAAATACATCCTGGTCGTAGAGGGGAATACCACCGTGGCGTTGCAATATCGCTAGCAGCATAGCCAGTCGATTTGATTCGAGACCCACGCTGATTCGACGTGGGTGACCCGAGTGGCTTTCGGTGACCAGGGCCTGGATCTCAACCAGCATCGGTCGAGTGCCTTCCCTGGAAACCATAATAATACTGCCCGGGACCGGTTTATCGTGATGCGAGAGAAATATGGCCGAAGGATTGCTGACTGGTTTGAGTCCCTCGTCGGTCATCGCGAAAATTCCCAGCTCATTTACCGCGCCGAAGCGGTTTTTAACCGCACGAATGATGCGATAACGCGTTGAACTGTCTCCTTCGAAGTACAAAACCGTATCGACCATATGTTCCAGCACCCTGGGACCGGCTAGCTGGCCTTCCTTGGTGACGTGACCGATCAGGAAAATAGCAATATTGCTTTGTTTGGCGAAACGCACCAGTATCGAGGTGCTTTCTCGAATTTGACTTACCGAACCGGGTGCCGACTGTAAACTACTGGTAAATATGGTCTGAATTGAGTCGATCACCATAACCGCGGGATTACAGGTACTGATCTGTGCGATAATTTCCTCAACGCAGGTTGAACTGAGTAAATTCAAATTTTCGCCTGGCAGGTTGAGCCTCTGGGCACGCATGCTGACCTGCTGCAGGGATTCTTCGCCGGTTACGTAGAGTGCATTTTGCTGCAGACTGATTCGCGTGAGACATTGTAATAAAATTGTCGATTTGCCAATTCCCGGGTCCCCGCCCAGTAAAACTACCGATCCCCGCACCAGGCCACCACCAAGCACGCGGTCGAGTTCCCCGATTTCAGTGCTGAACCTTGGCGTACTACTGGTAGGGACAGCATTCAGGGCAATCACCTCGGCAGATCCGCTGGCACCGTGCCAGTTTCTGGTATTTTTACTGACTGCAGCCAGAACCGGTAGTTCTTCAATACTGTTCCAGCTTTTGCAGTCGGGACATTGGCCTGACCATTTAGGCAAAACGTTGGCACATTCGCGACATTGATATTGCGCCTGAGCTTTAGCCATCGGAAGGTAATTTCCTCTGAGATTTTTGTTTTACCGAAATCTGTTGGGTGAACAGTCGTGCTGTTTTAACCATATTATTTTTGACCTGCATAATCTCCATTGGGTAGTGGTTTATTTTAAGGCTGGTGCCGGACTCAGGGATAAACTCCATGTGTTCCAGTATCAGACCATTTAGTGTACGTGGTCCGTCGCTGGGCAAATCGACATTCAGATTTCGATTGATATCACGAATGTGGGTTGACCCATCGATCAGAAAACTGCCATCTTCGTCCTGGTAGAACGGTTGATGCAAATCGGTCGGATCGGTGGTAAATTCGCCGACGATCTCCTCGAGTATATCCTCAATAGTAACCAGCCCCTGGATATCGCCATACTCGTCAACCACGAATCCCATGCGGCGCTTGTTCTTGCGAAAATTGATCAACTGCGTGGTCAGCGACGTTCCTTCTGGAATGAAATAGCTGCGTCGGGTTAATTTCTCGAGGTCCCCGGCACTGAAATCGTCGTCCATCAACAATGGTAGAATTTTACGTAGTTGTACAATGCCAATCAGGTTGTCGATATTACCGGAGAAAATCGGAATACGGGAATAGGACAGGGTAGTAATTTGTTTCAGCGTATCACTCCAGTTATCTTCCAGATCAATGCCGATGATTTCGCTTCGAGGCACCATGATATCGTCAACCGTTACCCTCTCGAGATCGAGAATGCTGAGCAACATTTCGCGATGTGAATCGGGAATCAAACCATGTGTTTCGCTTACCGCGACGCGCAATTCATCGGAAGTCAGTGCATCGTTAGTGGCGGGTTGCCCGGGGTTCTGAAATGGCGCCACAAGGCACCTGGAAAGCCAGTTTATTATCGACACCAGTGGGGACAACAGGCGCGCCAGGGGTTGGTAAACATAGGCAGCGGGAAAAGCAATCTTTTCCGGACTACTTGCTGCCAGGGTTTTCGGCGTAACCTCGGCGAACAGCAAAATTACAATTGTTAATATGCCGGTTGCGATTGCGATGCCGGCATCACCATAGACCCGGTATCCGATATAGGTCGCCAACTGGGTGATGAGGATATTGACGAAATTATTACCGAGTAGAATCAGGCTGATTAACTTATCGGGATCGTCAAGTAGCTCCAACGCCCGCCGCGCACCGCCGTGATTTTTTTCTGCAAGGTGTTTGAGCCGGTATCGATTAAGCCTCATCAGCCCGGTTTCAGAACCCGAAAAAAAGGCTGACAGCAAGATTAATACCAGCAGTATTACGAATAACAGGGATAGGGATATTTCGTTCAATTTAGAGGATGAGCTCGAGTACCAGTTTGCTGCCAAAATAAGCAAGCATTAATAATGCAAAGGCTGAAAGTGACCAGCGGATAGCCGTTTTACCTCTCCATCCGAACTGAAAGCGGCCGATTAGCAAAATTCCGAGAATGAACCAGGCGATAATTGATAACACTGTTTTGTGTACCAGATGCTGGGCAAAAATATCTTCAAGGAAAATGAAACCGGTTATTAGTGAAGCACTCAAACCCACAAAGCCGAAACTGAGGAACTGGAAAAGCAGGGTTTCCATCTCGTGTAAGGGGGGTAAGAAGCGAATCATACCGCCGGGGTGGTGTGATCGAATAGCGTGATCCTGATAGGCTAGCAGGCCAGCCTGAATTGCTCCCAGCATTATCAGGCTATAGGCGATAACTGATATCATGATGTGCCCCTGTAATGCATTATTAGCGCTGATGATCAATGGATCAGAAAAGTCTAGCAATGCCAGTAAAACCGCGAGGCCACTCATCGGAAACACGGCGATACCCAGACTTTCAATGCGACGAAATATACAACTGAGTAATATCTGCGCCGAAATCAACCAGCTGATCAGTGAAAAAGCGACAAAAAATTCCAGATTCAGGCCTGACGGCCTATAAATCAGATGATTTAATACATAGGCGTGCAGCAACATTGCCACCAGTGCGAAAGCCAATGGTCCGCGGCGGTGTCGACCCTGGTCACCCAGTTGTTTGAAAATCAGAAATGCAGAGAGACAGTATAATACTGAGGCGAGGATGCTTGCTGTGGTGGGGAACATCGTAATATATCAATGGCTCAGACTTGCAAGTGTAACTGAAAACTGGATCGATCGCACTACCGCAGGTAATCCCGCCGGGGTTGAATTTAGCCCCCGCACAGGGTCGGTCGAAGATTTTCGTGATTTTGTGAATAGCAGCAGATTTTTTGAAACCGACAAGTAATATAATGTAGGCTATCGCTAAATTTTACGGTATTTCAAACTATTACACCGATTTTTTAGCGAGTTCTTGCTATAAAGATAATTTCGATAAACCGCTCGACAAGGATAAACCTGCAGTAATCTAAAAATGCAAATAAGAATATTAGGGTGGGCCGGTGGCATAGGTGCAAATCTACGTACTACCTGTTTTTTAATAGATGACGATCTACTGATAGATGCAGGTACTGGACTGGGTGACCTGCCATTGAATCAGATGACCGGCATACGGCATATTTTCCTCACCCACTCGCACATGGATCATGTGGTAGGAGTGCCTCTTCTCGCCGACAGTATGTTTGGCGTACACGACGAGCCGGTAATCGTGCACGCGCAGGAAAAAACCATCGAAGCGATAAAAACCCATATTTTTAACTGGATTATCTGGCCTGATTTTTCCGAGTTACCGACCCGGGAGAACCCTTCGATTCATTTCAAGGCTATGAAGCCAGGTGAAAAAATAACCATAAGGTCACGAGAAATCGAAATGATCGAAGTGAATCATACGGTGCCTGGTGTCGGCTACTGCGTGTCGGCGCCCAAGGCGGTGGTCGCATTTAGTGGCGATACCACGACCACCGATAATCTCTGGCAGGTACTGAATGGTTACGAGCATATCGATATGCTATTCGTGGAAGCCGCTTTTTCCAATAATGACATGGAAATCAGTAAATTAGCCAAGCACTACTGCCCGAAATTACTGGGCGAAGACCTGAAAAAATTGAAACATCGCCCAGACATCTGGCTCACACATTTTAAACCCGGGGAAGAGGATCTGATTTACCAGGAATGCGTCGAAGCCCTGGCCGGTTTTACCGTGAGACGATTAAACGGCGGAGAAATATTTAAATTCTAAGGAACCTCTGATTAATTCTGGGTGAATCGGGTTGTGATTCAAAATGCCGAAGCGTCGGACCGTTCAGTTCAAGGAGTGGAACGCAAGGCCGCTCATCGACTTCCTGTCGCCGCGGTACTGGAACATCCCTGTTCGGCGTAATAGCAGGGCTATTGCTAAGTTTCACAACATGGGAATTGGTCATTTTGGGCACAACGTGTTCATTCATGAATTGATCAGAGGTTCCCTAGGCAGTCTCCGAGACCGGGCTATTTGTCGATACAGCAGAACTTTTTTCCATTTTACAGTCGGTATATCCTGGTCCATCGACTGATATAATTCCGTATTGACTATACCAGCCCCCAGGGCATTTGAGCCGTTGCCATGTTTGAAAATCTTACCGATCGCCTGTCCAAAACCCTGAAAAACCTACGTGGACAGGGTCGTCTCAGTGAAGACAATATTAAGCAGAGCTTGCGCGATGTACGTTTGGCCTTACTCGAAGCCGATGTTGCCCTGCCGGTAGTCCGAGAATTTATCAAGACTGTCGGAGAAAGGGCGCTGGGCCAGGACGTGATCGGTAGCCTGGCGCCTGGACAGGCCTTGATAAAACTAGTCAATGATGAACTGGTGGCGGTGATGGGCGATGTGCACGATGGCATCGACTTACAGGTTAAACCGCCAGTGACCATTCTAATGGCCGGATTGCAGGGTACTGGTAAAACCACAACCGTCGCCAAGCTCGCTCGCAGGCTGATCGAGAAAGAGAAAAAGACGGTCATGGTTGCCAGTGCCGATATCTATCGACCCGCTGCAATAGAGCAGTTGCAGACCCTGGCAAGGGAAGTGGGTGCAATCTTCCACCCCAGCGACAACACGCAGAAACCAGTTGAAATTGCCCGTACAGCACTAGAGGCCGCACGAAAATATGGCGCAGATGTATTTATTCTTGATACCGCGGGCAGGTTGCATATCGATGCGCAGATGATGGATGAAATCAGGGCTATTCATGATGCGATTTTGCCGAGCGAAACCCTGTTTGTAGTCGACAGTATGACTGGCCAGGATGCAGCCAATACGGCAAAGGCCTTTGGCGAGGCCTTGCCACTTAGCGGTGTAGTGCTAACTAAAACCGATGGTGATGCGCGCGGTGGTGCCGCGTTATCTGTACGTCAGGTGACAGGAAAACCGATCATGTACATTGGTACGGGAGAAAAAACCGATGCCCTTGAAGCCTTTCACCCTGATCGTATGGCGTCAAGAATTCTGGGTATGGGAGACATCCTATCGCTAGTCGAGCAGGCGCAGGAGAAAGTGGATCTCGAAAAAGCGGAAAAACTGGCGAAAAAGGTAAGAAAGGGTAAAGGGTTCGATCTCGAGGACCTACGCGATCAGTTTATCCAGATGGAAAACATGGGAGGTTTAAGCAACCTGATCGACAAGTTACCCGGGATGGGTGGCGGAGTATCGCAAGCGATGCAGGACCCGGCACAAGCCAGGCAAATGAAGCGCATGGTTGCAATCATTAATTCGATGACACCGCAGGAAAGGCGTAAACCAGAAGTCATTAACGGTTCTCGTAAAAGGCGTATGGCCGGCGGTTCGGGCACCCAGATCCAGGATGTTAATCGTTTGCTTAAGCAACACAGGCAAATGCAGAAAATGATGAAAAAAATGCGGGGTAAAGGCGGGATGACGAATCTAATGCGGGGTTTGAAAGGGAAGATGCCCCCGGGCATGTCGTTTTAATTCGCGTTCACTGTCCCGGCCCCTAAAAGTCTTTCTCTTACCGATTTGACACTCCGGGGGTTAAACCCGCAATAAAACGTCCTTATATCAGCAGGTCTGATACCGGTCATGGTGCAATATGTAGGCTAGATCCCAGGGTCGACAGGACTAATTGCCACCCCTTGCTGTTCGATTGCTTCACCAGCGAGTAATAGTGCATTTTCATGATAGCGTCCGGCGACTAGCTGGACTCCGATCGGTGTGGTGCCGAGCATACCGGTAGTAACCGTTAGTCCGGGTATCCCCATCAATGGTAAACCAACCTGAGTAAGCTGGGCTTCCATGACGCGTCTAAACGCAGCGGGTGACTCTACATCGAGCTGGTCCGGGAAGGGTGACTCTGCCGATACCGGGCAAATTAATATCGGATACTCGTCCAGAAACAATTGCCACTCACGGACTAAAGTGGCGCGGGTTTGAATCGTATCTAATAGCCCGTTTAAATCGGTATCGGGGCACAGGGCATCCATTTGTGCATAGATAAAATTTGCATCCGGGTCGTTTTCGTCTGCGATAACCTGTGGGTTGCGACGGTACTCGGCCAGCCAGAGTATTGCCTGAAGCAGGGCCGGTTTGCGTAAAGGAGGGCATTCTGTTTCGGTTACTTTCCAGCCCGCATTTTCGAGTTTCTTAGCTGCATCACGAAGTGCCTGTCCCACCTCAGGCACGACGTCGAGCCCATCGGGATTGACCGTGAGTGCCGCGCATTTTCTTTTCAGGGGTAGATTTAGCGGTACCGGTGTCCACCAGGGATCGCGCAAATCTTCCATCGCCATCGCCTCGAAAGCGATGCGTATATCGGCAATTGACCGTGCCAGCGGACCCGACACAGCCATTAGCTGGCCGCCGATATGTCGATCCGGCCCGGTGAAGTTCATTGCCGGTATTCGCCCCAGGCTTGGGCGCAGGCCGTGGATCCCACAGGCGTAAGCCGGGTAACGAATCGAACCACCGATATCGGAGCCCTGCCCAATCGCACAGATGCCGCTGGCCACTGCGGCCGCTGCACCACCGGATGAACCGCCAGGGGTAATGGCCGGGTTATGTGGATTAAGGGTATGGCCGTGGATACTGTTGCGGGTGAACCAACGTAACGAAAATGCCGGGGTGTTGGTACGCCCGACAATGATTGCCCCGGCTTTACGCAGATTTGATACTACCGGGCTATCAGTGGTAGCAATCAGGTCGCGTTGCAATTGCAAACCATTAGTTGTCGCATGGCCAACCTGGTCTACATTAACTTTGATAGTAACCGGGACGCCACTCAGTATCCCAGTTTTGTTTCCTTTGGCGATCGCTTCGTCAATTCGATGCGCTGCAGATAAAGCTTCTTCCGGCATCTCGGTGACCACGGCGTTGATCGCAGGATTCACCTCATCGATGCGAGCGAGCGCACTCTCGGTTACTTCTACTGCAGAAACTTCGCCATTTTTGACCAGTTTTGCTAGCTCACAAGCAGGCTGTCGCCACAGATCTGACATTGGGAATCCCCTTGTTTTGGCGGCTGGTAATTTTTACAGCTGCCATTTATCTTGTATTAGTCGTCCACAAGCTGCTCATATTTCATCGCGGCCCAGATGGAACTGACATTGACACGTTCGCGATTCATGGTCAGAGTAATCAGAATTTGTTCAATTCCGGCATAGACGCAAACCAGGCTCGCCAGTACAAATGGCCATTGCGCTAATTCCGCGAATAGCAGAACGTAACCAGTAAAAGTCACTGCCACCGCTACTTTCACACTCCAGGTATGGTAACTGGTCAAGCCCCTGAATTTAATCAGGCCGATGGCTATAGGAATGGAAAAACTCGCTATAATCATGGCGAAGTAGAGCATTTCACGCTCTACAATATCCGGCCAGAGAATCCAGGCACAAATAGCCATGGTGCTGTAGATAGCAAAATCGCCCCAGCTGTCCAGATGTGCGCCGAGTGCAGTAATTTGATTCAGAGTTCTGGCCAGGAAACCATCCAGAATATCGGTGAAACCGGAAAATAATAATACGCCCAGGAACCAGGCTTCCATTTTATTAATAGCAAAATAAACCA
>Ga0209988_10002631_pt1 | contig 11882 bp, 12 predicted proteins | sample N075metaG_FD_183115 | JGI IMG/M metagenome (GOLD analysis project Ga0209988, IMG submission 183115) | Deep subsurface microbial communities from Kermadec Trench to uncover new lineages of life (NeLLi) - N075 metaG (SPAdes) (version 2) | ecosystem: Environmental > Aquatic > Marine > Ocean trench... | reverse complement strand
GCAGCCACTGAATATTTTCTAATTCTTCTGCAATATATTTATCTGTTGAAAATATAGCTTCCAGCGATAGTTCATTTTTCTGAGGATAAATACTGATAGTTAAAATTAAAAACGAAAGTAAAAATAACTTCACAATAAAATTCCTTAATAATTACTAATAAGATGTCGGATTAAAGTTGGCGTTACAAAGCAACAACTATTGCGGCCACAGTTTTTCTATTTGGTCTCTCAGGTCAAGGTATTCCCACCTTAATAATGCAATAGGAACATTTCCATTTAACATTAAATAATCATGGAATTTTCTGAGATCAAAATCTTCACCTAAAATAACTCTTGCTTCGGCAATTAGATTTAATATCTGAAGCTTGCCAATCTGATATGATATCGCCTGCCCGGGATTGTAAGCAAAGAACCCTGCCTCCTGTAATCCGGTTGGCAAATCCATTGGAACTGTTGATGCGAGATATTTTCCTGCTTGTTCAATAGAGTAATTTCCAATCGCAAGATTTATATCAACATCAACACGTAAAGCACGCAGCCGCATAAAGCTGTAAATTATTTCTCTCGCCTTCGGGCTATCATCAAACAAACCATATTGCAGTAAAAGTTCTTCAACATAAAACGCAATTCCTTCATTAGCGCCGGAGTCAAAAAATCTTCTTCTAATCCGATCCGGATTTGCCCAAGACAAAACAAGTTGAAGATAGTGCCCGGGAACACCTTCGTGAAGTATAAGCGGGCGTGTATCTTTTGCAGTTGCAAGACTAAAGAAACCCATATTGGGTGAGGGTTCCGTAATATATCTTACACCATCTTCATTCAACCTTGTTTCTGAAGTAAGATCATCGCGCACACCCATGCTTACAGGAATAAGGTAAGGTGGAATCTTCACAAATCTATAATGCTGAACCCAATCAGGAATTGTTAAAAGTTCTTTCTCTTGTATAAAATATCTAATTGCTTCTTCATCCACTCTTTCTGTCTCCATCTGTTCTTCGGCGGAAGAATATATTTGCAGCTCCGGTAAGCTTTTATTTCTACCCTTTTCATAAATATCAAATGCAACCGACCTATCCCATTCCTGCTTACCCATAATTAAAAGTTCCTCGGGAGAGTATGGAATCAAAGCTATATTTTGCAAAAAGTATTCATATCCTTCTCTGCCAACATTGAACGATGTTTGCATATAGGGCTTCTCTTCTTCAAGCCACTCTATATAATCCTCTAATGCCATTACAGCATGTTCCACAGCAGAATTTAATTGGGCATTTAAATCAACGGGAAACAACTCATTCAAAGCATCCCTCATTTTATACAGACGTGATTTGATATCTTTTAAGCTGCCCAAAGCAATATCAGCAAAGGACATTACCGGTTTATTAAGATTTGTTTTTGCATACTGAATTGTTCTGTTGAAAGAGTTCAGCCGCAAAATAATATTTTCAGCACGCTTTCTATTAATCGGAGAATGAATTAAAAGAAGTTCATAAACTGCACCCAGGGTTTGATGGACATAAAAATCAGGATTACGATTGGGAAGTTTTAATATGTTCAATTCCCAGTTCACCCTTTCAATTGCAGAGTGAAGCAGTAGATAATCGACACTATCGGATTTGCTCCATCCGGTGTGCGAAAGATTTTTAAGTTTGCTGCTGAATTCAATATATTTCTCCCTGTAAGCAGCTAATGCCTCCGGTGAATAATCAGGAATCCATTTATCAGGTCTTTCAACCCTGGGAATATCATCCCCTGTTACAGGTTGAGTAATTACTCTCCAATTAAAAAACTCCCTGGCAAAGTTTTGTATTTTCACGTTATTTTGTGAAATACCAAATTGCGGAATTAACAACAAGATCAATAATAATGTTTTCATGATTGCTTACCGTGTTAAAGAATAGAAAGTTTATTCACTACAATAATATAATTTGATTTATAATGCTTACACATGTGCTGTATTTAATAAATAAAAATAAGTGCTGTACTAAAATACTGTTTTTTTAAAATTAATTGATTTGTATCTTCATATTATCAAATTGAAATTGAAAACTAAAAATATAAAGGATTATCATGAGCGAACAACAAAAGCCCGAAGTTGGTACTTTAAGCTGGTTCGATTTGACCATACCAAATGCAGAAGAAGTGAGGGATTTTTACACTAAGGTTATCGGCTGGAAATCTGAACCGGTACCAATGGAAAAGGGTAAGTATAACGATTTTAATATGATAGCCCCGGAGAGTGATTTAACTGTAACGGGTGTGTGCCATGCACAGGGTGTCAATAAAAATCTTCCTGCTCAATGGCTGCTTTATTTTACGATTAAAAACCTTGATAAATGTATAGAAGAATGCAGGACAAACGGAGGGAAGGTAATTGTTGAATCGAAGGATATGGGTAACTTCGGAAGGTATTGTGTTATAGAAGATCCGGCGGGTGCAGTTTGTGCGCTTTTTGAGCCGGCGTAAAACTATTCTTTATACTTTGCGGATTAAGAAAAATACAATGCAGTTAATGTTTTTGTTGTTAATGCTATTGATTTCCACGATTTACTCTTGCATATTCACAACTCAATTTATTTAACTTTTTTAATTAGGAATGGAAGAACAACGCAAAAAAATAAGCAAAATTGATTCTGAGATTATAAAGCTGCTGGCTGAACGCAGAGATTTGAGCCGGGAAATCATCAGCCTGAAAAACGAGAAGCGAAGTTTGATCCGTGACAAATCACGTGAGAAAGAACTGCTTACTAAACTGGTTGAACTGGGGAAAAAAGCCGGGCTTGATTCTTACTTTGTTACAAAAGTATTTCACGAAATAATTAATGATTCCATTCAACTTCAAAATAAAATTGTGCTGGATAAAGATAATCTCGATTTATCATCAGCCAGCAAAGTTGTTGCAATTCAGGGAATCGAGGGTTCTTACAGTTATCTTGCCTCACAAAAGTTTTTCGGTGATTCAAAAGATGAAATATCTTTTAAATATAACGACAGTTTTGATGATGTTGTAAAAGCAGTAGAAAACGATGAAGCCGATTATGCAATGCTGCCTGTTGAAAATACAACTTCGGGAAGTATAAATGATGCCTATGATGCAATTATCGGTTCGCAGCTTTCAATTGTCGGAGAGGAAATTCTTCATGTTAAACATTGCCTTGTTGGCATTGAAGAAATAGCGTTAAATAAAATTGAAAAAATATACACACACATTCAGGCAGCCAGACAATGCAATAAATTTTTATCGGGAATTAAAAATGCTTCTGTTGAATATTTTATTGATACAGCTCAATCAGTTCAGAAAATAAAGGAGGAAAAAAATCCGCGTTACGCTGCTGTTGCAAGTGAGGAAGCTGCGGATTTGTATGATGTAGTTATCCTGAGGGAAGACATTGCTAATCAACCTGGAAACTTTACAAGGTTTTTAGTGTGTGCAAAAGAACCAATCTCTGTTGATACAAGAATACCTGCCAAAACTTCCTTAATAATGGCTACATCTCAAAAACCCGGGTCGCTTGTGGAAGCATTATCAATATTCCGCGATCTCGGAATAAACATGACGAAGCTGCAATCCAGACCTATTATTGGAAACCCATGGGAAGAGATGTTTTATCTCGATTTTATCGGTAACGCAGAAGATAATAATGTTAAACAATTGATAGATGAACTGGGAAAACATGTTCGTTTTATAAGGGTGCTGGGATGTTATCCAGGCAAAGATGCTGATAGAATAAAAGTAGATGTTCCCCTTCAAACCGAAGAAGAAAATTACCGGGAAGAAGCGACACACCCATCAACAGAAAAAGAGAGCAAACCTAAAATAAAAGTAAGTTATAAACTTGCAAGCAGAGAATATAAAAGCGATGACACGTTAGTGAAAGCGGGTAATGTTATTATAGGTGGAAATAACTTTGTTGTGATTGCCGGTCCGTGTTCGGTAGAATCGAAAGAACAAATAATGGCTTGTGCACGAGAAGCAAAGGAAAATTATGCGCAAATTTTAAGGGGCGGATGTTTCAAACCACGAACATCTCCTTACAGTTTTCAGGGACTTGGTTATGATGCATTAAAATATTTGAAAGATGCGGGAAGTGCTTATGAGCTGCCCGTAATAACAGAAGTTTTAACAATCAACCAGGTAAGCCGTGTTGCAGAGCATTCTGACATTCTTCAGGTGGGTGCAAGAAATATGCAAAACTTTGCCCTGCTTTCGGAAGTTGGAAAATCACTCCGACCAGTTATGCTCAAAAGAGGAATGATGTCTTCGCTTGATGAATTGCTGAATGCTGCCGAGTATATTCTTGCAAAAGGAAACAGGCAGGTTATTCTTTGCGAAAGAGGAATCCGCACTTTTGAAACAGCTACGCGCAACACACTCGATCTTGGTGCAATTCCCGTACTTAAAGAACAAACTCACTTACCTATAATCGTTGATCCTTCGCATGCAATGGGACAAAGAGATAAAGTTATTCCTCTTGCAAAAGCAGCAAAAGCAGTTGGGGCACATGGAATAATGGTTGAAATACATCCCGAGCCGGATAATGCATTGAGCGACGGTCCACAATCTCTCTACTTCAATCAATTTAAAAATTTAATGAGTGAACTTGCAAAGATGTAAGTGAGAAACTCTTTCCTTCATTTAAGAAATCAACATTACGCAACATTGTCATTCAGTAAAGAATCCTGTCAATTTATTTCGGAGCAAGTTTACTTATTATTTCCATTACAATAACAAGTTTTTTCTGAATGACAGAAGTTTGCTTCAACTTTCTTTTTCGGTTCAACTGAAATGTTTTTTATTCCCTTTTAACTGCGAAGCAGTTTAATGTTTGTAACAACTCAGCACAAAAAATAAAATCAACAACCGCAAAGTGGTTGAAGTTTACTCTGCAATTAAAGATAACAACGTTTTTCTTCGATACCTTCGGTATCGGTATAATTATTTTTATTCATCTCTTTTTACAAATGTTTAACCACTTCGTGGTCCTTCCCTTCTTTATAATATTTTATCTTTTAATTCAATAAATTGCAATTTCTTTTGATTAAAATTCCAATTGTCATTCAGCAGGAATTCTGTTAATATTTTTAGATTCCTGTTTATTTATGTTTATAATTTTATTAACAAGTTTCATTCTGAATGACAAGTATCCATTACAATTTCATTTTAGCTATAATGCATTTTCTCAATTTAATACTATATTCTTAACAGCAATCCGTTGAAATTGTCGTTGTAAAGTGTTTCAAATATAACGGCAGGAATGATTATTGACAATCATTAGATTATTTTAATCAATAATCCTGGTTTTTCAAATGAAAACTTTCATTATACTACTCATTCTTGGCGCTGCTGGTTATTATGGCTATCAGGAATTTTTTGATACATCCGGAACTGTAATAATTACAGGTAATATTCAGGTGTCCCAACAAGGTAATTTTGATATTAATGCTCCACAATTAGGGCCGGATCTTTATATGGCAACTATTCGTGGGACAGCAAAAAACACCACCAACAAGCCGTTAAAGAATGTGTTCATTAAATATATAGTTGCCGGAATAGGCACCAGCGCAATGATATTTGATTTAGGGCCCCAACAACAAATAGATTTTACTACAAAAGGCGTAAAAACACGTAGTAAGAATCCTCCATTCTTTCTGGAAAATGTACTATTCGAAGAATCTGATTAAATTAGAAAAGTGAATTTTTATTGCTCATCATTAAGTCGGATTTATGGAGAACAAAATTGTATTAATAACCGGGGCAACAGATGGCATTGGCAAGCAAACCGCTTATGAGCTTGCTGATAAAAATACAACTGTTATTTTGCATGGCAGAAATAAGGGGCGGCTCTTAAAAACAAAGGAAGAAATTTCCCATCTAACAAACAACAACAATATTAGTATTGTTACATCCAACCTATCTTCGCAAAAACAAGTGCGTTTATTTGCCGAGGAAATAAAAACAAAATTTAAACAACTTGATGTACTTATAAACAACGCCGGAGTTTATATGAAAACCCGCGTGCTTACCGAAGATGGTTTTGAAACAACCTTTGCAGTTAATCATCTCGCTCCTTTTCTTCTAACAAATCTTCTTCTCAGCCTCTTAAAACAAAGTGGCTCCTCCAGAATCATAAATGTGAGTTCAATTGCACACACAAGAGCACAGTTAGCTTTTGAAAACCTCAACAGCGAAAGACATTTTGATGCTTACAATGCTTATGCGGTTTCAAAACTTGCAAATGTTTTATTCACTTATAAACTTGCACATCAATTAAAAGACGATGGCGTTACTGTTAATACGCTTCATCCCGGTGTGATAAGCACAAAGCTTTTACGTGCAGGATTTAATATTGATGGTGCTTCTCTAAAGGAAGGTGCGGCAACTTCTGTTTATCTTACTTCATCAAGCGAAGTTGAAAATGTAACAGGCAAGTATTTTGAAAAGATGAAAGACTTTCCTTCTTCCGATGATAGTTACAATAAAGAATATCAGAAAAAGATGTGGATTGTAAGTTCACAAATGGCTGGTTTAGATTCGGAGTTGTTTTGAAGAAAAATATTTTCGATAACATCCCTTCAAACATTCCCGAAGAAATTATTGAATCGCTGATTGATAGTGATCAAATAAAAGTAGAACGTATTATTTCCAAAGGGCATGTTTCTCCCAAAGATTTTTGGTACGATCAGGATAAAAACGAATTTGTGATTTTGCTGAAAGGAAGTGCGAAGCTTCTCTTCAAAAATGATGAGCAAATAATATTAAGTGCGGGCGATTATATAAACATTCCCGCACATAAAAAACACCGTGTTGAATGGACAGACCCCGAAACTGAAACTATCTGGCTAGCAATTCTTTACTGAGCAATTAATGAATTGGGATAAAATGCAGCCCAAGCAAACCAGTATGCAATAAATGCCTTCGCTTGCTTTAAACTCTCACCAGCTCTCGGTCCTTCAATCGCTTCACCGAATATATTCCATTTGGTTCCTTCATTATCCATCATGACCAACGGCAGTTCACCTTCAGTAATTGTAAATTGCAAAGTGGTTCCGTCATCTAATTCTCTTTTATAAGCGGCAGCAAAATTCTTCCCGCTGCTTCCTATTACAACAAATTCATCTCCGCCGAAAGATACATTTTCAATAGAAACATCAGATGAAAAAGATTTGATTACAAATGCCATCGTTTGTCCTCCTGCAATCAAACCAAGAACACGCTCTTTTTTCTGCAAACGGTTGTCTTCATTACTAACAGGAAAAATCAGATCATCATTTGTTTTATATCCGCCATAGGGATAAACACCATACTGTCTCCCAAAACCTGTGTTTGTGGATAAAAGCTTTGAGGTCGGATACATTTCACGCCAGGTTTTATATGTTGTTTCAATTATTTTGCTTGTTTCAATTTCATTTCCTATCAGCGAACCATTAACACATTGCAGTCTCATCTGCGACCAATTGCTGCTGCTGCCTCTGTCATAAGGAATAAGATTAGAGTTGAACAATAAACCCGATACGCCGAATTCTGAATTTGAAACGACACCATTTCTTTTCCAGGCTATTGCTGAGCCGGTTAACGGGCAATAAGTAATTGCTGTTTTTTGTCCGCTAATATCATCATTCACAATTTCATGCCAATCAAGAATTGGGTGAGGATATGCTCTTATCGTTCCGCCGATTTTAATTCCGATAACCAAATCATCATCCAGCAAATAGGAAGCATCATTAACGTTTGTGAATTGCGGATTATCTACGGATGGAATGCCATCTCTTCCCGGTCCGCCATCAAATACTTCATCGGTTGGTATAAGCCAATCACCGGATACCTCTGCATTATCAACAGTATCGCAACTATAAAGATAAAAAGCCAATGTTATGAGAAATAATATTTTTGTTACTTTCATTTTTAACTCCTATTAAAATTGATCGCCTTTTAAATTGATACTATAAAACAACCCAATCGAAGCTGAATAGGTTGTTGTTAATTGTGTGCCGGTTAAGTTTCTGTAAACCGGAATTTGCCCGCTTAACCTTGCTGTAAAATGATCGCTTATTTTTCCGTTAACACCGGGAACAAGATACAACCAGTTTCCTCCGGTGTTAGGAAGCTGCCCGCCGTCAAATTTATCCGGGGTAGTATTTCTGAATCGCAGCATTAAAGTAAAATCGAAAAACGTATCGGTTCTGTATCCTGCACCAAGATTAACAAACAACTCATTACCAAAGGTATATCCTTGCTGGAAGCTATCGCCAAAACGATTGTTTGTTCCGTTCAGTCTGTAAGAAACATTTAAGAAAACATTAAGCGGAATTGCAGGCACAAATCCTTTTGAAAAATATCCCCACAATACACCGTCCCACGAACCGGTTCCCGGCTGCATATCTGCAGGGACTAATATTCCGTCCGATCTTAAAGTAGAGTTACCTATCGGGAGTTTTGCTCCCACACCAAGAGTAAGTTCAATCTGCTCAACAAGAGATAAAGGAATGAAATTATATTTCACAAGAATGATACCGTCACTTAATCCGCCGGTATTTAATCTGCTTGATAAATCGCCGTACGAAGAAATGTTTCTGCTTTGGTTTATAAATGTAAAAAGTGCGGTGAGGGAAATTCTTCCGGTTAATCCGTAATTAGCCTCTAACAAAAATGAGTTTACTCTTCGTTCGCGAAGATCATCATCCAGTCTTACTGTTCCGGCATAAACATCCTGCAAGCTATTAAGCTCATACGTTAAACCAATTTGTAATTCACCTTGCGATGCACTTGAAATATCCAACGACCCCAATAAAGGAGAGCCCGCTGAACAGCAAGCTTGCGGCAATAGTTCCGCAGTTATTAACAATAATAAAGTTATTAAATATATTCGGTTCATATGTTTTGAATTCCAGTTTTAGCCGTGGTTAAGTATGAATGCATGACTGTATGGTTGTATGTAATGAATCCACACGTTGTCATATATATACATTTTGATAACCTTTCTGAATGATTCCTCATGCATTCTTCCAACAACGCATCCATACATATTTCCTTTTCAAACATATAATCATTCTCATTTTGTATATTTGCTTGATAACATAGCGACCTCTTACTGTCATTCTGTAAGAATCTTGTCATATAATTCTAATCCTGTTTACTTAAGTTTTTCCTCCCGATGAATCGGAACAAGTTTCCTGCTGAATGACCGATGTTAATTTCAATTACCTTTTACGATTTTCACTATTACATTATAATTCCTGAGCCCTTTCTCTTTTGTCGCCTCGCTTACATTACCATGTTAGTGCCCTTTTATTCGCTTTGCCTATTCGGTGATGCAAATCACCAATGCGCCTATACAAAGAAACTTCACGATTCAATTGTCATCTACCTGTCAAACTTCGTTCAAATCACAATATATATTGGCACTCAATTAATTACGTTATCGTTAACATCGATATAAACATTATTAACAATAACTTATTTATTAATAAACAAAGAAAGGAAATAGCATGAAAGCTATTATTAAATCACTCGTATTAAGTTTGCTGATTATGACTGCTGCATTTGCAGGCGGTTTTGATATAAGCAGTAAAGGCGAACAAACATTCTCATTTAAAGATAAGATGGGAAGAAACCAGGCAACTTTTTTCAGCACTACACCGCTAGAAGATATAACCGGAATGAGTTCAGATGTTTGGGGAACAGTATCGTTTGATATTGAAGATGTTAAAAACACTCTGACAGGTGAAATTTTAATCTCCACAGCATCATTAAAATCAGGTATTGATTTAAGGGATGAACACATCAGAAGTGCCGACTGGCTTGATGCAGAACAGTTCCCAACTATATCTTTTAAAATAAAAGATGTAAAGAGAATTGAAGAAATAGAAGACAATAAAATTAAAGCAACGGTGCTTGGCGAATTCACAGTGCACGGTGTTACAAAAGAAGTTGAATCTGAAGTAACGCTTGTTTATTTGGAAGAAAATGAAATGACGAAAATGAAAATGCCCGGCGACCTCCTCGGAGTAAGAGCTAAGATCAACTTTAATCTTTCCGATTACGGTGTACAGCATATGGCGCTTGGTAAAAAAGTATCGGATGAAATAGAAATTAATATAAACATTGTTGGTTCAAACAAAATGTAAATAGTAAAGTTGGTTGAAGAAACGATGAGTAAGGCAAAGTAAGCTGATGCAAAAAAGCTCCGCAATTAAAGCGGAGCTTTTGCTATTAAATTTTATAAGATGGAATCAATTTGCCGCACGGGCTAATTTTAACCTTTCAATAAATTTCTCCTCATCCAAATCTCCGTAAGAATATAATTCATCATCAATAAACAATGCCGGGGCAATAATTATACCGTTAGAGTTCACTTTTTTAATGTTTTCAACTAAAAGATTAATCTCTTTTCTGTTATTCAAAAGTTCTTTTAATTGGTTTTCAACCCTTCGGCAGGAGAGACAATTACCGGTAATAAAAAGAGTAATATTCATATAATTTTTAACTTAAATATATTACTCTTGGCACATCTGTACTGTCATCATTAAGACAGAAATGTATTTACCCTGCTCTTTTTATCAATTCTTCTTTGTTTTGAATAATTAATTTCTTCCGGTCAAAATTGATTACACCTTTTTCTCTAAGGTCTGTTAATACAGAATTCACTGTCTGCCTCGAACAAGCTGTGAGTTCTGCTATATCCTGATGTTTGAGAAATGGTTTAACAAATATCTCATCACCAATTTGTTTACCGTTTTCATCGGCTAATCTTAAAAGAAAAGAAATAACACGCTGCCCGGCATCTTTAAAAACCAATTCTTCAATTCGCTCGGAGTATTTGCGCATCTTTAAGCCAATTAGTTTTGTCAGGCGAAGGTTTAGTTCGGGGTTATGATCCACAAATTGTTTGAAATCATCTTTATTAATTGCACAAACTAAAACTTCATCTAGTGTGGTTGCAAATTCTTTTCTTTCATCTTCATCCAGGTAGGACATTTCCCCAAACACCTCGCCTTTATTTATCAATCCCAAAATCATTTCTTTGCCGTCGGGAGACATCCTGGTAAGTTTTACCCTCCCCTTCTTCAAAAAGTAGATTGACTTTGACGGCTCCTGTGGAAAGTATATGGGTTGGTTTTTGGAAATGTTTCGCATAGAAGTGATCCTGCTCAATTCTTTCATACTCTCATTATCTAAGCTTTTAAAGAGATTAAAGTTTTCCAGATACCAGAATTTTGTCAGCTCTGCCATTTTGATTTCCTTTAGCTATAACTAAATAATTGTCGATGTAAAGAGGTTTTACCTAAAATTAAAAAATGATGTTGTTATAAAGAAATGTTAATGTACAAATAATAGTACCAGATTGTAAAGGCATTTACGGTTCATCGTGTTTCGGAATGCATTTCGATGCTTTTTTACGATTTGAATTGTTGTAGAAATTAATCAAGCTAATGTTTTACTTACGTACCATTTGCCGGGAATATTAGTAATATCGTTTTAGATTTACTTTGCAAATCCAATCCATTTTGATATTTTACTTCCGTTAAAATCTACCGCTTGGTGGGTATTTGTTTTAATAAGGAAAATTATAATCATTATTTAGAGGATGCTAATATGAAAAGACTAACAATATTTGTGGTGCTGTTTCTTTTCGGAATTGGTTTTGCCCAATCCGAAAATTTTGAAACCGGCTATATAGATATTTTAAAGAAAGACATTCAAACCGAGGCAAAAAAACTTGTTGGCGAAAATCTTGAGATGACCGAGGACCAGGAAAATGTTTTCTGGCCGTTGTACGATGAGTATGTTGCCGAATTGCTTGAGCTTTCTAATGAAAGATTAAATGTGATTTCAAGTTATATGCTTGACTATTATGATCTTTCAGACGAAAAAGCAGAAAAGCTGG
>Ga0209988_10002629_pt1 | contig 11888 bp, 10 predicted proteins | sample N075metaG_FD_183115 | JGI IMG/M metagenome (GOLD analysis project Ga0209988, IMG submission 183115) | Deep subsurface microbial communities from Kermadec Trench to uncover new lineages of life (NeLLi) - N075 metaG (SPAdes) (version 2) | ecosystem: Environmental > Aquatic > Marine > Ocean trench... | reverse complement strand
TGCCGTCTGCGGACGACCCGACGGTCGCGCACCTCATCGACTTTCGACGTGACCTGGGTCTTCCGTTGCGGCCTGCGTTGGCAATCGTCACCAGCAAGGCGAACTTCGACCCCGATGTTGCCTCAGGTCTTGCCGATGATGTCATCGCCGTGCTCGGCGAGGAACCTGATGCCGAGACCAAGGCCAGCCTCACCGACGTCGGGATCACGGTGGTGACAGCCGGGCGCAACGGTCGAGTTGCAGGCGATCTGCTGCTCGCGGGCCTGGCGGAGGTGGGGCACAACGTTGTGTTCTCGGCGGCGGGGCCACAGGTCTTCCACATGCTCGTTCCCGTGCTCGACGCCCTGTATGTGACCCTGGCCGGACGCCTATTGGGAGGCAGGTCGTTTTCGACCCTGCTCGAGGGCGACGAGCTCGAGGTTCCGTCGTCGTTCGACCTGGGCTCGGCCTACCTCGACACCCAAGGTCCGGCGGGCGCGGTGCAACTCTTTCTCGAGTTTCAGCGTCAACGAGAGGATTGACCTGCACCGGAAGCGACGGCCGGTTGTCAACCGACGGGTGCTGGTTCGACGACCAAGTTGAGCTACCGAGTGAGGGTGCCTTTGCCTGTTACCGCGGCCGGTCCTCGCGGGGGTGGTTTCGTCGTGGTCTTTGATCAACGAGTAGATGGCTCCTGAGACTTGGATCTTTCCGAGCAACCGAAGCACCCTCGGAGCAAGCCGCGATGAAGAGCCCCGTGGTCCGGGTTATGGACGACTCAGACCGGGGGTCGTCGTCAGCCCTCGGTGATCGTCACCGAGTTGATCGCGACCGGGTCGTGTGGCCGGTCCTGGGGACCGCTCGGTGCGGTGGCGAGGGCATCGACGACGTCCATACCCTCGGTCACATGACCGAAGATCGTGTACGCATTTGGCAGCCCAGCGTCCTGGTGGACGATGAAGAATTGTGAGCCGTTGGTGTTCGGGCCCGAGTTGGCCATGGCGACGGTGCCGCGGGGGTAGCTCGTCTTGGAATGGAACTCGTCTCGGAACGTATAGCCGGGCCCACCGGTCCCGGTGCCAGTGGGGTCACCACCCTGCACCATGAACCCGCTGATCGTTCGATGAAAGATGACGCCGTCGTAAAAGCCTTCCCCCGCCAGGAAGAGGAAGTTGTTGACGGTCTGGGGAGCATCGGCTGGATAGAAATCGATCGAGATGTCGCCTTGTGACGTGTGGAGTGTGGCCCGGTAGGTGGTGGCGAGGTCGATCGTCAGCTCGGGCTGGGCATCGTAATGTTTGACCATCGGTCGCTTCCTCTCTCAGGATACCGAGCACCCTAGGGGCGGGCGCGTTGGTTGGGCTAGGAGGGTGTTGAACAATGACGAGTGCTACGGGCCGCCGCCTGCTCGAGCGTCGCGGTGGCTCGGTTTCTCCCGGCCGCGACGGCCCGCTGGAGAATTGCACAACACCCTCCTAGGCCGACGCAAGACCTGCGATCTGCGATCACATCGGCGAACGCTTCGATGCTGCCTTCCAGGTGGACGTCGGGCAGGGCCACGATCGAGTGTGACGCCCCTGCTTTCGCGTAGGCAGAGAACAACTCGATGTGATCATCCGGAGTACCGGCGCGGTAACGACTCGAGTAGTCCTCGACCGAGGTAGTGCGGCCCCGTAGCTGATCGATGCGCTCCCGAAGGGCAGTGCGGTCTGGAGCCACCACCGCATTGGTGAGGTGGGTGACCTCGATCTCTTCGGGATCCCGGTCGAGCGACTGGCAGTGCTCGTGGAGCACCTCGACCTTGTGATGCACGCGCTCCGGGGTACCGAACACGTTGCACGCATCGGCGTATTGAGCTACCAGACGGAGCGTCTTTCGCTCCCCAGCCCCACCAACGAGTATCGGGATGTGATCCTGGATGGGTCTCGGATAGCAGGTCAGTTCCTCCGCTTTGAGGACCTTTCCCTCGAAGCTCGGAGACCCCTTGCCCCACAGCAAAGGGAGCATTTGCAGTGTGTCCTCGAGGAGGTCGTAGCGATAGCTGGTTGGTGGAAAATCCCATCCATATGCGCGGTGCTCTGCCTCATCCCAGGCGGCGCCGATACCGCAGTTGGCCCGTCCCCCGGAGAGAAAGTCAAGAGTGGCGATGATCTTGCCCAGGTGTGCCGGGTTGCGATAGGTGACCCCGGCCACGAGCGCTCCCAGCCTGATGGTGCTGGTGATGCCGGCGATGTATGCCAGGGTCGTGTAGCTCTCGGGCATGTCCTCCCATGCCCTGCCGATCTGCGGGATCTAGCGGAAGTGGTCCATCACCCACAGATCGCGGAACCCGGCGGCCTCGGCGCGCTGGGCGATCGCTCCGAGGTGGTCGGCTCTCTTCTCACGCTCGCCCCCCCAATCAAACCTGCTCAGGATCAGCCCGAAGGTGTGACCGATCCCGGGCGACGTCGTCTCGACCTCACCCTGCTGGATGAAGTGGACAGGAACCACGGCGACGGGTTGTTCGGTGAGCACGCCGTCGAAGCCCTCAGCGGCGATCGCCTCCTGGACCGTCCGGTGCCGCGAGATCTGTTTCCGCAGAACGCTCTTTGGGATCGGCCGGTCTCGCTCGGCGTTGCGCCGCTCACATTCTTCTCCCGGTGTGTCGAACAGGATCGCGTAGACGGGAATCCCGACCTCGTGCGCGCGTTCGATCCAGCTCTGCCGGCGTTTGTCATCGAGGCCGAGCGTGTCGATCACCGTGGTCAGCTCGCGTTGGAGCCTTGTCTCCACGATCGTCTCCAGAAGATCGAACGCGGCGGTGCCGGCTTCCTGGTCCTCGGTCCCGGTTCCGACCATGGCGCGCAAGGCGTCTGACGAGACGATTTCGTTGCCGGCAAAGTGCTCTACGGCCCATGTCGTCTTCCCCGAGGCGCTCGGACCTACGAGCACTACCAACGAAGGGGCGGGGAGCCTGGTGTCCATGTGAACGGGTTTTCAGAAGCGGCGGCGACGCCGCTTCTTGGATGACCCTGGTTTGAATGGGGCGAGCTCCGGCGGCGGCTCCCACGACGCCAGGTCGGCGACCCGCTCGTCGTTGGAGAACATCTTGATAATCGGCACGTTGAGCCCGGCCCTGCGCTGGATGCCGAGCACCTCGTTGACCTGATCCCACTCGACGAGGGTGACCACCAGCCCCTCTTCGCCGGCCCGGGCGGTGCGTCCGGACCGATGCAGGTAGGTCTTCGGGTCGTCTGGCGGGTCGTAGTGGACGACGATGTCGACGCCTTTGATGTGCAAACCCCGGGCGGCCACGTTGGTTGCGACCAGCACCGAGGCCTTGCCTTCTCGGAAACGGGCCAGGGATCTTTCCCGGTGGCGCTGGGGCAGATCACCGTGGATGGCGGCGGCGTCAACGCCGAGTTGTTTCAGCTTTTTGGTGACGTCGTCCGCTGCCCACTTGGTCCTGGTGAACACCAGGGTGCGATCCGCCGAACGGGCCAACGCCGCAGTCATCTTGGCCTTGTCGAGGTGGTGGACCTTCAGGAACCGGTGCGACAGCGTCTCGACCATCTCGGTAGCAGACTCGACTTCGTGGTTGATCGGGTTGGTCAGATAGCGATCCACCAGCGTCTGCACCTGCGAGTCGAGCGTCGCGGAGAACATGTAGGTCTGATGGTCCTCCGGGACCGTGTCCATGATCTTTCGCACCTGGGGGAGAAACCCCATGTCGGCCATCTGGTCGGCTTCGTCGATGCACACCACCGTCACGTCGGCCAGGCGGGCCTTGCCCCGCTCCATGAGGTCGATCAGCCGACCCGGCGTGGCGATGAGCAATTCCACGCCCGCCTCCAGGGCATCTATCTGGTCCGACATCGAGGCTCCGCCGTAGACGGTGACCAGATCGAAGCCGCGCTTGGCAACGAGCGGTCGCAGATCCTTGGTCACCTGTCTGGCCAATTCCCTCGTGGGAACGAGGATGAGCGCCTTGGGGTGGAGCGGTTTCGCCTTGGTCAGGTCCTCGACGATGGGTAGGCCGAAGGCAAGCGTCTTGCCCGATCCGGTTTTTGCCTTGCCCATGACGTCGGATCCGGCGAGCCCATCGGGGATCGTCAGCGCCTGGATCGGGAACGGGTCCTCGACGCCGTGAGCGGCGAGGACGGCAATGAGGTCATCGGCGATGCCGAGTTCGGCGAAGGTTGTGTTGGTGGTGAGGTCGTGCGTCATGTGTGAGGTAGTGGAAGCTCTTGGCCCTTTGAGAAAACTACCGGTGTGTGGCGCTTAGACCAGGATCCGGCAGGCTGCGCGGTGGCGGGTCCGTTAGGGTAGTCGCCGGAACAGAGGGGAGACTGTCTCATGCCGTGTGGATGTTTGTTGCTTGCCGTCGCCGGATCGCTCGTCCCACGGGTGACGATCGTGTTCCTGTGGATCTTCACCGACAGGGTGAGCGATGCGTTCAATGGCTTCATCCTCCCGTTGCTCGGGCTGATCTTTCTTCCCTTCACCACGCTCGTGTACGTCGTTTCCTATTGGGTGGGAGATGGCACGATCACGTGGGGTTGGGTCTTCGTCCTGGTCGCTGTCTTTGTCGACATCGGAAACTACACCGCCGGCGGTTATGGGAGGGGCCGTAAGGTCACGGTGGCCTAGCCAAGAGCGGGACGCAGAGGGTTTCAGTTCTTTCGAGACGGCCGGTCACTGATAGGCGCGAAGCGGCAGGAGCGGAAAAATGGCTCTACTTCTGTCGAGACGAGTGGTCACCGATCGTTACCAGCTCTCCCAAACCGTTCGATGAGGCCTCGGTTGCGGACGGCGCGTTTTCCCACGCTTCTTCCTACCGCGTAGGCGAGTCCAGCGAGCGTCGCTGCTCCCGCGGCTGCGGTCGTGCGCTTGATGACCTTCTTCCTGGTTCTACTGAACTCGACGATCGGCCAGCCACGGTGCCCGGCGATGGCCTCGAGGGCGCGATCGGGGTTGACGGCAACGGGATGACCGACGGCCTCCAGCATGGGGAGGTCGCTGGCCGAATCGGTATAGGCATAGGACAGCTGGAGGTCGTAGCCCATCTCCTTGGCGAGCCGGCGCACCGCGTCGGCCTTTCCTTCGCCATAACAGAACGGCTCGGCGAGCTCACCGGTGTAGATCCCGTCTTCGATTTCGGCAACGGTGCCGATGCCGCCGGTCATCCCGATGGCTTTGGCGAAGGCGTCGACGATCTCAACCGGCGACGCCGACACGATGTAGGTATCGCGACCGGCTGCATGATGCAGGTCGATCAGGCCTGTTGCCTCGCGTCGCACGTCGTCTTCGAGTGAGGGAATGATCTGATCGCCGAGCTTCTCCAGCTCGGCGACGGAAACGCCGGCGATCGCTCCAAGCACCCTGTTTTTGACCGCTTCGGTCTTCTCGTCGGAAGCGCCGGCAAAGACGAAAGCCAGCGTGCTCAGCGCGTCCTTCACCAGGTCCCGATTAGCGAGCAGTCCGGCCCGGTAGGCCGCCCATCCGAGGGAGAACACCGACGAACCGCTGATGATCGTTCGGTCGAGGTCGAAGAAGGCGGCGCCGCGCTCATCGTTCGTCGAGGTCACCGTGCGTCCATGTCTGCCGTGTCGATCGCAAACAGGGTTGTCGCCCCGGACGTCGCCGCCGCAAGCAACCCGGCTGATCGGGGAAGGATGTTGGTGGCGTAGAAGCCGGCGGTATCGACCTTGGCATCGAGCCACGAGTCGGCTCTGCTTGCCAACGCGGCAAGGGCGAGCCGTGCCAGGTAGTAGCCGCCGGCCACGGTGCCGAAGAGATCGAGGTAGGGGGTGGCACCGCCGAGCACGTCGTTCGGATCGTCTCGATCGAGAAGCCACGACGTGGCTTGGCGCAGATGGTCGAGAGACTCGGAGAGTTGATCCCTGATCGCAACCAGGCGTTCGTCGGAACCCGCAGCCAACTCGGAGTCCAGCGCCGCGATCTCATCGAGGTAGGAGCCGATCACGGTGCCGTCACCCATCGGGAGTTTGCGGAGCACCAGGTCCACCGCCTGGATCCCATTCGTGCCTTCGTAGATCGGTGTGATCCTGGAGTCGCGGTAGTGCTGTGCCGCTCCGGTCTCCTCGATGAAGCCCATACCACCGTGGACCTGGATCCCGACCGAGGTCATGGCAACCCCGACGTCGGTGCACCAGGCCTTGGCAACGGGAGTGAGCAGTGCAACCCGGCCCGCGGCGTCTTCCCTTGCCGCCTCGTCGGGGTGGCGGTGGGAGTGTTCGGCAGCCGCAGCCGTGTCGTACAGCAGGGCCCGGCCCGCCTCGATGTAGGCCTTCATCGTCATCAGCATCCTGCGGACGTCGGGATGGTCGACGATGGGAGAAGTCTCGGTCTTCGCTGTACCCACCGCCCTGCCCTGGTGCCGCTCCTGGGCATACGACAGCGCAAGCTGATACGAGCGCTCGGCGATGCCGAGCCCCTCCAGCCCGACCTCGCGACGAGCCTGGTTCATCATGGAAAACATGTAGCGCATGCCCTGGTGCGGTTCACCAATCAGGTATCCGGTGGCATCCTCGAAGGAGAGGACGCAGGTTGGGCTGCCGTGGATCCCGAGCTTGTGCTCGATCGAAACGGTCTGGATCGAGTTCCTCTCGCCGACGCCGCCGCTGTCATCGAGAAGGAACTTCGGTACCAGCAAGAGCGAGATGCCCTTGGTCCCCGGTGGGGCGTCTGGGAGTCGGGCGAGCACCAGGTGGATGATGTTGTCGGCGAGGTCGTGGTCGCCCCAGGTGATGAAGATCTTGGACCCGTTCAAGCGGTATGAGCCGTCGTCGTTCAACGTCGCGCGGCTGCGTACCGCACCAAGGTCGGAGCCCGCCTGCGGCTCGGTGAGGACCATGGTCCCGGTCCACTGGGCGGTGACGAGCTTCTCGAGGTAAAGGTCGCGCAGGTCGTCGGATCCGTGGTCGCGCAGCAGGGTGATGGCCGAGCCGGTGAGCATCGCGTTCAGTGAGAATGCCAGGTTGGCGGTAACGAACATCTCCGAAACGGCGAATCCGACTGTTTCCGGGAACCCGTGTCCGCCGTACTCGAGTGGTCCGGTGACGGCATTCCATCCGGCATCCACGTACTGGCTCCATGCCTTCTTGTACTCGTCGGGGGTGGTGACCGATCCGTCGGCGAATCGGGATCCAATCGTGTCCCCGACGCGGTTGGTCGGCGCTATTACTTCTGCCATGAATCGGCCGGCTTCGTCCAGTGCTCCGGAGATCGTTTCCTCGTCAACGTGCTCGAAGCCTGGATAGGTGATGATCTCGTCGATCCCCGCAATGTGGTCCAGCACGAGCTTGATGTCGCGCAGCGGAGGCCTGTATTCGTCCACGGCGCGAGGATAGGGGCCATCGCACCATGCGAACCCAGGGTTCGCAGCGTCATATAGAGGGTTGTAGTGGCGCGGGACATCCCGTACAGGTGTCGCGGGTCTTCCCTGACAGGTGGTGGTGGTCATGGGGTTGGTCTTCCTGGTCGGTTGTGGAGGGGTTGGCGTCGTTGGTTGGGGTTGATGGTGAGGGTTCTGGCGAGTTGGTGGTTGATGAAGATGTGGGTGTGGTTGCCGGTGCGGATGGTGGTGGCGGTGGCGCCTGCGTATCGGTTGCCGACGGTGATGGCGTAGGGGCCTGGGATCTCGACGACCCCGTTGCGGTCGACGGTGTTTCGGTGGATATGGGTGGTTTGGGTGACTGGTGTGGTGGCGGGCCCGATGGTGGGGATGGTGGCGAACATGTCTGCTGGGATACGTTTGTTGAGGCTGCGGTGGGGTCGTTGGTGGTTATAGATGGCGAGGAACCGGTCGATGTGGTGTTGCAGCTCGTCGATGGTCGCTGGGTCGGGTTGGGCGGCCAGGAACCGTTTGAGGGTTTGGTGGAACCGTTCTATCTTGCCGCAAGTTTGGGGGTGATACGGCCGGGAATGCCCGGTCCCGATCCCTAAGGCGGCGAGGTTGGCGGTGAACACCTTGGCGGTGAACTCGGCGCCGTTGTCGGACAACACCGCAGCGGGGAATCCCCATCGTTGGGCGCCGGCGAGCAGGGTTTCCCAGGCGTCGATCCCGGTAGGGGTGGGGTGGTCGAAGACGACCGAAGCCGCACACACCCTGGTGCAGTCATCGACGATGTTGATGATCGCCACTTCGCGGCCGTCGGCAAGCTGCCAGTGGGTGGTGTCGATTTGCCATCGTTCGTTGCCGTAATCAGCAGCGAAGCTGCGCCAGGACCGTTTGGGTCGCTTCTTCGGATCGGGGGTGATGAACCCACGTCGGGTCAGGATCCGCCAGATCGTCGACACCGAAGGCACCGCAGCGATCCCTCGTCGTTGCAGGTGCCACCCGATGGTGGCCGCTCCCGCATCCAGGCCGGCTTCGCCCAGTTCCTTGCGTATCTCGACAATCAGGTCCTCAACGTCGTCTGGGGTCCGGTTCGCTACCCGAGATGGGGCCCGAGACCGTGGCTCCAGGCCGGCTTCGCCCTCGGCTTGGTAGCGGCGACGGATCACATAGAACCGGTCACGGCTGATCCCATGGAGACGACAAAACGCAGCCACATTCAACGTCGACACATCCGCCTCCGCGATGGCACGACGCACACTCATGGCAATCTCACTCCACATACCCCCAACACTGTCAGGGAAGACCCGCGACATGTGTCAGGGATGTGCTGCAACAGAACAACACCGGATACGCCGGTGTGAGCCCTGGGTACGCGGCTAGGCCCGTGCGGAGCCGGGGCCCCAGCGGGCGGTAGCCGAGAGCGGGAGAAATTGCTCCACACTTCTGCCGAGACGACCGGTCACTCAGGTCCGACTCGTAATACGTATCACGGAGTCGCCGCAGGCGACTCCCCTACCCGTATATCTCGTCGACGACGTCGGCGTACTCCTCCAAGACCACAGACCGCTTCACCTTGAGCGTTGGGGTCAGAGCGCCGTTCTCGATGGTGAGGTCATGAGGGAGGATTCGGAAGGTGCGGATCGACTCTGGGCGCGACACCGCCTTGTTGGCCTCGTCGATTGCCGTCTGTATGGCAGTAACAAGATCGGGATCGTCGATCAGGTCCTCCAGGTTGACCCCGTCCTTGCCGTTCGTCTCCGCCCACACCAAAAGTGCCTCCTCGTCGATCGTTACCAGGGCGGCGATGAACGGTCGGGCATCGCCGACGACCATGCATTGGCTCACCAGCGAGTCGGCCCGCAGCCTGTCCTCGAGCACCGCTGGAGCGACGTTCTTCCCGCTTGCTGTGATGATGAGCTCCTTCTTGCGGCCGGTGATCCGCAGAAACCCGTCCTCGTCGAACTCGCCAATGTCGCCGGAGTGGAACCATCCGTCTGGGTCGATGGCTTCCTCGGTGGCAGCATCGTTCCTCCAATAACCGGCCATGACGCAACCGCCCTTGATCATGATCTCCCCGTCATCGGCGATCCCGATGGCTACCCCGGGGAGCGGACGTCCCACGGTCCCGATCTTCTGGAAGTCGGTGCCATTGCTGTTCGATGCCCCGGTTGTCTCGGTCAGCCCGTAGGCCTCGATCGGAGTGAGCCCTATCCCCCTGAAGAAATGCCCGAGCCGCTCCCCGAGGGGCGCAGCTGCCGAAATCGAATACACGAGCTCGCCGCCGAAGACTGCGCGCAGCTTGCCGTACACCAGGCGGTCGAACAAGGCGTGTTGGATCTTGGTGAGGACACCAATCTTGCCAAGAGCAATGCCCTCCGAATAGGCGATGGCCACGTTCGCCGCCCGGTCGAAGATCGCTCCTTTGCCCTCGGCATGCGCCTTCTGCGTTGCCCCGTTGTAGATCTTCTCGAAGACCCTTGGCACGGCGAATAGCCAGGAAGGCCGGACCATCGAAAGTTCCTCGACCAGGGCGTCAACCGAAGAGGCATAGGCGATCTCGACGCCGCGAGACACACAGCCGATTTGGATGACCCGCGACGCAATGTGAGCCAAGGGAAGAAACAGCAACGTCCGTTCCCCCTCGCGCAACAACGCGGGGACTCTGACCTCGAGTTGGATCAGCTCGAAGGCGAGGTTGCCGTGGGTGAGCATGCAACCCTTGGGACGGCCCGTTGTCCCCGAAGTGTAGATCAGGGTGGCGAGGTCGCCGTGGTCGATCTCGCCGATCCGTCGCTCCACCTCGTTGCGCAGCAGATCAGTCGCCGCCTCGGACAACTGAGCCAACCCCCCGTCCTCGATAACCAACACATGGCGACACGAAGGGAGGCGTTCGGCGACCTCGTCATAGATCGCCTTCATCGCCGGCGTCTCACAGACGAGCACCGTTGATTCCGAGTTGCCCACGATCCACTCGACCTGCTCTGCGGACGAGGTGTCGTAGATGGTCACCGTGACCGCACCTGCGGCCCATATGGCGTAATCGAGCAGGGTGAACTCGTATCGGGTCGAGGTGAACAGGGCGACCCTGTCACCTTTCTGGACGCCGAGTGCCAGCAGCCCGGCGGCGAGTTCCTTGACGCTGGCGAGCATCTCGGCGCTGGTGATCGGTAGGAAGCCCTCGGCAACGCGATAGCTCAACGCGATGGAATCCGGATGGTGGGTTGCTCGCTCCACGAGAAGCGACACCGGATTGTCTCCGGGTTCGACCGGTTGTTCGCCGGGGGCCGTATAGGTCTGCATCACCTTTCCTCCCGTCGATTGTATGCGAGCGGACCGGGCGGCGCGGGGCGCGGTATGTCAGACCGTGCACTCTCCTGCTGGCTAGCGTTTCTCGGGTGAACAACCCCCCTGACATCTTCGACCTCGACCGACTTCTGGTACTCATGTTGCTTGCCATCGGGCTGGCGCTGATCGCCGGCAACGGGTTCGCCATCATCCAGGCAAGGAGAGGGAAGAGTCCGAAGGGCGAAGAAGGGAATTTCAGGCCGGGAAGAGCGTGGTGGCTGTTCGCCGTAGGCGCAGTGATGACGGTCTGGGGGCTGGCCAGCCTGTAGGCATCTCCCGTTCTTGCGTAAGAAACCGCATCAATGCGAGGTTATCTGCGCAAGAACGGAGAGGACCTGTTCCGGAGCGTCGACGAGCTGCCGCCAGGTGAATCGGTACACCATCCAACCGATGCTCACGGCCCGGTTCTGTTTGTCGCGATCTTGGGCGAAGGTCCCAGGATCCATATGGTGTTTCTCGCTGTCCAGTTCGATCAGCGCCTTCTGGGCTTCGTAGGCGAAGTCGGCCCGGCACACGAACCGTCCCTGCCTGTCTCGCACTGTGTATTGCGAACGAGGCATCGGTAGGTGGCTCGCTCTGACGATGCTCACAAACAGATCCTCGAGCCGGCTCTCCGTCAGGCCATCCCAATCCGCTCGCACATCGAGCATCGGTCGTATCACACCAACTCCGCGTCTGCCCCGCCTGGCAACACGATTGACGAAATGCCTCACTTCGTCGAGCGTGAACAGCCGCTGTCTCAGCCCAACATCCAGGCACGCTTCGACCAGTCTCGGGCGAGCAACGGCGCCGAGATCGACCACGGTTCTTGCCGCTGTCGTCACCGGTAGGCCGTCGACAACGACGATGTCATGCTCGACCAGATCCAGTGACTCGTGAACGATGAACGAATCGCGGTGGGCGCGATCATGCCTAGTCGTCACCACTTCCGTACGCGTGGGTTTCCTGCTCATCAGGCCCCAGAGATAGGCGGCGGTCCGGTGCGAGGCCGCAGTCCGCTCGTTCACCGAGAGCACAGCCGCCATGACGCTTCGATGCCAACTCGGTGGGGTTCCGCCCACCGCATAGATGCCAGGGTGGAGACGGGCGAGGGCGCCGCGCCGCACGCGCGCCTCGATCGCTCGCTCACTGAATCCGCAGGCCAGGGCTTGCTCGAGCGTGAACACCCCGTACTGGCTGGAGGCGACCTTGGAGAGCAACAGATCGCGATGATGCACGCGAG
>Ga0209988_10002622_pt1 | contig 11901 bp, 9 predicted proteins | sample N075metaG_FD_183115 | JGI IMG/M metagenome (GOLD analysis project Ga0209988, IMG submission 183115) | Deep subsurface microbial communities from Kermadec Trench to uncover new lineages of life (NeLLi) - N075 metaG (SPAdes) (version 2) | ecosystem: Environmental > Aquatic > Marine > Ocean trench... | reverse complement strand
AGCAGGTGAACCCAACGAGGGTTCAGCTCATTTGATGTTTACAGCGGATACGCTCGATTTGGAACTAAACGATGCGGTTGACAAGCGCGAATTGCTCGAGGCGGCAAAATCGATGCTGCAGGGTTCGAAGAAAGCCACTCTGCAACAGGTAGGTGGGTCACCGGATTGCTTCTTTTTCGATGTCACCAGGAAACCTGATTTTCAATTAGTTCTATTCGGTGCCGGGCACGTCGGTCGAGCGCTGGTCAATGTCCTGCGTGATTTGCCGATCCAGATTCGCTGGGTTGACGGTCGGGATAACCAGTTTCCAACCGAAATTCCTGACAACGTCGAATGCCTGTCTAGCGATATTCCGGAGGCGGAAGTCGATGCTGCCCCTTCCGGCACTTTTTTCCTGGTGATGACCCACGATCACGCGCTCGATCAGTGTCTCGCCGAGCAAATTCTCAAACGCGATGATTTCGCTTATTTCGGCCTGATCGGTTCAACATCAAAACGGCGCATGTTTGAAACCCGCATGCATCGACGCGGAATCGCGAGAAATCGATTTGAGTCTATGAATTGTCCGATCGGTATCGATGGTATCAAGAGCAAGGCGCCGTCGGCAATCGCCATTTCGGTTGCCGCGGAATTGATGCAGGTATACGATCGGAACCCGGGTTTAAAAAACGATCACTCAAAAGCGTATAAACGCTCTGTTATCGAAGGGTGAGGACAAGTTCATCTCCTGGTTTTCATATTTTTGAATTATGGGCTTAGTATTAGGTATCCTATTTTAATTAATAATTTTAAGGCGCAGATTTGATTTCCAAAGTAAGTATTTTTATCGAAGCACCGCGGGCAGATAGCAGTGTAAATCTTGAAGATGTCACTGTGGACATTCCTGCAGATTTTATTGAATTTGCCGATAATCAGTTAAAGTTAAATGGTCAATTGATTTCATATTTAGATTCAGAAACCGGCGGATATAGTGTTGAAAATATCGGCAAGCTTGGTGACAGGGAAAGGAATACTCATTTTAAAAATAAGACAACATCTAAGAAATGGGATGCCTGTTATCGAAAAACAGAGTCAGGGCATCTGATTTCCATTCTTGTTGAATTCCCTGATGATATTTCGAAGCCTAGATCGGAGGACATCCCGAAGGTCAGGTCCGAGGATTTTCCTAATATTAACCAGGAAATCAGACTCGAACTTAATGGCATTACCAAGATTTACCCTTCGGTGATTGCCAACGAAGACGTAAGCCTGAAAGTACGTCGCGGTGAAATCCACGCGGTGCTCGGTGAAAATGGTGCGGGCAAGAGCACGCTGATGAAAATGATTTATGGCGTAACCAGGCCTGACGCCGGTGAAATGAAGTGGCAGGGTGAAGTGATTCACGTTGCAAACCCGGCGCATGCGCGAAGCCTCGGAATTGGCATGGTGTTCCAGCATTTTTCACTGTTTGAGACACTGACTGTAGCGGAAAATGTTGCACTGTCGCTACCCGGCAATCCTGAATTAAAACAACTCGCAGATCAGATTACCGAGGTGTCGGATAAGTACGGACTGCCGGTAGACCCTCAGCGGCTGGTGCATGCACTATCCGTAGGCGAGCGCCAACGCGTCGAAATTATTCGCTGCCTGTTGCAAAGCCCAAAATTACTGATCATGGACGAACCCACCTCGGTGCTAACTCCGCAGGCGGTGCGCAAGTTATTCGATACGCTGCGTCAGCTTGCCGCTGAGGGTTGCAGTATCCTCTATATCAGCCACAAGCTGGATGAAATCCAGGAATTGTGCCACGTGGCAACAGTGCTCCGTAACGGCAAGGTTACCGGCGACTGTATTCCTTCGCAAGAGACGCCCAAATCGATGGCCAGCCTGATGATCGGCAAGGAGCTGCCGGTATGCCAACACGAAGCACCGACCGAACTCGGTGAGGTGCGTCTGCGCCTGCATGGCTTGACCGTCGAGTCGGACGATCCGTTTGGCACCGACTTGAAGGATATCGAACTGGAAATAAATTCGGGGGAAATTTTCGGCATTGCAGGAGTGTCGGGTAACGGCCAACAGGAATTACTTTACGCGCTGTCCGGTGAAGAGCCGTTAAAAGTAAATGAAGCAATTGTCATTTGTGGGGAGGCTGCGGGGCAAAAGATGCCCGATGCACGGCGCGTTCTGGGCATGGGTTTTGTTCCCGAAGAACGACTCGGGCGCGGCGCAGTACCGCAAATGTCGCTCGCAGAGAATGCGTTGCTCACAGCACACGCCGGTGGCATGCTGAACAAGGGAATGATCCAGTTCAAAGCGATGAACGAATTTACAAAGCGTTGCATCGATAAATTCGACGTCAAGTGCGGTGGAGAAAATTCTGCGGCTAACTCCCTGTCAGGTGGAAATTTACAAAAATTCATCATGGGTCGCGAAATATTGCAGACCCCCAAATTACTCGTGGCAGCGCAGCCAACCTGGGGGGTCGATGTCGGTGCCGCGGCCTTTATTCGGCAGGAGTTGATCAACCTGCGCAACCAAGGTGCGGCGATCCTGGTGATATCCGAAGAGTTGGAAGAATTATTCGAAATCTCGGATCGTATCGCGGTGATCGCCAATGGCAGGCTGTCGCCATCGAAAAAACTTGCTGATACCAGTATCGAAGAAATCGGTGTCTGGATGAGCGGTATGTGGCCCGGGGCCGATAGAGCAAAGACTCGCCCAGTAGAGGGGCAAGCCAGTGCTTAGACTCGAAGCACGTGCCGAATCTTCGCAGTTAATGTCCTATGCGTCGCCATTGCTGGCGATCGTATTGATGATGATCGGAGGCCTGGTTCTGTTCTATGCGCTGGGCAAAGATCCGGTCGAAGGCTTCCGAATTTTCTTTATCAGCCCGCTGAGCGATATTTACGGGGTATCGGAACTGTTTTTGAAAGCCACCCCGTTGATGCTGGTGGCGATTGGCCTGGCGGTTGGTTTTCGTGCCAACGTCTGGAATATTGGCGCCGAGGGGCAATATATCATGGGTGGTGTTGCTGCCAGTGCCGTGGCCCTGTACTTCTACGAGTCCGAAGGCCCGCATATCCTGTTCCTGATGGTCCTCGGGGGTGGTGTCGGTGGCATGTTGTGGGCTTCGGTTCCGGCCTTTTTAAAAACCCGTTTCAATACCAACGAAATTCTGGTTTCACTGATGTTGGTCTACGTGGCGCAGTTGGCGGTTTCCTGGCTGGTACACGGCCCGATGATGGATCCAGAAGGATTCAATTTCCCGCAGTCGCGCATGTTTGAAGAGTCGGCGCTACTGCCGATGTTGATCGAGGGTACGCGGCTCAACGCCGCCTTCCTGTTCGCCCTGTCTGCGCTGGTGGTTGGCTATGTTTTCATGTACCGCAGCTTCTTCGGCTTTCAAATGCAGGTGGCCGGAAACGCCAAGAATGCTGCCCGCTATGCTGGATTCTCGGCCAAGAAAATGGTCTGGATTGGTCTATTAGCTGGTGGCGGTATGGCAGGAGTGGCCGGGATGTCAGAAGTAGCAGGGCCGATGGGTCAGATTACCGAGCATGTTTCCAATAATTATGGATTTGCGGGAATTATAGTAGCATTTGTCGCCCGCTTGAATCCGGTCGGCATATTCTTCGCCAGCCTGCTGATGGCGCTGCTTTATCTGGGTGGTGAACAGGCGCAGCAATACATGAATCTGCCATCGTCAATTTCGAACGTATTCCAGGGCATGCTGTTGATGTTCCTGCTCGGTTCGGATGTTTTTATTAAATATCGATTAACCTGGAAAAGGGGTTGATCTTATGAATATTGACATCCTTGAATCGATACTGTTTGCGACGATCGTCGCCGGAACCCCGTTGATCATTGTTGCGCTTGGCCAGCTCATCGCGGAAAGATCCGGGGTGTTAAACCTGGGCGCCGAGGGCATGATGGCGATGGGGGCTATCGCCGGATTCGCGGTCACCTTCCATACTGGCAATCCCTGGCTTGGAGTATTGGCCGGCATGGTGGCGGGCGCTCTAATGTCACTGTTGTTTGCGGTCGTGGTACTGACCCTGATGGGTAACCAGGTCGCCACCGGCCTGGCACTGTCGATATTTGGGGTTGGGTTATCGGCATTCGTCGGCAAGCCCTATGAATCCGAAATCCTTGATACGGTGGCGCCGTTGCCAATACCGTTGCTCGCCGACCTTCCGGTGATTGGTGGGCCTCTGTTTAACCAGCAACCACTGGTATATTTATCCTGGGCGATATTCGCTGGAGTCGCCTGGTTTCTTTACAAAAGCCGTCCTGGCCTGCTACTTCGCGCAGTGGGTGAATCACCATCGTCGGCGCATTCGATTGGATACCCGGTCATTAGAATTCGCTATATGGCGACACTGTTCGGTGGCGCCATGGCAGGTATCGGCGGGTCCTTCCTGTCGGTATATTATACGCCACTCTGGGTCGAAGGCATGGTCGCAGGTCGTGGCTGGATCGCGATTGCGCTAGTGGTATTTGCGACCTGGCGCCCGTTTCGGGTGATCGTAGGCGCCTACCTGTTTGGTGGCGTTCTGGTTGCGCAATTATTTGTCCAGGGCTCTGGCATGGATATCAACATTCCCTCACAATTTTTATCGTCGTTGCCGTATCTGGCAACGATTGTTGTACTGGTGATTATTTCTCGTGATCAAAATACCGTGCGCCTGAATGCGCCGGTTTCGTTGGGACAGCCGTATCGTCCGGACGCGTAGAAGGGATCGAAAAAATAGCAAGTCATTCCGGCCTACGAGCTGGAATCTACGGTAAGTTGGCGATAAAAACAGATTCCGGCCCGGAGGCCAGAATGACGGAGTAGCTATAATAGAGCAGTTGAGTTAAATCTAAAAATCCCAGGAGGATTATAAAATGGCAATAACAAACAAACTCGTTAAAAAACTGGCAACAATGACTCTGGTGGTTGTGGCAAGTTTATTTGGCGCCACATCGATGGCGGCTGAAACCGTCGGATTCGTCTACGTAAGCCCAATCGGCGACGCCGGGTGGACCTATCAGCACGATCTGGGTCGGCTGCAGATGGAAAAGGAAACCGGTGTAATAACCAAGTATGTTGAAAATGTGCCCGAAGGCCCGGACGCCGAGCGTGTAATACGTGAGATGGCTAAACGCGGCGACAAGGTAATTTTTGCAACCAGTTTTGGTTACATGAATCCCATGTTGAAGGTATCGAAGCTGTTTCCTAATACCGCATTCGTCCACGCCACCGGCTACAAGATGGGCAAAAATATGGGACTTTACAATGCGCGTTTTTACGAGGGTCGCTATCTGACCGGCGTTATAGCGGGTGAAGTGACCAAATCCAATGTGCTGGGATATGTTGGAGCATTTCCAATTCCTGAAGTACTACAGGGAATCAATGCCTTTATCCTGGGTGCTCGCAGTGTCAACCCGAAGGCTGAATTGCGTGTGATCTGGGTGAATTCATGGTTCGACCCGGGTAAGGAGCGGCAGGCTTCATTGACACTGATGTCGCAAGGTGCAGACGTGATCACCCACCATACAGATTCCACAGCCGTGGTACAGGCCGCCGAGGAAAAGGGCAAGTTTGCGTTTGGTTACCATTCCGACATGTCGAAATATGGCTCGACAGCGCATCTAACCGCGACCACACATCACTGGGGTAACTATTATACCAAGGTGGTTAAGGCAGCACAGGCAGGTAACTGGAAACCGGAAAATATCTGGGGTGGATATAAAGAGGGCATGATAAAGCTCGCCCCCTTGAATCCCTCGCTTCCGGCAGAACTGCGTAATCGTATCGCCAGCATGGAAAAGCAACTTGCTGCCGGTACTCTGCATCCGTTTGCCGGCCCAGTAGTCGATCAGGCCGGCAAAACCCGTGTAGCTGCTGGAGAAACTATGAGTGACGGCGACCTGAGCGGAATGGACTATTACGTCCAGGGTGTAGTGAGCAAATTATAAAAATAAAAATGCGCTTTTTCCGCGATTGCGGCGTCACCGATTATTGCTCCTGCCGCGAAAAAATCACTATTTTTAGAAGTGTCCTGTATTTAAAAACTTAGGATTCGTCATTCCGGCCCCCGAGCCGGAATCCCTGGAACATGACCCGTAACTTGTTTGAAAATACCGGGACGCCGGACAGCCGCTTTAGCGGGGATGACGGGTCTAGGAAATTTGAATTAATTTAATGGAAGCTTATCTTCTCGACTGGGTAAACCTACTGATCCGATGGCTGCACCTGATTACCGGTGTAGCCTGGATCGGCGCCTCTTTCTATTTCGTCATGCTCGATAGCTCATTGTCGAAACCGGCCAATGAAGGCGACGCGGCGCGCGGTGTATCGGGTGAGCTGTGGGCAGTACACGGCGGCGGCGTATATCAGAGCCAAAAGTTTCTTGCCGGGCCGCTGGGCGAGCCGCTTTCCGAGCATCTGCACTGGTCAAAATGGGAAGCCTATACCACCTGGATTTCAGGTATGGGCCTGCTCGCAATCATCTACTGGTTTGGTGCAAATACCTACCTGATCGATCAACAGGTAATGCCGTTAACACCGTTCGTCGCAATAGGTATCAGTATCGGATTTATCGCCGGGGGATGGTTAATCTACGACACGCTATGCAAGCTGCTGAAGGGCAGGGATACCCTGCTTGCCGCGATCATCTTTATTTTCGTCATACTTGCTGACTGGCTCCTGTTTCAATTATTTAGCGCGCGTGCAGCCTATCTGCACGTCGGCGCGATGATGGGTTCTATCATGGTCGCCAACGTATTTTTTCATATTATTCCGGGGCAAAAGAGCATGGTCGCCGAGATCAGGGCAGGCCAGACCCCCGACCCCAGATACGGCGTGATTGGCAAGCAACGCTCGGTACACAATACTTATTTTACCCTGCCGGTTTTATTTATCATGATCAGTAACCATTACCCGATGACCTATAGCCATCAACAAGGCTGGCTAGTGCTCGGATTTATCATGATGGCCGGTGTCTTGATCAGGCAATTTTTCGTGATGCGCCACGGGGGTAATGCTAACAAGGCCCTGCTAGTGACTGGCGTCGTTTTGTTGCTGGCCATGGTTGTCTATTTAATGCCGTCCACACCCGACGGTGAGGCATCTGGCTCGATTAGCGATGCGAAAATTCAACAGGTAGTAAATCAGCGCTGTGTCGCCTGTCACGCTAACAAGCCAACCCAGCCGGGATTTGTTAGCCCGCCGCTAGGGCTAGTGCTCGAGACCAGTGCACAAATCAATCAAAATGCGGTAAAAATTGCGACTACGGTTCAGACGCGCTATATGCCGCTCGGTAATCTAACCCAAATGACTGATCAAGAGCGAAGCCTGATAGCCAGCTGGTACGCGCAAACCTTAACTGCTGAATAGCCTGGTAACGATGAACAGCCAATCGATGGCGCTGGACAATGACAGCTGCGACAGGGCCATACGCGCCAACTTCCTGCATTTTCTCGGCGACCCGGACGAGCGGGACGATGCCTGCGAATATATCGAGGACGGCCTGCTAATCTTGAAACAGGGAAGGGTGATTGCGCTGGGAGAAGCCCGCAACTGGCTCGATCAGCTACCCGACGGAGTTGAACTGGATGATTACTCCGGCAAGCTAATCATGCCAGGATTTTTTGATATCCACACTCATTACCCGCAAACCGAAATGATAGCCAGTTACGGTTCGCAACTGCTCGAATGGCTGGAAAAGTACACTTTCCCGACCGAGCGTCAATTTAGTGATCGAAGCCTTGCCGACAGTGCCGCTGAATTTTTTTGCGATGAGCTATTGCGCAACGGTACCACCACCAGTGCTGTTTTTGCCACCATCCATCCTGAATCGGTCGATGCTATTTTTAGTGCTGCGCAAAAGCGCGACATGTGCCTGATAGCCGGCAAGGTGATGATGGATCGCAATGCACCTGACTATCTTTGCGACACGGCCGAGTCGAGTTATACCCAAAGCGCCGAGTTGATTGAGCGCTGGCATCAAAAAGGCCGAGCCTTATATGCGGTAACACCGAGATTTGCGCCGACCTCAAGCGAGCAACAACTCGAAGCGGCAGGTCGTTTGTTGAAGGAATTCCCCGGTTTGTATCTGCAGTCGCATGTGGCAGAAAACCACGCCGAGGTAGCCTGGGTAGCGAAATTATTTCCACACAGGCGCAGCTATCTCGATGTCTACGATCATTATGGGTTACTGGCTGAGCGCTCGATCTATGGGCATTGTATTCACCTCGATGAAGCTGACCGTCAACGCATGGCAGAGACCGGCGCGGCAATCGCTTTTTGCCCGACTTCGAACCTGTTCCTGGGCAGTGGATTGTTTAGTATTGCCGATGCCCGACAGCATGGTATTCGGGTTGGCGTTGCGACCGATGTGGGCGGTGGCACCAGTTTTAGTATGCTGCAAACCCTGAACGAGGCTTACAAGGTTACCCAGATGGCGGGTGGTACAATGACCGCGATGAAAGCGTTTTATCTCGCCACACTGGGCGGCGCAAAATCGCTTTACCTGGATCAACGGCTGGGTAATTTTGGTGTCGGCAAGGAAGCGGATTTCGTCGTTCTGGACCTGGGCGCGACACCGATCATGAAACGGCGTATGGCGCGGGCGGACTCAATTGCCGATCAACTGTTTGCATTGATGATGCTCGGTGACGATCGTGCCGTGCATGCGACTCATATCATGGGTCAATGCCGGTACAGCAAGGAATAAGGTAATGCCCGGCCTGCTGATAGAACATGCGGAAGTGCTGGTTACTATGGACAGTGATCGCCGCGAAATAGCCGATGCTGCGATTTTCACCGACGACAAGCAGATTCTTTTCGTCGGTACCAGCAACGAGGTACGGAAATGGATACTGGATCAGGGCGAGAAAGCCGACAGGGTTATCGACGCCAGTGGCACGGTAATTATCCCCGGACTAGTGAACTGTCATCACCACCTGTATCAAACCCTGACCCGCAGTGTCGGTACTGCGCAGGGATTGTCACTGTTCGACTGGCTTGAAACCCTTTACCCGATCTGGGGGCAGATGGACGCTGAAGCGGTTTATATCAGCGCAAAACTCGGCCTCGTGGAATTGATATTGTCGGGAGCAACAACGGTTGCCGATCATCTGTATCTGTTTCCGAACGATTCGGCTCTCGACGATGAAATACGCGCTGCGCAGGAACTGGGAGTTCGTTTTCATCCGACGCGCGGCAGCATGAGCCTGGGAGCGAGCCAGGGTGGTCTGCCCCCGGACGATGTATGTGAAGACGAGGACGATATTCTGGCCGATTGTAAACGGGTGATCGAGACATTTCATGATCCCGCGCCCTTATCTATGTTGCGTATCGGTCTCGCGCCCTGTTCACCCTTTAGTGTCACGGCCGATTTGATGAAACAAACCGCCGAACTGGCGCGTTGCTACCCGGCCGTAAATCTGCATACGCATCTGGCCGAGACCGTCGATGAAAATCGTTTTTGTCAGCGCCAGTTCGGTATGCAACCGCTGGAGTATATGCAGAGCCTGGGATGGACCGGCGACGATGTATGGTTCGCCCACATGGTGCACCTGAACCAGGACGAAATAGCGACGCTGGCGCAGACCGCAACCGGCGTCTGCCATTGCCCGAGTAGCAACATGATTCTCGCTTCGGGCATTGCGCCGATTAGAGAAATGCGCGACGCCGGGGTTCGGGTCGGGCTCGGTGTCGATGGCTCGGCAAGCAACGATGCTAACCATTTACTGGGTGAGGCGCGCCAGGCAATGTTATTGCAACGTGTGGGCTGGCCAGGATTCGAGTCGAAGGCCAATCGATTTTCTGCACGTGAAGCGCTTGAGATTGCGACGCTCGGCGGTGCGGCGGTGCTCGGACGTAACGATATCGGTAGCCTGGAGACGGGCAAGGCAGCGGATCTGGTTGCTTTTCGAGTCGATGATCTAACCCATGCTGGTGGTATGAGTGATCCGGTTGCCTCGCTACTGACCTGCGCGCCCGGAACAGCCTGGCTATCGGTTATCAATGGCAAGGTCGTGGTCGAGGATGGCGAAATTCCAGATTTGGACATAAATTCTTTGGTGACAAGACATAATTTATTGTCACGGCAGCTTCTTGAAAAAGCAGGCGCACTATAAAATACAGTACTGAGGCATTAGAAATAAAATGAGCGACAATACTCCCGATTTTGTAAATGACTGGATTAACCTGGCGCAACCGCGGCTGGGCGCCAAACCCATTTATTGCACCGACGATTTTTTTGCCGAATGCAGCCGCATGCTGGAACCACAGGCGCCGGTATTTATCGACGGTAAGTTTGACGACAACGGCAAATGGATGGACGGTTGGGAAACCCGGCGACGGCGTAGTGGCGGTTACGATCACGCCATTGTGCAGCTGGGGCTTGCTGGAATAATCAAGGGCGTCGATATCGATACTACCCATTTTACTGGAAACTACCCCCCGGCCGCGTCGCTCGATGCCTGCAATAGTACGGATGACCCCGGCGAAAATACAAGCTGGGTGAACCTGATCCCGTCGGTCAGCCTGAACGGGGACAGCCATCATTATTTCGAAATTGACGCGATCGAAAGCTTCACCCATATACGCTTGAATATTTATCCGGATGGCGGTGTCGCAAGGCTCAGAATTTATGGTCAGGTGCAATGTGACTGGAGTGAAAAAGACCCGAAGGCGGTTTATGACCTGGCTGCAAGCGAAAATGGTGGCCGTGCTATCGCCTGGAACAATGCCCATTTTGGTGCAGCCGCGAACCTGCTGGCGCCGGGACGTGGTGTCAATATGGGTGACGGCTGGGAGACCCGCCGACGCCGGGAGCCGGGTAATGACTGGTGCATTATTGAACTCGGACACGTCGGCGTGATTGAGCAGGTAATCGTTGATACCGCGCACTTCAAGGGCAATTACCCGGATCGCTGCTCCTTGCAGGCCACCCTGGTTGAGGGTGGGACCAGGGATTCGATAATTTCGCAAAGCATGTTCTGGCCTGAACTGTTAGCGCCGAGCAAGCTCGAAATGGACAATCTACATGAGTTCACCGATGCAATAATTGGCATCGGCGCTGTCAGCCACGTACGGCTTAATTTATTTCCGGACGGTGGTGTCAGTCGTCTGCGTCTACTGGGCAAGATTACCAATGACTGAAAATGCTTTGACAATTGAACCCCTGACCCGGGCCGGGTTTGCACCCTATGGCGACGTGATCGAAAGTGGCGAACGCGACTCATTTTTTATCAACAATGGCATGGCCGAGCGGTATCATGACCTGGCACGCATCGAAGCGTTGGGCGAGGATGCAGGCGCCATCATCAGCCTGGTAAAAAGCAAAAAGTATGAAATGCCGCGCAAGCTTGACCATGCGGAACATCATCCACTCGGCAGTCAGGCGTTCGTACCACTCGACGATACCCCGTTCATTGTAGTTGTGGCCAGCGCCTGCGATTCACCTAAACCCGAAGATTTCCACGCCTTTGTTACCGATGGTAAGCAGGGTATCAATTATCATCCGGGTACCTGGCATCACGTGTTGTTAACGCCGTATTCTGCGATGACATTTTTGTGTGTCGATCGAGTCGGAGCTGGCAATAATTGTATTGATCACTTCTTTGACGTGGAGCAGCAATGGCTATTGGAAATGCCGCCCGGGTAGCCCGGGATCGGACATTTATGTGAAAATATCGCGCTTTGTAACCCTGGGATCCGACAGTTAATGGATAAAAAATTTATAACAGCACGGCAATTGCTGGAAGATTCGTTTAGGCTCGCCAACCTGATTTACAAGGACGATTTTCGACCGCATTTCATTGTTGGTATCTGGCGTGGTGGCGCTCCAGTAGGAATTGCGGTACAGGAGTATTTCGAGTTCAAGGGAGTAAAAACAGATCACATCTCGGTGCGAACATCGTCGTATT
>Ga0209988_10002621_pt1 | contig 11902 bp, 9 predicted proteins | sample N075metaG_FD_183115 | JGI IMG/M metagenome (GOLD analysis project Ga0209988, IMG submission 183115) | Deep subsurface microbial communities from Kermadec Trench to uncover new lineages of life (NeLLi) - N075 metaG (SPAdes) (version 2) | ecosystem: Environmental > Aquatic > Marine > Ocean trench... | reverse complement strand
ACGAGGATCATCGAGATGCCGGGTCGCAAGCAGCCCGACGTCGGGTTGGAGCGTCACCAGCCGGTCGAGCAACAGCCGCCGTACCTGTCGTGACTCCGAGTCGACCAACGCCTGCATCATCGGCTCGACGGCCGATTCCCCTCCCAGTCCCAGCAAGGTGTCGAGAATAAGGGGATCCACGGGTTCGTTATCGAGCAGTTGCTGGAGGAGTTGCCCAAACTCATGGGTGCTGCCGACCAGGGACCGGGTCAACGCGCTCGATTTGTTGTCGGCGATGCGCTCGAGCAACCACGACGTCTGTTCCGTCGCCATGAGCTGCTTTACAGCCTTGGCCACGGCGTCTCCGACCAAATCCATCTCAAACGCCATGTCGACCACCCGCCTAGGGCCTACTTCAGGGAGTTGCACCCCTCCACCGAAGAGGTCGGGTCTAGCCGCGGACATTTCGCTGAGAGCGGAGGTGTAACCTCGGAGGTTGGGGTCCTCTGACCCCCACCCGGTCACTAGATCGGAGACTTGTTCCTGAATCGACTCGAGCGCGTGTTGCCTCTGTATCCCAGGGGATCCGTCCGCATGCTGGGCGAGTTTCCCCAACATGCGGAGCATGGGATGTGAAATCTGTTTTCCCTCCGACAGTGAAGCCGCTTGGACCAGACGCAGAACCGACTCGCCCTTCAACCCCCGGGACGCGTTGATCAGGAACTGGTGTCGCTGCTCGCTGTCGCCGCCCATTTCGAGCAGCCGGGCGAGCGCATCCGGCTCTATCTTTGATACCAGCTCCCCCATACGTCGGGTCAGTTGAACCGCCTCGGGACCACTGGCGTTTCGCAGCTCCTGGACGATCTGCAACAAATAGCCGATGATCACCTGGTCGTATGCGTGGCCGTCGGAGCGCTCGGAGATGGCCTGCGCGACGGCCCCCGGATCGCGAGACACCTCGTCCGGTTCGCCCTCGACCTCTGCGTCGGACGGCTGCTCATTATGCCCCGCCCCCATGACCGAGGCTTTCGCCAGCCCCACCCAGAGTTGGGCGTACCGAGTTCGGGCCGTCCTGGCCTCTTCGTCTTCTTCAAGCGTTCCGTCGTCGGCTACCAAACGGAGGCTGTCATACGCGACCGGGTGCAACTGGATGTTTGGCTGTTGCTCTCTCCGCTCGCGTGGCCCCAGACCCAGGGGCTCGCCCGTCTGGTCGGGTTCCTCCGCCATGAGCAAGAGGAACCCTTGGATCTCCTGCTTGCTCACACCCTGATGGAAGCTGATGGCGCCCAGGTGGTGGCGGTGTAGCCGCCCCGCGAGCGCGCGTAGGAGAGGGTGGTTGGCGTCGGTCGCAACTCCCTCGATTACGAGCTGGTCCCTGGCCGCGCCGAGTGACAGCGTGCCTCTTTCCTTCAGCAGGTACGCTACCCGGTCGGTCGCCCGCGCCGCCGCCGGCTCCAGCGAAGGATGGCCGGGAGGATACATACTGTGCTGGTGGATAGCGATGGATAGCTCAATGAGAAATTCACTGAGCTCGCGCGACAAAGCAGTCCCTGACGAACCGGGACCCACGGCCTGGTCAGGGGGCTTTGGGGAGCCGTTTCTTGGGGAAGAATTCACGGCTCGCTAGCTTTCAAGTTTGGGAAACCATTGCATATCACAAGATGAAGCCGCCTGTCGGTGCGACGCCACTTGTTTTTCGGGGGTCAGCTTACAATGGACTCAGGGACGCCCAAGCGCCTTGGAGTGGTCGGAACCCTCGTCTGGGACACGATCAGGTATCGGGACGGGCGGCTCGAGCAGGTGGAAGAATGGGGTGGGGTGGCGTATGCCCTGTCGGCTTTCGAGGCGGCTCTTCCGGACAATTGGGAGATCGTACCCATCGTCAAGGTGGGGTCCGACCTGTCCGAGTCGGCCTGGAGATTTCTGCGATCCTTTACGAGGTTCGACGTGGAAACGGGGATCCGCGTCGTCCCCCAGCCGAACAACCGGGTGGAACTCGTCTACACCGGGCCGGAGCGGCGTACCGAGAGCTTGACCGGTGGCGTGCCTCCCTGGCTTTGGGCAGAGCTCGGGCCTTTGGCGCAGACCTGCGACGCCCTTTATGTAAACTTCGTTTCCGGCTTCGAGATGGAGCTCGATACGGCTCGATCCCTCCGAAGTGTCTTCCCCGGACCCACCTACGCCGATCTACATTCGCTCTTTCTGGGCGTCGGCCGAAGCGGCCTTCGCGTCCCTCAGGAGTTGCCGTCGTGGGGAGCGTGGATGCGCTGCTTCGACGCCGTGCAGATGAACGCGGAGGAGTTCGAACTGCTCGGGCGACCGATGGGAGATCCGTGGGAGCTGGCCGCAAAGATCGTAGGTCCCGAGCTGAAGTTGATTGCGGTCACTCTCGGCCCCGATGGCGCTGGGTACATCGCGGGCGCCGCGTTCGAAAGTGATCCTCTGCAGTGGCCCGACACCCGACATCTAGTGGCGACGCCCGGCCCCGCCCGGAGTGGAATCGAACCCGCCGAAGGCCCTGAAGTGGTAGGGGATCCCACAGGCTGTGGAGACGTCTGGGGAGCCACGTTCCTCGCACAACTTCTGCGTGGAGACCCACTCCAGTCGGCGATGATCCAGGCGAATCGGGCTGCGGCGAAGAACGTCGAGCATCGGGGCGCGAGCGGGCTTCACCTGCACCTCAGGGGCCGACTCTCCACCCAGGGCGACGCATGAGCTAGGCGGAAATAGGATTTTCCCACTGTAACCCGCTAAACCGTGCGAAATCCCGGTCCGTGCTCTGAAGGACCAAACCATACTCGATGGCGAGTGCGGCGAGGTGGGCGTCGGGGACGAGTTGCGACCTGTCGGTCTGCGGCAGCAGCGAGCGAAGGATTTCTCGATGGCGTTGCGCAGGCTCGGGTGTCCAGACGTTGGGGAGGCTCAACCACTCCTCCACCTGACACCACGCCACATCCACGGGTAGAGCTCGCTCGAAGATCCGCTGATTCGACACGAGACGCACGAATGCCAACGAGCTCGACCAGGGGATCCCGACCCGCGTTCGGTCGTTGAGACGAGCCTGGAGCCAGGCACATGCCCGTTCGTGTTCCGGAGCCCCCCGATTCCAGGCATAAACGAGCAGGTTCGCATCGAGCAGGATCACCGGAAGGCCTCGCCCTCACCGTGAGTCAGCGCCTCGGCAACGCTGTCGATGCTTGGAACCAGACACTCCCCGAGATCGACCGTGGACAGGACGTAGGCCACCCTGGGCTCAGCCGGCCTCTCCATGTCGTCGAGCCCACGGCGGAGTGCGTCGTTGATAAGAGCCTTCAGGCTCGTTTCCCGGGTCGCCAGCGCCTTGTCGAGCCGTACGGCGACGTCCTCTTCGATGGTCAGCGTCGTTCTCATACATCAAAACATCACAATATTGATGTTATGATGCCAAGATTCGAATTCGGGCCATTCCGTTCTCGAGAAGGGCGCACGCGTTCCCGCGGGAACGTGCCGGCGCAGATCTTGGTGTCCACAAGGCCGGATGTGAAGGCGGGGAATCGCCTGCTTGTGGGGGAGCCCGGGTCGGACGCATCTTGCGGCCATGGTGAATCCCATCACCGGGCCAAACTGGGCCCCCGCGCGCCGCAACAGGAGTGCACACGGCCTCGTCTTCGGGCTCATCTTCGGCCTCGGCCTTCTGGCACCGCAGGCCCCAGCCTTTGGGCAGGCCCTGCCGGCCGTGAATCCCGAATCGGTGGGCCTTTCCTCCGCGCGACTCACCCGTGTGACCGACGCCCTCCAGGCCCACATCGACGCCGGGCACATCGCCGGCGTCGTAGGCGCCGTGGTGCGGCACGGGAAGCTGGTCTACCTGGAGGCGCTGGGACACGCCGACATCGAAGCCGCTCGCCCCATGCCGGAGGACGCCATTTTCCGTCTTTACTCGATGGCGCGGTCCATTACCAGCCTCGGCGCGATGATTCTGTGGGAGGAGGGGGCGTTTCAACTCGACGATCCCGTGTCGCAGTACCTGCCCCAGTTCGCGGGCCAAAGGGTCTTCGCCGATGCGCGCTCGCCCAACATGGATCAGACGAAGCCCCGCAACGGCGAGATCACCGTGGAGCACCTCCTGTTGCATACGTCGGGCATGGGTAGCCGCAGTTCGTCGATCTATCGCTCCGAAGGCGTCCGCTCGCGCTCGATCACCCTCGAACAGATGGTCGACAACGCGGCGCGAACACCCCTGTTCGAGGATCCGGGAACGAACTGGCGGTACGGCATCTCGACCACGATTCTCGGACGGCTCGTCGAGGTCTGGTCCGGCATGCCGCTGGAGGACTTCCTGGCGGAACGCGTCTTCGAGCCGCTCGGCATGACGGACACCGGTTTCTGGGTCGAGCCCGAACGGGCCGATCGCCTGGCCACGGTCTACCGCCCGTCGCCCGAGGGCGAGCTCCGGCCACATCGGATCGAGGACGTCCCCTTCACTGAACAGCCGGTGCTGATCGAGGGTGGCGTCGGCCTGGTCGCATCCACGATGGACTTCCTGCGCTTCTCCCAGATGTTTCTGAACGGGGGCGAGTTGGACGGGAATCGGGTGCTCAAGCCTGAAACGGTCGCGATTATGACGGTGAACCGCATACCCGACGCACTTCTCCCGATCGGATTCGGGCGCCCGACGCTCGGCCAAGGTTGGGGGCTGGGGTTCAGCATCGTCATGGACGCCAGCCAGTACGCCTATCCGGTGAACGACGGCGACTTCTGGTGGGACGGCTCCGCGGGCACACGCTTCTGGATCGATCCGACCGAGGACATGATCACGATCGTGATGGCGCAGGTCTCGCCATCGAGAGGCGGAGGCTTTCGGGAGGAGTTCAAGACGGGTGTGTACGACGCGATCATCGAAGAGCGGTAAACACCCCGCCTTGAGCCACGGGGCGTTCCACGCCAAAACCGCGGTGGTCCTATGCCTGGCTTGGCTGGCTCAGGCCTGCTTCACCATGGCCCCCACCTCCACGGCGGCGCCCCCCCCGTCCACGGGCGCGCCCCCTGTGTCCAGGGCCGCCACAGCAGAGGCGCTCGGCCTCGGCCTCAGCGAGCTCACAGTCCAGGACATCCGAGCCGCCTACGCGGGTGGAGAATTCACGGCTGTGGAGCTGACGCGGGCGTTCCTCGCCCGCATCGACCAGTATGAGAGCCACTACAACGCCCTCATCTCCATGAACCCCGATGCGCTGGCGACCGCAGCCGCGCTCGACGAGGAGTACGCTGCGAGAGGTCCGCGTGGCCCCCTTCACGGTGTCCCGGTGGTGATCAAGGACAACCTGGATTTCGGTGGGCTGGTGACGACCGCCGGTTTTTCCGGCTTCAGTGCGCTCACCGGGGGCATCGACATGATCCCGCAGAACGACGCGACGGTCGTCGCGCGGCTGCGAGAGGCGGGAGCCATCGTGCTAGGGAAGACCAATCTCCCCGACTTTGCCGGGGACGGTACGCGGACGCGTAGCTCGGTGGCCGGAGTCACGCTCAACCCCTACAACATCGACAAAACACCTGGAGGGTCGAGTGGCGGCACGGCTACGGCCGTGAACGCCGGCTTCGCCGTGCTCGGTTTGGGCACCGAAACCGGCGGATCGATCCAGAATCCAGCGGCTGCACAGGCGTTGGTGGGAATCAAGCCGACCTTCGGACTCGTTCCCCTGGATGGGGTGGTACCCATCAACGCCACCTACATCGACGTGGTCGGGCCGCTTGCGAAAACGGTGTACGACGCGGCGATCACCCTCGAGGTCATCTCCGGGCCCACCTCGGAGGATCTCGCCACGTTCGCTTCGGTCGGCCACATCCCGGAGCAGGGGTACGTCGCTCTTCTGAGTGACTCCGCGCTCGAAGGGAGACGTTTCGGTCTGGTCGGCGGGGGTTGGCGGGACCGTTGGCTTCCACTCGCTCCGGAAACGGAGGCCCTCTATCGGCACGCGATCGCGACGCTGACCGATCAGGGCGCGGTCGTCGTGGAAGATCCATTCCTCGACACTGACTTCGTCGAGCTTTTTGAAGAGCGGCCCCGCGTACCATCCGTGGGCGCCCACGACCTGCTCGTTTACCTGCAACATCTTGGGGATCAGGCCCTCTTTCATAACGTCGCGGAGTGGGAGGCGTTGACGGGGGAGGAGTTCCCTCAACGCCGTGGGGGCCTTTCCCCCGCGCGGCCAAGCGCGACTGAGGAGGGCGACGCCTTCCAAGCCTGGCGGCGGGAAATCCGTGAGCTCTACCGTGCCGTCCTCGAGACCTTCAACCTCGACGGGCTGTTTTTCCCGCAGGCCGGCGCTCCAATTCCGGATCTCGTGGAGGACCCGGACCGGCCCGAGTACAGCCCCAACAACCACCCCGAGTTACCCAGCAACATCGTAAACGCGCTCGGGGTGCCCGTCGTCACCGTGCCCTTCGCATACTACCGGGATGGAACCCCGTTCGTGCTGGCCTTCATCGGTGACACCTGGACGGAGGCGGCAATGTTGGCCTACGCATACGACTTCGAACAGGCGACCCACGCACGAATCCCACCCAACCTGGTGAAGAAACGCCCGTGATCATGCCGCGTTAGCCGTGCGCGGAGGACTCAGAAGATGGTTTCCAAAAGCGATGGGCCCTACAACATTTGTTTCAGGACGCTTTCTTCGCCCAAATAGTGTTTGAACCGGTGGTGAAAACCCAAATGTTTGGACCCACGTACCGATGGAGCCGGTAGGCTCATGCCAAATTCTGACGACCGTGGTCTTGTTTCGGGAGAAACAAGCGCATCCCCGCAGGGGCAGTCGAGCCCCGCGGGGAAGTCGAAGGTCAGGGATAAGAGCCCCTACGACGGGTTCATCCGGCTCGTGGGCCATCGGGTACGCGAGGTCCAGCCCGGCGTGGTCCAGGTGGAGGCCCAGATCACGTGCCGGGGCCGCTCGTTCAATGGAGCTGCGTCGGGCGCCGAAGGCCCCCCTGATCGACTCCGAGTCCCCGCCCTCGCCACCCTGAGGGCCCTCGACGCCTGTCTGCAGATTTTCTATCTGGGCATTTCCGAACCCACCCTCGTTCTAGACAACGTCGTCGAGGTATCGGTCGGCGATTTTCCTGTGGCCGTAGTGATGATCACCGCAGCAGACAAGGAGAATTCGACGCCCCTGGTCGCCGCGTGTCCCCTGGTCGGTATGTCGGACCTGGCGATCATTCTCGCGACGCTTCAAGCCACGACCCGAACGGTGAGCCACTGGCTGGCCGTCGGGGCCCGATCCCCCAGTGCGGGAAGGCAGGACCGGCCGCAATGACGCCCACCGACGACCGGGCTCCGGAGGGCGGGCTCGTCCAACGCGTCGAAGTCCTCCTGAGCTCACTTACGGCCGTAGTGTCGGCGCGAGTCGTCCTGGACGAGGAAAAAGGAGCCCAGGTCCACATCATCGCCACCTCCGAGATGCCGGTGTCGGAGGTCTCACGAGCCGTGATGTCAGCGCTCACCTGGGGACTCGGCTTCGAGGTGCCCCCGAATCAGATCACCGTCGTGCAGAGTCGTTTGTCCCGTGAGGAATTGAAAGCTCTCCTGGGGTCGGAGAAGGCCGATTTGGACCCCTCCTTGACCGCACCGGAAGATTCACCGCCCGAGGTTTCAGCGCCGGAGGATTCAGCGCCGGAAGAATCGCCATCGGTGAAGTCGGCGCCGGAAAAGGCGGCGCCGGACCCTCCCGAACCCAAGCCCGCCGTTCCGGATACCGGACTACTGGAGTTCAGCCTTGGCGGGACGAGCGGTGAGCCGAAGGGCGGATCGGAGGTCGAGTTCCGCCGCCTCGAGCTCCAGGACCTCCAACTGGAAAAGCGCCCCCAGGGAGGCTTCGGGATCTCGGTCCGATTGGCGGACAACGACCGCTCCATCGGTGCCCAGCGCGAAGCCGCCGGGACGGAGGAGGATTGCCTGGAAGTGCCCGCGGATGCCGCCCTCGGCGTGATCCAGGAGTTTCTCCGAGCCGGCCGAGAAGACGGGCTGAGCGTGGTGCTCAGATTCATGGCCGCGCGCCGCCTCCGCAGTCCCCAGCATGACGTCGTCGTCGTGCTGGTGGAAGCCATCGTCCGTGGCCGCCGTATTCCCCTGACGGGTGCCGCCTCTGTCACGGACGGCGTCGAAAGGGCCTCGATCCTGGCCACGCTTCAAGCGACCAACGCGTTCGTCGCAGGTACGCTGACAGCCAACGCCGCCAACGGGTCCGCTAGGTAGCCGTCCTCATCCGCGCCTCCGTTGCGCTCCCCAGCAACCGCCGGTAACCTCGCTTCAGCCGATCCGCCCCGGCCCTCGGCCACACACCGTAAATCGACTGGAGAGCCACTCATGGCCATTCCGACCTCCGGCGCCCCAGCCCACCTCCGGTGGCGGGCGCTCCCGCTGGCCACCACCGTGCCACTTGCCACCCTCCTGCTGGCCGCCACCCTCCTGCCTGCCGTCGCGATCCAGCCGGCGATCGCTCAGGATCTTCAACGCGCAACGCCGGAAGAGGTCGGTATGTCCTCGGCACGGCTCGAACGGCTGAGCCACGCGCTGCAGGCCTACGTCGACAACGGTGAGGTGGCCGGCACCGCCACCATCGTGGTCCGCCGTGGCAAAATCGTTTACCTCGAAGCGTTCGGGCAGCTCGACCGGGAGTCGCGCTCGCCGATGACCACCGACGCGATCTTCAGGATCGCTTCACAGACGAAGGCACCGATCAGCGTCGGCATCATGATGCTTCAGGAAGAAGGCAAGCTCCTCATTACCGACCAGGTCGGGAAATACCTGCCGGAATTCATGCAGACCACCGTGGCCGTCCCGGATGGTGAGGGCGGCTACGAGGTGGTCCCGGCCGACCGCCCCATCCTGATTCGAGACCTGCTGACCCATACGGCCGGGATCAGCTACGGGACCGGCGCGGCGAGCGAACGCTGGGAAGAGGCGGGCATCACCGGCTGGTATTTCGCGAACAGGGATGAGCCGGTGGGCGCCACCGTCGCTCGGATGGCGGGGCTCCCGATGTCCGCGCAACCGGGCACGCGGTGGGTCTACGGCTACAACACCGACATCCTCGGCGCGGTCATCGAAGAGGTGAGTGGTGAGCCGCTCGACGTCTTCATGCGGGAGCGTATCCTGGATCCGCTCGGCATGAACGACACACATTTCTATCTTCCGACGGCGGACCGTAACCGCTTGGCCACGGTCTATTCCGCGACCCCCGGCGGCCTGGAGCGTGCGCCCGACCCGGGCCTGATGGTGGGCCAAGGCGCTTACGTCGACGGTCCGCGCCAGAGCTTTTCGGGTGGCGCCGGTTTCCTGTCGACCGCGCCCGACTACGCCCGCTTCCTGCAGATGATGCTGAACGGCGGCGAGCTCGATGGCGTTCGGATCCTTACGCCGAAGACGATCGAGCTGATGACCACCGACCACCTACGCGGTATCCCGTTCCGGGCCGGCCAGGGCTTCGGTCTCGGCTTCTCCATCGTGACCGATCTCGGCGCCCGTGGTATCCCCGGCTCCGTTGGCGAATACGGTTGGGGTGGCGCGTATCACTCCACCTATTGGGTCGATCCCGAGGAGGAGCTCGTCGTCGTGTACCTGACGAACCTGATCCCGGCCGGCGGCATCGACGACCATGGCAAACTTCGGGCGCTCATATATCAGGCGCTCATGAACTAGGGGCCGGCCCCGCTCCACCTCATTGATCGAGCGCGAACACCCAGACCACACCGCCCTGCGGGACGAAGTTGTTCGTTCCGCGCAGCCCGTCGAGGCGGCGGCCCATGGCGGCCGCGTCCACGCCCCAGCCCGACTGGACCGCGATGTATTGCACCCCATCGACCGCGTAGGTCGACGGCACGCCGATGATCCCGGAGTTGGTGCGTTGCTGCCACAGGACCTCGCCGGTTCGAGCGTCGAACGCCCTGAAGTACCGGTCGCTCGTGCCACCCATAAAGACGAGCCCCCCTCCGGTCGTGAGCACCGGGCCCCAGTTCTGGGAGTCGAATTCCTGGGTCCACACGCGTTCGCCCGCGTTCAGGTCCCAGGCCTGTAGCTCACCGATATGGTCGGCCCCGGGCACCACCGTCATCGACGTTTCAGCGCCGGTAAACGAGCGTCCGGGCTGGTATTCGACTTCAACCCCGATCCCGGTCCCGCAGAGGTTCTCATTGGCCGGGATGTAGAGAAACCCGGTGATCGGATTATAGGCCGCCGGGGGCCAGTCCTTCCCCCCCCAAAGCGAGGGGCAGAACTCGGCCAGCTTGCCGGTACCCGGCGTGCGGGCTTCATCGTACGTCGGTCGACCCGTCTCCGGATCGAGGCTGGTGAAGACGTTCTGGCGCACGAAGGGTTGGGCTTCGACGAAGCGGATGGCCTCGGAGTCTCGCTCCAGGATCCACAGGTACCCGTTCCGGCCCGGATGGACGAGCGCCGAAATCGTGCGCCCGTCCCGCTCCACGTCGATGAGGAGCGGAGTGGAGACCTCATCCCAATCCCACGACCCGTTCCAATGGTACTGGTGATGGGTTACGAGCTCTCCAGTGTCGACGGCGAGGGCGATCACCGAGTTGGTATATAGGTTGTCGCCCGGCCGTTGGTCTCCGATCCAGGGGCCGGGGTTACCCGTGCCCCAGTACGTGAGACCCAAATCGGGGTCGTAGTGGCCCGTGAGCCACACGGCGGCGCCCCCGGTACGCCACGTATCACCCGGCCACGTGTCGTTTCCCGGCTCGCCCGGTCCGGGAACGGTATAGGTCTTCCAGACCTCCTCCCCGGTCTCCGTGTCGAGCGCCACGACAAAGCCGCGGATGCCCAGCTCGCCGCCGGAGACCCCGACCATGACCTTCCCCCGTGCGGTCAGGGGCGCCAGGGTCATGTAGTACCCTGCGGAATTGTCGGCCACCGACGTGTCCCACACGACCTCTCCCGAGCGGGCGTCGAGCGCCACCACGCGCGCGTCCAGCGTGGCCATGTACACCTTGTCCCCGAACAACGCCACGCCGCGGTTGGTATCGTGGAACGCGATCCGATCGGGGGGAAGCGCATGCCGGTAGCGCCATAACAGATCGCCGTTCCGCGCGTCCAGAGCATACAGCAAGTTGCCCGGAGTGGTGATGAACATCACCCCGTCGTTGACGACCGGTGGAGATTCGTGGCCGCCCGTGGTGTTTGTCGAGAACGCCCACACCGGCTTGAGATCCTGCACGTTGGACGCGTCGATCTGGTCGAGCGGGCTGTATCCCCACCCGTTGTAGCTACCCCGATACGACAGCCAGTTCTCGGGCTCGGGACTCATGAGTCGTTCGTCGGTGACCGACCGGTACGATTGGCCGGCCACGGTCGCCGGCGCCAGTGTGATCGTCGCTGCCAGGACCGTCAAACCTGCTGCGGCAAGAGCTGCCCTCCGGGTCATGTCTCGCTCCTCTGAAGTGCGGGCGGCCCCTGTTTCTCTCCGCATGAATGCTCGTGGAACCGTCGGCCGGGGAAGGTAGAACGGCCGGCCTGGGACGGCCAGCGACCTGACCCTGCCCATAATGAGACGGCCTCCCGAGGGTATGCGCTTGCCGCCTCGTACCCATCAGACGCATCTTGTCCGCCATGTCCGATGCCATCTCCCGCCTGAACGGGGCTCTGGAGGGTCGCTACGCCATCGAGCGTGAGCTCGGTGAGGGCGGCATGGCAACGGTCTACCTCGCCGACGACATCAAGCACCACCGCAAGGTGGCCCTCAAGGTCTTGAAGCCCCAGTTGGCTGCGGTGGTCGGAGCCGAACGTTTCCTGGTCGAGATCCAGGTCACTGCTAACCTCCAGCACCCCCACATCCTGCCCCTCTTCGACTCCGGCGAGGCTGACGGCTTCCTCTTCTACGTCATGCCCTACGTGGAAGGAGGGACTCTCCGCGACCGCATCGACCGGGAAAAGCAGCTC
>Ga0209988_10002618_pt1 | contig 11911 bp, 12 predicted proteins | sample N075metaG_FD_183115 | JGI IMG/M metagenome (GOLD analysis project Ga0209988, IMG submission 183115) | Deep subsurface microbial communities from Kermadec Trench to uncover new lineages of life (NeLLi) - N075 metaG (SPAdes) (version 2) | ecosystem: Environmental > Aquatic > Marine > Ocean trench... | reverse complement strand
ATCTAAACAGACGACAATTGACCTTGATTCAAGCGATTACGCAAGAGCCAAAGTTTTATCGGGCTTTATGGGAAATTGGTGGCCAGGGGCGGAATCGAATAATTGGCGCAACGCTTTATTTATGAAGGGTTTTATTATCGTCACTCTTTCATGTTACCCCCAAGGTTACCCCCACTTCGACGGCGCTTGCAGCCTCCCGATCGGCAGCCTTTCGAAGCGATGAGTTATCAGCATATGTGCGACATGAGTTAACTTGCAAACATGAAACGGTGAACTCGCGGTGCTTGCGACAACGACGATTTGCGCAACCTCAAATCCGACAAGTCTTACTCTAATCGCCTTGCCACGACGGTACCTTTCTTAGTCCCGCAAATAAAACGCACTCCCAAAGTTAGGGGTATTCGATCTCGGTGGCTTGAAGAATTCGTGGACTGCCGACCACCTGGTTCGAAGATAGGTCGCTGGACTGTAACTTGTTGTATTCAAAGAAGTGCCGTGAGGGTGCTCGTTGCTTTAGATGCATAACAATGCTCAACGACGCACAACCGAATCACGCAAAACTCCCGCAATGGATATCACGATACTTTTTTCGCCCTGCTAATCGTTGACCGTTTCAGCAATTACCTTCTTGCATGCATTGCCAATCTCTTCTTCATGATTGTCGAGACAGCCAAGTATTCTTCCTTCACCGACCAAAATATCGCTGCAGAGGTCTTCGATCTCAGTTTCGCACTCCTGGGCAACGTATGCGATTGCCACCGACAGCTGTTCGAGTAAGGTCGCTGCTTGATAAAGGGCGTATTGGCACTGCCCTGATATTTTGTCCTCGTGTGCGGCCATGCAATGCAACAATCGACCATTACCCGGTGTTACCTGGCTGCAATAATTTTGGATATCGCTTTCGCACGCATCAATTAAATGATCAATAAGAGTGTCCTGTGCCAAAACGTTGGGCCCTGTGATAACAACTACAGCGACGGTCAGCCATATCATCTTCTTTTTCACTTCTTTACTCCCGTAAGGTTGTCTATCTAATTTGGTAAGTCAGAAATGGGTAATCAAGTAATGTTAGCGCTCGTTGCATCGGCAGTCTTCTAGAAACGAAATGCCGCGCCAAAAGCCGGCCCGCTGAAGCTGAAACTTTGCATGAGGCCGCCGGCATCCTCGTCATAGGCAAGGTGACGATAGACAAAAATCAGGTCACCCCAGCCGAAGGTGCGCGACAGCCCCGCCAGCGCGCTCCAGGTCAGGTCCGATGATCCCGTGCCGATGTCGAAGTAATAAGGCACAGACCAATTGCCATCCCCTAATCCGAAGTGGCCGCGCACACCGACGATGCCGTCCCACAGGTCGGTATCGCTCCCGATACTGCCCTGTGCCGCCAGCAGCTGCTGCCCCCCCGGCGTCGTAATGGCCGCCGTCAGGGCCCAACTGGTCGAAAAATCGACGCTGAACAAGCGCGCACCGGCGAAAATGTCTACCGATGATGTCTCCGTTTCCTTAACGGTGTAACCGGCTGCAAGCGTCCAGACGAGGCCATCCATGTCGGTTCGCGTGTTCAGAGTGAGATCCGCGCTTACCGGGATGGATGTGAAGCCGCCGGGAACGGTGCCCTCGACCGATACGACCCTGCCATCACCGTTTCTGGTCATGCTCAGGTAGACAACGTCCGTGAACATCGAAAATCGGCCCTTTCTCGCACTAGCAGCAACCAGGACACCGAAGTTCAACAGCTCCAGCCAGTCTGTCGGCCCGACCGATATATCAGGACTACCACCGCCGCCGGGCGGCAAATCGTAATTCAGGGTGCCGTCGATGGTCGGCAACCAGAGATAGGGCGTAATTTGAAACTGCCATTCATCTGAGCTGGTTTCAGCGAGGGCGGCACCGGAAACCACGACACAGGTGACAGCTAGCATGACTGAAAAAGAATTCATCGTTGATCCTTGTACCGGCGGCTCATATTTAGTGAACGGGGGCATTATTGATTCGAATGCGACAGTCTGCAACAAGAAAACCAGGGCTGATATCGATAATGCGTAACATGGCGACGAATGATAAGAATAGATAATTCATCGTGCTCGCTTGCACAATTTCGATCACAACTACCGGCATTTATTACACCCGACTAGAAATCATATGCCAACGTCGTATTGACGCCATAATCTGATGTTGCCCCAACCTCGGACTGCGGCTGATTGTCCCAACTGCCGTACAGTGAAAACGCCCATTTCAGATCACCAAAGAGCTCCCAGCTTAGAGCCGTGTTGAGTTCACCACGCACGCGGCCACGTTCTGTCAGGCTTGGAATAACCTGAAGCGTTGTTGACCAGTCAAGCTCCGGATCCTCGAACAGAAACCAGTCCCAGTTCGCTGAGAAAGTAGATTCCAGCGAATCTGTATCTTGGTCTTCCGCGATCAGATTTTCGCGCGAAAACTGTAACCCTCCCTCCAGGGACAACAACATGGTACTCGATTGAACGAGATATCGACCACCTCCGGCACCGACAGAGGCACGCAGATTCAATCCGAGCTCGTCGTTTTGATCAAACGTCAGGCTGCTATTGGTGAACCAGCGTTGGTTCCATAACCGGGTGTGCCGAAGGCCCAGATTCATGCGCCTACTGACGTCCTGCGAGTTGCTGTCTGTTATCACGGTGCTGAATCTGAGGGACTCTATGCGAATTAAGCTTCGGTAGTCCATGTCTACGCCCAGCGTTACTTGCTTGACACCACCCGCCTTCGCAAAGTTGTAGCCGACAGATAAATCGACATCCAGCCCATGAATGCCGCCACCTTCGATGGGTGTCATCACAATAACGTCCACTGTATCAAGTGTTCGTGACCCATCATCAGACACGACGATGATGCTGGAGCTCTTTTTTGAAGACGCGAGATTGCCAAAATACCGGCTGCCGTTGCTGGTTTCCACCTGTATTTTCTGATTACTGATGACGTTCGAGACTTTGTCCCACTCAATGGCGATGGTTCCCGTTGCCTAAGTATTCAGATTCAGTTGGCCGCGTTTCAACGACTTGAACTCGCCCGTCAGCCTGTCGCCGTTGTTGAAAATCACAATGTCGGTCTTGGGTGCGGCGCTTTATGGGAGTGCCCAAAGCGAAAACAACGCGACAATCAAGACTGCTGGGAACCGATTCCTGGTGGTGGTGCGCTGCATCGGAAGCTCCTTGGTCTTGTTGACAATATTGTCGGGCACGATTGAATGGCGAGACTATTGCAATTCCGCAGCTAGGGAATTCCGCTACCTGGAGTTGCCACCTCGGCTATGTCGATGGTCGCGCTCGCGACTCGTCGGGTTATGACGGGATCGTGCGAGGCGGAAGTGCACAGGAACAAATGTCTTCGTTCGGGACCCCCGAGCATGGTGACGAAGACGGGTCGTTTTGTTGTTACCTGGTGGTCGATTTCTCCGCCCTCCCTGATACGCAGAGCGCAACGACCTGTCCCGGCTACCCAGATGGCACCCTCGCGATCGCCACAGATTCCCTCCGGTTTGACGTCGTCCTGAAACTGAGCCCACACGCGGCGATTTTGCAGAGCACCGTTATGTTCGATCTCGAACGCTGTAAGCCGGTGTCCGAGTGTCTCCGCAACGATCAATGTGCTGTTATCCGGCGTAATAATCATTCCGTTCGGAAAAAAAAGATCCTGGCCAACGACAGACGATTTTCCGTCCGCGCTAATGTGGACGATGGCACCGTCCGGCACCGGATCCCCTAACGGGTCCAGGAAGTCGAACCCGACATCGCCAAAATACATGCCACCACGACTATCGAGGATGCCGTCACTGAGACAGAATCCGGCGACATCACTCAGGTCTGCGATCTGCTCTGGGCCAGCCGTATTCCATCGAACTATTTTGCGATGCCAGGCATCGCCCACTATCATTCCTCCATCTGCCAGCACTCCGAAACCGCCAGGCAGGTAAGGCAGAGCCCTGACAGTCTGGACGGTACCGTTCAAATCAGCAGACTTGATGCATCGGTCATGGATATCGAGAAACAGCAGCTTCTGACCAAACCATCTTGGGCTCTTGGCGAACTTCAAACCGCATTGAACATCGACCAGAGTTTTGGCAGACGTGCTTTTCAATGGACCTCCTGCTGGTGGCCGCACCGTGCCACTGCACGGTTGTCAGGAAATACGAGGGTTTTCCAGCTTGATTGATTATGATTACCAATTGCCGGACCGGTCTATCGGAAAACCGCAGCCATGGATTCACCGACGCAAAGCCATCCGCGCGATCTCCCAAAAGAGCTAAGGGAGGTGTCAGTTGTGCCATCACCGATCCTACGACCGCCCACGATTTGCTTGAGGTGTTGGATCAGGACGTCGTCAACCTCGACCCGGAAGGATTCGAGGTCAAGCGTGTCACCGTCCCGCTCGCAGAATGCTGCCTTATCTACACGCGGAGCAATTCAGCTCTGCGTACACGAACTCTCGTCCACAAGGATTTCGACGCCTGCTCGATACTGGGGCCGCAGGCACGTGGCAGCATCGATGGTATGGAACTCCATTCATATGCATTGATCGCTGCAGGACCCGGTGCGCAAGCGGAACTCATCGTCGACAAAGATTTTGAGAGCATCGCGTTGCTAGTGCCGCCCCAGGTTCTCAACGAGCATCTGGCCTTGCGAGGCATAAAAGGTGGTGTTGTTATTCCGGAAGATCCCGAGCTTTGGCATCCAGCAACGGACGTGGCGCGGGATCTTTTTGAACTCGGAGTTCGGATTGCTAAAGCGGCGGAGAATGCCCCAGGGATTTTTGATGACAGCCACTGGGCGAGGTATGGCGCCCAGGTCGAGTTCATGGACTCCCTGTTTGCGACGATCGAATCGTGTGACCCGGATGGGCATATCGATACCGACAGGAGAGGAAGATCCTACAGCCAGATCGTCAGGACCTGTGAGGACTACACCTTGAATCTCGAAGGGCGGCGACCGTACATGAGCGAGCTGTGCGCGGCGGCCAATGCCAGCGAGAGGACACTGCAGAACGCGTTCAACAACATTATGGGTATGTCACCATTGACCTATCTCCATCGTCTCCGGCTGCATCGGGCCCGGGATGAGCTGCGCAAGGCAAAGAGCGGTTCCACGACCGTGACTGACGTGGCCCTGAATTGGGGATTCTGGCACTTCGGCGAATTCTCAAGGGCCTACAGGAATTGCTTCGGAGAGGTGCCGTCGAGGACGCTCAGGCAAAATTCAGGCGATTGAACAATTTTTCGAATACAATAAGCCACGAAAGTTGGCTATTCACTGTGCGGAATTTCGATAGTCCAATGTCATCCGGGTGAATACTCTTTGACTTCGCCATGTGGTGAGTGAAATATTACTGGCCGGAATCGTCGGCAACCTTGATTTCCGAGAGGAGGAATATATGAGACCTATGATCTTGATGTCATCGTTGCTTGTGATGCTATTTGCTGGATGCGTTGCAGAGGAACCGGATACGACGGCTGCATCGACAGCTGCTGCCACTCCGGCAACCAGACCGAACATTCTCCTGATTATCGGCGATGACATGGGATTTTCCGACGTCGGCGCCTTCGGTAGTGAAGTTGCGACGCCAAACATCGATGCGCTCGCGAGTGAGGGCCTGAGGTTCACGAACTTCCATGTCGGCGCAACCTGTTCGCCGACACGGTCGCTCCTGCTGACCGGTGTTGATAACCACCGCAACGGACTGGGAAACATGCACGAGTTTCTCAGCGAAGAGCAGACAGGCCAACCGGGTTATGAGGGATATCTCAACAAGAACGTCGTCACAGTCGTTAATTTGATCCGCGATGCCGGCTACAGCACGTCTATGGCGGGCAAGTGGCACCTGGGCAGCGACGAAGGTTATCGGCCCCACGATCGCGGCTTCGATCAAACCTTTTCGCTGTTGGACGGCGCCGCCGACAACTATTCGGCCGCGTCGGCAGGGCACGTTTTGGGCCCGACCGCGACTTTCTCGGCTAATGGAGAAATCGTGGAACGCCCCGTCGGTATTCACTCGAACGAACTCTATGTCGACAAACTCATTGATTTCCTCGACCCGGAGCAGAATGCGGATCAGCCGTTCTTTGCTTATCTTTCGTTGCAGACGGCGCACTGGCCACATCAGGCCCCAGGTGAATTTATCGACAAGTATCGCGACGTCTACGCCGCTGGATGGGATGTTATTCGAGAACAGCGGATTGAGAAATTGAAATCACTCGGCATTCTTTCGAAAGACCATCCGGTATCACCGCGATTCCCCGGCGTGCCTGCCTGGGACGCACTTCCGGCTGAGGCCAAAGTGGTTCAGGCGAACAGAATGGCCGCTTATGCAGGGATGATCGAACACATGGATGTTCATATTGGACGTGTAATTGATCATCTCAAGGCAACCGGTCAGCATGACAATACGATCATCATTTACATGACCGACAATGGCCCCGATTACAGCCAACCAAACGTTGGGGCCGGGGCGGATTGGTATAACGCTCGCTATCCGAAAACCGCTGTTGAAGACATTGGGGTGGAAGGATCTTTTTCATCATACGGCCCACCATGGGCACAGGTTGCTACGGCACATCTGAGCGGTTTCAAGAGTTTTTCAACCGAAGGTGGCTTGCGAGTTCCATTCATTATTCGTTACCCCGAATGGATCGAAGTGGGACAGACGGACGAATTCGTTTTTGTCACCGACCTGTCGGCCACCCTCCTGGAGATCGCCGGAGCAAAACACCCGGGGACACATTATAAGGGAAGGAAAGTCTTCCCGATGAACGCAAAGAGCGTTTTGCCGCTGATGCGGGGCGAAACATCGACACACCGTGCTGCGGACGAATGGCTTGGCTATGAACTCATGGGTAACTCCGCGATATTCCGGGGCGATTACAAGGCGCTCCGGCTTGGCGCATGGATGCAAAGCCTCGGCCTTGAGGGAGCAGGGGCGTGGCAGCTGTACAACATCAAGGAAGATCCCTCGGAATTGCACGACCTGGGCGAACAGGAGCCTGAGCTTCTTGCCGACTTGGTCGCGAAATACGCTGAATATAGCGCAAGTATGGGCATCATCGACGTGCCGGCGGATTTCGATCCATTGGCGATGATCGTAGGCAGCAAATAGCCGTCGCTGCATAAGTTCGGGATGATGAGCAACAGGCTCCTTTTCAAAGCGTCCGCCATTATTGAAATTTTGACCGGCCTCGCATTGCTTGTGGCACCGCTGTTTGTGATCGGATGGCTGCTGGGCGACGGATTGGGCGCTACTGGTGTTGCAGTAGCGCGCGTATTGGGGATCGGGTTGTTGTCAGTCGGCGTCGCTGCCTGGGAATCGCAGGGACAGGACAGTCGGCTCGCTCCGCGGGCTGGACTCTGCATTTACAACATCGGTATCACTGTATTGCTTGCGATACTTGGAACGACCGGTGGCATGCATGCGCCTCTCCTGTGGCTTGTGGCTGGCCTGCACGGTTTGATCGGAGCGGCAATGCTTTGGGTTCTTATTGCACGCCGCCGAAAAAACAGCGATTTCTGAGATCCTTGCGGATTCTCGATGGCGCCGGTTAACCAGATCCATTATCGTCTTATTTCGTGCGCGGTTACTACAAGTCACAGGACACCACGGCCGACCGATGACCACCAATCTTTTTTCTCCGGGAGAGAAATCATGAAACATCTGATCCTGTTCACATGCCTGGTTGCTATGCCATTGTCCGGTGCTATTGCGCAGCAAGGTGGTAAAACGCTTGCATCAACGCTCGAGGTCTTTGTATTTCCCACGGAGGGACAGGCAGCGGATCAGCAATCAAAAGATGAAGCAGAGTGTTACAGCTGGGCAACCAGCAATACGGGAAGTGATCCATTCGAGTTGCAAAAGCAAAGTGAACAGCAACAGCAGCAAACCGAGCAGCAGGTGGCTCAGGCACAAAGCGCGACGAAGGGCGCGGGCGCAAAGGGTGCTGTCAAGGGCGCGGCTGCAGGCGCGTTGATTGGTGAGATTACCGGTGGCGATGCCGGTGAAAGTGCTGCATATGGCGCGGCCGCCGGTGCAATCGCGTCGCGCCGGCGTTCGCGCGCTGCCAGCCAACAAGCGCAGCAGCAGGCCAAAGAGCAGGGCGCGGCGCAGCAACAGGCGACCGCAGAACAGATAGGCAATTTCAAGAAAGCGTTTAGCGTCTGCCTCGAAGCCAAAGACTACATGGTCAAGTACTAGGCTGTTTGCGAAGGCAAATCAGGGCGCGTACTCAGCGCCAAGCAACCAGGAACCGGGAGAAATACGATGAAAAACCTTGCGATCGCCTGCACAGGATTGCTGGCAAGCGGCATGGCTATGTCTGACAACCTAGAAGATAGCGACGACTTGCTTTGTGCTGCAGCCCAAGTACAGATTTGCTTCGAAAACGGGGAGTGTTTCTCTGTAGCACCGTGGGAGCTTTCGATCCCGGACTTTGTTGTTATCGATACGAAGGCGAAAACAGTGTCAACCACCAAAGCCAGCGGGCAGAATCGATCATCGCCATTCACGAGCGTCGAAAGAAGCGACGGGGTAATCTACCTTCAGGGACTTGAAGGCCAACGCGCTTTCAGCTTTGTCATCGAGGAAGCTTCAGGTCACATGACCGTTGCCATCGCACGCGACGGCCTCTCTGTGACCGTGTTCGGCGTTTGCACGGACACGGACATATAGCACAGAACTTGTATAAATTGGTGGCGCGCCCGGAGAGATTCGAATTCCCGACCACCTGGTTCGAAGTTAGGTCTTTGAATTGTAACTTGTTGTAATAAAAGAAAAGCTGTTGGGGCGCCCGTTGCCTAACCTGCACCACAGTGCATAACGATGCAGGACTCAAATACGCAAAACTCCCGCAAATCTCCGCGGCCTTCACTTGATTCAACTGATTGGTCTGATTAAGCACCTGCCTGAGTACGGCAGAGAACTGCAAACAAGATACTGTCTCCTATAGACAGGATCTTGCAGGCGAGGTGCGAAAGTCTGCTTGCGACCTAATGCTCTTGCCTCGGCATTTTTGACGATTGACGTAAGCACCAAAAGACCGCTTTTCCTGAACGCGGGCCTTCAATCCGTCGGAAACATCGGATTTGGTCAGGCCACTTACGGCCTGGAGCCAGTGAGAACCAGTTCTCGCCGTCCAGACAGGCACTCAGGCCTAAATATCTGCGTCAGTGCACGCACCGAAGACGGAAACAGACAGCCCGTCGCGTGACACTGCAACAGTCACCAGGCCCGTGGATTCATCAATGACGTAGCTGAATGCCCGTCCTGCCTCAATACCCTGCAGAATTATCTTGCCGTCCTCTCTTTGCAGTGTGCCTATCGGTGTAGACCGGTTTTCGTCGCTGGCTTTGGTCGTAGAAAGCGTCATTTTCTTCGTGTCAACAACAACGAACTGCGGAACATTTGCTTCCCATGGGTGCATTTCGTAGCAATCACCGTCCTCAAAGCAAACTTGCATTGTCGCAGCGGAACACAACATTCTGTCTGATTTCTCCACGTTATCTGCATTTGTAACAGAGGCAGCAAGAATTAAAATAATCATTAACGAATAGCGTTTCATTTTCAAATCTCCTCAATAAGTCATCTTCGAAGGAACACATTATTAGCCGATCAATTCATTGCCTGATTGACCGATGCACAATTAGTTGGTCAGGAATCCCCGATACGCCAGATACATTGACCGTTGCGATTTCGATCGTCGCACTCGACGTGCGACGTGTAATGAGGGGGTCGCAGGAGGCAGACGTGCACATGAATAAATGCTTGCACTGCGGGCCGCCCAGCATGACGGCGAAAACTGACCGTTCGGCAATAACCTCGTCAACGATCTGACCACCCTCCAGGATGCGCAATGCCCGGGCTGTTGTCGTCGCTGCCCAGATGGCGCCGTCGCCGTCGAGGCAGATTCCATCGGGGTTGATGTCGTCCGGCAACTGCGCCCACGCACGACGATTGCCCAATGAGCCGTCCTTCCCGATATCGAACGCAGTAAGAATGTGGCCGAGTGTCTCCGCAACTATCAGAGTGCGCTCATCCGGCGTGATGACCATTCCATTGGGGAAAAAAAGATCTTCGGCAACGAGAGATACTCGCCCCCCATTCTTAATGTGCACGATGATTCCGTTGGACACCGGATCAACTAACGGGTCCAGGAAGTCGAATCCCACATCAGCGACATATATCCCGCCCTCAGTGGCGACGATGGCGTCGCTCAGACAAAATCTCGCAACACTACTCAGGTCGGCGGCCTGCTCCTGACTATCTTTTTCCAATAAAAAGAGTTTTCGACGCCACGCATCCCCTACCAGCAGACCGTCAGTCGCCGCGATTGCGAAGCCGCCGGGCAGATATGACAGAGCTTTCTCCGTCCGGACCGTACCGCTCATATCGGTAGATTTGATGCATCTGTCATGGACATCGAGGAAAAACAACCTCTGATGGACCCACCGAGGGCATTTCGCGAATCTCAGTCCGCTGTGAACGTCGACCAGTGTTTTTGATGACTTTATTTGCAAATGACTTCCTACTGACGACCACGGCGCGTTAAGGCACGAATGTCAGGAATTACGAGGCTTTTCCAGCTCGATTGATTATGCTTACAATGTGACGAAACGGTCTATCGGAAAAGCGCAGCCATGAATCCGTCAACGGAAATTTCTCGGCGCGATCTCCCAAAAGAGCAAAGGGAGGTGTCAGTCGTGCACATTACAGATCCTCTGGCCGTCGGCGATTCAGTTGAGGTGCTGGATCAGGACGTCGTCAGCCTCAGCACAAAGGATTTCGAAATCAAACGGGTGACGGTGCCGTTGGAAGAATGCTGCCTGATGTATCAATGGACCAATGCGCGCTTACGGACTCGAACCCAAGTCCATAAGGATTTCGAAGCCTGCACGGTACTTGGGCCAAAAGCTCATGGCAGCCTCGACGGCGCGGAACTGCAGCCTTATGCATTGATGACAGCAGGTCCGGGCGCGCATGGCGAGATCATTGTCGACAGCGATTACGAGAGTATCTCGTTGCTGGTGCCGCCGCAGGTCCTGGAACAGCACCTGGCTTTACGTGGAAGAACCATGGGTTTTGCGATGCCTCATGGTGGCGAGGTATTGCATCCGGCTGTGAATAGAGCACGAGAGCATTTCGAACTTGGCGTACGGATTGCCGATGCAGCGGAGCAAGCCCCCGAGATCTTCAATGACAGCCGTTGGGCACGGTACGGTGCGCAGGTCGAGTTTATGGACTCCTTATTGGCGACGATCGAGTCATGTAGCCCAGATGAGCATATTGACACCGACAAGAAAGGAAGGACCTACAGCCAGATTGTCAGAACATGCGAGGACTTCACCCTAAACCTCGATGATTGCCGGCCCTACCTGAGCGAGCTGTGCGCGACGGCCAACGTCAGCAAGAGGACACTTCAGTACGCGTTCCACGACATAATGGGCATGTCACCACTGACCTACCTTCATCGTCTCAGGCTGCATCGGGCTCGGGATGAATTGCGCAAGGCGAAGAGTGGTTCCACGACCGTTACCGATGTGGCATTAAATTGGGGATTCTGGCATTTCGGCGAATTTTCGCGGGCATACAAAAATTGCTTCGGAGAGGTGCCGTCCAGGACCCTCAGGCAAAATCCCAGCGATTGAAACACACCGGTGAGTCGATTGAGCTTACTGGCCCCTGTTTTCGTCACCCGCCGCCGCTCAACCTGCCGGCTCCCTCCAGCAATCGATGCCAACCTGTGGTTAATGAAATCATAAATATGCTCATTTGCAGATCGTTCGAACCGGCATCGTTATTCAGTGTTGATTTGTAACCAATCGTCAATTGCATGCTGTCGTTAAGCTGGTAACCGAGCGTGAAACCAACCAGTGTCATATCCGATCCGGGTGTCGTCCGG
>Ga0209988_10002617_pt1 | contig 11912 bp, 10 predicted proteins | sample N075metaG_FD_183115 | JGI IMG/M metagenome (GOLD analysis project Ga0209988, IMG submission 183115) | Deep subsurface microbial communities from Kermadec Trench to uncover new lineages of life (NeLLi) - N075 metaG (SPAdes) (version 2) | ecosystem: Environmental > Aquatic > Marine > Ocean trench... | reverse complement strand
GGCTTTCAATGATCCCCCCCTTAACAACGCCCCCGATTCAAAAGACTAAAACGGTTTCAGACCCCCCAGATGTAATTCAAAACGCTGCGTCATCCGTGCGGCCAGCCGCATATTGTGGGTGACCAGTATCAGGCTGGTCTTGAGTTCGGTGTTGAGTTCGAGCAGTTGGTCAAACACCTGGTTGGCAATACGCTCGTCCAGATTCCCGGTTGGTTCGTCGCCCAGGATACAACCCGGGTTGCCCACCAGTGCCCTGGCAACCGCTGCCCGTTGGCGCTCGCCACCTGATAACTCACCCGGCTTGTGATCAAGTCGTTGATCAAGACCCACTTTTTTGAGCAATTCTGTCGCGCGCCGTGTAGCTTCCCCGATCGACTCACCACGAATCAACAGTGGCATGGCAACATTTTCCAGAGCGGTAAACTCAGGTAACAAATGGTGAAACTGGTAAATAAACCCAAGACGCGCATTGCGTAAATCACTACGCTGCCGATCGCCCATTTCCCACACGGAATGCCCATCAATCCTGACTTCGCCTTCATCCGGCCGATCCAAACCACCGAGAATATGCAACAAGGTACTTTTGCCTGCGCCCGAAGCGCCGACGATAGCCATCGAAGTCCCCACTGGTACCTGCAAATTGATATCGCTCAGCACCTGTACACGTTTGGGACCCTGGCGGAAACCACGGCTGATACCTTTTGCTTCAATCACCATGCCAGTTTGCTCATTCATAACGCAAAGCCTCCGCAGGATCAGTCTTAGACGCTCTCCAGGCTGGAAACAGAGTTGAAAGCAAAGACATCACCAGTGACATGGCAGCAAATGAAAATACGTCCGAACGGCGCAAATCGGTAGGCAGTTCAGTGATGTAGTAAATATCTGACGGGAATAGCGCAAAGCCAAAAATATGCTCCAGGAACGGCACCACAACGGCAATATTCTGGGCCAGCAGAATACCGCTAATAACACCCATGGCGGTGCCGATGATACCGATCAGACTACCCTGTACAACGAACACCCGCATGATGGTACTGGCATGGGCACCCATGGTTTTGAGAATTGCGATATCGGCTTGTTTATCGGTCACCACCATCACCAGCGTTGAAATGATATTGAATGCAGCAACCGCGATAATCAGCGACAGGATTACCCACATAACGGCCTTTTCAGTACGCACTGCCTGAAACAGGTTGCCGCGTTCCTGGCTCCAGTCCCGGACCCGATAGATACCGTCCAGCTGTTGTGATATCTCACGCGCCACCCACCCGGCCGAATCCAGGTCTTCCAGTTTGAGTCGGATACCACCAATGGAATCCTCCGGCATACGCAACAATCGCGCCGCGTCTTCAATATGAACCATCGCCAGCGAGGAATCATTTTCGTGCTCACCAAACTCAAACATGCCGACCACGGTGAATCGCCGCATCAGCGGGCTGGCACCAAACGGACTGGCTTTCAGTCGCGGTGCAATTATGGTCACCTTGTCACCGAGCCCCACGCGTAATCGCACCGCCAGGCCAATACCAAGAACAATGCTGTATTCACCGCTACGCAGATCATCGATCCTGCCTTCTGCCATATGGCTGCCCACTTCGGACACCAAAACTTCATATGCCGGATCAATGCCACGCACCAGAGCGCCACTGGAACCATTGGCCTGTAACCAGGCACCGACTTCAATATAAGGCGCCGCAGCAACTACATCTGGGCGTTCATTAACACCGGCAATGACCTCACGCCATTGGTCCAACGGTTTGTCAAGAGGTTGGATAGTCGCATGCGAGATCGCCCCTAAAATGCGCGCGCGTAATTCTTTTTCAAAGCCATTCATCACGGATATTACCGTGATCAGGGTCGTTAGCCCCAAGGCAATCCCCAGCATGGAAATCAGGGAAATAAATGAAATAAAGTGATTTTGCCTTTTGGCCCGCAGGTAGCGCAGACCAATAAAGACGGACAATGGATTATACATTTGGGGATTAGACCATATCGTAAATCTGACAACCAGTTGAATTTGCCGAAATGCCTGTAGGTAATTTCCCCGTCACCCCGCCTATCTCCGTCATGCCTCATCCAACCCTTCCAGAACCAGCCTCAGTTCCTCGGGCAACGGCGCACTCACCAATGTCTGTTCACCATCTTTGTTGGTAAACCGGATTTGATGGGCATGCAGAAACATCCGCTTCAGACCTTTTGCCTTCCAGAATCTTTGCTGATCCGCGGTTGAGTAACGAGTATCACCGGCCAAAGACGCGCCAAGATGGGCTGCGTGCACACGAATTTGATGAGTGCGCCCGCTATGCAATTGCGCCTCTGCATAGCTGTAAGAGCCATAATTCTGCAATAAATGAAATGTGGTATGTGCCGCCTTGCCTTCCGGATCCACCCGCATAAAACGCTGCCCTGCCCGTTCAAACTTGCCGATTGGTTCATGGACTTCAATCAGCTCCTGTTTCAGACGGCCATCCATCAGGCACAGATAGCGTTTTTCGATCCGGTTATTTTGAATCTGGGTATTCAGATCCCGCAATGCTCCACCATCAAGGGCCAGCAACAGACAGCCGGAGGTTTCACGATCCAGACGATGAACCAGGTCCAACTTGATGTCAGGCCGCATTTTGCGCACTACATCAATAACACCCCAGGCAAGGCCGCTACCACCATGCACGGCCATCCCGGCAGGTTTGTTGACAACCATGACACCATGGCCCTCATAACAGATGCGATGCTGCAGCAATTCAAAAACTGCCGGCGGAATATCGGTGGCGCTCTTTTCGCGCACTGAAGCCGGTGGAACCCTGACCATATCACCAGCGCTGAGACGGGTTGCCGGTTTTGCACGGCCGCCGTTTATACGTACCTGGCCCTTACGAATAATGCGATAAATGACAGATCTTGGCAGCCCCTTCATCTGCGCCAGCAGAAAATTATCCAGCCGCTGACCATCCCTGTCCGGGGGCACTTCAACGTAACTCACACCGGATCTGACCTTATTCATCGCCAATTAACCCCAACTCATTGATAGAAAATGGAAAGACTGCTATATTGTGCGCTATTGGATTCGCCCTGCCGAATTGTTCTCCGGAACCGCGATAACACTGGTAAGAATTACCTCACCTGATCCGCGTACTGATTGATCGGACAAACAGCTCAGCAACAGTTTACACCTTGTTTCAATGGTGATTAAGCTTGAATTCATCAGTTTTCAGACGGGAAAGCAATCAAAGTCTGATAACGAATTAGACAGATTTTTGATGGCAGACCGACAGTCTGCCTCTAAGGACCAGCCCATTAAATTGGCCTGGCTATGAAAACAATTTTGGTACCCCCGGCAAAGATGCAAGACATTCGCCGGGTCTGCTGAGTGGAAACAGGGAAAACAACAACTTGTACTTCCACCGCCGCCCCGTACCGGGGTGCCTGAGGAATTTAAAATGAAAAGAATGCTGATTAACGCAACTCAGCCAGAAGAGTTGCGTGTAGCAATAGCCGATGGTCAACAACTGTTTGACCTCGATATAGAAGTACCTTCGCAGGAACAAAAGAAATCAAACGTTTACAAAGGCAAGATTACGCGGGTTGAACCGTCGCTGGAAGCCTGTTTTGTTGAATTTGGTTCCAACCGCCACGGCTTTTTGCCGCTCAAGGAAATTTGCGAACGCTGTTACTCGAAAGATGCCCGCAAGAAAGGCGGCAAAATCGCTATCCGTGATGTGGTACACGAAGGGCAGGAAATTGTCGTCCAGGTTGAAAAGGAAGAACGTGGCAACAAGGGCGCCGCCCTTACAACCTACATTTCCCTGGCCGGTCGGTACCTGGTACTGATGCCCACCAACCCGACTGCCGGTGGAGTTTCACGACGAATCACCGGTAATGACCGGGATCATTTACGCGAACAACTACAAAAAGTCATCGCCCCGGACAACGTTGGAATTATCGTTCGAACCGCCGGCGAAGGTCGTGATGCCGAGGAACTGCAGTGGGATCTGGATTACCTGTTGCAATTGTGGACGGCGATTGAGCAAGCTGCCAGTAAGCGTGCTGCACCCTTCCTGATCTACCAGGAAAGCAACCTGTTTATCCGAGCCCTACGCGATCATTTACGTAGCGATATCGGTGAAATATTGATCGACAATGAAGCCGTTTACAACGATGCACGCGAATTTATGCAGCAGGTGATGCCGCATAACCTGAGCAAGTTAAAGCTTTACACCGACCAGGTGCCGCTGTTTAACAGGTACCAGATTGAAACCCAGATTGAATCCGCTTTTGCACGCACCGTGCACCTGCCATCGGGTGGTGCGGTGGTGTTCGACCATACCGAGGCCCTGCTTTCTATTGATATCAACTCGGCCCGCGCGACCAAGGGTTCGGATATCGAGGAGACGGCCTATAACACCAACATGGAATCTGCGCGTGAAATTGCCCGGCAGTTACGCTTGCGCGATCTGGGCGGTCTGATCGTCATTGATTTCATCGATATGACCAGCCGCAAACATCAACGTGAAGTTGAAGAGTGCTTGCGCAGCTCCATGCAAATCGACAAGGCCCGGGTTCAGATTGGACGTATATCGCGCTTTGGCTTGTTGGAAATGTCGCGTCAGCGGCTGCGTCCGTCGCTGGGCGAGTCCAGCCAGGAAACCTGCCCGCGTTGTGCAGGCCACGGCACGATACGTAGCGTGGAATCGCTGGCATTATCCATTCTTCGACTGGTTGAAGAAGAAGTCATGAAAGACTATACCGGCCAGCTTATCGTGCAGGCGCCAACCGAAGTAATTAACTTCCTGCATAACGAAAAGCGTGCAGCATTGGCTGAGGTTGAAGCACGTCACCGCGTTCCTATCGTCATGCTGGCAAATCAATACCTGGTGACACCGCATTTTGAAATTCTGCGGGTAAGGAAATCAGACGTTTCCGATGAGCCGAGCTACGGCCGCATCAAACAACCCGAAGCACAGGTGGTCGCCAATGAGCGCGCGCAGGCCAGCGCAGTTGCAGCACCGGTTCCCGCTGTCGCTCGTATGACTCCGAACAGACCGGTTCCAACACGATCTGAAGCAAAAACCCCGGGTCTGTTTGCACGTCTGGCAAATATTATTTTTTCATCCTCCAAAGAGGAAGAAAAAAGCAAACCTGCAGCTCGCAGACAGACCAGGAAAAAGACTGCTGGGCAACGTGGCAACCAGCAAAGCAGACGCAGGAGTGCCCAGTCGTCCGCTCAGCAACAACATCGCAGACCAACCAAGAAACATGCAGGCAAGAGTGCTCAATCCAGTGGTCGGCAACAACAGCAACGCACCAGCAAAAAGCGCCCTGTTAAAAATGCCCTGTCGAAGCCTGCACAGGACGGTATTAGCCAACAGCAAAGTAAGCAGAGTAATCGCCAACAACAGCAGTCCAGGCAGAGCTCTTCAGGAAATGCAAATGAAGCCACAGGTTCGGTCACCACAACAGTTCAAAATAGCGCAGCAACTGCAGATGTCGACGGCAACGTAAAACCTGACACAAAAACCAGCACTGGTCGCAAGGGTGGTCGTAGAAGACGTTCACCTTACAAGACAGGTGGTTCCAAGCCGCGTCCGGACCAGACTGACTCACAGGCCAATAAGCCGGCAGAGGCAAAGTCTGCTGATGCCAAACCGGTCAAGACAGACAGCAAACCAGTCGAGGCCAAACGGATCGAAGCAAAACCTGTCGATAAAAAGCCGGTTGAGGTAAAACCAGATGCGACACCAGCTGCAGAGAGCAGGACGGCTGAACCAATGCCAGTTGAAACCAGCAAGTCAAATCAACAGGCTCCGGAGCCCAAGACTGTCGAAAAAACAAGCGCTGCAAAAGCCAAATCAAAAGATGATGCCAAGCCATCAACACCAGGCTCATCAACCGACAAAGCGCCCAAAGCTGAAAGTAAAACGGCAAAACCCGGCAGCCGCCCTGCGCGCAAGAAAAGCACCGCGAAAAAGACCAGTAAAAAAGCCAGCGCCAAACCTGCTGCTGCTAAACGAACTACTGCCAAACCAGCGCCGTCGATCGTGCCGGAAAAAGACTCCAAGGGAATCTACACGCTCAAACCACCGCCATCAGAAAAGACAGCACCCCCCGCATCTGATAGTTGATCGCCCTGTGTGCGACCGGTTAATGCCGGTCGCACTCTAGCAAGAGCCAGCGTCACCAACCGATGGCAGGTGGTATTCAGACTGTTTCCAACAAGCCATACCGCATTGCCATACGCACCAGTTCCACTTCGCTGCGGGCTCCCAACTTACCCAGAATTCTATATTTGTAAGTTGAAACAGTTTTCGGGCTCAAGCACATCATTGAAGCTATATCCGGAATTCGGCGGCCATCGGTTAACTTCAGCATCACCTCCATTTCGCGCGCGGACAAGTCCTCAAATGGTGATGCCTTGTTTCCTGAAAGCATCGCCAATGCGAGCTGTTTGGCCGCTTCGCTGCCAATATAACGCTGCCCGGCAGCAACCACCTTGATCGCCAGCAATAACTCCTCAGAATCACAGTCGCGGGTCAGATACCCACTCGCGCCCGCATCCATCAACCGGGCGGGATAAGGTGGCTTTGCGTGTGCCGCGAGGATGATTATTTTGGCCCTGGAATGGATCCGCTTTAACTTTCGGGTAATTTCAAAACCAGTCAGAATGGGCAAGTTAATACTGAGTAAAATGACATCAGGCTTAAACTTTTTGCAGCAATTGAGTGCTGCATCTCCTGAAGCTGTTTCTACGACTTTGGATATTTCACCGCTTTTGTCAAGAATATGGCGCAATCCCGTTCGCACGAGCGCCTGATCATCGATGATGAGTATTTGAATCATGATTTTCCCCTTGGATAGATTCGTTTTTTTGTTTTCGTTCCCTCGCTTTTGACCCTTTCCCTAATGACCTGCTGTTCATTCTGATCTTGCGAATTAGCAACAGGTGTCTTAACTATAGACACAAGTATTGCGTACGTCGACTATGGATTCAAATTATTGCGAATTCGGGTAAATTGCCTACATCCAATTTGTCAATCGCTTACATAAAAGTCTATTCCAGCGTAACGCCAACTTTAAATTTACGCACCGCAAACCCTTAAGAAACTTCAACTTGAAATACTCTAGCTTTGTGCCATGCTTATAGAACAAGCAAAATCCAGGGGGGATTAATGGTTGAGTCACAATTTTCACCCGAGATAACCGACGACTTCGTACAAATGTACGAGGAAATCCTTGTGCCGGCAATTTACGCACAATGGGCACATCGGGTGGCCGACATTTCCGAGATCGACCTTGGTCACCACGTACTCGATGTTGCCTGTGGAACCGGCTCTCTGACTAAGGCAGCGCAACTGGAAGCCGGTCTGAAGGGTAAGGTTGTCGGGCTGGAAGCCAGTGAAAAGATGCTCTCAATCGCGCAAAAGAAATCACGCGCAATCAAATGGCAGTTGGGGAATACGGAATCCCTGCCATTTGAAAATAACGAATTCGACCGCGTCATTTGCCAGTTCTCGATGATGTTTATCCCCAACCGGGTGGCTACCATCAAGGAAATGATCAGGGTATGTAAACCGGATGGCCAGGTGGTCATCGCAATTTGGGCGCACTTGGATCATGCCAAAGCCTACGGTTCACTGATCAAATTGGCACAGAAATACTTGGGAGCACGGGCTGCAATCAAGTTGGCCGAACCCTGGTCACTTGGCATACCGGGGGTTATGGACAGAATGCTACTGGCCACTGAAATCAATGAATACATTTGCCATGAGCGTCTCGGTGTTACCCGCTTTCCATCATTAAAGTCCTTTGTGGATACTCACTTGAAGCTGGTGGGTGAATTTGACGGGCTTGATGGAGAAACGTACGAGCAGCTACTGAACGCCGCTGACGTTGATCTGAGGCAATTCGTGGTGAACGGCGGGCAACTGGTCGCGCAACTTGATGCCAATATTTATACTGTCAAGGGAATAAAATCTCCCTAGAACACCACATTCAGTCTACTCGTATTTTCACCACCGCCCCGCTGCGAATCGAGACAATCATATCCTTTTTCCCCTTACGCTCATAAATCCAGTTGGATACGCTCACCTGCACTGAGTGTCCCCGATCATTTACGGTTTCTTTGCTGCTGTATTTTCTGACCGGGTTCCCGCATTTTTTTATAAGCGCGTTGATTGATTCACCAACTTTTACCAATGACCTGCCGCAACGGAAACTGTCGGCAACTACACTGCCGGAAAGCAGCAGAAATGTAATACCCAGTATTAGTTTGTGCATGACATGCCCCCTTAGTCATTGATGAAACCCATGCTAATGCACTTTGAAAGTTTTGAACATGGGTGACAGGTGTCTATACGCGTAGGACAATGTTGATGTAAGCAGTAGTCGAACACCTGGTGCTACGCAAAGCATCATTTTAAAGGTTGTGGACTTCCGCTCTCGGGCGCGGCTCTATTGCACGATGGCACAAACTGCCGTCACGTCCACGTTGTTCCCTGCCGCAACGTCCTGGCAGCAGTACGTAGTCGTGTCGATCGTGGTGTCCGGGCCGAAGCCCTTAAGCCCACCACCGGCCTTCTCGCACGCTCCTCCCATCATGAACGGATGGGGGACCGGGCATGTAACGCAGATCTGTCCGGAGCCCGAAGCACTTATGGTGATCGTGGCCAGACTCTCCGGGGCGACGTTGGTCAGCGCCGAGCCGTCGCCGGAGAAAGAGGTCGCGTCGATGTTGCCCTCCACGGTGAGCAGTGTGGGAACCCCCTCCGCTGGGGCGGCTGACGATACCGACGCTTCCCACGAGGGGTGAGGCTCAACCTCGACACTGGCCGCGGTAACCCCCTCCGTTTCTGTTTCACCCCGGGTTACGAGGTACTGCCGCATCACCTCAAGAACATTCTCGAACTCCACCTCACTCAGCCCCGAGACTACCTGGAACAGGATCGGCGGCGACCAGTCTGAGGACTCCTCCCGGCCTACCGCCCGCAACGACCAGGCATACTGACCGCCACGTTCCAAACAAGAGTCCAGCGAGGGGGTCCAACCGTTCGCCTTACCGAAAACTGTCTGACGCAGAACCAGCTTCGCTTCCTCATCGCCATTGGTTACGAGGTACACTTCCAGCTCGTATGACTGCGCCCCAGCCACGCCGCCCCAGTTGAAGGTGGGACACCGCAACTCCACCTGGGCTACACCGACTGCACTCCCCGGAGAAACAGCAACCGGTGGCTCCATAGCCCCCACGGCACCGTGAGTGACGAGAGTTATGGCGATTACAAACAGACCGGCCCTGCTTCGCATACCTAGATTCCTCGTTGCTCTATCTGAGCTCAGCTACTGACGATTACTTCATTCAACCGGCGCATCGATAAGGCGACCAGATACGAAAACGTCGACTCTCACAAATTCTCCTTCAGGCGGGCGTACCCCTGGGAAACCAACAACCGTTGTAAGAGATGAATGCATCACAAAATTCAGATTTACTGTCGCCATCCCATCCTTCAAAGACCTGTTCCTTAACTATAGGTGAGAATCCCGATTCTTGCAGATCACACCTCACAGCGCATTGACTCAAATTAGGTGCAGGATGACAGCGAGCTTACGGGCCACGCTGCCAGTTATTCCGACGCGGTAAAGCACTAACGCCAATGCGAAGCACATCACGACTGCGACGAGTGCCAGAAATCCCATGGGGTGAGCTTGGAACATCGCTAAACTATATATTACTCACCAAAACAGTTCATCTTCAGGTCATATCCAGATATAGATGCTAGTCTGATTGAAGACGCTCCCGAGTTCGGCTCCAGACCGATTGCTGCCATTGGGTTTCTGATGGAGTAAATAGCCGCTGGGCGTTTGAAAGCAGTCGTTCACCAAGTGTGAATTTCAATAATTTGAAGGACCGCAAGCGGCCAGAAGCAGCATGTCAAATATGCAATTGAATATCCAAAATCATCGATAGGAGCAAGAAAATCATTTCACTCCCTACATTTGGGAGACCTGTCAAAAACTTGTGTCTAGCGAAGAACATTTTCTCACTAGTCTTTATTATATAGTCGTAATTAGTCGCAATCTAATCATCTGGAGCGCCGGGATCTTTTTCCATCGATGCCAGGTGTTCCTCTATAACTTGCCATAACGGGCCGTCTACCCAGGTGTCATCGAGATAGAACTTTTCGGGTTCTTCTTCTTTTGGGTCTATGATCAGATTGTAGACTGATGGATAGGCAATGTTCTTGACCGCATAGCCCGCATCGAGCTCCTTGAGAAGGATTTTCCAATTGCGCCATTTCGCACCAAATAGGTCGCCGGTGAGATAGATGACCATGGACTCTCGCGCTGATTTCTTCGCCTTACCCATCAGGAAATCAGATTGGTCAACACCATCCAGTATGCGATCTTGCGGGATATCGCCGCCGATAAAATTTGCCAATGTGGGAAACAAATCTATTGTGTGTACGATGTCGTTTGACACTTGCCTGGCGGGGATTTTCCCAGGCCAGCGGATCAGAAAAGGTACGCGCAAGGATCCTTCATAGGGAGAAAACATAGTTCCTCGCCAGACTCCGGTGGATCCAAATGATCTTTTAATGCCTTCGCGCCCATTGTCGGAGGTAAAGATAAAAATAGTGTTGTCTTTGAGCCCCAGCTCATCAATCGTATCCAATAGTTCGCCCACATAGACATCGGTTTGCGCCAGTACGTCAGCAAAACTTCCGTTTCCGGTCTTGCCCTTAAAGTCGGGATGGGCGTCGACCGGTTCGTGTGTTTGCGTGTAGGGGATATAGGCGAAAAAAGGCTTCTTGGTTTTGGCCGAGCGCTTGATGAAATCGATGGCGTGATCGGTGATTTCCCGGTCGATGGTGGCGCGTTTGGCGCGGCCATACACTTCGTGTTTTTTGGGTGTCTCGCCGCGCTTCGACGTCGTGATGTAAGTGAACTCGACACCAGCGTCCTTCTGGAAGCTATCGCTATCGGGCCAGAAGGCCCGATCCGATGAATTGGGAATTCCATACCACTCATCGAAGCCCTGGTCTGTGGGGAAACGACCCTCGGTATCTCCCAAATGCCACTTTCCGAACATGCCCGTCGCATAACCGGAATCCGAGAGCATCTCCGCCAGTGTAATTTCCCACTTACTGATGCCGTACCATAAACCTCTTGGCGGACCTTCCGGGCGTAGTCGTGTACGAGCCCCATAGCGACCGGTCATCAAGGCGGCACGGGATGGTGTGCATTCCGCCTCGACGTTGTAATTGGTCAGTTGAAATCCCTCGGCAGCAATAGAGTCGATGCGGGGCGTAGGCGCGCCACGCGTGACACCGCCGCCGTACACGCCAATCTCGCCGTAACCGAAATTGTCCATCAGAACTAAGACGATATTGGGCTTGTTCTCGTCGGCAGGTTCTGCCAGGGCCAGTGGCGCCACGACAATTAGCGCTAACAGGCATGCAGGGAATCTTAGATTTCGTTTGTACTTTGACATGGTGGACCCCATTGATTTTTCTTATGGCTATAGCATTCTATGAGATTAGAGAAGTTATGCCAGTATATTCGCAGCATTAAAGCCATATTGCCAGAAATCTGCATATATTGAACATCGCTCTTCATCAGCATATTGGTTAACTCTTTATAATTGTTTCAATCTACAATAAAAGACCGAGCAGTCGCGAACTTCCGTATATGGCCGAGGCTAATGGAATGGTCGCCTCTCTCTGGTTAGTGGGAACTCGCATTCACCATTTTGACATTTAAATGCAGGTTAGAGTAGGGCCGCCCGCTGCACGTGATGAAAAAGCCCTTCTGGACACCGGCACGGGCACTTGCGACAACGCCACTAGAATTTTGACTTGATTCTTCTCTTAATCAGATTGATCATATTGTTCAATATTGGGCAAGATATGGTTAACCTGGTACTT
>Ga0209988_10002614_pt1 | contig 11915 bp, 8 predicted proteins | sample N075metaG_FD_183115 | JGI IMG/M metagenome (GOLD analysis project Ga0209988, IMG submission 183115) | Deep subsurface microbial communities from Kermadec Trench to uncover new lineages of life (NeLLi) - N075 metaG (SPAdes) (version 2) | ecosystem: Environmental > Aquatic > Marine > Ocean trench... | reverse complement strand
TTTTCGAAGGACTGGGGCAAACTCGGCAGCTCACGACCTTGGGAGTCTGTGGAATTTGAGTATGCCAAGTTTTTTAATCTCGGGCGTGGCGCCAGGACGCGCCAGCGTGTTTTGGCATTCAATTTTTGGACGGCGCATGCATTGACCTGGAATGATTTTGAAGAGGATTCACAGGGCAACCGGACTTTTCTCAGACCGCCTAACCACAAAGGATCGCGTCTGGGCGGTATTGAGCGGCTCAAGGGCTTTGCGGAGAGCCGGTTCAGCGACCGCTCGGCCATTTACTATAGCCTGGAATACCGGCATATCCCGACCTGGAATCCATTCGGCAGGCGCCAGATTCTGGGGAACACTGTCGACCTTTCGTGGTTTCAGTTTGTCGGTTTTGCTGAATTAGGCCGGGTCGCGCCGGAATGGAATCTAAGTACGCTGCACGAAGATATGAAGTGGGATGCGGGTGTCGGGTTTCGTGTGTGGATCAACAATATCCTGACCAGACTCGATATCGGCTATTCTTCCGAAGGAGCGGGGGTGCAGATGACCATTGAGCATCCTTTTCCATCCACACTTTAGCGAACCATTCATGGATTATGCGAGGAGATAAATTGCCGAGATGAAAAAAGAGCAACGAACAGCAAAACGGCAGCAATTTATTTATCTGCTTATTTCTGTAACGCTGACATTTTGCTGCCAGAGTCAGGGTTTCGCACAGCAGAAGGCGGACGATGATGCTGCTGACAACCAGAGGCCGGTTCAGGAACGCGATGTTGGCGATAGCTTTATCGAGAATGTCGCTGAACTGCCTGGACAGATCATCACCCTGCCCTTTCACTTGCTTGTTGAGGGTGTAAAACTGCTGCAGTTGCAGAGAGGCTACCTGCGGATGACCGACTGGCTGACGAGTGAGGATGAAACCCGGCGTTTCAGGCCGATATTCAGCCCCGGCAGCGGTGGCGGGGGGACATTTACACAAACGAATTTGTTTCATAATAGCATGCGCCTGCGGGCCCATGCCAGTTTCGGCAACAGAAGCCGGCGACTCATCCTCGGATCGCTGCACGATCCCGCCCTGTTTTCGCAGAAGTGGGGTTTTCATTTAAACGCATTCAATCATAGAAAGCCAGACGAAGATTTTTACGGCGCCGGCAATGACGCCAGGGAAATGGATCGAACGGATTTCCTGGAGGAAGAGACCAATGTCATGGGAACCTTCTTGTTTTATCCCCGGCAGAGCATGAGCTTTGGCCTTGGCGTTGGCTACAGCGATGTATCGATCAACGCCGGCCGGGACGAAGGACAGCCAAACCTCGATAGTCTGTTCACGCCATCTCAACTACCGGGCTTTTTTGGCGGGACAATGGGGACAGTCACGTTGAAGTTTTACCGGGATGCGCGCAATGAGGCGGGTCACCCCACCCGCGGTGGCGAGCAGCTGCTTGCAGTTCAATTTTCCCGGGACGGTGACCTTGGCTTTGTGAAATATACCCTGGACCTGAGAAAATATATCGAACTTTTTTACGGACGCGTTCTCGCCTTGCGCGTTCGCGGCGACATGACCGAGGATCTTGGTGATCGCGAAGTGCCGTTTTATCGCTTGCCTGGTCTTGGCGGCGAAGACCTGTTAAAGGGCTACCAGTCTTTTCGCTTCCGCGATGATGATTTGGCTTATGTCAGCGCGGAGTACCGTGTGCCTTTGAATCCAATGGTCTACATGACAGTATTCATCGAGGAGGGGCGGGTTTTTCGGAATATCTTTAAGGATTTCACCATGAGCAACTGGCATTATAGTTATGGCGGCGGTCTGCGCCTCCGGGCCCCAAACGGGGGTTTAATTACAACGATCCTCATCGCCAGGTCTGCGGAAGGTACCAGATTCTTGTTTGGCCTGAACACTGAATTGGGAGGGATCTAACATGCCTGGATCCGGCAAGACAGCCTTTGTAGGTCTGACCCTTCTCTTTATCCTGCTGGTGTCGAACCCGGGTTGCAGTTCGCACGCTCAGTATACGCGTCAGCCTGCCCTGAGCGAAGAGGCTGATGATCGATCGATTCAGCAGCCGGATTATCAGGAAGTGGGGCTCTATGAGGACGGTTTGGAAAACGTAGCCGGGCGTCCGGTGAAGGATTTTTTCAACCTTGCAGCGCACTATAGAAAACTCACCAACAACCACAAACAGGCCAAAAACGTCAATGCCTTGCAGGAAGTTCCGAACTCCACCTGGTTTACAAACCGGCACGGCACGAGGCGCATGTCCAAAGACGAGTTGCAGCGAGGGCCGAATCGTGGTACGGGTTCGGCTGCCGAAGGCCAATTGATCATCACCGGCGCCAAAGTTCAAGGTGTTTCGCCTGGATTCACGATCAAAGATAGTCGCGGAGATGTTTATTTCCTTAAATTCGACCTCAAAGGCTATCCGGACCTGAACACGGCACCTGAGGTGATCACGATGAAATTTGTTTATGCTTGTGGCTACAACACACCAGAGAATTACATCGTGAACATCGCTGGGGAGCGTTTTCGACTGGGCGAAGGGGTGACCTACACAAACAAATATCTTCGAGAGGTCGATGTGAAAGTTGAGGATATTCAAGAGGTTCTAAACAGGGCGCATCGCAATGCCGACGGCTCGTATCGGGCGGTGGCCAGCAAGCTGTTGCCGGGTAAACCGGTGGGACCGTTCAAATATGCAGGAACCCGGAAAGATGACGGCAACGACCACGTACCACACAATCATCGCCGGGAGATGCGGGGTTATAAGGTGATTGCGGCCTGGCTCAATAGTGTAGACACCAAGGCCAATAACACGCTCGACATGTATGTTGAGGAAGATGGCCGGCAGTTTGTCAGGCACTATATCATCGATTTTGCTACTTCTCTTGGTGCTGGAGGGAATGGCCCGGCCAGTTCAAGGCGAGGTAAACATGGTGCCGCTGATGTCGGTAACATGATTCTCAGAGCCCTGACTCTTGGATTTTGGGTGGAACCGTTTGAAAAGAAACTGGGCGAGAAAACCAGCCCCTCTGTCGGCTATTTTGACTCTGAACTGTACGACCCGGGTGACTTCGCATTTATTATACCGAATCCTGCTTTTAAGCGTGCAACTGAGCTGGATGGATTTTGGGGGGCAAAATTGGTGATGTCGTTTAGCGATGACGACATTCGCGCCATTGTCGAGACCGGGGAATACTCGAACAAATCGGATGAAGAATATGTGACAAGAATCCTCATCGAACGGCGGGATAAAACAGGGCGGTATTGGTTCAAGAAAATAAATCCACTCGCCAATTTTCAGTTTGTTGCAGCGACGGATTCAAAACGTGTTGTATCCTTCGATGATCTGGCTGTCACATACGGCTTTGAAGTCGCCGGGCAAACGACTTACCGCTACAGGCTCAGATACCGCAATAAGAACCTGACCGGTTATGCTTATGCGAGCGGAGAGTCGGAATTAGTTTTTAATTCCGATATAGTTCAGGCAATAGAAGAAATTTCGTCCACGTCCACAAATGACAGCGGTAACTCAGAAGTGGACCGAATCTTTTCTTTCAGGATCGAGACTCAGAGGGGACGCTCCGGTTTTGGCAAACATGTGGAGGTTTATTTTTATTTACCACCGCCCGGATCCGGAATACCTGAAATTGTCGCTTTGGAAAGAGAGAACTAACAAAGTTAAATTCTGGGAGTGGAGGAGGTATTAGCTAAATAGCTTGAAGGCTTTAAGACTCTCACTGATTTTAATAGTGCTGCTGATGGGGACGCTGCGGGCTCAGGATCTGGCACCGCGTGCCTATACCCACGTTCCAACCGGACTGAATGTATTGGCAATGGCATTTTCCTGGTCTCAGGGTAGCGTGATCACCAATGCCGGCGCACCCATCCAGGACTTGAATATTACCGGGTATGCGCCTGCCTTAGTTTATTTCCGCACATTCAATGTCTTTGGCAAGCTCGGCCGGATGAGGGCATTGCTGCCCTTTGCGCATCTTAAAGGCGATGCCGTATTTATCGGTCAGGATACCAGTGGTACACGAACCGGACTTGTCGATGCGCGCCTGAAGCTTTCACTCAATCTTTTCGGCCCACCGGCGGCGACGGCAAAAGACTTCCGGCCGGCGCAGAAAGAGACAATCCTTGGCGTCAGCCTGGTCGTTTCAATGCCTGTGGGCCAATACGATGCAAGCAAAATCATCAACATCGGCGCCAACCGCTGGGGTTTCAAGCCGGAGCTGGGCCTTTCACATCGATTCGGCAGATGGTCTCTGGAAGCATACGGCGGTGTCTGGCTGTTCACAGACAACTCGGAATTCGTCGAAGTTTCCACTCTCGAGCAGGACCCGCTTTACAGTTTTCAATGGCATATCTCTTACACCTTTAAGTCAAGAATTTGGCTGGCGTTCAATAATGCCTATTTCCGTGGCGGCGAAACCTCGGTGGACGGGGAATTCAAGAACGACTTCCAAAAGAACTGGCGGGCAGGCGCCACCCTTTCCGTACCGCTGGGTCGCCGCCATTCGGTCAAGGCGCTCTTCCACACGGGCGTGGCTACGCGTATCGGCTCCGATTTCGATATTTTCACCATTGCATATCAGTATGCATGGTTTTCGGGTTGAGATTGAAATTACTTGTTTCGCAGCACCCGGTTTAATTGTCAAGCAGGTGGGAAGTGACTTAAAATGTTTTTACTACCCCGCTTTTAAAAAAGAGAAATATCATGATTGCAATCATTAAGAAAAAACATAATTATTAAACAGGGCGGGTCGCTATACCAAATGAAATTAACGGATAATTTTAAAAGATGGAATTCGCAGTGATGAGAAGACAATTTAGATTGAGTTCGAGGATCGCAATCTGTTTGCTCGCCTTGGTGGCATTTCAGTGTGACTCAGGGAAAGACGGAGAACACATCCCTGACGAAACCTCGCAGACCAACGGCACGAGTACGCCCGAGCCCGTCGTAAAGCACGGCTCGGGGGTCACCGAAGCTATGGTCTGGATTCCCGCCGGCGAGTTTATGATGGGGGCCGACAACGAGCAGGCGGGTGAAGACGAGTATCCAAAACACAAAGTCATGGTCGACGGTTTCTGGATGGATGAAACCGAGGTCACAAATGCGCAATTTGCGCAATTTGTGAAGGCGACCGGCTATGTGACAACCGCAGAACAGGTGCCGGATTGGCAGGAGCTCAAGAAATCCCTGCGTCCCGGTACGCCCAGGCCTGCGGATGATGTCATGGTTCCCGGCTCCATGGTTTTTAATCCGCCCCGTCGCCCCGTTCCTTTGGATAACTGGCGGATATGGTGGAAGTGGGTGCCCGGCGCGGATTGGAGTCATCCCGTTGGCCCCGGAAGTTCGATTGCGGGTCTGGAGGATTATCCCGCCGTTCACATCTCCTGGTACGATGCGAATGCCTATGCGAATTGGGCCGGCAAAAGACTGCCGACTGAGGCGGAATGGGAGTGGGCCGCGCGCGGTGCTCTTGCCAACAACATCTATCCCTGGGGCAACGAACACATCGAAAGAGGCATAAAGAAAGCAAATTTCTGGCAGGGAAATTTCCCAATTTTCGATGCGGCTGAGGATGGCTTTAAAGGTCCCAGCCCGGTCAAGTCATTCCCGCCCAACAGCTACGGTCTTTATGACATGGCCGGCAACGTCTGGGAGTGGTGTGCAGACTGGTATCACTCAGAGTACTACAACATGGTTAATGCAGAGGGGGAGAAAAACCCCCGCGGACCGATGTCCAGCTATGAGCCGGACGAGCCCTGGGCGCAGAAACGTGTGCAGAGAGGGGGCTCCTTTCTCTGCAGTGAATCATACTGTTCCGGCTACCGGGTCTCCGCCAGGCTGCGAACCCCGCCCGATACGGGGGAATTGCATGTTGGCTTCAGATGCATCAAGCCGGGCAACTGATTTCATTACCTTACTATAACCAATGTAAGGAGATAGATTTTGAGTCACATGACTAGAAGCCCTCCTCTGTGAGGCAGTACGACCTGGAAAATCCAGTTATTCTATTAATTAACTAACCTCTAAAGGAGGGAAAGATGCAAAGAACTATCAAACTAAGTTGGGTGATGTTGGTTTTCGCTCTGGTTGCCTTAATGCTGCAACCGGCGGCTGCCCAGAAAAAACCGAACATCCTCGTTATCTGGGGTGACGATATCGGTCGATCGAACATCAGCGCCTACACCATGGGCATGATGGGCTATCGTACGCCGAACATCGACAGAGTCGCCAGGGAAGGCATGATTTTTACGGATTATTACGGTGAGCAGAGTTGCACTGCCGGCCGGTCGTCTTTCATTATGGGACAGAGCGTTTTTCGCACTGGCTTGTCAAAGGTCGGGTTGCCGGGAGCGGAAATTGGTATGCATCCGGCGGATCCCACCATCGCCGAGCTCCTGAAACCGATGGGCTACGCAACAGGTCAATTTGGCAAGAACCATCTTGGCGACAAGGATCATATGTTGCCTACGAATCACGGCTTTGACGAATTCTTCGGCAATCTCTACCATCTCAACGCCGAAGAAGAGCCCGAGCTCGAGGATTACCCGGACCCCGAGGAGTTTCCGAATTTCCGTAAACGCTTCGGTCCCCGCGGCGTTATTCACTCTTATGCCGATGGTCGCATTGAAGATACCGGCCCGCTGACCAAAAAGCGTATGGAGACCATCGACGACGTGACCGTGGCTGCGGCGCTTGGTTTTATCGAGAAGCAGCATAAAGCGAAAAAACCATTCTTTATTTGGTGGAGCGGCACACGTATGCATTTTCGCACCCACGTCAAAAAAGAGCTCCGCGGCATATCCGGCCAGGATGAATACAGCGATGGCATGGTAGAGCATGACCGCCACATAGGCGAGTTTCTGGACAAGCTCGATGAGCTGGGTATCGCTGATAATACAATTGTCTTTTATTCAACTGATAACGGTCCACATTACAACACCTGGCCCGACGCTGCCGCCACACCCTTCCGCGGCGAAAAGAATACCAACTGGGAAGGCGGCTGGCGCGTACCCGCCATGGTGCGCTGGCCCGGTAAGATCAAGGCCGGCTCCGTTTCCAATGAAATCATGCACCACATGGATTGGTTACCGACATTCGTCGCAATTGCCGGGGATGATAAGATCAAAGACAAACTCCTCAAAGGCCATAAGGCCGGCAAGAAAACATTTAAAGTGCATCTCGATGGCTACAACTTCTTGCCTTACCTGACTGGCAAGGAGGAGAAGGGCCCCCGAGAAGAAATCTTCTATTTCACCGACGATGGTGATCTAAGTGCGTTGCGCTATCACGACTGGAAGATCGTTTTCCTTGAGCAGCGAGTGTACGCGACTCTACAGGCGTGGGCCGAGCCGTTTGTCGAGTTGCGTGTTCCGCTGCTGTTCAACTTGAGGCGTGATCCTTATGAACGGGCACAGCTCACATCCAACACCTATTACGACTGGTTGATGGATCACGTTTTTCTTTTTGTGCCGGCGCAGGCTTATGTCGGAAAGTTCTTGGCGACGTTCAGGGATTACCCGCCTCGCCAGAAGGCGGCAAGCTTTAGCCTAGACCAGGTTATGGAAAAGCTGAAGACAGGCGGAGGTTCGAAGTAATTACTGTTGGAGCCATTGCATGATTTTTTCTCAATGCAAAATGAAATCTGTAAGCCTTGCGAAGGTTTGGAACCTTCGCAAGGTTATTTACCAAGGAGGAAGATGTGAATAAACGACCCTGTGTTTTAACACTATCGATTTTAATAGCGACCCTCTTACTTGTCCTGTCAGGGACGTCATGGGCGCAAGGAACCGCCAGCGCAACCCCTAAACTCGTTCTGCAAATCACGGTAGATCAGTTTCGTGGAGATTTGCCAACAAGATATTTGGATCGTCTCGGCAAAGGAGGATTTCGATATCTTTTAGAACAAGGCACATATTATACTAACGCCCACTACAGGCATGCCAACACGGAAACAGCGGTTGGTCACGCCACTCTCTTCACCGGTGCTGACCCGGCAAGACATGGACTCGTTGGCAATAATTGGATTGATCCATCAACGGGAGAATTGGTTTATAACACGGAAGATGATCGTCATCATTTGATTGGCAAAACTCCGAAACCACATAGGGGCGTCTCGCCGCGCAATCTTCTGGCCAGTACGATTGGGGATGAGCTGGTTGTCGCCAATGCCGGTCGATCGCGCGTGTTCAGCGTATCGGTCAAAGATCGCGGCGCAATTATTCCCGGTGGCCACGCGGGTAAAGCATTTTGGTATTCAAAAAGTTCGGGAAAATTTGTAACGAGTACATATTATTACGATGAATATCCGGAGTGGGTACAGAAATGGAATGAAGCTAAACCAGCGGATCAATATAGAGGTAAAGCGTGGGAGTTGCTTCATGATCGTTCAACCTACCTGGCGGGAAAAATGGATGACCGCGCTTATGAGGCAAATCTGCCACCTTTGGGCAGAACTTTTCCCCACCAATATGGAGACAATAAATACCTCTATCTTATTCTTTCATTAACGCCTGTTGGTGATGAACTTACGCTTGATTTTGCCAAGACCCTTATTGAAAATGAGAAGGTTGGGCAGGGAGATTATACTGATTTCATGGCGGTCAGTTTTTCATCTACCGATTATATCGGCCACATGTTCGGCCCTTCCAGTCTTGAGAGCGAGGACAATGTCTTACGACTTGATCGCGTCTTGGCAGAGCTTTTTGAATTTGTAGATAAAAAAGTTGGTTTGAGCAATACGCTGATTGTTTTATCAGCCGATCATGGCGCGCCGGAAGCGCCTGAATATATGAGTAGCCTCGGCCTGGAGTCCGGACGGTTTGACTTTACCTATTTTAGAGAACAAGGCCCGTTAAATGAGGTCTTGAAGGAACGTTTTGGACGGGATGATTTGATCGCTACGCACAGTCATCCTTATCTCTATCTTAATTTGGCTGCTATTGCTGAAGCTAAGCTTGACATAAAGGAAGTGGAGCATTTTATCGCAGAGGAAGTGATGAAGATCCCGGGGATCGCTTTCGCACAGACCCGCAGCGATTTACTGGATGGGCGCATAACCGACTCTCCTTTGCAAATTCAGATTCGTCGCAACTTTCATCCCACGCGATCCGGGAATATCCACATGATTCAGGAGCAATACTGGTTTTTACATTCGACGGACGAGGCGCAAAAGATGGGGCTTGAAGGCATTGCAGCGATCCACGGATCGCCGTGGGTTTACGATACCTATGTGCCGATATTTTTTGCCGGAAACGGTGTTCCTGCGCAAAGGATTTCTCGGAGGGTTTCACCTGCTGACATCGCGCCGACGATCGCAAATTATTTGAATATTAAGTTTCCATCCGGCTCCATCGGTAATCCTTTGGAAGAAGTTTTACCGAAAAGGAGATAAGCATATGCTTAACTAACGGGCGTTTGCAATCGACTAATACGTGCGGGCGCTTGCGCCGGAGATCCACTTCTTTCGAAGACAAAGTCGGTAAGCCGATTGCGATCAATCAGATCATTTTCAACATAAAAAGAACGCTTTTAATACAAGTATCACCTATTGGCTTCTTCAACAATTGTATTACTGTTCGGTAGTTTCGGTTAAAAAGTAACCCTAAACAAGGAGCAAACCATGGCAAAAGACAAAAAGAAGAAAAAGGGCAAGAAAAAGAAAAAAAACAAGAAGAAGGGTAAAAAGAAGTAAGTCAGCCGCAGAGAAGAGTGTTTTTTGACAGGATTTTCGGGATGAACAATGGCTGCCATTAGTGCGCTTAATAGCGACAGAGAAGCATACACATAATCTGGTATATCCTGTCTAAAAAATAGATCGTTCCCAAATCCAGAGACTGTGTGAATAGTGTTTGAGCTAATACAAAGGTCATGCTTTGTGTTAACTCGTATGCGTTGCACAGTCTCTTAATTTGTGAATGACAAACGTGTTTTTAGGTCAGAATAAAAAATGCTATCCAGAAAAGCCTACAATACAACAAAATTTCCGGATGGCTGGCAACAAGGCTTGTAACATGGGATAGTAATCATAAGAAACGAGGTAATCCACTATGACAGCTCACGAAGCAATATTAAAACTCAAAGACGGAATGTCGGAATCCATTATCGGCCAGGAGACCGTTGTGGAGCGGCTGCTGCTGGTCCTACTTGCCAACGGCAATCTCCTGCTTGAAGGATTACCCGGACTTGCCAAAACTCGTGCCATTAAAAGCATGGCAAAATATATGGAGTCGAAATTCAGCCGGATTCAGTTCACGCCCGACTTGCTGCCTTCCGATGTCACCGGTACAGAAATCTACTATGACGAAGGCGGCAAAGGCACCTTTAAATTTCAACCCGGTCCGATTTTCGGGAATCTCATTCTCGCCGACGAGATCAATCGTGCTCCGGCCAAGGTGCAGGCGGCCATGCTGGAGGCGATGGAAGAACGTCAAATTACCGTAGCGGGTACGACTCATAAAATGCCGGAATTGTTCATGGTAATGGCAACTCAGAATCCCATCGAGCAGGAAGGGACCTACCCGCTGCCAGAAGCCCAGATGGATCGTTTTCTCATGAAAGTATTGATGGACTATCCGGACGAAGCTTCAGAAGTCAAGGTTGTGCGATTGGTGCGTGCGGAAGAGCAAGGATCCAGGATTAAAGGGGCCGAGGATTCGAGTGGTAAAGAGTCGAAGAGTGCAAAAGTCCAGGAGTCGAAAAGTGAAGAAAATGGAAAGTTCGAGACGATATCCCAGGAATCTATTTTTGACGCACGCAAAGAGATTCATGAGATTCATGTTTCGGAGAACATCGAGCAATATATCATCCAGCTCATTGTGGCGACCCGGTACCCGGCGCGCTTCAGCGAACAGCTTGCCAGGTGGATTCAGCTTGGCGCCAGTCCCCGGGGCGCTATCGCCCTGGACAAATGTTCACGCGCTCATGCCTGGCTTCACCGGCAGGATCACGTCACGCCCGATAACGTGCGTTCTGTCGTGCACGATTGCCTGCGTCACCGCATCATTCTCAGTTATGAAGCCAATGCTGAGGGCATCACGGCGGACCAGATCATTGATGAAATTGTGAAGCTTGTAGCGGTGGCTTGAAAAGGGTTCAAGAGGTCAAATAGTCAAATAGTCAAAAGGTGTAAGAAAAATAGTTGAAACATTAAAGAAGTCAGACAATCAAAGAGGTCGGAATGAACTCTTCGACTCTGGGACCCTTCGACCTCTTCTGGCGCCTAAAAATGTCAAAAAGTCTAATGGTTTAAAAGTGTCAAAGTTATAGAGTCAAAGAGTTTAAAAGTCACAGAGTGTAAGTGTCTATTTGATTAATGTGGGTGAGTGATGAAGGGAGGTGCAAATGAAACCTGCCAAACGATTTGAGGATTTGTGGATTTGGCAGCAGGCCAGGATACTCGTCAAGGAAGTCTATTCTGATTTCGGGCCGAGAACTCCTGGAGAGCGTGATTTTGGTTTCAGAGATCAAATTCAACGAGCTGGAATATCAATTATGAATAATATTGCTGAAGGGTTTGAACGCAGGACAGATACTGAGTTTGCAAGATTTCTTGACCTTGCTAAGGGTTCATGTGGTGAGGTCAGGAGTATGTATTATTCGGCTGAAGATTTGAAATATGTCGACCCAAAAACTGCTGAAGAGCGTCGAACTAAAGGAAAGCAAATTTCAGCGGGCACCGCATCACTTGCCAAACACCTTCGGACGGACTCTAAAGTTCAAGAAGTCAAACAATCAAAGGGGTCGGTATGAACGCTTCGATTCTTAAACCCTTGGACTCTTCGACTTCTACTGGCGTCTATGTTTCGCTCGACGAACTAATGCGCCTTGAGCACAAAGCTCGCGGCTTCAGCTTTCTGCCCCGGCATGCCATTACCAGTTTGCTGAGTGGACGCCATGCATCGCGGTTGC
>Ga0209988_10002611_pt1 | contig 11922 bp, 6 predicted proteins | sample N075metaG_FD_183115 | JGI IMG/M metagenome (GOLD analysis project Ga0209988, IMG submission 183115) | Deep subsurface microbial communities from Kermadec Trench to uncover new lineages of life (NeLLi) - N075 metaG (SPAdes) (version 2) | ecosystem: Environmental > Aquatic > Marine > Ocean trench... | reverse complement strand
AATCCGTCGCCCCCGGTAAAGTCTCCCGTCACAATCAGGACGCCCTGACCGCAAACAGAGGAAGGGGCACTCAGGTTTCCGTTGAAGCGAGTAACGGTGAACGAATCCGCCGGCAGCGCGCAGGAAGGCCACGTATCCTCGTAGTCGACCGGGAAGGCGGTATCGGTAAGCACATCCCAGTCGATTCCGATCGAGTCGAGAGCTGCTGCCGACCCGACATAAATCACCTCGGGGTTCGGGCCGTCGATCGGATCATTCTCCTTGTTAAAAGACCCAGAACCCATTATCACGGCGGTGAGGTCCACGGAGCTCTGCTGGCACGCGCCGCTACTGGCGCCGTCGTTGCCGTCTATATGCGCATTCCCCTCGACGTAAAGATCCCCAGTCACCTGGGTCATCATCGCCACGTGGTTCAGTGCGACCTCCCGCTTGACGGCATACTGAAAGACGGTCCGGCGCGCCGGAGATCCGGTAAAGGTCGGATCGGTATACACCCCTTCCGACTCGAGCAGGTAGAGGGTCTGAAAGTCATCGATTACGGACACGAGTCGCGCGGTGACCACCGCGTCCCCACCCTCGATCGAATAGATGACGGTATCGTCGTGAATGCCGATCTGCTTCCCGATGTAGGACCGCAGACCGGCCCGGGCGATGGAGAGCGCAGTTTGTGTCTCCTTGGCGTGGACCGACAGGAGCGCCTCACTGAGCACGACCTGGTAGCCCGCGGCGCCGGCCACCCCGATGCCAAAAAGGAGCAGGACCACCAGCGCGAGCACGAACCCGCCCCTGGGGTCGTCGACGAACTCTGGCCCGCTCCGGCTCGAATCCCTCGCCGCCGAGTCTAAAAACACGGCGCTCAATTGCTGTTCCTCAAGGGGATGCCTACCGTCCATTCATAGGAGTAGGATTTGATACCTCCGATCGAGTCGGTGGCGATGGCGGAAGCGGTCACGCGAATGTTTTCGATCAAGGCCAATGATGCACCCGTGATCGAATTCTGGTAGGGGGAGCTCGGGAGTCTGTACTGGAATTTCGTGTTGGGCGTGATGCCGGTCGCAAACTCCCGGAGCGTGTCTCCCGTAACTCCACGGTATACCGCCAGCGTCTTCGGATCGAGTTGCGAGCGATCGATTTTGAACTCCACCTCCCGGTAGATCATGACGATCTCGCCGAGCGTGGTGCCTCCGGGGATCAGAAAACGTCCGAAGTCTGCGGTGGCTCCAACGGTGTCGGCACCGCTGGTGGTGAGGCATGAATTGGCGTCGCCGCTGCCAGACGAGGTGAGGAGGTTGGACCAGGTGTCCGTCGTGTAGGTCCAATTTCCACCGGGGTCCTGCCTGGCGTACCCGGCCACCTCATTTCCGTAAACCTGGGAGAGGCCCGGCATGTACACGTGACCGGCCCCGGCTTCGGCGCGGCATACGCCGGCCATTCCGATCGGTAGGCGCACCACGAAGCGACGGCTCTCGGCGGTGGTCACCCCACCCCCCGCCACACCCCGGACTTCGGAGGCGATCAGATCGGTCACCACCCGGAGATTATCCTGAACCCGCGTCCGTTGGATCACGAAGCGGTAGAAGTTGTTCTGCGTCAGGAACACGGAGGACACAAGAGCCACGATGACGGAAGAAAGAGTGAGGGCCACCAGGGCTTCGAGGAGGGTGAAGCCGGCTCGGCGACCCCTTACCAGTCGCGGTCCACGAAGGCGGAACCCTTGAAGTATGGCCCCGAGCCACTCGAGGGGACCCCCGTGACGGCCACATGGCGGATGATCGCCGACGAGTCGCTCACCGTCACCGACCAGACATATATCTGCCCGCGAATCGACGTCGAGGACGTAGTCGTACCGACGCTCAGCGTCGCGTAATCCACCAACTCCAGGCTGTCCATCCGCTCCTGCCCTACCAGAGCGAGTTCGGACCGCAGAGCCGCCATCTCCATCTGCAGGGTCAGGGCGGCTCCCAGTCCCATGACAGCCAGGACCCCCATGGAGAAAATTACCAGGGCGCCGATGACTTCGATCAGCGTAAAGCCATCCGTCGATAAACGCAGAGCCTTGTGGTGTCCTGTACTCAACGCGGGTCGACCTTTGAGGCTCCCATGACGTTAAAAGATACATCGTATATGTTCGCTCCAGCCGCAAAGCTGGCCGTCCCGAGCGGAGACGCCGAGCCACTCAAGTCACCTACACCCCGAGAATCGAAGGCCAAACTGTCCCCAGTCAATTGAAGATTCAGAGAGTCGAGCGGAAAATCATCGTTCCGACCAAACTCCCTCCTTAGAATGGTATCGCCCGACTCCAGCCTGATTACGTAACTACCTCCAGCCTCATCAAAATCCACGATAACGACCTCCCGGCCCCTCACAGCACTGGTCCGCGCAAGACTCAGGTCCATCGCAAAAACCTGCGCAGCCCGTTGGGCGGCCGTTCGAGATTGGTATCCCGAAAACACGGACGAACCCAACGCCATCGCTATCGTGAAGAGAATGAGGGTCACCAACAACTCGACCACCGTAAACCCTAATTGGGTCGATGATTCGTCACTCATCGCCACGACATCGCCGCTGATACGCCTCATGCCCTTGGCCACTAGAACTTTCTTCGGTTCCAATGCTCTACTAAAAGATCGGCCACCAACGCCCCTTGCTCAACCATTTCATGATCTCCGGCACAAGAAAGACCGCCTCACTCGGGTGCCACCCCTGGCCCATCGCCATCCGTAGCCCACCGCGTAATTTCACGCACCGCCACCGCAAGTCCAGAGATAGAGATGGCGTCCTCAGCCCGGATTTCCTCCATCAACTCGCGGAAACGAGCAAACTCACTCGAGCGGGTCTCGACTCCCCCGTTCTCGCCCGTGGACCTCAGTGCCCGCTTGGTCAAGCGATGGTGAGCGCGGCCCAGATCCTCAGCCAGCGCTCGCGCCGCTCGTTTCTTCCACCGGTCCTCCCCCGGCGAGGCCAAGATCGCCTCCCGCAACCAGGGAACATGGAAAAGTTCAGCTATTTGGAAGTACGCACGTCCGGCCACCAGCGGTTTCGCACGCGTTTCCTCGGCCAGCCGCAGGATCTCGAGAAGTTGATCGAGGAACCGAAGCGTGATGAGATTTCTCGCGAGATCCGGCTCCGCGCCGTAACGCTCGATCTCCGCCATTCTTTCTTCGAAAACGACCCGGTCATCCCCGGTGACGAAATCTGAGAAGTCGGTGCGCAACTTCTCCAGCCCATCTCGGTGCCGCTCAATGATTTCGGTCGTGTCTTGGTCCGCTTTTACGTTGAGAAGAAGCCAACGTGTGGTGCGTTCCAGCACACGAGCGAGGCCCAGCAGCCACCGATAAGCCACGCTCGACGGCAGCGTTTCAGCGGTGACGCGTCGCACCAGGGCAGCGTGGTCGCAAAGCCTGCCGGCGATCAGCCAAGCTCTAGTGACCTCGGAAGGGCTGAACCGAGTGTCCCGCGAGAGACGATTGACGAACGTGGACCCCATGAGGTCGACGAGGTCATTCGTGAGCTGGGAGGCGATGATCTGGCGGCGCAGGCGATGGCTTTCGAGGCTCTCCTCACCCGCCGCCGCCAGTACAGCGGCCGGAAAGTAATCCCGCAGGTAGTTTTGGGCCGCCGGATCGTCCGGAAGGTCACTCCTCAGCAGGCAACCCATCAGGTCGAGCTTGGAGTAGGCCAAGAGCACGCAGAGTTCAGGGCGTGAAAGAGACTGGCCGAGCTCGTCGAGCCGCACCCCCAGCACCTCCCACGTGGGCAGATTTTCGGCTGCCCGGTCGAGACCCCCGGTCTTTTCCAGCGAGGACATGAGATCCCGAAAGTCATCCAGCGCCTCCCTGGTTCGGATTTCGTCCAGGGAGATTGCGAGGCTCTGTGCCTCGTTATCCGCCACCACGAGCGTTGCGACAGGGTCGGTCATTTCCTCCAGAAGGCGATTACGCTGCTCCTCATCCATGCGCCCGGAACCGACCGAGTGCCCGAGGAGGATCTTGAGGTTGACTTCGCGGTCGGAAAGGTCGACACCCCCGGAGTTGTCCAAGGCATCCGTATTGATCCGACCTCGACGTAACGCGAAATCAATGCGGGCGCGTTGCGTGAATCCGAGATTGCCACCCTCCCCTACCACTCGGAAGCGCAACTCATCGGAGTTCACCCGAACCGCGTCGTTAGGGGGATCGCCCGCGTCGGCATGGGATTCCTCCGGTGCCTTCACGTAGGTGCCGACTCCTCCGTTCCAAAGAAGCTCGGCCGGTGCGCGCAGTACGGCCTGGATCAGCGACTCCGCGTCGAGGGCTCCCGCGTCGTCGGGAATGCCCAACACCGTCTTGGCCTCGGGCGTGAGGTCCACCTCCTTGGCGCCCCGTGGAACGATCATCCCACCCTCGCTCATGCAACCCCGATCATAGTCCTCCCAGCTCGAGGGCCCCAGACCAAATACCCGCTCTCGCTCGCGGAAGGCGATCTCCGGATCAGGAGAAGGATCGATGAAGACATGTCGGTGGTCGAAAGCCGCGATGAGTTTGATCTGCCTCGAGAGAAGCATCCCGTTTCCGAAAACGTCACCGCTCATGTCCCCGATGCCCACCACCGTGAAGGGTTCGGACTGAATGTCCTTGCCCTCCTCCCGGAAGTGGCGCTTGACGCACTCCCACGCGCCGCGCGCGGTGATCCCGACCGCCTTGTGGTCGTAGCCCTTCGACCCTCCCGACGCGAACGCGTCTCCCAGCCAGAAGCCGTATTCATCCGCCACCGCGTTGGCCACGTCGGAGTACCGCGCCGTTCCCTTGTCCGCAGCCACCACCAAGTACGGATCGGGCGGGTCCCAGCAGACCACGTTTTGCGGTGCCACCGTGGTGCCGTCGCCGGCGAGGTTATCGGTGAGATCGAGCAGACCCCGTATCAAGGTCTTGTATTGCTCGCGAGCCTCTTCCACCATCGCATCCTTGTCGTCCAGCGTTCGGAGGGTAATGAACCCTCCCTTGGATCCGGCGGGGACGATGACCGCATTCTTGACCATCTGAGTGTTCACCAGCCCGAGGACCTCGGTGCGGAAGTCGTCCCGCCGCTCACTGTAGCGGATTCCTCCGCGCGCTACTGCCGCGCCCCTCAGATGGATCCCCTCCACCCTCGAGGATCGCACCCACACCTCGTAGAGCAGCTTCGTCGGTGCGATGTCTTGGAGCCTTCGTACCGCGATCTTGAACGATAGGTACGGCACGCCCCCCGATCGGTGCGTTGGGGCCCGTCCTCCGTGCCGGAAGTAATTCGTGCGAACCGTGGCGCCGAGGAGGGCGGCCATCCGCCGAAGCACACGATCATCCGCGAGAAACGACACCGACTTCATGAGCTGCGTAAGCAGCGCCGTGAGATCGTCAACCAGTTCCTCGCGTTGCTCGAGGGTTCCCCCGTCGTTGCTGAACTTCGCATCGAAGATATCGAAGAGAACCCTTGCGATACTCGAGTGGGATAACAGCGCCGTCGGAAGGGATAGGCGACTCGGGACCACCCCCAGCTGAAACGCGTATGCGACGTAGGCCCTCAGAACGTCCACCTCCCGCCAAGAGAGCCTGGCGAGAAGAACGAGCGCATTGAGCGAATCATTCGTAGCGTCGCCACGCCGCACCGCGAGAATGGTTTCGGCCAGCAGCGTCCCCTGGTCGTCCACATCCAACTGCGACCCTGTCGAGTCCTGTACCGAGAACGAGTGAATCACGGCCGCGAGGTCCTCAGGACCGCTCACCTGGTAGGGCGTTACTTCGATGACCCGCAGGCCCGCGTTCTCCAAGATCGGCATGAAATCCGAGAGGATGAGCCGCTCTCCGCGGAGATAGAGCTTGAGTTGGGTGGTGGAGCCCAGGGGCTCCCCCCCGTTTGAGCCGACCTCATGATCCTGAGAAAACGAGATGGACACCACACGATCATCCGCAGCCATCGCCTCGAGTTCCAGGATGTCCTGCACCGCTACGTCGGGCTCGGTCGATGCTTTGTATTCGGGGCTGAACGCCTCGCCATAGCGGCCCGCAAGACGCCGGGCCACATCGGCCGGCCGCACTTTCTCCAGAGCGTTTTGCACACGGTCGGACCAGGACCGAATGATCTCTCTGAACTCGGCCTCGAGGTCACGGCTCTCCACCCCCGCCACCGCCTCCGCACGTGCGGCCAGATGGAAATGGAGCCGGGCCTGGTCTCCCTCGCCGAGGGCCAAATGGTAGTTCAGGACTTCCGCCTGAAACCGGCCGATCAACGCCTCTTCGATGGCGCGTCGGATCTCGCCTGAGAAGCTTTCCTTGGGCAGGATTACCATGGCCGAGACGCCACGGCGTAGCGGGTCCTCACGCAATGTCACGTGAACATCGCCCGTGTGGTACGCCGTGAGCACGGTCTGGATGTCCGCGGCAATCTGGCCGGCCGACGAAAGAAAGAGCTCCTCCTTCGGCATCGAGCTGAAAATCGTGTTGATTTCCTTGTAGTCGTGCGACCCCTCTTGAGCATCCAGGCCCTCGAGAATCACCTGAAGCTTGCGCCGGAGAATGGGGATCTTGTTGGCGTCCTCTCCGAAGGCCTTCGACGTGAAGAGACCGATGAAGCGGTGTTCCCCCGCGACCTCGCCGTCACTCGAGAGCTTCTTGATTCCGACGTAATCCATTCTGGCCAATCGGTGTACGGTCGAGCGGTGATTGGTCTTGGTGATGATCAAGTGGGGGCCCCCCATCACAAGGTCCCTGATTCCCGGGTCGGCCTCGCTGACGAGCACAGGCTCGTAGAAAGAAGAATCCGCTTCGTTACGGAGCATTCCTAGGCCCGACCCCGGCTTTACGACGATGGCGGGACCGGCGTCGAGGTCGACGATGTCGTATTCGCGATAACCCAGAAACACGAACGCGCCGTCCCGAATCCACCGGAGAAACGCCTGTACCTCCTCCAACTCCTCGCGGAGGTCGGGCAGGGACGCCACACATTCGGCGAGCTCGACCACGGTGCTGTTCACCGCATCGACCATGGGATGGAAATCGTCGGTGACCCGGATCACATCCTGGAGGCGTCGGCGCGCCTCGCTCCGGAGTGCTTCCCGCGCCTCCGCGTCCATGATCCGCGAGACCTCACAGTGCACGAAGGATTCTCTGCTGTCACCGTCCTGTGAGGGTTGTAAGCTGACGATTTCACCCTTCCCGTTCCTCTCGACGTGCATGACCGGGTAGATGAGATGCTCGATCGACAGACCCTCTTCGTGGAGGAACTCGCGAAGGGAATCCACGATGAACGGTCGCTCGGAGATGTTGGTCCTCAGGACCGTTACCGGCGCGTGCCAGCCCTCGTTCTCCACCTCGGGGTTGAAGACCTCAACCTGGACCTTGTCCGGCTCACTCTCCTGCAAGAAACGCCACGCGCCCAGGGTGATGTGAGCGAGGGTCTCCGGACTCCGCCCGAGAAGAAATTCCTTGGTAGCCCTGCCGAGGAAAATTTCGGCGAACGCGACCACCGACTCCGACTCTTTCGGATCGACCTGCCGCTGGAGTTGGCGGCTTACGGCGTCGATTGTCGGAGACTCTTCACGGAGGCGGCGAACCACCGCGCTGAGGGTGTCGCTCATGGGTCAGGCCGGTCTGAGCTTTTTCGCTTCAGGACCGCGATCAAGTGTGGAATGAGGACCGTCTTATCATACACCTGAAAGATAGAGAGAGGTGACGGGCCCGTTCAACCCTGATGGGAGCGGGGGAGACTTGTCCAACCCTGGCCGACGCACACCCGGATCTTCTAGCTTTGGGGCATGACTTCAACGCCGGGGTCCAGCCCATACACCTTACCGCTTCACGTCGAGCAATATGGGGACGGGGACCGGCAAATCATGATGCTCCATGGCTTCGGGGCGAACTCCTACACATGGCTGGGTTGGGTCGGGGGGCTGGCGAAGGATCATCGCGTGTGGTCGGTGGAGCTGAAGGGTCACGGTTCGGCGCCTGCACCACCGGACGACCTTTACTCTCTGCACGATCATGCCGACCTCGTGCACCGCCTGATCCTGCAAAAAGACCTCCGTAATCTGACCCTGGTCGGTCATTCCATGGGTGGGGGCATCGCACTCCTAGTGGCGCTCCGACTTCTGGACGAGCGGCGCCTGGAGCGGCTGGTCCTCGTGGCTAGCGCCGCCTACCCACAACGACTTCCTCCATTCATCGCCTTGGCCGCGCTAGGGCGCCTGGCCGAATGGGGGCTTCGGTTTTGCCCGAAGCGCTGGCTGATTCGCAAGGTCCTGCGCTCCATCGTCTTCGACCGGCAGGGTGTGACGGAGGCGCAAGTCACGGCCTATGCGGAGCCCCTCAACAGCCCCGCCCACCGCACCGCCCTGATCAAGACCGCCGGGAAGTTGATACCTCCAGATCTCGCGGAGGTAACGAAGCGCATTCCCGAGATCAAACTGCCTACGCTACTCCTTTGGGGAAGGCACGACTGGGTCGTCCCGCTCGAGGTAGCTGAGCGACTCCTGGCGGACCTTCCAGGCGCGCAGCTCGAAATCATCGAAGACTGTGGGCACGTGCCTCCCGAGGAATTCCCGAAGGAATCGCTCGAGATCGTCCTGAAGTTTCTCAGGGGTGAGGGGGAGGCTCCTGCGCCACGAACCCGGGACACGTCAGGACCGGGAGAGGTGGATACTTAGGGAAACGGGGATCCTCCGCCGAACGGGCACACCGGTAGAAGACCGATCCTCGCCGGTTTTCGATCCGCCGCACGAATGTACACGTCTCGCAAAGCCCCGCCCCACGGCCGCCCCCGCCCGTTTCCTCCGTGCTCACGGTCGAATACCCAGCACCGCCACCTGCCGCTCCGACCGTCCACCGCGATGAGAAAACAGGTTACCATCCCCACACAGCGTGCAGAGGCCGGAGACGGTAATGCTCTCTTGCGGCACCCCAGCGGCCCTCGCTCGCTCCGCCAATGCCCCCCGTAGATCCACCGGGGCCGCACGCGGCGGTCCCTCCATCCCGAGCGCCTCGAACACCTCCGGGCCCACTTCGTAACACTCTCCACAGATGGCCGGACCCATGTGCACGAGAAGGCGTCCCGGATCGGTCCCCCACCTCACACCGAGAAGGGTGGTGGCACGGAGAAGGAGACCCGCGGCGATCCCCCTCCATCCCCCGTGCAGAAGCGCCACCGCACGCGCGTCGGCATCCAGAAGATAAATGGGTACGCAGTCGGCGACGGTTACCGCCAGGAGCACACCGGAGTCGGCAGTGGTATGGCCGTCCGCCGCTCCCTGCGCTTCCCGGACGCCCTTCCCGACGTCGTCATGGACGACGATCCGCGTTTCGTGGATCTGACGGGCGTACACGATGGTCTCGAACGCGGAAGCGCGGAGCAGGCTCTTCCACCGCTCCGGTGCCTGCGGGGACGGCGGATCACCGAACAGTCGGAGATCGAACGGATCGGGGCTGGATCCGGCGTGCGTGATTCCGGCAAACACCCACGGAAACCGATCGGCCCAGTCGGTGACCTCGTATAGCGGAACGCCTTCGTCTGCGATCTTTTCGGTCATGCGATCCAGGCCCGGGTGGGTCGAACGGGTGCGGTGGATCGAACGGGCGGCGAGGGAAACTCGGCCCCCGGCGACCATGCGTTGAATTGTAACGGGACGTTGGAACGCTGGCAGCCCGTTATCGCCCACCCTCGATACGGAAACCGACCACGAGCGTGCGGGGCAGCCCCGGGCGTAGGCCTGCCGGGCGTCGAGCCACGCTGTGAATCCGGTTCGTAAGGTTCTGCAGTCCGGCAAAGAGGGTTCCACGCTCGTTCAGTTGGACCTTGCCGGAGGCGTTGAAGACTACGAAGGAGTCCGTCCCCTGCCCCGCGGGAATGGGACCAAAGCCCGCCTGTGTCCGCATCGCTCCGGAAGCGTTCATGGAGATCGAGAGGCTCCAAGCCGTTTGGTCATAGGCGATGCTCCCGCTCAGTTGGTGCTCGGGTAAATAGGGCAACCGATCGCCGGCCTCGACCGTGCCCCACGGATCGTACTCTGAAACGAACCCGGACCGAAACGACGCGCGAGTAAACGTATAGGCCAGCCGTAACGGCACCCGCGTTACCCCGCGGACCGCCCACGCAAGGTCGTAGTCCAGGGACGCCTCGACACCAGCGACCCGTGCGTTGCCCCCGTTGAACGCTTGTCCACTCCCATCCCCTCCGGTGGCCAGGGTTGCCTGACCCAGAATGTTGTCGTACGAAGTCAGGAATCCAGTGGCCTCCGCCGCTAGCCCGGAGCGCCGCCACCGCACCCCCACTTCATAGTTCACGCTACTCTCGGAGCGGGTGGCCTTATCCGCGCCGGGACCCGGCGGGCCGAAGCCACGGTGCACTCCACCGAAAAGGCTCAGGGCACGCCTCCGAAAAGAGAACCCCACCCCAGGGATCCAGGCGCGAATCTGGTTCACTCGGGTACGCGTGGGCGACGTGCGGGTCGGGTCGTCCCCAGCGTAGTCCAGGCGCTTGAAATCAATGTGCTCGAACCTGACGCCCGGCGTGATTATCCACGGCCCTAGCGAAATTTCGTCTTGCAGAAAAACGGCTACCGCCGTCGCGGAGCTGACCCGATTGGACTGCGTCCCGGGTTCTCCCGAACTCGTGAGACGCAACGAGCCATCGAGCATCTGAAAACCGTCCTCCCACTGAAAACGGTCCTCCTCATCTTGGTGAAACCGTGCACCCAGTTCCACCTCGTGCCTTCCCAACGAGAGGCCCAGAGACGACTGCACGCCTTGGGCGAAGTACTCGCGGTTGTTCGCGCGAAGTCTCAACGCGTCGGGGGCGCTGCTTCCCCCCTTTAAGATGCCGAGGGCCACTGCGTGATCGTCCGGCTTTCCGAGCACGCCACTGATGCTCGTGCCCAAAACGCTTTGGAGCTTGTACCAATTGCGGGAGAAGTCATTCCGGTAGGCGGTCGTCGTGACGTCCGCGTTGCCTCCGGCCCAGAAGTACCGGAGCTGGATTTGTGAGTGATCGGCCTCCATGAGATCCGATCCCGAGGCCGGATAGCGAGCCAAGGGGTTACGGCCGAAGTCCTCATCGGTCAGCCCCAGGTAGGTCTCATCGGACGCCTCTGTAGTGTAGCCCAGCTTCAGCTCCAGCTCTTGATAGGACTCCCCAAGGAGATCGGAGTTGACGCGCACCTTGGCCATGTAATCGTCCACATCGAAACCTGTGCCCGTCCCATTCGGCAGCTCCTTGAAGCCATCGGTTCCTAGGGAATACGCCTCCAGCAACCAACCGAATCGTGCCCCAGAGGCCCCTGCCCGAGCATGGCCCTGGAGACTGCCATACTCCCCTCCCGAGCCCTCAACGAACCAAGTCAGACGGTCGGGTATGCTTGCAGACACCAAATTCAGAGCCCCACCGATCGTGCGTGGCCCGTACCGTATTTGGCTCGACCCCATACGAACTTCCAGCGCCTCCATCCGTCCCGCGACCGGGAAGTAGTAGGCCGACGGAGCCGCATAGGGTGCGGGCGCGATCAGCACGCCGTCTTCCATCAGGGTGATCTTCGCACTGCGCTCGGCGCCCGTCCCTCTCAATCCGATGTTCGGGCGTAAACCGAATCCGTCCTCCTCCTGGATGTTCACGCCGGGCACCTGCCGTAGAAAATCGTGAACGTTGTCGAATACGAATGCCGGGGAGTCGAGATCTTCCCTCACCAGCACATGGACGGCACCCGGAACCGCATCCGTGCCAAGCGGGTCGCCGACCATGCGCGTGCGCTTGAGAAGCACCCTGATCGGGTCCATCCGGAGCGGCGCAGTTCCCAACTCGGCATGCACGACCACGGCTTCATCGGCACCAAGCGTGATGGTCTTCGTGAGCGTCGTGAAACCTATTCGTACGAACCGCAACGAGATCGTTCCGGAGGAGATGCCGCCCAGCGTGTACCGTCCC
>Ga0209988_10002609_pt1 | contig 11927 bp, 11 predicted proteins | sample N075metaG_FD_183115 | JGI IMG/M metagenome (GOLD analysis project Ga0209988, IMG submission 183115) | Deep subsurface microbial communities from Kermadec Trench to uncover new lineages of life (NeLLi) - N075 metaG (SPAdes) (version 2) | ecosystem: Environmental > Aquatic > Marine > Ocean trench... | reverse complement strand
CGGCGAACCCCTCCGGTGATGCGAGCCGAACGGGATCGTACTTCGCCCACATGCCGTCGGGTGCGTCGCGAAAGGTGCCGACGCCGGACTCGGCGCTCAGCCCCGCACCGGAGAAGGAAACCACGCTTCGCCCGTCAGCCAGCATGCGGCGGGCGGCGTCGATCACTGGGTGGAACCGGAACCCGCCCCGGCAGTCACCGTGGTTCCCGGGAGTCGTTGTTCCGCGGCCCGGAAGACCTCGCCGGCCTCGAACTGCAGCTCGTTGGAGAACCGGCTTCGGATCTCGTCCCGGACCTCGCCGGCCTCCGCCGACTGGATCCCGATGAGCGTGTCGAGCAGCGTCAGCCACATCATGACGTCGCCGTTGATCTTGGCGGCTTCCTCGTAGCGTCCGGACAGCACCGTGGCTTCGAACTTGATCTCGAGCAGTGCCGGCGTCGTGGGCGCGCCGTTGGGCCACTCGACGGCCTCGTAGGCCCTCTGGTAATCGCGGAGGTCGATCCGGAGCCGCGCGAGCCGAACCAGCAACTCGCTGCGCTGGTCGGTCGTCAGCGCGTCGCTTGACACGTCGGGCACCCGCGCCAGGATGTCGGCGCGAAGCGTCGGATCCACGTGATCGTACATCGCCAGCACCTGGTCCACTGCGATCAGTTCCGCCGGCGTCATCGCGTCGGCGGTCGTTCGGATCGTCTGGGCCCACCGCTGGCGATGGCCCTCCGGTGGCACCAGCGCGGCCAGTGACCGCACCGTCTCGATGTCCACCGGGCCGGCTGCGAGCAGGCGAATCACGAACGGGAAGATCTGTGGATCGGCGGCACGCACCAGCAACGGTTCGAGTTCGCCGGCGAATGCAAGGCCCTCGGCGGCGTCGTGCCGCAGGTCGTCGTCCCGGGCATCCAGCAGTTCTTCGACGCGTTGGCGGTCGGTGTCATCACCGACGGCGGCGAGCAGGCGGATCAGCGGCGGCGACGGTTCCGTCTGCCACTGCAACGCAAAACGCACGGTGCGGCGGACGAACGCGTCGTCCGTCGCGACCATCTCGCGGACGACCATGGTCCAGAGGGCATCGCCGGCCGCGTCCCCGGCGGTGGAGTCGTTGAGCCAGCGCAGGACGTGCGGCAGTGCCGTCGGGCTCGGCCTCTTGGCCAGGATCTCCATGTAGCCGACGGCGATGGCGGCGTCCTTCTCGTCGACGAGCGCGTTGGCGACCAGGTACGCCGTGTTCTGGTAGTTGAGATCGTTGAGCAGCTGGGCTGCCAGCAGCCGCGAGGTGGGGAGTTCCTGGGCGTCGGTGAGCCGCCCGGCGAGTTGCTCCTGGACGGCCTCCGGGATCCGCTCGCTGTCGCGCAGCCGGCGCTCGACGCGGCCAAGGGCGAACGCTCGCACGGGGGCCAGTTCGTCGGTGAGCAGGTCCGGCAGCCGTGCGAGCTGCTCGTCGGCGGGCGTCAGGAGGAACAGTTCACGAAGTGTGGCGGTGAGCCGCACCGCGATCCCCTGGAGTTCGCGGGTCTGGAGGTGACTGGCCCGTTCAAGCTCGGCAGTGCGGGTGCTCAGGTGCAACACCATGACCCGCAGCCAGTTCTCGATCGGCTCGTCCTTGAGTTTGTCCCACCAGCGTCGCCACTGGTCCGCCTGGGCCCCGTAGGGAAGACCGGTGAGCTTCTCGAGGCTCGCGCCGGTGGCCGCGACGATCTCGGGCGGCTGCGGCTCCGGATCCTGCAGCATCGCCATGAGCTGTACGGCAGCCTCGCGGCTTCGGAAAGCCGCCAGCGCGCTGATGGGTCCGACGCGTCGGGCGGGGGGCTCGTCGCGATCACGCGCGGCCGCCGCCACCAGGGCCAGGGCCTCGTCGCCGTAGCGGGGAAGGACCAGGAAGAGCTTCTCCATCTGCTCGTCGGATGCGTCACTGAGCGTCTCGGTGACGGCAGGCAGCAGGCCGTCGATGGGCTCCGGCGACGCTTCTATCGCATCGATCACCGCGGAGACGACCACCGGCTCCCCGCTCCGAAGTGCATCGCACAATCGGTCGGTGGCCGGCTGGATATCCATGTCGATGAGTGCCTCGGCCGCCTTCACCCGGATCTCCGGGTCGATGTCGGGCGAGGGGTTCCGCACCGTGGAGTTGAACACGTCGAGGTCCCGGTTTTCACGCTCCGTCAGGTCGTCGCCCGAAGATTTTGAAATGCTGGGCAGCGGTATCCCGAAGAGGTTCGGTTTCCCATGGGCGTCGGTGCATGCGGACATCGATGCCACCGTCAGTGCCAGTGCTGTGGCAGCAATGGTTCGGCCAGGTCGCCGAATTCGCCGGAAAGCTGTGGACATGTCTAACCCGAGGGCAAAGATTGAGGGTGTCAGTGTGAGAGTCATCCTATCGGCTCCAGCCAGCCGTGGGTCAAGGATGAAACCGATAACCTGCCAGAGTGGCCGCAGATGAGCAAGTGGTTCGACGCCGAAGAGCATGCCGACCGGGCCCTGGAGATGTACGAGCGCGGTCGCTGGGCGGAGGCCGAGACTGAGCTCCGCAAGGCGATCGCGCTCAACCCCGACCAGCCCGAGTGGCATTTCAATCTTGGGCTGACCCTCGAAGCGGCCGAACGGGACGCCGAGGCGATGCCGTGCTACGAGCGGGCGGTCGAGCTCATGCCGGGTCAGCTCGATCCACTGGTGGCCGCCGGCATCGTCGCCAACCGGCTCGGCAAGTACGAGCCGGCCATCAAGTGGTTTCAGCGGGCGCTGCGTGTGGACAGCCATTGCGAGCTCGCTTACGCCCACCAGATCGAGAGCTACGTCCGCCTCGGCGATCACGACGAGGCCGAGACGACCTTCTACCTCGCGCAGCAGGCGCTCGAGGATCGAAGCGCGCACTGCCTGGCCATGGTCGCCGAGAGTCTCATGCAGCAACGCCGCTACGACCGCGCCGAGTGGTGCCTGTGGCAGTCCCTGCGTATCGACCCGACGATTCCGCGTCTCCGCGCCCGGCTTGGCGCGGTGTATGCCGCCACCGGCCGTCCGCACCGGGCCCTGCAGATGTTCCTGCGTGATCTGCGCGACGATCCAGGCAACATCGACACGCTCCTGGAGTACGGCGAGGCCCTCATCGACCTGGGGCGCATGCCGGAGGCATCGGAGAAGTTCCGACGCATCTTGGAGCTTGAACCTGCCAACGTCGATGCGCACTTCCGGCTCGGTGACATTGCGTTGGCATCCGGTCACTACGAGCAGGCACACCTCGAATTCGAGCTGGTCCTGAAGCTGGATACGCACTTCCCGAGGGTTCGCACGGTCCTCGCCGAGGCGCTGCTGCGTCGCGGCGACGTCGACGCCGCGCGGCCGCATCTCAGCGACGAGTTGGACATCCTGCGTGCCGGGGATGCAACCGCAGAGCCGGGGATCGACCTGAACCACTTCGGTGGGCTGCTGCTGGAGGCCGGCATGCCGGCGGAGGCCGCCGACGCACTGGAGCGCGCCCTCGTGCGCGACGGTGACCGCGCGGAGGTGTTGCGACGCCTCTCACTGGCCCGGTTCCGCGCAGGTGATCGCGAGGGGGGCGTGACCGCCAGCCGACGGGTCGTGCGGCTCGACCGGGAGTGCGTGGTATCGATGCACAACCTGGCGCTCGCCGCGCTGGAAGACGGGCGGCTGCGGATCGCCGCCGGCTGGATCCGCCAGGGGCTCGAAGTAGACCGGCACGATGACGGCCTGCGTCGCCTGAGGATGCGGCTATGGATGAAGTTGATCGCGCGAGCGATCACGCGGCCATTTCGATAGTCGCTCCACGGGCGAGCACCTACCGATCGCTTGGCCGTGCCACCCGTCCGCTGCGCGTTTGTCCTTGCACGTCCGTTCAGACCCGCCGGATGAATTCGGGCGGGTCGTACGAAAGCGAGTGTCGGCCCGGAGGGCCGTACGGAGCGCTCAAACCAGTCCCCGGAGGGCCGTACGGAGCGCTCAAACTACAGCGTCGCGCTCGTGTAGGGCAACATCGCCATGTACCGCGCTCGCTTGATGGCCTTGGCGACCTTGCGTTGTTCGCCCGCGGAGATGCCGGTGCGTTTGCGCGAGTAGATCTTGCCGTTCGGTGTCATGAGCCGGCGGAGGTCCTCGGCCTTCTTGTAATCGACGTAGACCTGGCCTTCCTCTGTCTTATGGATGTAACCGCGGCGGTTCGAACGGAAATGGTTCATAGAGGAGTCCTCGGTGGCGTTGACACCCGCGTATCGCGGGACCACATAGAGTAGCGGGGCACGTCGCCGGATCAAGGAAGCCCAAAAAAGACCGCCGACCGGCAATGTCGACGGTGGGGGCGACGTCGGGTGGGGGCCGGTCAGCGGACAGGAAGGAGAGGAGGTTCGGCAAGTGCCGACCTCGTCGATATCTTCGCGGTGCCGGGTCCCCCGGTTCCGGTTCCTCACTATTCAAGCCCCGCCCCCCTCGTCCCCCGATACCCGAGACAATGACGCGACCGCTCATCGGTATCACCTGCGACGTTGACGGGAACCGGTATCAGGTTGCCGTCCCGTACGCCGCTGCGGTCAGGACGGCGGGTGGGACGCCGGTGCTCCTGCCCTGCGAGCCGGATTGCGCCCGCGACTACCTGCTGCGGTGCGACGGCGTGGTGCTCACCGGTGGCGACGATCCCATCATGGAGCAGTGGGGGCTCCCCACGCACCCGCAGGCCCGGAAGGTGGACCCCCGACGGCAGGCCTTCGACCTGGCATTGCTGGCGGCCGCCGACGTTCGCGATGACCGGCCCGTGCTGGGGATCTGCCTTGGCATGCAGCTCATGGGACTGCACAACGGCGGCGCGCTCGACCAGCACCTGCCCGAGACGCTCGCCACGGCGGACCTGCATTGGCACGGCAGCACGCACGACATCCGCGGCGCCCTCGGTGATGGCGTCGTTCACAGCCATCACCACCAGGCGCTCTCGGATGCAGGCGGGCTGCGCGTCGTCGCAACCGCCACCGACGGCGTGATCGAAGCCGTCCGCGACGACCGCCGTCCGTTCTATCTCGGTGTGCAGTGGCACCCGGAGCGGACCGAAGCCGAGCAGTTCGGGGCGGGGATCTTCCGTGAGCTGGTAAGCGCAGCGGGGGGGTAGAAAAGAGCTCTGAGCTCTTTTGTCGCCGCGGAAAAAGAGCTCAGAGCTCTTTTCTACACCGTGGCCAGCCAGGCTGCGAGCAGGTCAATCGTTGCCTGCAGGTCCTTCTTGTCAACGGATTCCGTGACCGTGTGGATGTACCGGGTGCCGCACACCACCGCGGCGGCGCGCGCGCCGATTCCTGATTTCTGGATCGCGGCGCCGTCCTGGCCGCCGCGGGGCAGGATGCACCGCTGGTGGGGGATCTTGTTCTTCTCGGCCACGCCGCAGAGATCCGCGACGAGCTTGTGGTCGGCGATCATCGACGAGTCCTGGATCATGATCGCGACCCCGTCGCCGTGCTTGCTCACACGCTCGGTATCGGGGACGCCGGGCGTGTCGCACGCGAGCGTCGTGTCCAGGCCGATCCCGATGTCGGCGCCCACCGCGTTGGCCGAGGTGATCGCGCCGCGGAGGCCGACCTCTTCCTGGACGGTGAAGACCACGATCAGCTCGCACGCGAGGTTGGTTCCGTCCGAGGCGAGCTTGCGCACCACCTCGATCGCCACGAAGCACGCCAGCCGGTTGTCGATCGCCTTGGAGACGAGCTTCTCGGGTTGCTCCACGAACGGCTCGTGCATGACGACGAAGTCGCCGACCTTGACCTTCTTCTCGGTGTCCTCGGGGGTCATGCCCAGGTCGACGAAGAACTCGGCGATCTCCGGGATCTTCTTCCGGTCCTCCGCCGACGAGATGTGGATCGGCTTGACGCCGGGGTTCATGACGCCCTCGAAGTCGCCATCGTCGGTGCACAGGAGCACCCTTCGCGAGAACAGGTTGCGCGGGTCGAAGCCGCCGGCGGGGTTGAGCCAGACGAACCCCTTGTCGTCGACGTGCCGGACGTAGAAGCCGATCTCGTCCATGTGTGCCGCGAGCATCACGCGGGTCGGGTTGTCGCCGCCGGGCCGCGTGCAGATGAGCGATCCCATGGCATCGGTCCGCACCTCGTCGAAGAGGCCGCCGATTGCCTCGGTGATGACCGCACGGACACGCTCCTCGCGTCCCGGGATGCCGGGTGTCTCGCACAGACGACGGAAAAGATCCAGATCCATTACACGTGCTCCGCAGGGTGCCCCGACGCATCACCAGTGGATGCAAACGGTAGACTCACACATCATGGTGCAGGAAAGCCCACTCCGCAAACGGATAGCCAGCTGGTCGACGCCCCGCGAACCGGACGCGGAGACGGTTGCGGGCAGGCCCGGAGCCGCCCGGGGCAGCCGTGTCGAGCCGCCGGAAATCCAGTACGTCGCGTACGGCCGCACCGGCGAGGCGACGCCGACCGCCGGCTGTGAGCTCGTCGCGACGCTCGGCGACCTCGAATCCGAGTATGCCGCGGTCCGACGCGGCGCGGGTCTGCTCGACAGCCCGCACCGAGCGACGATCCACATCACCGGCTCCGATCGGCGAGACTTCCTGAACCGCATGGTGACCCAGGAACTCAAGGATCTCGACGCGGGTGTCGCTCGGCAGACGTTCTGGCTGAATCGGCGCGGCCGCATCGTCGCCGACCTGCTGCTGGCGGAGATGGGCGACCACGTGCTGGTCTGCCTCGACGTTCACGGGGCCGACAAGGCGGTCGAGTCGCTCGGCGAGTTCCTGTTCACCGAGGACGTCGAGATCACCGAGGTCACGGAGACGTTCCACCACCTGGCGCTGCATGGCCCGCAGGCGGCCAAGGTCATCGCGGCGGCCGCCGATGATCCGGATGATCCGGATGATCCCAAGATCGCCGACATGCCCGATCTCACCTGCAAGACGGTCACCATCGGTGGGATCGAGGTCGCCGCGATCCGCTGCGATCAGACAGGCGGCCCCGGTTTCGAGTTGGTCATGCAGCGTGTTGACGCCGAGGCCGTATGGGACGCGCTGCTGGCGGCCGGCCTGACGCTCGGCGAAGGGCGTCCGCGCGTGCGCCCGATCGGATGGCACGCGTTCAACATCGCCAGGATCGAAGCGGGGACGCCGCTGTTCAACATCGACTTCGGCTCCGACAGTCTGGCCCACGAGACCGGTCTGATCGGGCAGCGTGTCAGCTTCACGAAGGGGTGTTACCTCGGTCAGGAGATCGTCGCCCGCACCGAGAACCTGGGCCGGCCCAAGCAGCGACTGGTCGGCCTGCGGCCCGATCGCGACCTGCTGCCGGACGCCGGTGCCGAGGTCGTGAACGCCGATGGCAAGGCCGTCGGGGCGGTCACGTCCAGTACGCTCAGCCCCATGCTCGGCGCGGTTCCGATCGCGTTCGCGATGGTTCGCCATGCGGCGATCGAGCACCCGGTCCGGGTTGCCGCCGAGGGCGAACTGACCGACGCCGCCATCGTCCCCCTGAAGTTTCACGAGGTGCAGGCATCATGAGCAGTGGCAGTAGTGGGTTCGAATGGGTGCTGCTCGGCATGGGCGGGGTGCTCACGCTGGCCATTGCCGGTTTCTTTCTCTTCGTGCTGACCCGCAAGGACGACAAGGACGTTGATGGCTGACGCCGCCGACATCCGGGTCACCGAGGTCGGGCCGCGTGATGGACTGCAGAACGAATCCGTCGTCGTGCCGGTCGCCGACAAGATCGCCTTCATCAATCGCCTCTCACGCAGCGGCCCGGCCGAGATCGAGGTCAGCAGCTTCGTGAGCCCCGAATGGGTGCCGCAACTTGCCGACGCCGAAGCGGTCTTCGCGGGGATCACGCGTGCGCCGGGCATCGTGTACTCGGCCCTGGTGCCCAACGAGCAGGGGCTGACCCGCGCGCTGGCGGCCGGCGCGGACAAGGTCGCGCATTTCACGGCTGCATCGGAGTCGTTCTGCCAACGCAACACCAACGCCTCCATCGACGAGACCTTCCGCCGGCTCGCGCCGATCGTGGCCGGCGCCCACGCGGCGGGTATCGCGGTGGGCGGCTACATCAGCTGCGTCGTGTCGTGCCCCTACGAGGGACCGACCGACCCCAAACAGGTCCGCGAGGTGGCCGCGCGGCTCCTCGACGCCGGGGTCAACGAGATCGACCTCGGCGAGACCCTCGGCGTGGCGGTGCCGGACGATATCGAACGGCTCTACGAGGGCCTCGACGGCGTGGTGCAGCCGGAGCGGACGACGTTGCACATGCACGACACGCGCGGCACGGCACTCGCGTGCGCCGCCGCGGCGATCCGGATCGGGGTCCGCCGCTTCGACGCCTCGTGCGGCGGGCTCGGCGGTTGCCCGTACGCACCGGGCGCGGCGGGCAACCTCGCGACCGAAGACCTCGTCTACTTCTGCGATCGAATGGGGTACCCGACGGGCATGGATCTGCCAGCGCTGTTTGATGCGGCCCGTTTCGTCAGCGGTGTGCTCGGGCGTGCGTTGCCCGGCCGCGTGTTTAATGCCGAAAAGGCAGTAGCCAGCAGCCAGCAGGGGGGGAAGCGCAAGCGAAACACCTGAGACGCAGGTACCGACCTGCCCCTCTTCCCTGCTGGCTGCTGGCTCTTCTGGCTACTGGCGTTCTTTTATCCCCGGCCCGAACGTAATCACGTTCTTGCCTTTCCGCTTGGACTGCAACGCGAGCTGGTCGGCGTGCCTCAGCAGGCTCGCGGCGTCGTTGCCGTCCCAGGGGAACGTGGAGAGGCCCCCGGAGATACTGAGTGTTCCGGGTGCGTCGAGGCCGAGCTTTGGGAACCGCATTCGACACACCTGGTCCTGGAAGCGGGTCGCGATCTCCTCGACGGTCTCGGGCGGGTTGGATCCCGGCTCACGCGGGCCCTCGAGGTCGGCGAAGACCACCACGAACTCGTCACCGCCGATGCGGCATACGCGGTCGCCGGCACGGATTACCGATTCCAGCAGCCGGACGGTCTCGCGGAGCACTTCGTCGCCTGCGTCGTGCCCGTAGTCGTCGTTGTAGCGCTTGAAGTCGTCGATGTCGAAGACGAGCACGGTCACCGCCCGCCGCGAACGCGACGCCTCGCGCAGGACCTGCTTCATGAACGACTCGTAGAACCGCCGGTTCCACGCCCCGGTGAGTTCGTCACGGTACGCCATCGTCCGGTACTCGCGATACCCGTGGTCCAGCGCCATCCACCGCGCAAGCCACTCCGCCCAGGGTCGAAGTTGACGAGGCTCGGTGACGGACGAGGACAGCATGCCGTAACACCGCTGGCGAAACCGCAATTCGACACCGGCACTGCCGGCCGCCGCCGTGTCGGTGACGGCGAGATCCGACCAGCCGGTCTGCTGGATCATGAGCTGCAACGCGCGGTCACGAAGCCCGGACGGATCGGTCAGGATTGCCTCGACCAGGTCGGTGTCGCCGAGGTCCTCGTCGGCCGGAGCGTCCGGGGCCGCCGGCGGTGCCTCCATCGGCAGGCCGGGCAAGGGCGCCGGATCGACCGGCATCGACTCGATCAGCGGCGCGTCGTTGTCGTTCGTCTCCGTGTTCGCGGCGTCTTCGATCGCCTCGGCGAGCGCGCGGCCGTTGACGGGTTGGACCAGCACCTGGTCGAAGCCGTTGGGCCCTTGCCTCAAGCGGGTCTGCTCGTCGTCGTTGGCGGCCACCACGATCAGCCGCACCGCCGGGTCGATTCGTCGAAACGCCTCGACGGCGATCGACGCCGGGTCGCCGACCATGGCCGCGGGGATCACCACGGCCTCCACCGGCTCGGCGTCACCGGACAGCGTGACCTCACCGATCGCGTCGAACAGGTTGGCGGCGCGAACGACGGTCCGCGTGACTTCGCCGAGCTCCTGCCCGCCGACCACGATCACGCGACCGCGGCGGGATCGTGATTGTGGGTTCGATGTGCTCATGCCTCAGGGATCCGTGGCCGGCTTGTCCTGGCTCTTCGGGCCTTTCGTGTCTTCGGGCTGTCGGGGCGGTTCCGGGGTCTCAATCGGTTCCGCGGGTTCCGCGGGCTGGTCGGAGCGAAAATCACCGTCCAGCAGCATCGAGATCTCGTCACCGGTGATCTTCCGAGAGTCGTCGTGGGGGCCCGCGTTCGGTGCCTCCGGGGTCGTGCGCATTTCATACGAACGTGGGGCCGCGTCGTTCGCGCGGTCCGCCGGGCCTGACGCGTCGGAGCCGTTATCGGAATCGTGTTCGAGGACCAGCGGCGTCAGCCGGCCGTTGTCGAAGGTCCAGAGTGCGGCGGTCGGGACGTACCGCCGCGCCGCCGAAAGCATCTCCGGCAGCTGCGACCACCGCGAGGGTTCGACGATGACCAGTGCGAGACCGTTGGTCGGGCGTCCCCACGCCCGACGCTTTGCGTCCAGACGATCCAGCAGACACAACTCCGCCAGCGCCGGCAGCGGGTCGCTTGACAGGTGCGCGGCCCACCCGCGTGCGTCGAGCTGTTCGCGGACGCGGCTGCCGCTCGCGGTTGATGCAAGCAGGACGCACTTGGTTTCGTGATCAGAGGGCATGCCGATATCCCGGCCATTCTACGCGGGGAGACACGGTCTCAGCATTCGAGCAGCAGGCGGGCGATCGTCCGCGCGGCGTCGGGAGCGGGCCGGGCGTGGAGGGCCGCCCGCATCGACCGAAGGCGGGGTCCATCCCGCATGAGCTGCCGCAGCGTGGCGCCGGCACGGGCGACGTTGGCGTCGGTCTCGACGGCGTCCGTCTCGACCACGGCCCCGCCGGCGGCGACCATCGGCGCGGCGTTGCGGTGCTGGTGGCGATCCCCGTGATGGGGGTAGGGCAGAAAAAGCGTCGGCACGGCGTTGGCCCACGCCTCCGCAACCGAGCTGGCCCCCGCACGGCTCACCGACAGGTCGGCCGCCCCCCACGCGGCGCCCATGCCGTGCAGGAACGGGTGGACCGTCGCCGTCACCCCCGCGGTGTCCCACGCGGCCCGCGACCGGCTCTCATCGCCGGCACCCGTGAGGTGCAGGACCTGCCAGCCCTCAAAGAGATCCGGTTCCGCGGCAGCCATCGCCGTGACCATGCCGTTGATGCTCCTGGCGCCCTGCGAGGCCCCGGTGACGAGCAGCGTGGGCAGGTCGGGATCGAGCCCCAGCCCGGTGCGGCACGACCGGGCCGTGGACGATGCAACCGCGTTTCTGCGAATCGGCATGCCGACGACACGCTCGGCGAAGCCGGGGCGGTCGGTGATCTCGATCGCCGACAGCACGTTGTCGCAACGGCGGGCGATCCAGCGGTTGGCCTTGCCGGGGGGGTCGTCGAGGTTCATCAGCGTGACCGGCACGCCCGCGCGACTCGCGGCGGACACCACCGGCGCCGCTACGAACCCGCCCATGGCAACAACGCGGTCGATGCGACGGTGCTTCATCTCCGCGTGGGCGGCCTTGCGGCTGTGGACCCAGCTACGCGCAAAACGCGCAAGCCCGCGGGGGCGCATCGAGAACGGTGCGCCGGGGATGGGGGTGTAGTCCACGTTCGCCTCGGCGAGCATCGTCGTGTCGATGAGACGGGTGGAGCATATGAAAACGGTCTTGACCGACGGATCGAGTTCGACCAGCCGCTCGCCGATCGCCAGCGCGGGACTGATATGCCCGCCCGAACCGCCACCGGCAAAGAGAAAGGTGTGAGACATCACGGAAGAGGAAGAAACACACCGGGAGTCTTTTCCGCCGCGGAAAAGACTCCCGGTGTGTTTCTTCCTCCCCGATCCATTGCCATGAGCAGCCCGATGCAGAATGCCGTGAGAATCCAGCCGGTGCCACCGGCGGAGATCAGCGGCAGCGCGATGCCCTTTGTCGGAGCGAGTCCCGTCACGACCATCATGTTAATGAGTGCCTGGAACCCGACCGTCAGCAGGATTCCCAAGCCCAGCAGCTTGCCGAACGGGTGCCCGACCCTGGTGAT
>Ga0209988_10002607_pt1 | contig 11933 bp, 10 predicted proteins | sample N075metaG_FD_183115 | JGI IMG/M metagenome (GOLD analysis project Ga0209988, IMG submission 183115) | Deep subsurface microbial communities from Kermadec Trench to uncover new lineages of life (NeLLi) - N075 metaG (SPAdes) (version 2) | ecosystem: Environmental > Aquatic > Marine > Ocean trench... | reverse complement strand
GGAATGGTTGTCCAATGGGTAGGGGCCAGTCGCTCGTGGGTTTGTTGGCCCGAAGATCGCAAGAACCGGCACATCAACCCCGGCGGCAAGATGGATCAGTGAAGAATCATTGCCAACAACCAGCCTCATTCGCCTTAACAGAACAGGTAATTGGCGAAGAGATAATTTTCCCACAACATTGACAAGCCCCTGAAACTCTAATGGACGAAATTCATTGGAAAAATATTTTTCCGCCGGCCCTCCTACTACCACGACTCGAACCCCGGGAAGCAGCATCAATGTCCGTGCAACCTCAACAAAACGATCCAACGGCCAGGATTTAATGGCTGAACGACTCCAAGGCGCCAACGCGATAAGAGTCTCCTGACTACCAACCTCAGCATTCTTCAAGAGACATTCAATGTATTCATCATCTTCAGCGAATTGAGGCAAATGAAATATGGGATGGTTTTCTTGAGCGCCAAGAAATTGCGCGATAACGAGATTCCGATCCACCGCATGCATATCCAGCAAACGCCACGATGCTGCTTGATGATCAGCAAGCGGCACACGATGAGTATACAACCATGACGCCCCTTCTCTCGCTTGTGCAAACCCGACTCGTATCTTTGCTCCGGTCAATCGGCCCAAGAGGCCGGAACGCAATAACCCCTGAAAATCCACAATGAGATCAAAGCGTTTGTTCCTGAGTGTCCGGATTAAGTGAGGCCAACGATTCCAGGAGAAATCAGAAGAGACAACTTCATCAATGTCAGGGTTCCCCTCTAAGATCGACGACCATACTTCTTTGACCAACCAGGTGACGTGCGCAAGAGGAAACTGTTGACGCAATGCAGAAACGGCTGGAAGGGCATGGACAATATCCCCCAAAGAACTGAGTTTAATAATAAGGATGCGCTGAGGGGATATGTGCATGAAGATCGGATTAAAAATTTCTGGTCACTACTTCAAGGGATTGAGACTGAAGGCTACTACTCAGTACGTCACGCTCAGATCAAACCATTCACGACCTTCCCGGCTTCGATGAACTTTGGTGTAATCAGTGACGAAACCTGTTGTATAATCATGTGTACTCATGCCCTAAAAGCCTTCAGCCTATCCACCTGAGTCGTTACCATCTCATTCATGAGCGATATTCATTCCTTGTGTCATCTCCTGTTCAATCCAGGACACGGACTCCACAAACGTCTCGGCCACATGGGCAATGGATAATTGCCCAAGATCATGTGCCTTCAATGCATGCGCACTATACGAACTCGTCATAACCAACACTCCCGCAACACCAATGTTTTGGGCCGCCTCCAAGTCACTTTTCTTGTCGCCAACCAGGAAACAGCGTGCCAAATCCAGTGAAAATTGTTCTGCCGCTTGTTGAATGAGTCCTACATTGGGTTTTCGACAGTGGCACCCGTCTTGAGGATGATGTGGACAGAAAAAAATCCCGTCAATTCTGGCGCCATATGGCTGAAGAAGAATCGCGAACGCCTCGTGAATCCTCTGTAAATCCTCGACAGTCATCATTCCTCGCCCGATGGCCGATTGATTGGTAATCATAATAACCAAGGCCCCGAGTTGGTTCAAACGGAAAATGGCTTCCGGCACTCCGGGAAATACCACCAATTGATCCGGGGACGTGACATAGCCGGAATCATGATTGAGGGTCCCATCTCGATCCACCAAGACCGCGATACCTGAGGAAACTTGATTGTCCGGCATGACGCCTACCCCTGATCTTGCGTGTGTGACGCACCCAAACGAGACAAGACTACATGAACAACCTGTTCCACTGAAATGCGGGTCATGCAACGATGATCAATCGGACATGCCCGCAACAGACATGGAGAACACCTCACATGAGGAGCCCGTACAACATCTTGTAACGATCCTGAAGGACTTGTGGTCTGAGGATCGGTCGAACCAAAAATTGCGACCACCGGCACACCCAGTGCCTGAGCCATGTGCATGGGACCCGTATCATTAGTCACAAGAACAGCGCACCGTGTCAAAACCCCCATGAGTTCTCGAATCGTGGTCTTGCCAGACAACACAATGGGTTGATGTCTCATCCGTCGAGCGATATCCGATCCAATATCCTCTTCACCTTTTCCTCCGACAATCACACAACGTACAAGAGGACACCCCGGGACAGTTCTTGTGAGCACATCGACCAACTGATCACCAACCTCGGCAAACCGTTCAGGCAGCCAACGTTTGGCTGAACCATAGACTGAACCCGGATTGATCCCAATAACCATCATCGCAGGAGACTGAGAAATATCAGGAAAGGATTCATTGCAAGTGATGTGTTCTTCAGGAGTCAGGACCAGTTGCGGAACATGCACCTTCGAAGAAACATGCGTCATCGCTTGCACAAGACGTTGATAGTATTGCGTGTGATGTAAGGCAATTGTTCCTGCAAGAGAAACCGGCTGCGTTAAGAACCACCCTCGCCCATCTGTCGCATAGCCGATTCGAGAGGAAATACCAGCAAGAAAGGCAATCACAGCCGCTTCAAAGGCATTTTGAAAAAGAACCGCACAATCGAATCTCTTTTTTTTCACTATGCGTATGAGCTTCAACAATCCAAGGAGGCCATGATGTTCGCCTTGATAATCATACACAAGCACATCATCAATCCCAGCATGCCCACGCAATAATTCTGCAATCGACGGCCTGGCCAGAATAGTCACATTCGATTGGGCACAATACTCCCGGAGGTCCATAAGAGCGGGCACACACATCACCGCATCCCCAATCCAGTTAGGGACTCGTACGAGAATATTCCTTGGATACGCGCCATCCATTTTACACACACGAACCAAGAACACCTATGGAGACATTATTCATAAGAGTCCATGGCGCCCCAAGAGATCTTGCAACTCTTGGTCTCCCTTTATCATCTCCAATTCAATATTGAGGACCCAAATAGGGTCATCGGCCTTACACCATGGCCGTAATTTTTCTTGGTCTTTTTCCGTTGTCACAGCCATATCAACACCCAAAGACTGCATCTTTCTTCGAATGGCTTCGAGATCATGCTCGCCATAGTGGCAATGATCGGGAAACCTCATTTCTTCGCGAATGTCCAATCCAGAGGCCACAAGATTGGTAGAAAACGCTTCGGGATTGCCAATACCGCTAAACACCAGAAACGTGTTCTTATGGAAATAATGTAATTCCTTCACCGTACCATTCGAAAGATGCGTCAAGGATCGGGGAACAGACCTCATGACAATCGGAGTCATCCCTTCCCCGAAAACTTCCTCTAATCGTTCCTGGAGTGGTCGAACAGATGCCACACATTCCGATCGCGTGAAAACAACACCATCAGCACATTGAGCCGCCTTCAGCGGTTCACGCATCCGGCCAGCAGGAAGCACCCCCTTCAGCCCTTCCAGATCCGTGGCATCAAATAAGAGTAAATCCACATCTCGATACAATGGCAAATGCTGATATCCATCATCAAGAATAAAGCAATCGCAAGAAAATTGTTCCAACACCCACAGACCTAATCGATACCGATCATTCCCCACCGCTACAATTGCCCAGGGACAATTCCTCGCAATAACGACCGGCTCATCACCCGCCAAGCGCCAATCACTGTTCAAGCCTTCTCCATCGGACACGATCATATTGTGCGATGCATCCTGCCGTCCATATCCACGACTTAAAATCGCCACCCGTTTTCCCCGTGCATGAATTTTTCTGGCTAACCAGATCACGAAAGGGGTCTTCCCCGTTCCACCAACAGTGAGATTTCCTACACTGACAACCGGGTGTGGCAAGCGAGATTGACGTTTCCAGCCCCGTTGGTACCATGTTCGTCTGAATCCGGTAATGATGCCATAAGGGATAGCGCAGAGCTGCAAGACCCATGAGCCATGTCGCGACAACCAACCCCAGAGTTGCAAAAGGAAAGAAAAACGAAAAGAGCAATGAGTCTTCACAGACACAGACAAAAACAATGATGAATCATGAATGCTCGACTCTCTAAAGAACCGGTTACAAATGTGCGGTTTCCGTACTGCATGTTCGTGATTCGACTTGGGAGGAAGCAGTGGTGAGAGGGAAAGTAGAAGGAGATTCTTGAACCCCTAGCAACTGATCAATCCATTGAAGATTTCGTGCCGTCACACCACGATGTCGCTGAACAACAGCGAACGCCCGTTGACCCATTTGCTCAGCCTCTAACGGATGATCAAGCAAATGGAGAAGATGAGACAAGAGCTCATCTTGATTCTGAATTTGAATGGCCCCGCCTTCTGCTAAAAGAAGTTGTGCGATATCACGACAATGATCAATGTAGGGACCAAAGAGCACAGGCTTCGCCCATTGAGCAGGTTCCAACAGATTATGGCCGCCAATGGGCACCAACGTTCCACCCACAAATCCCAAACAGCCAAGCCGATAGACGAAAGGCAATTCTCCCCTGGAGTCTAAAAGAATGACTCGTGCTCCTTTTTTTTCAGCAAGCATGTGAGGCATGTGTGATCGACGGACGCATGGTAATTCATGTTTGTGGATCACCGCTTCTAATGCCGATGCTCGTTCCACATGCCGTGGGGCCATGATGAACACGACCCTTGGATGGGATTGCAGAAGATCGCGATACACCCTCAAGAGACATTCCTCTTCCTGTGGATGAGTACTTCCAGCCACCAACACCACCTCATCTGCATGTAACCCTAATGCCTGACGCAAAGACTCATGGGAATGGCGCGAATCGACTTGCTCTAGAGCCTGATCAAACTTCATATTCCCGGTCACAAACACCGCCTGACTCCTTGCTCCTAATATCCTCATTCGTTCTGCATCGACATCTGATTGCATGAGGGCCATGTCCAGACACGATAACACTTGCGTCATCAAGCCTTTCACCCACACATACCGTGAAAATGATCGTGAAGACACACGCCCGTTCACTAAACAGATCGGGACATGATGCTGATGAAGACTTTTTAGTAAGTTCGGCCAGAATTCCGATTCAACCAAGATAAACAACTGAGGCTGCAACGCACGAACATATCGTTCAACCACCCACCGGAAATCTATCGGGGCATAACAATGAGAGGCAATCCCTTCTAATTCCCTCATGACCTGCTCTCGTCCGGTTTCCGTCACCGTCGAGATAAGTAACGAGCAATGAGGATACCGCTCCTTCATGTGACGAAGCATGGGGACAATAGCCGTCACTTCTCCCAATGATACCGCATGAATCCAAATAACCGGAGCCGGAAGCATCCGCAGATGTTCAGGAACAACTCCCAGACGTGACAAGACCCCTCGTTGACAGCGTTTTTTGGTGAAAAGCAAGACGGCAATAACCGGAAGAGCGAGAAGCAGGAGCAGATTATATATCACATAGAACATGCGGTGATCACGCCTCGCGTCCATCGTTCATGTTATGCAGAAACTGCCGGACAGGATCATCGCTGTGAATAGCCGATTCGGCTCGCGCCGTCAGGTCGTTTAAGATGCGTTCCAATTCCATACCCTCTTCAAATATCTGCTGCGGGGATCGATCAGGTTGTATCCATAAAGGTTGCCCCCACACATAGAGCCCTTTCCCTCCAGGGTAGGGAACCTGAAACCTGTCCCAACTTGAAAAGACTTTTTTTTTGAGCAGGCAAACGTCAGCGGGACAATAGGCAATCCCGTGACTTTCGCCAAATAGATCACCCCGGCCTGTACCTGACAAGCTGGTCCACGAGGCCCATCAGGCGTCACAATCACATCTTGCCCCTGACGAGCGGCCTTGAGTAATTGCCGAACAGCCTGAAACCCGCCACGAGTACTCGACCCCCGAATAGCGCCAAACCCGAAATATTTCATAATCCTGGCAATGATTTCACCGTCTCGATGCTGGCTAATCAAAATAGACGCCGATGTTCCCCGGTACGCCAAAGGCATCATCAGTTGCCGGCTATGCCAAAAGGCGATAATGATCGGCGTCCCTTGGCGATGAAGCGTATCAACCGCTTCTCCGCCAACGGTTGAGAGATCCATGGTCTTCCCTATGAGTCGAATCCCCCAGGCGGCAACGACGGGAAGGACGGACAGCTTGAACCAGTTCACCATAAGTCACACATTTTCCTGATCCAGACAATTGGCAGAAATCGGTTCTAAGCTGGTCAGTTGAAATTGGGTTTGATAGAGCCGGGTATACAATCCACCCTTTCGCAGCAATTCATCATGCGTGCCGATTTCTTCAATGCGCCCCCTCTGCATGACGACTAAACGATCGGCATGTTGAACCGTCGAAAGCCGATGGGCAATCACCAACGTCGTACGGGCCTTCATTAAGTTGGCCAGAGCTTGTTGCACAAGTTGTTCCGATTCAGAATCTAATGCCGAAGTGGCTTCATCAAGAATCAGGATGGGGGGATCACGTAAAATCGCCCGGGCAATGGCAAGCCGTTGTCGCTGCCCACCGGATAATCTCAATCCATTTTCTCCAACGAATGTATCAAGCCCCTCCGGCAGCCGCTCGATAAATTCCCAGGCATAGGCCGCCCGTGCAGCCTCAATAATTTGTTCCTCTGTCGCATCCGGCCGCCCATAGGCAATGTTATTCCGAATCAAATCATCGAACAACACTGTTTCCTGGGAAACAATTCCAATTTGGCGTCGCAAAGACGAACGATCCACCAATCGAATGTCCACACCATCAATCATGACTTTTCCATCACTCGGTCGATAAAATCGTGGAACAAGACTCACCAACGTAGTCTTGCCACTTCCACTGGCTCCAACCAATGCCACCACCTCGCCAACCCGTACGGTCAAATTGATTGTCGTCAACGAAGGTTCTTCCGCACCCTCGTATGTAAAACTCACATTGGAAAATTCTAATTGGCGTTGTATTGTGGGCAACGATTTCTTTCCTTCATCCTTTGACAATTCACTCTCAAGATCCAAAACAGAAAAGACTCGTTGCCCCCCGGCTAGGGCACGTTGAATAGCCGCATTGGCGCCCGACATTTTCCGTACAGGACCATAGGCCATAAATAACGCCGTCAGGAAAGAAAAGAATTCGCCAGACTTCATTTCTCCAGCAATCACTAACCCCCCGCCATACCAAATAATGAACGAAACTCCGCAGACACCAATGATTTCAAGCATGGGAGAAGAAAACGCGGAAGCTTGAGCGGACTTGACTTTGACTCTTCGAATGGCCTTATTCATCAGAGAAAATCGTTCGAATTCTTTCTCCTCCTGCCCATAGGCTTTGACGATCTTGATTCCGGAAAAGGCTTCCTTCAGAACAGACGCCATGCTACCAATTGATTCCTGTCCGCGATTCGACAATGTTCGAATACGTTTTCCGACACGAAACAAGACATAGGCCGACAGCGGCAGCACAACTAACACCACCGTCGCCAATTTCCAATTTTGGTAAAACGCGACACTAATTAACGCAAGAAAGGTCAAGCCTTGTTGAAACATATCCTTGAGGACACTCGGTATGGCATTCGCCATTTCATTCACATCGCTAATGACTCGTGCCATCAGTCGCCCTGAGGAATTCGCATCATGAAACCGTATAGGTAAACGGATAATCTGAATGAATAATTGTTGCCGGACATCGGCAATGAGCCATTGCCCCACATACCCCATTAAATACGATTGGCCATAGGAAAAAGAGGCTTTCAGAACCGTGACCCCTAAAAGGACAAGAGGCAAGATCAGCAACAGTTCACGATTGCGGTCGATAAAAATATCTTCCAACACAGGACTCACTAACAACGCGGTGGCCCCCTGAAGCGCAGCAACGCCAGCAGAGCAGAAAAAGGCCACAAGCAATCTGAGCCGATAGGGTTTAAGATATTCGACAATACGCCATAAGGTCTTCATAGGCTTATCTCAGATAAGATCATTTCCGCCGCACGATGTGACGCTCCAGGTCCCCCTAAGGACTGACGAATGGTCTGAAATACTTCCCGCATCACACGTTGTCGTTCAGGGTTATCTAAAATCTCAAGCGCTTCATGAGCAATATTCCCTGATGTCATTCGATCTTGAATCAGCTCGGGAACCACTTCTTGATCTGCCAGAATATTCACCAACCCGATATAGGGAATTCTCACCAGCCGCTTCGCAATATGATAGGTGAAAGGAGACGTCCGATAGACAATGATCATTGGTGTCCCGATCAATGCGGCTTGAAGCGTCGCCGTACCAGATGCAATGAGCAGAAGGTCTGATGCAGCAATGACTCCATTCGATTCCCCCTTCATGACTTGCACAGGATGGGATGTTCCGAGAACACGGGTGATCATCGAGTCAGAAACAGAATCAGCTTGGGCAAGAACCGTCTGAAGAGCCGGATATCGATTCCGGATCTGTTGAACGGCTTCCAATAAGGTCGGGAGGATATCTTCCACTTCCCGCTCACGACTCCCGGGAAGGAGGCCAATCACCATTCCATCAGGATGAAGATTCAATCTGACTCGTTCCTGAATGGTATCATAGGAAGGGGCCAGATCGTCTAAGAGCGGATGCCCGACATAATGACACGTCAATCCCGCCTGCCGGAAATAGTCTTCCTCGAATGGAAGAATGGCAAGGACATGCTTGACCACTCTTCGCATCAGATGCAACCGACGGCTCCCCCATGCCCACACCTGAGGCGCAATATAATAGATGATGGTCTGTGAGGTTGTGGCAACGGCTTTGGCTAAGCGAAGATTCAAGCCGGGACTGTCAATAAGAATGATGGCATCCAGGCACTCGCGACGAACATACGCAGACAACGTCTGAAGAGTTTTCCACCCTTTCAACACTTGTTGAAGACCCGGCACTCCCATCACATCAACCCGATCTACATCGGGAAGAAGCGAGATCCCGGCCTCCAACATTTTCTGACCTCCCACTCCGACCAATTCAAGACCAGGATGCAGCTCTCGAAGAGCCAGTCCTAACTTGGCTCCATGCATATCGCCTGATGCTTCCCCTGTGACAAGCAGAATTTTTGGCATAAAGAATATGGCTGATGAACCAACACAGACACAAGCTATGAGGAGGAAAGAGAATCAAGATGCTGTTGAATAAGGGAACCAACTTGAGTGGCCACGCGTAGAGCTTCAACACCTTCTTCTCCAGAGACGCCCTGATGAAGGTTGGAACCGAGAATTGATTGAATGAAACACTCCAATTCACGCGTCAGGGAATCGCCTTTTCCTCCTTTGAGATTTTGGCAGTCAACATCAATCGTATCGCCATCAACCATTTTTCGTGTATGAATCACGGCTTCCTTGACACCGAAATCAATAGAAATATAGCGATCCCGTTGATACAGACGAATTTTCCTGAGACGCCCGGTAGAAATCCGACTTGCTGTCAAATTCGCGAGACACCCCGATTCAAAAAGAATGCGCACATTCGCAATATCCGGGTACGCCGTAAAGACTGGTAATCCTCTCGCTTCCACCTCTTTGATAGGACCAAGTCCCAATGACAACAGCAGATCAATGTCATGAATCATGAGATCTCGAACAACATCCACATCCGTCCCCCTTGGTTGAAAAGGACTCAACCGGTGACATTCGATAAAACCAGGGTTTTGGATGAGAGGACGCACACATTCAATAATAGGATTAAATCGTTCAATATGCCCCACATGAAGAATTTTCCTCTTGGACCGGGCCAATTCAACTAATTCCTCACCCTCCCACACATGACTCGTGATGGGTTTTTCCACTAACACATGACAGTCATGCGTTAAACAGGCTCTCACCACAGAATAATGAGCAGATGTCGGGACTGCCACACTTACCGCATCCACCACTGGAAGCAAATCCGTCAAATGATCAAAGTCGGGAATACCGAATTCCTGACCAATCGATGCTCCTCTTGAGCGATCAATATCCACAACGCCTACCAAGGACACCATAGGTAAGCCATGATAAATACGGGCATGATGTCGTCCTAAATGGCCGACACCAATCACTCCAACTCGTAAAGACTCAGTCATCATGTCAGGTTCATTGAGGATAGAAAAAGATCATGCGGCTACAGGTCAAATCAGGAAGTGAACTGAAGAAAATTATTGAGAATCCAAAAGCTGCGCTTGCTGTGTGCTTCCACTCAAATCGCTCCTCTGACAGCACGACTCAGGTATTGAGACTGAAGACTGCAGGGAAGCATTCATAGCACCCGAAGCATTGGATATCTTTCATCATTACGACCTAAAAACCTTCAGCCTATCCACCTGAATTATTCCTTCCCGACTATACTAATACCAGCTTCATTCGCTCGAGTGAAGACCTCATCACGATCAAGAATGACCGTCCTCCCGGCTTCAATCGCCAGCACAGAAGCTTGGACGGCCACCATCGTTTGAATCGTTTGAGGGCCGATAGCCGGCAAATCAAATCGCAAATCTTGATGGGGTTTTGAACGCTTAACCACGACTCCACCCTTGCCTGCAAGCCTGCCGCCTCGAGTAATAGCCTCATCCGTCCCTTCGACTGCTTCTACTGCCACAATCACATGATTTTTGACAATCACACATTGCCCGATATCCAACGCACCCAAGGTTTCTAACGTCTCCCATCCAAACTGAATATCGTCTTCTTCTTTTTTGCCTGGCTTCTTGGACGTTAAGGACCCCTCTTCCGCTAAAATCCCCTGTAGTCCGAACGTAGACTCTTGAATCACAATGCCTTCCCGCTCAAATTCTTCCGCCACCGCGCGAAGAATGGCATCATCCTTCCAATGCTTCAAGCGACTGAACATCGCTAAGGTCCGAAGGTCAGGACGGAGAGTGGAAAACACATTAGTCTTTTTTATCCCACCTAACATGACCGCTTGGCGAATGCCATCGTGTTTCAACGCAGCCAGAGCTTTACTAAACTGTCCAATTTTAATCCAATGAATATGCTCGACATGGGATTCGAGTTCAGGAAGAGTGGTGCCTACATGGGCGATGGCGGAAACAGTAAATCCTAATCGACGAACATTCTCAGCAAAAATAATAGGGAACCGTCCATCCCCGGCGATCAGTCCGATGCGTTTTTGATCATCAGGCAGGTTCACAGCATGCTCTCAACTCATCAGCCACAGATCTATTCTTCATCTTCGTCTAATTCGCGGGAAGCCACACGGCAAATTCCTCGACTCGTACTTTCAAGAAACGTCAGTAAACTCAGAACATCCGTGCTCTCCCCATATTCATTCTTTGCCAATTTTATCGCTTCCTGAAGACGATGTCCTTGCCGGAATAACAGATCAAAGGCCGCTTTCAACATCGCCATTCGTGGGACAGAAAATCCATGGCGCCGCAACGCAATCGTATTCAGCCCGAACATCTGTGCCCGATACCCTCCTGCGACCCGCAGAAAGGGCGGCACATCTCGTCCCAACGCCGAACATCCTCCAACCATGGCATATTCACCAATTCTCACATATTGATGGACGCCCACTAAACCTCCGATCACAACCCAGTTCCCTACGAAAACATGGCCGGCGAGGTTGGCGGCGTTTGCCATCACAATGTGATTACCCAGTTCGCAATCATGCGCAACATGTGAATAGGCCATAAGGAAATTATGATGCCCGATCCTGGTGACTCCACTCCCAAACGCCGTCCCGCGATTAATCGTCACATTTTCCCGGATAACATTATGATCCCCGATACAAACTTTTGTCGGTTCATCCTTATATTGTAAATGCTGCGGTGGTGTGCCAATAGACACAAAAGGGGAAATCCGGCAACACCGGCCAAGTTCCGTCTGTCCCTCAATACAGACATGAGACACCAACTCGGTTTGATCGCCTATCGTGACATGTTCACCAATGACACAATAGGCGCCAATGGACACATCTTCTCCAACATTCGCTTTGGGGTGCACAATCGCTGTAGGATGAATGTTCATAACAATCTCATTTCATAACATGAAGATGGATACCACACTTACGGTCATCAGCCTCTA
>Ga0209988_10002606_pt1 | contig 11934 bp, 12 predicted proteins | sample N075metaG_FD_183115 | JGI IMG/M metagenome (GOLD analysis project Ga0209988, IMG submission 183115) | Deep subsurface microbial communities from Kermadec Trench to uncover new lineages of life (NeLLi) - N075 metaG (SPAdes) (version 2) | ecosystem: Environmental > Aquatic > Marine > Ocean trench... | reverse complement strand
GCCGTCATCGCGACACTAAACGAACTTGCACTAAAGGATTCGCACCGCTCGCCGAACCTGCGCGCGATTGTTGATCGCATACGGCCAGCTGTAGAGCCTGTCCTCGCCGAACACAAGGATGATAAGGCGACCGGGGTCGTCAGGGACGCGGTACGCGCAAACGTGCGTGCATCGGTTGAACAGCTTAAGCACGGTTCGTTGATCCTTGAGACGCTAATAGACAATGGCGAGTTGCAGATAGTCGGCGCCGAGTACTGCCTGGACCGGGGAGTCGTCGAGTTCTTCGAGGATTAGAGGGATGGCTACTGTATCGGGTCACTGTTATTGCGGGGCGATCGAATTCGAGGTCGATGGGCCGGAGAAGTTTGCCTGCTTTTGTTATTGCGAGAGCTGCCAGCGCGCGGCGGGCGCACCCGTCGTTGCCTGGGCGACCTATGGGCGATCGTCATTCAATGTCGTACTGGGCGAAATTCACTGGCATAGCTCGTCTGCCGGCGTAACACGTGGCGTGTGCGCGGAATGTGGGTCGTCAATGACCTATGAAAACGAAAATCGTCCGAGCGACATCGACGTCGCATTGAATTGCCTGGATGAACCAACGCTGCCGGTATTGCGGGCCCATATCTGGACCGAAGATAAACAGCCGTGGTTTCAGATTGGTGATGACTTACCGGTGTATAAGAAAACCGTCGAATAAAAGTCGCGATACAGCACCCGAAACGACCGATTTTCTGACAGTGCCCTGTCTTATGGGTAGCTGAGTCCCGCCCTGTCAGGAGATAACATCATGAACCCCAGACGCTTAATTCTCTGTGCCGGCGTTAGCGCCTTGCTGGCTGCACCCACTGCTGTATTTGCTCACGACGATGACGAAGAAGAGATTCCGTTCGACGAAGCCGAGGTGTTCTTCGAACTAAATAACACCGATGGCGACCTCGGCATACACGCATTGATCGACGGCGATGCATGGAAGCGACTACGCATCGAGGATACGAACGAACGGCGCATTCTTGACATCAAAGTTCGCGGCCGCCTGCGTCGCCAGGGACTTACGGAAATATTCTTCGAAAGCGCCGAACCCACATTCGATGAATTGTCCCCCACAGCGTTCTTCAATCGTTTTCCCGAAGGCACGTATAGAATCTCGGGCAGAACGTTGGAGGGCGACGAACTCAAGAGTGAAACCGAAATTACCCACCGCATGCCTGCACCCCCGAACCCGACGGTCAACGGTGCGCCCGTTGCAATGCAGTGCGACGATGAAGACGATGACTACGACGCACCGGAGGTGAGTGGTGCTGTGGTCATTGCCTGGGACGCAGTCAGCATGACGCACCCGAGCCTCGGATTCCCGCAGGATTCCGACGTCATTACTATCGTAAATTATGAAGTCGTCGTCGAAGCCGAGCTGGAAACAGCGGACGACGAAGAGGAAGAGTTTGTCAGCATTCTCAGTGTCATTCTTCCCCCCAGATGTCACTGCGATGACAATACCGGCGGAATTCCTCGCGCAAAGTGACACGTTTAAATACGAGGTGCTTGCGCGGGAAGAAAGCTGGAACCAGACAGCCATCGAAAGCTGCTTCCTCTTCGAAGAAGGTGGATAGATTGGCTGCCCCGCTGTGGCGCGAGGCCTTTGCCGGCCTCGCGCTGCTTTTCGCCGTATTCGCCCTGGCGGACGATTCGTTGCACGCCCGGGTCAGGCATGAACTGCGCGACGAAAATTATGTGCTGATCGAAAACCAGCGCGATTCCAACTCTGCACGCCTGTTTGTCTTCCTGGGACACGGGCCCGATGTCAATGCTCGACTGCAGTTGCTGACGACGCAGAACGACCACCATACAGCGCTTGAGATGACGCGCAGTGCAGATTCCCGCGAGCGAGTTCGCGGTCTGACGTTGTTGTCTGCTATCGATGACTCGCTGGTGCTGGATGCTGCCCTGATTCTGCTGCTGGATCCAGATGCGGCTGTTCGAGAGGAGGCATACCAACTCGTACTTGAACACCCGGACTCAGACATAAACGGCATCAGAACCCTGGCGCTGAACGATTCATCAGCAAGAGTCAGGCAGGCAGTTGCCGATCTGATCGCTGAACAGTCCGAAGAATGATATGTATGTAGGTCACATCAATCTTGAGAAATCCTTCAATCTCACGGCAGAGAATTTCGTGGCCCTTATCGATTCGTTGCAGCAACTGGAATTGAAACAGTATGTGATTGTCAGAAATACTGCTCTTGCCAGACGCCTGGACGGTTTGAATAACGTGACCGTTGGGCCAGTCGTGCGTTCGCCCATAACGGCGTATTGCCTGATGCCGCCGGTTGACGTAGTGCACATTCACGACCATTCGGGCTGGCAGGCCGGACTGCTGCTGTTTCTGACGAAATCCATTCCATTTGTGCTCACGCAGCGTGAGGCGAACTCCGATGCCAATAGCTCGCTCGCCAGCTCGATATACAAGCGCGCCGCAGGGCTGATTGACGAAACCGAGATGAGCGCCGGCGAGCATCTGCACGTTTATCGCAGCGCAACCAGTTCATTGCGCATACCGACAATGATCTTGTGACGTCAGAACTCCCAGAGAAAACCGATCGCCGGCAACAGCGGCATCCAAAGTTCGACACCACGTTCCAGCAAATCACTACTAGCCGGGTCTTCATTGAAATCCCAGTCCAGGCAGCATTCATTGCTGCGATTCAGGACGTTGGTTACTTCGAGGAACACGAGTAATGACCCGCGTTGCATCTTGAACTTTCGACTCAAGCGGGCGTCGACGCTGGCAAAGATGCCATGCTTCTGGGCGTTTCTGGGCCCGGGAATCGCCACCAGGATCGGTTCACCATTAATGTCGGTACCCTCCTCCACCAGTTCGAGGTTTGTCGTTGGCCAGCCCGTATGCACACTGGCGGCAGCAGAGAAATTCCATTTCTCGGACTGCCAACCGAAACCACCTTGCACCGAATGTCGCTGATCCCAGCTCCGCGGCACGTCCATTCCGTCAATATTGTCAGTGACCTCAGACCATGTATACGAAGCCCACCAGTCCAGTGGTCCAGCAGACCGCACTGCGGATAATTCCAGCCCACGCGATCGGGCGCTACTCGGGTCCAGACGCGTACGGTCAGCTTGCAACTCGGGCATGGATCCCAACGGATTGAACAGGTTTTCGAATCTTGGTCGTACATGCGCAATATCTTTGTAGAAGATTTCCAGTCGCAGCGACGTATCATTGTCAGTCAGGTGTTTGATGCCTGCGATTAGATGGTCAGCACGCTGCGCGCGCCAGAAATGGTCAATACCATCCTCGACTTGCAGTGATTGAATTGACTGTGACTGGAAGTACCGCCCGGCGCTCAGGCGCAGCTCGGTATTCTCCCAGGGCCTGAAAAGCACGTTCAGCCTGGGACTCAACTGCGCATCGGAACTCAGATCGGTGTACGTTTGGTCGTCCCAACGCAGTCCCCACTCCAAGACTGTTTTATTCGCGAGCCGCCAGCGATTGGATACGTAAACCGCATAGCTTCCGCCTTTTGGTTGCGCCGTTACTGACCGACTTATGGTCTTCGGCTGGCCCTGGTACAGCGCCTGCAACCCGAAATACTCCGCGTCGCCGACGTACGAGTAATCGGCCCTGCCGGCAGTCGCCTGGATTCCCCATTGGGTTAAAGATTTCTCAGATGGGCTCCATACCCAGTCTTGCCGAAAACCGAACTGGCTGATGTAGCGATCGTCCGCTACCGTCGCAACCATTTTCTCAATATCATTCGCATCGCCACGGCGTCGATTGGAATAGTCGACAGCCGAGAAAATTGTCGTACTGGCAAGGCTTGGCGACCAACGGCTGTCAAGGCGCAGCCAGAACTGTGCGTTGCGCGTATCGCTAGTGATTTGGTCACGTTCGTCTGGCTGAGTTTCGAGTATCAGATTGATCTTGTCATCCGCATACAGTGCATTAATTGACAGGCGTGTATCGGGCGAAAACTCGAAGGCGTATTCCACGAATATATCGTAATAGTTTGGCTCGCCGAACTTGGAATCAATAACCAGATCGAGGTTGCCACGTCGTGCCGACACCACCCAGCTGTGGCGTTCTTTGGAGCCAGCCGACAGGAAGGATGTGTTGAATACGCTTAGCCCGATTTCCGTATGCCGAGGCTTTTCGAACGCCTGCGAATCCATCAGAATCAGGCCACTCATGCGATCGCCGTAGCGGACAGGGAAACCTCCCGTATACACCTCAACTCCTTGAATTGCGCGCGCGTCGACAACACTAAAGATATTCTGATAATCGCGAACGTGAAACGGATCGAATAACCATTGGCCGTTCAGCATGATACCGACCTCACCCTCATCGCCACCGCGAAAATGAGTCTTAGCCGATGCGCCGCTCGCGGCAGTGCCTGGCAAACGTTGCGTGACGCGGATAGGATCTTCCCCGATATCCGGCATGTTCTGAATAGTCACCCGGTCGAGTCCGAAGTTCGATGTCGTGATATCCCGGGATATTTGGTATCGACTGGCGGAAACAACAACCATTTCCATTGCAGGCACTGCTGAACTCGACTCATCGTTGAGAGGATTTTCGTCGCTTGCAGGCAAAGCGTTGCGGGGAATCCTCACGACGAGATAAACGCCCGCCTCGGTACGCAGCATTAGTCCATGCGGCCGCAATATCTGCGTGACAAGGAACTGTGGCGTGCCGGGCTCTGGTTCGGTCTCGACAACGAGCTCCTCACCTACGAGGCTGGTGCTGTAAACGAATGGATGATCTGCGTCGCGAAATGCATCAATAACGTCAGCGACTCTGAGCCCGACGTAGCCCGCACTCGGCCCGTCGACGGCCACGGCGACCGTCGCTACAAGCAACAGCGGCACCAATAGCTGGCACCGCAGCCTATTCGCTATCGCTAACGTAAATCACTCCTTCTGCAATGCGCCAGGTGAACGCCGTCGTTGGCATGTACATTTTCAAAGCGGCCTCAGGCTGTTTGTCGATGCGACCTATGCCTATTAGGCGTTCGGCATGTACCGCCGGTTTCACTGTGTCACCCAAGAACCTCAGTTCGAGACCCAGCTCTCTGCTAGCCCACTCCAACAACGCAAGCACCGATTTGCCATCGACGTCAACGGGTGGGGAGGTTTGTCCAATCCACTCCCATGCGCCTCCGTATGCGTTGATTCTCAAAGTCGTCGGACTTCGCGACCCACTGAAGATGACCTGCTCACCGCGCCGCGCATCGCTGTCGTAATACGGACCATCTATCGAGACCTGCCCTTCCCTGACGCTAACCGTCAACGTATCAGCGTGAACATGAGCCATGAACTGTGTGCCTTTATGCGTAACCAACCCTTGGTCCGTGATAACAGTGAACGCATTGGCAGCAGAAGCACTTGTACCGCCAATTATTTCTGCCGGTTGCGAGTCGAAGTAAATCTGCCCGGAATGCAGCACGATCGAGCTTTCATCCTGAAATTCCACTTTCGTATTTTCGTCGAGCCGGACAGAGCCGCCGTTAATCCAGGCAAGGGCGATGCCACTCTTGTCGCCCGTGACTATCGTCTGCCCGGCATGCACCTTCGCGAGACTTGCTGTGGGCTCCAATACCGACCGCTTGCTTAACCAATGGATTGTGCCAAAGCTTTTCTGTATCGCTGCAACCTGCACAATATGGACGCCAGGTGTCCTGAACAAGCCAAAGACTGAAAAGACGACAATGAGCACGGATGCGGCGATGGCGAATCTCGTTACGCGGCGCCTTGAGCGGCGCCCGGCACAAACTCTGCGCCATTCTGCATGTATTACATCGCGCGCGGCAGTCACTTTATGACTATCGGGCACCGGCCGCACAGTTGCATTGCTCAGCAACTGTTCCAGCGCATCGCCACTGTCAACCTGTGGATCTTCGTCGAACTCACTCATGGTTTCACCAACTCACCCTGTCCTCGTTCATGACCCTCGGTCAGCGCGGAGTACACTTCCGCAAATGCTCGCTTGGCACGTGCCAGCAATGACTGCGTTGCCTCAGGCCCGATATCCAGCCGGCTTGAGATTTCCCGGATCGATCTTCCCTCAATGTACTTCCACTCCAGAACATCGCCGTAGCTGGCTGGTAACTTGTCGAGCGCGACTTGAATCAGCCGCAGCAATTCAATGCGCCGATAATGGTGTTCGGGGTCCATCTGCTCTGGCGCCTGAAAGGAATCCACTGCAGCCTGCACCTCGGGAAAGTCTTCCGTCAGCACAATGTGCTCGCGGTAGCGCCCCTGCTTTGCCAGCCAGTTGCTGGTCTCATTGCGGCAAATGGCACACAGCCATGTAAACAGCGCTGCCTCGGCCCGATAGGTATGGAGTTTGCGTATTGCGCGCGTCAGCGTGATTTGCGCGACCTCGCGCGCGGCCTCCGGGTCGTCGGACAATCGCACCAGCGCAAAGCGATAAAGGCGCGAAAAATTTTCGCGGAAGAAACGATCAAAAACTTGTTCGTTGCCGGCAAGTAATTGTTTTACAAGCTTTTTGTCGTCCAGGTACACCGTCAATTCGAACTACTCCGGCTGCTTCACCATTAGACTGTGGCAAGTGCGGAAATCGGTCGCGCGTCAGGTAATTGTACGCCCCCCGGCCGGACGGCGAGTGGCTTCGGACTCGTTCCTGGATTCAGTCTTCAACGCCCAGTCGCTTGTGCAGGAGCGGGCTGGTCGTCGTGTACTGTACGTGGACTTTCTTGTCAGGCTCTATTCTCTGTTTGATCGCAAAAGCCGCCAATGCTGCTTCGTGAAAGCCACACAAGATGAGTTTTTTCTTTCCTGGGTAGTGGTTGATATCGCCGATCGCATAGATTCCCGGCGTGGAAGTTTCAAAATTTGCCGTATCGACGTTGACCGTCTTGCGATTGATGTCCAGGCCCCATTCTGCGATCGGGCCGAGCTTGGGAGCCAGGCCGAAGAACACCAATACATGGTCGGCGGCAATATCAATCGGCTCTTCGTCCTTGGGCTGGATCGTGACCGAGTCGATCGAGCCATCCGCGCCGTCGAGCGCCGTAGCCTTGGCTTTCTCAATAACGTCCATTTTTCCGGCCGCCACCAGTTTGCGCATTTTGTCGACCGAAGCCGGCGCCGCGCGGTATTCATCACGGCGGTGAACCAAAGTTATGTGCGCAGCAACATTGACCAACTCCAATGCCCAGTCCAGCGCCGAATCGCCGCCGCCCATAATAACCAGTCGCGTGCCTGAGAACTGCTGTGGGTCCAATACCCGATAATGCAGCGTCTTGCCTGCGAATGTTTCGGCACCAGGCACCCGAAGTTGTCGCGGCTGGAAAGAGCCTACGCCACCGGCGATAACAACGGCCTTGGCGTTAAATTGTGTGCCGGCACTCGTTTCCACGTAAAACGTATCATCACCGTTCTTCCTGATAACGGTGACTTCTTCGTCAAGATGCATACCACAATTGAATGGTTCGATCTGCTTGAGCAAGGCCTCGGTCAGCTCCTCGCCGGTGCAGATCGGAATAGCGGGAATATCGTAAATCGGCTTGTCAGGGTAGAGCTCGGTGCACTGACCACCGGGCTGCCGGATGGAGTCGACAAGCTCAGATTTCAGGCCGAGTAGCCCCAACTCGAAGACCTGAAACAGGCCACAGGGTCCGGCGCCGACGATAACTGCATCCGTATCGATCACTCAAAACCTCGGGGGAAGAGTTATCTCTTCATTGCCTCGAAGAATTCCGCGTTCGTCTTCGTATCCTTCAGCCTGTTGAGAAGGAATTCGATCGCTGCAAGTTCATCCATTGGATGCAGTACTTTCCTGAGTATCCATAATTTCTGCAGCTCATCGGGATCTGTCAACAACTCTTCCTTGCGCGTACCCGAGCGGTTGATATTGAACGCCGGAAAGATGCGTTTCTCTGAAATACGGCGATCCAGGTGAATCTCCATATTGCCGGTGCCCTTGAATTCTTCATAGATCACTTCGTCCATTTTCGAACCCGTGTCTACAAGAGCCGTAGCAAGAATAGTCAGGCTGCCGCCCTCCTCGATGTTACGCGCTGCCCCGAAAAACCGCTTCGGACGATGCAGCGCATTCGCATCTACACCACCGGTCAGCACCTTGCCTGACGACGGCACAACCGTGTTGTACGCGCGTGCCAGGCGCGTGATCGAATCGAGAAGAATAACGACGTCGCGCTTATGCTCAACAAGGCGTTTCGCCTTTTCGATCACCATGTCCGCAACCTGCACATGACGGCTTGCAGGCTCATCAAACGTTGATGAGATAACCTCGCCGCGCACTGTACGTTCCATTTCCGTTACTTCTTCCGGGCGCTCGTCTATGAGCAACACCATCAGATCGACGTCAGGATTGTTGGCGGTAATCGACGATGCAATGTTCTGCAAAAGCATTGTCTTACCGGCTTTCGGCGGCGACACAATCAAGCCACGTTGGCCTTTGCCGATCGGTGAGATCATGTCGATTATGCGTGCGGTCAGGTCTTCGGTACTACCGTTGCCCTGTTCGAGCGTCATGCGCTGCGTGGGGAAGAGCGGCGTCAGATTTTCGAACAAAACTTTGCTGCGTGCGTTCTCCGGAGCATCGTGATTGATCTGCCCGACTTTTAGTAACGCAAAGTACCGCTCACCTTCTTTCGGTGGACGAATCAGGCCGGAGACTGTGTCGCCCGTGCGAAGATTGAAACGTCGAATTTGACTCGGACTGACGTAAATATCGTCAGGGCCAGCGAGATAAGAACTATCCGATGAGCGCAAGAAACCGAAGCCATCCTGCAGAATCTCAAGTACGCCGTCGCCGTAGATATCCTCACCATTCTTGGCGTGCGCCTTGAGGATTAAGAATATGACGTCTTGCTTACGTGAGCGGGCAAGATTCTCCACTCCCAGCGATTCGCCAAGTTCGATAAGTGCAGCAGGCGGACGACTCTTCAGTTCCGTCAGGTTCATCACATTCTTGCTTTTTTCGAGTTCATCCGGCGGAATTATCTCCAGCGACCCCTCATCATCAGGATAGTCATGCTGAGGTGGCCGGCGGCGGCGGCGGCGATTCGGATTGCCCTTGCCTTTATTGCCCGTTCGATTGGATCGATTCTTTACTGTAGTGTTCAAGTACTCTCTCTCAGATATTGGTGTCGAGGAACTCTGTCAATTGCAATTTCGACATAGCCCCCTGTTTTTGTGCCTGAACGGCACCGTCTTTGAATAGCATTAGTGTTGGAATACTGCGAACGCCGAATTTCTGCGCGGTGCCCGGATTTTCGTCCACGTTTAGCTTCATAACCGCCAGTTTGTCGGCGTATTCGGTCGCTGCCTCGTCGAGCAGCGGTGCAATCATTTTGCATGGCCCGCACCATTCGGCCCAGAAATCCAACAGGACTGCCTTGTCATTTTGCAAGACATCGGCTTCAAAACTGCCGTCCGAGGTGTGTGTAATCTGATCGCTCACTGGCTACATCCTCCAGATGAAGTAGTTGGTAATAATTGATATTGTCCGTTGCCGGCTACTCTGGCGAACGAACATTGTAAAAACGGATGACGCTGCCTGAACTATCAGGCACTATGTCGCAGCTTTATTGCCGGCTGTTTCCGGCTACTTTCTGGATCGATGAAAAACGAAACTGGCGGGTGCGACGACTGTCGCTTCGAATTACTGCCAATTTGAACGCTTCGCGAGCCATTTTGCAAGCTTTTCACGTATATTTTCTGGTTCTTGTCTTATGTCCGATAATCATCTGACTGATGTCAGATTCGACTCCTTGCCCTTGCACGAAAGTGTATTGGCAGGCATCCGCGATGCAGGCTTCGAATTCTGCACGCCCATCCAGGCAATTGCACTGCCGATTGCCCTGAAACCCAGTGACGTTGCGGGTCAGGCGCAGACTGGCACGGGCAAGACTGCCGCATTTCTTGTCGCCGCTTACCAACGTGTATTGACCGTCGGCAGAGATCCTGAAGCCGAACGTCAACCACGCGTCTTTGCGCTTGCGCCAACTCGCGAGCTTGCCATTCAGATTGCCAAAGACGCCGAGGTATTGGGCAAACATACGGGGCTCAAGATCGGCCTCGCTTTTGGTGGCACAGACTACGAGAAACAGCGCAAAATTCTTGAGAACGGAGTCGACCTGCTGATCGGAACGCCCGGACGCATAATCGATTACTTCAAACAGGGTGTATTCAAGCTGGATCAGGTTCAGGTCGCGATTCTCGATGAAGCAGATCGCATGTTCGACCTCGGCTTTATCAAGGACATCCGCTATTTGCTGCGGAAACTGCCCAGCCCCGAAAAACGCCTGAATATGTTGTTCTCCGCGACACTATCGCAACGCGTCCTCGAGCTTGCCTACGAGCACATGAACGAACCGGAATTGATTCGCATTGAAACGGACACCGTCACGGTCGACCGGGTGCGGCAGGCAATCTACTTTCCGTCCAACGAAGACAAAATGCCTTTGCTCGTTGGCCTCATTCGCGAAATAGGTGCGTCGCGCATCATGATTTTCGTCAACATGAAGCGCGAAGCGGAGCGTGTGCAGAACTACCTTGAAGCGAACGGCATACACGCCAGTGCAATTTCCGGCGATGTGCCGCAGAAAAAGCGCATGCGTATGCTTGAGAATTTTCAGAAGGGTGAATTGCCCGTGTTGATCGGCACTGACGTGGCGTCGCGTGGTCTTCATATTCCGGACGTTGAGTACGTAATCAACTTTGATTTGCCGCATGAGGCTGAAGACTATGTACATCGTATTGGCCGGACGGCCCGGGCAGGCGCATACGGAAACGCGTTAAGCCTGGGCTGCGAAACCTACGTCATCACTTTACCCGAAATCGAGAAATTCATCGGTCACAAGATTCCGGTGGCCACCTATGATCCTGCCGACCTCCCGAAGCTCATCAAGCCCAAGCCACGCAAGCGGCCGCCGCCCAGCCAGCGCGGCAAATCCGGTGGTGGTGGCAGACCGCGGCGTCCACGCCGCAGATAGGGAGAGATAGGGGGACAGTGACCCTAACTAAGGGAGCGAGGACTTTCACTGGTAGTTAGGGTCACTGTCCCCCTATCTCCTACAGTAGTAAATCCGCGACTTTCTCAACGTCGCTAAACTCCAGGTCACATCGCAGTGGCGCGGTAGAATCGGGCCGCGACACCGTAACGAGCATGCCGATTCCGTATTCCTGGGCACTTCTGAGCACTGGCTGACTGTCATCGACAAACATCGTTGTGTCGCGGTCAAAACCGACTTCGTCCTGTAGCGCGTGCCAGAAATTCTGATGTTCCTTGGCATGGCCAAATGCATGTGAGGTGTACATTCCGTCGAAGTACTGCCCGAGACCTGTTTTAGCGTCCTTTAGCGCAAGCGTTTCCGGATGCGCATTGGTTACGAGCAGGACACGGATGTCTTGTTCGTGAACACTACGCAAGAATTCGCGTGCGCCAGCCAGGTACCCGATTCGATGGCTGGAATCGTGATGCAATTGCATAACATCGATGCCGAGCAGATCGCGCCAGTGATCGAGGCAGTACCATTTCAGATCACCCTGCACCGCCGCGTACTGTTCGAACATGTAGTCACGACCTTCCTCGATTGACATGCTGTTCTGTGCTGCATAGTGGCGCGGAATCAATTCCTCCCACAAGTAATTGTCAAACGCGAGATCGAGCAGCGTGCCATCCATATCAAGCAGCAACGTCTTTGTGTTTTGCAATGCGGTTTGTGGGTCAATATTCACTGCTATACTGCGCGCCCCGAAATGCATGCTGGATGTACGAATGAAGTCACTAATTGATCCTGTGGTCACGCTGGCTGAACAGGCTGGCCGTGCGATTCTCGCAGTCTACTCGACCGATTTTGAAGTGCAAAGCAAAGCGGACAAATCACCGCTGACGCAGGCAGACCTCGCTTCGCATCGCTGCATCGTTGCCGG
>Ga0209988_10002605_pt1 | contig 11935 bp, 12 predicted proteins | sample N075metaG_FD_183115 | JGI IMG/M metagenome (GOLD analysis project Ga0209988, IMG submission 183115) | Deep subsurface microbial communities from Kermadec Trench to uncover new lineages of life (NeLLi) - N075 metaG (SPAdes) (version 2) | ecosystem: Environmental > Aquatic > Marine > Ocean trench... | reverse complement strand
AAATGACAAACAGAGCGAAAATAATAGTGAGTGATGTTGCAGTTAGCATGGTTTTTTACTCTTTATGAAGGTCTTTCAACAAGCCAGGTGATGTTGTCCCTACCGATGACCCTGACTTCCTCACCGGACTGAATCTCTTGCGAATCCCTTGATATGGCGTTCCAGGTTGAATCACTGTGGGCAATACGGCCGGTTCCACCGGATGGGATGGTCTCGACCACTTCAACCACCCGGCCGATCACCGCAATATCGTCGTCGATTTTCTGTACCACCGTGTCTGTCGGGTAGTATTTCATTGCCAGCATCCGCAGGGAAAAAATATACACAATAGAACTTATAAACCAGCCCAGGAACTGGCTGGCAACACTGTCCAGGTAGTGATAATGCATGAGAGCCGCTACGGTGAGGGCCCCCATACCGACAAAGATAGAGACAAGCCCGGGTAGTATTGCCTCGGCAACAACAAGTGCGATGCCGATTCCAAGCCAAAATTCGAACATGTATCATTCCCTGGAATGAACTAAAAAGTGGGTGAACATCCCGTACTTTTGTAGTCTACTCCCATCGCCGCGAGAATGACAAACTCTGCTCGTTCTCGATATGGGTACTAATGTAATGAACCATCCCCAGCCTTGTTCTGCTTGCATCGGGTCACTTTGGACCTGGTGTCAGAGCACTGACACCTCAACCGGCACCCCGTTTACAGCGGCGTTGCCCGACAGGGCATCCAGTGCCAGTTCATCGGTGATGTCATTGCAGCTGACGCCGGCGTGGGCGATAGCAATGTCCATCCTTATACCATCGCGATTGTGGCCGTAACCGTGGGGAATACTCACCACGCCGGGCATGATGTCTTCGCTGGCCTCGGCAACAATACTCAATTCTCCCGCTCGAGACCGAACCGTGACCCGGTCTGAGTTCGAAATGCCCCGTGCTGCCATATCATCCGGGTGCATCATCACGGTGCAGCGATCCCTGCCTTTTACCAACCGATGGTAGTTGTGCATCCAGGAATTGCAGTCGCGCACGTGGCGTCTGCCAATCAGGCGCAAGCCGTCATTTGCCACAGACATGGAATCCCACAATCTGGCGATGTCGGCCAGGGGTTGTTCGGTGTCACACTGAATCTTTTTCTCCGGCGTAAACAGGCGCTCGGGCAATTGAGACTGTAAGGGTCCCAGGTCAATACCGGAGGGGTTGTCAGCCAGTGTTGCCAGGCTGAGATTATGGTCTTTATAGACAGTGTTCGCCTGCAGGCCCATATCGATCAGTTCACGGGGCGGCGGCGTCTCGCGTGCTTCCTTGCCCAGCTTTGCCGCAAAGCGCATACCCAGCGCATTAAAGATCTCCCAGTCGTGCAGGGCGCCCTCGGGCTTATCAAATACCGGTTCATTCATACGCGTGGTGTTGCGAACGGAATTGACGTGAAAGCCAATGTCGTAATGATCGTGCTCCAACGGTGAGGTGGGCGGCAAGATGATATTGGCGTGGCGGGTGGTCTCGTTGATATAGGGGTCCAGCGACACCATAAAATCCAGCGTTTCCAGCGCCTTATCTAACTGACGCCCGTTGGGAGTGGATAGCACCGGGTTGCCCGCGCCGGTAAACAGGGCTTTGATCTGGTCTTCACCGGGCGTGGTGATTTCTTCAGCCAGCGCGGCGGCGGGCAGTTCTCGGTCAAACTCCGGTAAACCCCGCACGCGGCTGTGACTACGGGCGAAGCCGCCGCGACCGGTGTTGCCGACATTATCGAAGGCCGGTCGTGTAAACAGCGAGCCGCCGGGCTTATCGAGGTTGCCGGTGGCGATATTGATGATCTGTATGGCCCACTGGCAGAGGGTGCCAAATTCCTGGGTGGATACACCCATGCGCCCATAACAGATGCCGGCCTTGGCGGCGGCCATATCGCGGGCCATGGTCTTAATGGCCTCGGCTTCAATACCGCAGTGGTCAGCTACCGCCTCGGGGGTGAATGGGACACAGGCGGCTTGCACCGCGTCCAGTCCGCTGACAAAGTCGGTGAGCTTGCCCGGGTCGACCAGGTTTTCGGCGAACAGCGTGTTCAGTATGGCCAGCAGCAACGTGGCGTCCGTGCCCGGCGTTATGAAATGGTGTTCGCTGGCCAGTTCGGCGGTTTCGGTTCTGCGTGGGTCGATAACCACCAGCTTGCCGCCGCGGTGTTTAAAATCCTTGATGCGTTTTTTGACATCCGGTACCGTCCAGATGCTGCCATTGGAGGCAATCGGGTTGGCGCCCAGCATCAGGAAGTAGTCGCTGCGATCGATGTCGGGAATCGGAAACATCAGCTTGTGACCAAACAGCCACATGGATACCAGGTGGTGGGGCAACTGGTCTACCGAGGTGGCCGAAAATCGGTTGTTGCTGCGGATATGGGTAAACAGCGCCGACTGGTGGGTCATCATGCCGTAGTTGTGCACCGTGGGGTTGCCCATGTAAATGCCAATAGCATTGACGCCATAGCGTTCGTAGATATGCGCCAACTCGCTGGCGGTGGTGTCCAGCGCTTCGTCCCAGCTGATGTCCTGCCAGCCGATGCTACCGTCTTCATTGGCGATGCGTTTTACTGGCTGGCGCAGCCGGTCCGGGTCGAAGTGCAAATCCCGCAAGGCCACCGCCTTGGGGCAGATATGGCCGCGGGAGAGCGGGTCGTTCTTGTCGCCCTTGATGGAGATGATCTCGCCATCGTTTACTTTTATCTCAAGGCCACAAATGGCCTCACACAAATGACAAGCTCGGTAGTGTGTTTTCATGCGCTTCGCAGCCCCCGTATTAGAGTGACGCACTCTTCTCGTTCAATAAAACGTGGCACCGGGTAACCGTAGCCCTCCTTGAGCGCGGCATCGACCAGTTCGTCAATATCTTCTTCCTTGATGACATCGGTAGTTTTGGGGATGCCGATTTCAGCGTTGAGTGCCCAGATTTTGTCGATAAGTTTTTGTGCCAGCGCCGATTCTGATTCTGATTCATCACCGAGCCCGGTGTAAACAGCTAGTTCGGCCATGCGTTTGGCAGCAGAATCTTTGATCAGTTCCAGTACATGGGGCAATACCATGGCATTGCCCAGCCCATGTGGAACGCCATAGTGGCCGCCCAGTTGGTGCGAGACAGCGTGAACGTAACCCACCAGGCAGGTGGTAAAAGCCAGGCCCGCATAGTAGGACGCTAAGGCCATGGCCTCGCGGGCTTCCAGATCATCGCCGTTGCTACAGGCACGGGCAATGTTTTCGAATATCAGTTTGGTGGCGGTGCGCCCGTAGGCCAGGCACTCGTCGGTATCCCAGGTATTGGTGTATGACTCAATGGCGTGGGTGAGCGCATCCATGCCGGTAGCGGCAGTGATATGGGCGGGCAGGCCGCGCATGATTTCAGCGTCCAGGGCAGCGGCAGTGGGGATAATCCTCGGATCGGCGACGACGAGCTTGGCGTGGGTCTCGTTGTCGGAAACAATGGCCGCAACGGTTACTTCAGAGCCGGTGCCAGCGGTGGTCGGCACGGCAAACAAGGGTAGTGTGGGCACTTTACTCTTCTTCAGCCCTACACATTCCAGGGCACTGAGTCCGCTGGATGCGCCCATGGCGATAATCTTGGCGGCATCAATCGATGAGCCGCCGCCAAAGGCCAATACAGAATCACACTGGTGCTGCTTTAAGTGGGCGATGCCATTGTCGACCACTTGCAGGGTGGGGTCGGGCATTACGCCATCAAAGACGTGGGTATTGACGCCCAGTTCCTGCAGCCTGGCAAGGGCCGGGTTGAGCACACCCAGTTCCAGTAAGGGTTTGTCGGTAACGATAAGCAAGTTCTTGAAGCCGAATTGGGCGATGATCTTGCACAACTCCAGCGTCGAATTTCTACCTACATAAATAGCAGGCCGTGGCTGGGGTGTCATAACTATCCGCTTTTTGAGAATCAGAAAGGCCTTGTAGCCCCATACCTTGTAGAACGCGGGCATCATTATTCCTCTGGCAATTTCAAAGTGGAGGGAAAGTCTCGCGCACTCCGGCTAATATGTAAACCGCGAACACATGAATCCAGGATGATGAATGAAGAAAACAGGCGTGGTGATTGGTGTTAGGGCCCTGCGGGGATTGGGGGCAGTACTGTGCCAGAGTGCAGCGCGCACGGGCCTGCACGTGGTGGTGGCCGGTAGAACGCAACAGAAGATAGATGCCGTGGTGGCGTCGATTGAGGAGGCGGGCGGCACGGCCACGGCGGTGGTTTGTGATACCACGGAAGAAGAGCAGGTGGTGGCCTTGATGGAACAGGCCGAATCAATCGCCCCCATCGACCTGGCCATCTACAACGCCGGCAACAATATGCCCGGCGACTACTTGGAGATGGAGGCCAGCTATTTTGACCAGTGTTACCGGGTATGCCTGTTTGGTGGTTTTCTGTTTAGCCGCGAGGCGCTGCGCAAAATGGTACCGCGTGGCGAGGGTTGCCTGATTTTCACCGGTGCCAGTGCCTCCATGCGCGGCAAGCCCTGGTTTGCCGCCTTTACCGCTGCCAAGGGCGGGTTGCGCAACCTCGCCCAGAGCTTGGCCCGGGAATTTCAGCCCAAGGGGGTTCACGTCGGCCACGTGGTTATTGACGGGGGGATTTACGGAGAGAAGATCGAGACCGCGGTTCCCGACTGGTATGCCGAGAAAGGTCCTGAGGGCTTGATTGATTTACAGGGCATTGCCGATGCCTTCCTGTATATGTACCAGCAGGCGCCCAATGCCTGGAGCCACGAACTGGATTTGCGAACCCACCTGGAAAACTTTTAATGCCCACAGACAGTGGCTATGCTGTAAGCAAAATCAGCATATGTTCCAGCGATGATTTGAACCGGGCCATGGACTATTCTGTTTGCTGCGTGTTCTCCAGCTCCAGCAAACGTGCAAGGCTGTTTTGATCAGGGTAACCGTCGGCCACCAATCCTGTCGCGTGCTGAAATGCCCGTAATGCAGCCCGTGATGCGGGGCCAAAAATACCGTCTGCAACTCCTGCGTCGTAGCCGGCGGTGTTCAATGCGCGTTGCATTTCAGCGGTTTGCTGCAGCGACAGGGAGCGCTGCCCGGGCGGAGGGGGTCTTAGTAGATTATCGCCGCCCTTGATACGGTCGGCGAGATGCCCGACTGAAATCGCGTAGGACTCGGACCTGTTCCACTGCATGATCACAAAAAAATTGGCGTATACCATAAATGCCGGACCGGTGTGCCCGGCGGGAACCAGTATGGCGCCCTCAATATCTGTCGTGGGCAGGGCCTTTCCATCGGCCCTGCGCACGCCCAGTTCTGACCACTCCTGTAAGGAGAGCATGGCGTTTGTGCCCGCCTGCTGGTAGGAAAAATCATCCGGCAGCAAAACCTCTCGGCCCCAGCGCAGGCCAAATTTCCAGCCCAGCTGTTGCAAAAAGCTGGCGCCGGATGCAAGCGCATCGCGCTCGCTTTGCCACAGGTTTATGCGCCCATCGCCATCCCCATCTACCGCGTACTTGAGATAAGAGGAGGGCATGAACTGGGTGTGGCCAACGGCCCCGGCCCAGGATCCGTACATCTGCTCTGGCGAGAGCGACTCGCGCTGCATAAGTTGCAGAGCGCTGATGAACTCTTTTCCAAAAAATGCGGCGCGGCGTTCATCGCAGGCCAGTGTGGCTAGAGCATCCAGTGTCGGTACGCCACCGAGGTAGCTGCCATAATTGGTTTCCAGTCCCCAGAAGGCGACCAGATAACGACCGGGCACACCGTAGCGCCGGGTCAGTGCATCGAGAAATTCCTCGTGCCGGGCGTAGAGTTCACGGCCTCTCTCAATCCGGGCAGGCGTTATCCTTGTCGCCAGATACTGGGAAAAAGTTTGTACGAACTCCGGTTGTTCACGATCCAGCTTCAGTACTTGCTGCTGTAGTTTCAGAGTTGGAATCACCTCGTCAACAATGCTTTTACTCACGCCCACCACTGTGGCCATGTGTTGCAGAGAATAGAGGCACGTCTGAAACTCAATTGGTCCGAGCGTGGCGACTGGACCTGTGCTCAATGCTGCTGTGAGTAGCGGTACGAATAACATCATCGGTTCTCTGGTTTTCCCATCCTGGGCAGCGGCTGAACAGGTAGTAACTTAGCATCACCGTTTCGTACAGTCAGGCCGAGGCGCAGCGCAATAGCAGGCATTATTTACTTGACCTGAGTGTGTCGCGCTCTAAAGTGAAAGCGAGCTGTACTGACTAATCTTGTCAGAACGATTGTTGAGTATGGGAGAACTGTTATTCGCCAGACCCAGGAAGGTCGCTGTGGTTGAGAAGATACCTCGAGAGCCGCTGATGGATGTGGAGCGAGTGCTGCCGATTCTAGACAAAATCTCGCTGTTCGGTGGTCTCAGTGAAGGCCAACTGCACACCATGTTCAGCAAGTTAAAGTTGGTGCACTACCAGGCCCAGGACATGATCTTCAAGCAGGGAGATCAGCCCTCCTACATCTATATCGTGCTTACCGGAGAAATCAGGCTGGTATTTGACCAGGCCGATCATCCCTTGTCCAAGGCGCAGTTCCTGCCCGGCGCGTGTTTTGGTGAAACCTCCGTGATCGGGATTCAACCCCACTCCGCCAGCACCCTTGCGGTGGTGGATACAGACTTGCTGGTACTGTCCAAAGAAAGCCTGATGGAAATATTCGACAGCGACAAGACCTTGTTTAGCATGTTGATTCTGAATATCGCCCGCGAGGCCAGTCGCCGCCTGCATAAAGCCGACGATCTGTTGCTGCAATACGTGCATCTGAATGACGGTTAATAGCACTGCGTGCCCTTTGGGTATCATTCGACCAATTGCGACCTATAAGTAGATTAGCCGGCTAAAACTCCATGAGTTAGTATCGACAAAACATGCGGAGAAAAATCATGTATTCATTCCTTAAGGTCTTGCTTGTTTTCGGGCTGACCATGACTGTCGCACAGGCGGGTGCTGCCGGTATCGTTCATGACGCAGAGTACTACGTTCTGCAAAAACAAAACGGCGAACGCTGGCCGGTTGAAGACAAGGACCTCGATAAGCGCCTGGCAGAGTTTCGCAAGAACAATGGTGGCAAGCCCCCCAACATTTTCTACATATTGATCGATGACATTGGCTTTGGAGATCTGGGCAGCAAAACACTGAATGCGATTCGCGGCTACAAGACCCCCAATATCAATGAGTTCGCCCGCGAGGGTATGCGCCTGGCCCGGATGTACACTGAGCCCTCCTGCACACCCACCCGGGTGGCGTTTATGACCGGTCGCCATCCGTTTCGCAATGGCATGGGCAACACTGCGGTCGATATCTCCGGTTTTGGGTTGGCCGATGAAGAGGTGACAATCGCCGAAATCCTTTCTGAAAAGGGCTATAACACCGTGCATATCGGCAAATGGCATATGGGCGATATCCGCGAAGCCTAGCCCACCATGCAGGGTTTTGATTACGCCGCCTTTCCGATCCATCAGCAGGGCCAACTCACTATCTTCCACGACGATGCGGCCGATGAGGAAATCAGCATCGGTATTGGCAAAAACAACTACGATGATCGTTACACGATGGACGAGTGGTTTCGCACGGATGCTTCATCCATGGTTACCGGGGTAGAAGGTACGCGCGGCAAGAATGTGCGCGAGGTGCACATGCAGCCCGGCGAACGCTGGACCGAAGCCAAGTATCACGAAATGAACGTGCGCTACCAGAACCAGGCCATGCAGCAGTTGCGTAAGCTGGCCAAGGCCGACAAACCGTTTTTCCTGCAATACTGGCCGCTGTATCCGCTCACCGGCCCACGCACTACAACGGATCAATACACCACGCCCAATGGCGGCGTGTACGTGGAGAAGATGAAATTGGTAGACCAATGGATCGGCGATCTGATGGCAGAGATGGATACGCTGGGCATTGCGGATAATACCCTGGTGGTGATCATGGGAGACAACGGGCACTTCACCAAGTACTCGCCCAGATCGGGTTACACGCCCATGATTTACAAGGGGGGCAAGGGCTCTACCAAGGAAGGCGGTGTGCGCGTGGATGCCTTTGTGCGCTGGCCCGGTATGATCGAGGCCGACTCGGTGGCGGGTGACATTGTTCATGTCACCGACCTGTTTACCACCATAGCCCGCCTGGGCGACGGGTTGGATAAAATTCCCACAGATCGTGTTATTGACGGCATCGACCAGACTTCCCTGCTGCTCAATGGCGACACCTACAGTCGGCGGGATTACGTGTTTCTCTACAACATCAACACGCTGGAAGCCGTGGTCAAGGAGCAGTACAAGCTCGACCTGTCATCCGGCGCGGAGAACGCCATCTTGGCCAAGTTCTATGACCTGTTCCGGGATACCCGTGAGGAATGGCCGGTGTCTACCGAGGTGGGTGCCTGGGGGGTGCCAAGTTCCTTCGCATGGTTAAACGCCATATGGAACGCAAGGTCAAATATCCGGACGCTCCTCCCGCCACCGGCATGCCCTATGCCGGTATCGACAACCTGCGACCAGAATCCAGGGCGGCGGTGGAAGAATTTCTTTACATGATGAAAACCCCGGGCATGTAGCCCGGAGACCACTTACAGGGTCTGGGCGACCCCGTCGAATTTATTGGCTGTTTTGAATTTCCTGTGTGTTATGCCACACGGGGATTGATCTTTGTAAAGTCGAGCTTCCCTGCAATCAGCGAGAGCACAGAGCGAGTTGTGATTAATCAGTCACACCCACAAGCTTGACACTTGACAGGCAACCATATGGTTGCTTAAATGTATGCAACTATTCGGTTGCATATCGGGAAGAAGATGAACTCACTAGATCCATTGTTTTCAGCACTGGCCGACCCGACCCGGCGGCAGGTGGTGGAAATGCTTTCTGATGGTCGGCAGATGACGGTAAACGAAGTAGCGCAGCAGTTCGATATGTCGCGCCAGGCCGTCGCCAAGCATCTGGCCATCCTGCGCGACGCCGATGTTATTCGATCTCAAAAACACGGGCGCGAGCGCGTGCATGTGCTGGCGCCTGAACGCATGAACGCGCTGGCCGAATGGGTAGAGCACTACAGCAAATTCTGGGATGAAAGGCTCTCTTCTTTGAAGAAGCTTATCGAAGAGGAGCAAGTTCATGTCGGTGATTAGAAAAGAGATTGAAATTAACGCGCCCATTGAAACTGTGTGGCGCTATCTCGAAGATCGTGACCTGCTTGCCGCCTGGCTTATGCGCAATGACTTCAAGCCGGAGTTGGGGCGGGAATTTCGCTTTTACAAGCAGGCCTCGGGCAACTGGGACGGCATTCTGTATTGCAAACTGGTGGAACTGGCAGCGCCGCGACGCATGGCCTTTACCTGGAATGCCAATAGCATCGGTGTTGATACATTGGTCTCGATAGATCTTGAAGAGGTGGACGGTGGCACCAGGCTGACTCTACTCCACACTAACTGGGACGGCGCCGTGGGCGATCTCGAACAGCATATGGCCTCGCACGGTGACGGTTGGGACAGCCACCTTGGCGTCTTGCAAAACTCTTTTGACAGTGATGAGCGCCCGGCACCCCTGGTTGACTGGACGCAATTCAGACTGCATGTGGCCATGGACGTACAGCCGGATCGTGTTCTTGAATCATGGACTACGGCCGCGGGTATGGAGAGTTTCTTTGTCGAGATGATGCAAGTCACCTCCCCGGGCGCCGCACTGAGGGAGGGGGACGAGTCAGCACAGGGCGGAGATCATTTTATCTGGCGTTGGGACTCCGGGAACTGCATTGTGGGTGAATACCTCACCGTGGTTCCGAATTCTGAAGCGGTTTTCACCTTCGGTGAGAGCAAGGTGCGGATAAAGGTGATTCCTTATCTGAGCGGTACGCTTTTAGAACTGCATCAATTCGATATTCCCGATACGCCGGCAGACCGTATGCACATCCACGCCAATTGTAGGGGTGCATGGGTCTATTTTCTTACCGTGCTGAAAACCTTGTTAGAGCACGGTGTAGACGGGCGGGATAAAACACGCGCTACCGGCGCATCGTTCTCGACCTACTTCGATCCGGCATCTCTGGTCGAATAGTGAGCTGTCCTCAGATTATCTACCAGCCACTTCAGTGCCTTGCCCTTGTTGTTGGACTTCCACACCATATTCAGAGGCGTTGAGGCGTAGGGGTCGTCCATCGCCAGCGCTATGAGTTCCCCGCGCTGCAACAGGTTTTCAATGCGGAACCGGGGTAGGAAGCCGATGCCGAGACCCTGGCGTTGTGCTTCGATCTTCTGCTGTATGCTGGCCACACGCAACAGCGGTTGTTTATCGAAGACCCGCAGCGTCAACGCGGGCAGGTGGCGTGATGAGTCGCGCACCACGACGGCGCGGTACTCAATAAGATCTTGCTGGGTAAGCGGTTGGCTGTGTTGGGCCAGTGGGTGATTGGGTGCCACAGCATACACCCATTCGATCTGCGAGAGTTCTTCGACCACCAGGCCCTGGGTGGAGGAGTCCACGTTTGACGCTCCAATTACCAGGTCTACTCGACCCTCTTTGATGGCTTCCCAGGAGCCGCCTAACACTTCCTCGTAAAGATTGATTTCAATGTCGGGCTGCAATTCATACAGGGCGTGCAGGTGCGGCTCCAGGCAGTCAAATTCCAGCACACTGTCCAGGGCAATACTGAGGCTGGATTCCCAGCCGCGGTCGAGCTGGCGGGTGTTTTCAACCAGCCGCTCGGCAGCGTCGAGCAACTCGCGGCCCTGCTCCAGTAACAAGCGACCCGCCGGCGTGAGCACCGAGCGACGTCCCTCCTTGCGAAACAGGCTGACGCCCAACTCCTCTTCCATTTTGTTGATGGTATAGGTGATTTTGGAGGGCACCCGGTACAGCGCGGCGGCCGCCGCCGCAAAGCTGCCCTTGCGGTCGATGGCATCGAGTACTTCCAATCCTTCCAGCGTCAATCGGCTCATATTCAATATGCAAAATAGTCGAATAATTAGTCCATCATATTTCGATTTTCTCTTTCAAGCCAGTAAATACAGGGTCTCCAAGGCATTAATTAATTCACATTTATTGAAATAAAAGGCGCCGAAGAGAACTCACGCGGCAGAGAAGATCGGAAAAGCCGTGGGCTGGCGCCGGAGCGACTATATTACTGTAAGCAAAGCAAAACCCCGTTTATCCACGAGAGGAAAAAACCATGGCACTTCCAACTACGATTACCGTTCAAGGCCAGCTTCTGACCATCAATACCAACGACGTGCCCTTTATCAAGGACGTCCTCACGGAGGGTGTCGACGTGCAGCCCCTGTACCTCGATGCGGAGGTTGGTATCTGGGTGCTGCGAGTGATTTTTGCCCCCGGTGTGACCCTGCCCAAGCACTTCCACACGGGTACCGTGCACCTGTGGACAATCTCGGGCTGCTGGCACTACCTTGAGTATCCCGACCAGAAGCAAACGGCGGGCTGCTACCTGTTTGAGCCGGGCGGTTCGATCCATACCTTTCACACGCCAGCTGACAACACCGAGCCCACGGATACCTTTATGGTGGTCACCGGCAGCAACGTGAACTACGACGAGGATGACAACCTGGTTGGCATCCTGGATGCGGGCTGGATAGCCGAGGCGGTGAAAGTCGCGTCAGTGGAGCAGGGTCTGGGTGAAGCCCATTTCATCGAGGCCAAGGGGAACGGCTACTCGGACGCCTAAAACCTGCTGACGCCTCGACCCGAATGCGTTTCGGGCCGGGGTCGGTCGGTTCATGTTTAATATTCAATATAATCGAATAATTAGTCCATTATATTCCGATTTTTTCTCTCGCGCCAATGAATACAATGTCTCTAACGTTTCAAATAATTCATATTTATTGAAGCAAAAACTGACGAGAGGCAAAATCATGAATGTAAATACTCAAAATATACTCAATAAAACCCTGTCCAGTGATGCTGGTATCGGCGCGCTGGC
>Ga0209988_10002604_pt1 | contig 11937 bp, 6 predicted proteins | sample N075metaG_FD_183115 | JGI IMG/M metagenome (GOLD analysis project Ga0209988, IMG submission 183115) | Deep subsurface microbial communities from Kermadec Trench to uncover new lineages of life (NeLLi) - N075 metaG (SPAdes) (version 2) | ecosystem: Environmental > Aquatic > Marine > Ocean trench... | reverse complement strand
CGCCCCGAAAGGCAGGCAGAATGGAGGGGTGGAAACACACCGATCTATGCTTTGGCGCATCGATGATCTCCGGTGGAAGAATCACCGTGGTGTAGGGCAGAACGTTCAGCTCTGCGCCGAGCGCGAGGTATTCCTCCACGCGTTCCGCGATCGCCTGCCCTTTTCGCCGATAACCCTTGTACCGAAAGAGCGGCCAGCCCTTTTCGCCCGCCACCTCGGCCAGCGGATCGCTTCGCCCGCCCCCATCCGGTGGAACATGGACCGCGACGATCTCGTGGCCCGCCTCGGCCAGCCGTAGGGTCACGTCTCGACCAAAGGGAGCCTGTCCAAAAACTGCGATTCGAATAGACATGGGCCCACGATATCACTTCATGCGCGCGCGTTGGAGAAGGCTCGACGATCGGAGCCGAAACGCCTTTCTGCTACTTTTCCCCTATGCACAAAACACGATCTCGCTGGCTTCCCTTGTGGTTTCTCGCCGTCGCATTCGTGCTTCCCTCATGCGCCTCGGGTCCACCGCCGGGCCCCAGCCCCGCCCAGATCGCCGGAACGAATGCGAAGACGATTCTCATCGCACCCTTCAACGTCGTGAGTTCCCTGCCCCCGGAACTCGAAGGTTCGACGCGCATGGTGTCGACCGCGCTGGTCGAGCATCTCGAGGCCCATGGAAAGAAGGTCAGCGTGATCGGCTTTCGCGCCGGGCGCGATCTTTGGCGGGCGGCGACCAAAGAAGTGCGCGAATCCGGCGAGAAACGAAATTTCGAGAATGCGGCCCGCGTCTACACGCGCATGATCGGCGAGCAGATCGAGTTCGACGTGCTCCTCGTTCCGTCCCTCTTCATCCAGAATGCGAAGATGCGTGGGCTCAGAGTCGAATGGGACGGAACAACCCAGAAAATGAAAATCCGGAAAGGGATCAACTCGAAACGCGCGAACCTGTATCTCGGAAACTATGGAACGCTCAACGTAAGGGCCGCGTCGATTTTCGTGAAGATCCTGGATCGCGACGGCAATTCCATTCAGACCAAGCGTTCGGGACTCGAATTGATTCAGCATCTCGAATGGAGCGTAAAGCACAAGGGAGGTTATTCGGGCACCGAAGACGTCAAGCAAGTCTTGCGCAACAACAGCCCTGCGATCGAAGACAAGGAAAGGGTGCGCGCAGGCGTGCGCGCGGTCCTCTCGCCCTTCGTGTCTGAAGAAATTCCCACTCCGACTTCCGAGACACCCGAAGTCGAAGTCGTTCCTGAAAAAGCCGGCGCGGCTGGGGCTTCGTGAAGCCCTTCTCGCTTGCCCGGCGATCGCTGCTTCCCATTTGGCTCGTGCTGGTTTCCTGCGCGACCGAGGTGCCCCCCAGCGCTCTCCAGCTTGCCGGAATGCGCGCCACGTCGATCGTCGTGGCCCCCTTCAATATCGCATTGCCCTTGCCCGACGAACTCCGGGCCTCGACCGAAATGGTGGCCGATGCGCTCCTGGACCACCTGAAATCGAAGGGCAAGGCGTCGCGGCTTATCGACCCCGAGGTGGGCCACGCCACCTGGCAGGAATCGATCGCCGAGGTCAGTCGTTCCGGCGGCCCTCGAAACTTCGAGAGCGCGATACGGATATTCTCAGCGAAGATCCAGCAGAGGGCGGTGTTCGACGCGCTCATCGTTCCGTCGCTGTATATCCAGAACGCGGCCTCCAATTCCGAAGCGACTCGATGGGACGGCACCGGTCAGAAAATCGAGTTCGTAGGTCAAGCGCGCAAGGCAATCGAGATGCCCCCGCCGACAACCGTTCGCGCCGCATCACTGCTCATCTATGTCTTCGATGCCGAAGGCAAGCAGATTCATACCAAACGAACCGGCCTGGAACTCATTCAGCACATGGAGATTCGCCTCGAGAAGAGGCAGGGGTACGACAAGCGAATCTGGACCTTGAAAGACGATGATCCCGCGATCGAGAGCGAAGTTCGCGTGCGGGCGGCCGTCGCGCATTCGCTCTATCCGTTCTTGCCGAAATAGAGACCAATCAATCGGATTCTAGATCGGCACGCGCGAGCGATCTCCGATCGTACCCGACGGTCTCGCGGGAATTCCGAGTGCGAGCGTGTGCGGCGGCATCGACTTCGTCACCAGAGACCGTGCACCGACGACGCATTGCTCTCCGATCTCGACGCCTCGCAGGACCGTGACGTCCGCGGCGATCCAACAATGGTCGCCGATCACGACCGGCTCGATCTTCTCGACGCGCTCGGAATCGAGGTCGTGTTGATCGGCATCGAAGATCCGCGCGCCCGGGCCGATCCAAACCCGATGGCCGAGTTCCAGACTGGCTTTCGCACTCAAATGGCAGCCGTTGAGAAAGCCCTCGCGGCCGATTCGAATATGCGCCCCGGCAAACGCAAAGATGATCACAGGGGCGATGTCCGTGCGAATCCAGGTGTCCGCACCGATTTCGACATGAGCACCCTCCGCCACCGAGATATGAAAGCCGTGCGATCGACGCTCGGTATAGACACGCTCGCCCAATGTAAGGCGCGCGCCGGGTGCGAGGGCGAAATGAGACGTCGCAAAGTTGGTGCTGACGCCCTCCGCAAGCGAGACGCCGGGATGATCCGCGCAGAGACGACGTAGACGACGCCGATCCATCGCCTGAATGGCCTTCAAGCGCCAGCGTGTCGCCATGCCGATCATCGATCGATCGAACTCGACGGGAACCAGGAGAATGGGGGTGGCGAATCGAGCGCACACCGCGAAGACAGAAGTCCCACCTATTGGCCGGGGGCGGACTGGCCTTCCTTCAATCGGAAGGTGATGAAGCCATGGGTCGGGTCGTAGGGCGAGAGGCCGACCGTCACGCGATCACCCGGGATGACACGGATTCGGAACCGCCGCATTCGCCCGGAGAGCTGAGCCGTCACCTGCTGGCCGTTCTCGAGCGTGATTTGATAGCGGCCCCCGCCGAGAATCTTGTCGACGCTCCCCGTTGCTTGAATCAGGTCATCTCGCGCCAAATCGAATCGATCCTTCCGACGTCCGATCGGGTCCGAACATCATCGTCGGCCCGGGATCAACGTCTCGCCTTCGTGTTGCCGAGAACCCGTCGCTGGGTCCGTCCAACCGACGAGCCCCTGGAGTCCCGACCTCGAGGTGCGCGCAGGCTAGCACGAGGGCCCGAGAGCGGCGAATCAGCCCCAGCTGGCCAGCGAAGACCCGACGTTCAGGCCGATCGCTCCGGGTGTGGCCCGAATGCAAGGGATCCTGCTAGCCTCCGCGCGCTCGGAGAGGTGGCGGAGCCCGGTCGAACGCGCCTGATTCGAAATCAGGTGTACCTGCAAGGGTACCGTGGGTTCGAATCCCACCCTCTCCGCCACCCAGGCTGCGAAGCAGAGACTGTCCGCGCGGATCCGAGAATGGATCCGAAAAAGCTCGCGAATTCGCGGGGTGTTGGCGGCTGAGCCTTTCGATTCCGAACCAGAGACTGCCCGTTCGAGAGTCTATTCGGACTGATTTCATCTTTTGTCTCTGTCGGCCATTCCGGGGGTTCGGTTTGGTGCTGGGGATTTCGCGAAGATATCGGCATGCAGGTTCGCGTCCTCGTCTGGCGCAGTTCGTATGAACTAACAGCATGTTGCGCGCGGAGAAGTGCGATCAGGCGAAATCGGTCCTAGGATTCGCGGAGTTCCGGGCCGACGCGCTACGGCGAGTTGGGAATGAATATTCTCAACATCGTCGATCGTGAGCGCAATCGAAGATCAAGCGAAAACGATGGAGCGAAGGAAGAAGGAGTACCTGGCCGCGAAGGCGGCTTAGGCCGAAACCGAAAACCGCCTCTAAGCGAAAAGCGTTCGTTGTCCGAAATATCTAGACGACCTACACCCGGTATCAGGGCGATACATCGGCGAGGCTGGCGTAATCCCCCCGCACCCAGCCGGTCAGCTCGACACATCCGATGCTTCGCAGATGGGCAATCAGCTCGGGTTTGCCGGACGACACGTTGTGCGACGTGCCCATCCCCTCGATGCCGGGAGCTCCGCACCATATATCGTCGGTTCGGACCTTGAGCCACGTATGGCCCAGGGCCTTCCGACTATCCAGAATTGTCCCGTAACTGCCAGCTCGCACACCACCCAACACGAAGGCCTCTCGCGATCCATCCATATTCGCGGGATAAGCTGGCCTATCAATGATGTTGACGCCGCCTGTTCTGTCAAAGACAATGCGTTTGCCAGCGTATGAACTCGTGAAGGGGTTCGACAACCCGAAGACGATGAGGGCGGTCACGGCGAGAGCCGCAAGACCGATCGCGCGAGGGGTTGTCGGTTCTCAAAACCGGTCCGTCCCGAAATCATTGACCTTTTCCTTCCGGCACTCGATCGATCAATGCCCGATGATTGACCGAATCCAGACGTAGAATCAGTCTCGCATTGGGCAGTGACGTGGGGCGAGATCACCTCGCGATGTAGTGCGGTCCGATATTGAGAACGGACAGGTACTTCGTCTTGTACTTGGGGTGGACTCTTGAGTTCATGCTGAGAATGTGGGCGCATCCACTCTGGATCTTGCGAGACCCTGGAGTCCAGGTGGCCTTAGACCCGGTATCCATGCACCAACGCCTCGGGCTGATTAGAGTGTTCCGATCACGTTGAAAAATATGCCGTGGTGGTCGTAGGTCAGGTCTGTCAGATCTTCCGAAAAATCCGTGAAGTTGTAACCGATGCCGACCTTGAAATGCTCGCCGAAATATCGATAGAGCGTAACCAGGCTGCCAGCACGATGTTCGTCGAGATCGGGCAGATCGAGTAAGCGGCCCTCGATCGTGCCTTCCCAATTTTTTCGGAATCGCCAATCGGCCCGCAGAATGTAGAGATGAGCGTCGTTCTTTATGAAATTCTTGTTCTCACGATCCAGGCTGATCTGGCCCGATCGATAGGCGTATTTGCCGCCGATCGACCAGGTATTGCTCAGTTTGTAGGTCATATCGAGAGCGGCAACGTGACTCTTCTGAGTGAACTGGGTGGCGACATTCAGCTGGTTGACCTGATCCACACCCGGGACGTTGTAGAAGTAGGTGTACTTCGCCAGAGCAAATAGTCGGTTGTGTTTCACCGGACGGAATGCAAAACCCAGGACTGCCTCCGTGAAGCCGCCGTCAAAGAACTCGCCCTCCGAACTATCGCTGATCGCGTGATTCGCCTTGGCGAGAAGTCGCCAATCCGGCGTCATCTGGACGCTCAGATTACTTCGAAACAACCAGGTGGTTCGGTCGGATCGCGATCCGTCGAATTGCTGGATATCGGCATAGATATATTCGACCGCACTCGAGATCTGAACACCCTTGGAGTTGAAACCAATGCTTGCGCCAGCAGCCCGGCGTTCGGTCTTGGCATCGGACTGCCGATTTCGCGTCTTGCCACTTTCCCAGTTGGCACCGAGACTCCATTGCTCGGTCGGTTTGTAATCGATCCCCACCGATCGAGTCAAACCCGATATTGCAGCGTGTTGATACTGATTCTCGAAATACACGCTCGTGCTATCAGACAGACGCGTCCGCGTCCCAACAATGAGGCTACCCCGTCGGGCTGCGAGACCGTCGTAGGAGCGTTCATTGTCCAACGCATAATTGAGGTAGAACCGCGTTCGCTCGCTCTGTTGAAATGTCGTTCCGGCTTTGGCGGCGAGACCGAGATCACCATGGGAGACCTCGCCGTCGACTTTGAGTCGATCGCTCACGCGAAAGCTGCCGCCAACTCCGCCTCGTCGATTATCATCTCGATTTCCCGTCGAACGAAGTGTCGCCTGGCCAAAGCCGTAGGCCTTCCATCTGCCCTTCGAATCGAAGTCGATCTGCAGCACCCCATCCGTGCGTTCGCCCTCCTCCTGAGTCGCGACGGCCACGACGGAAGAGTCATCGCGGTCGTCGTAACGCACGCCGACCTGCAGACCCCAGTGATCAGTCACGTCGTAGGCTACGTCGACCTCGACCGTCGTTGTTTCGAGCCCACGATCTTGATTCAGCCGATCAGCCTTGGCATTGAGTCTCAGCACGCTGCCGAGCGGCATCGCTAGGATGCCACCGTACTGGTCGGTATCCGTCACTGTATTCAGTCCCGGCGCGGAATAGCCCGCCTCGAGTCGCTGTGCGTAGAGACCGAGATGCCCACCCAGATTCTCGAGGAAATCCGAGAATTGGACTCGGAAATCGGCCCGATATCCGTAGGCGTCGGCCGAAGCCCGGGCCAGAGAGCCGGGATCTAGGAAGCTGAATCCTCCATCATCCGAAATCTCCGAAGTCGAGACAGGCCCCTTGCTGCGTGCAGCCTGAAACTTGACCCACGATCGGGTCGTCTTGCGGAACGTCAGATCGGCAGCATAAAGACTACTGTCGACGTCGCCCTGCTCGTTCTTGTTCGCAGTCATGCCGATCTTCACGAAGTCATTCAGCCAGACGTGGCCCTGACCACCTGCGTTGAGCGCGTCGATATTGTCGAAGCCCGGCGTGTATTCGTATTGGACGAGCAACCAGACTTCATTGCCAGAAAGGCCGTCGTCGCGCACGAGTAGTTGATCGTCGACTGTCGTCGAGAGCGGTTCATTCAACAGGATTCGGCCCTGGATATAGTCGATGTCGTAGTCGATTTCTGGCTGGAGGCGGACGACTTCGGACACGAGCCCGGAATCCTTGTCGCGAATCTCGATCCTCAGGCGCTCGGAACCGATCAACAGATCCCGTCGCTTTAGAAAATAGAGCGATCCGCCCGTTCCACGAAACTCCTCTCGGCTCGGGACAGTACCCGAATCCGCGGCGAAGCCGTCGATGGCTGCACGACGCTCGCCAAAGCGGGTTGTCTCGTCTACCTGATAGCGCGCGTTTGCGCCATAAAGTCCACGTTCGATCAACGCCAGTTCGTTGTCGGCATAGGCGACTACGAAATTGCCCCAGAGTAAGTGGTCGTCGCCCTTGCTGAGCTTCACGTAGAGTTTGCCGAGCGTCGGCGCCGTCTCCTCGACTGTGCCGTCGTCGCCGAAGGTCGAATAGTGATAATCGGGGTCGAGGCGTCGAAAAAGGGAGTCCGGAGTCTTGTCGAGAAAATTCGAGAAAATATCCTCGAGCGGTCCCTCTCGAGTGTCTGCGCTGGCTGTCAGTTTCCAACCGTCGCCAAACTTACCCGTCGTGTAGAAGGCCAGTCGACCATTGGCAAAGGCGTCCCTCTTGTCGCTGTTGTTGCCCCTGAGCGCTGAGTTCGCACCGTCCGTGATATCGACCGAAAGAGTGAGGTCGGCGATTCCCATGTAGAACCATTCATTCGAATCGAACTCGAGATCACGCAAGAAGAGTTCTCCATTGCCATCTTCATCCAGAATGGCAACTTCAACGGTGTGCGCACCCGGCGGCAGAAGCACTTCAGCGATGAAATTTCCATTCTCATCGACGGGAACAGGAGATCCGGCAAGCCAGACTGTGTGACCTGCTGGAATTCCGCCACCCCGAACCTCGACGCTACTCACATCATCGAGTGCGATATTCCGAGTCGCAGGCTCACTCTCGCCGTAACCCGCCAGGAGTTCGATGTCTTCGCGTGTTTCACCCGGCGACTGCAGATTGTGCGCGATGGGCCTGCCCTCGGGCTCTTCGCGCCCTCCGGCCTCGCCCACGTCGCCATTCCTGCCGCCGTCCGTAGTGGCTTCCTTGTCGAGTATCGTGTTAGTAGGATCGACGGACACGGACTGGCTCAGCGCGAAATCGTCTGACGATTCAGCATTCACGATCCACAGCGGCTGGGGCGACGTCTCGTCGTATGTCCCGTCCGGGGCGTAGACGCGCAGCACGAATTTCAGAATGCGGACCGGTGACGAGAGCGCCTCGACCTCCGGGTACCAAACAGCGCGGCCGCTGCGATCGAATTCGGCGATGCCGAGCGGCTCGCCTTGGAGCGAATCCGGCCGCTCGAAAACACGAACTTCCGACCGCTCGATGAAATGAGCGTAGTTCGTGTACATCTGGAACCGAACGGGAGTGGCCTCAATGAGGTCGCCATCCCTGGAGCGCACCCGAATCGTGCGCGGCGCGGACGTCACACTCAATCTCGGATCCAATTTCAAACCATCGAATCGGAAGTCCATATTCGCTTTATCGAGCGCTACATCGGTACAGCGTTGGATGTCGGCCGAGTTTCTACCCGGATCATCGATCGGCACGCCATCCACCGTGATACGCATCAGGTTCAGAGCGAGCGGCTCCTGCGGGCGTAGTTCACGCGTGATCGGTGTAACCTCGACACCTTCATAGTCTTCGAGCACCGCAAGCTCATCGAAGACGACCTGAACCACGACATACGAAGAAATCCCCTGCTGAAAACCGCCGTTCACAACGTCGTCGGAATGCACGAAGCCGCGACCCTCGTGTTCCACCTGCGCATCCGAAAGCTCGAGTTGCGCCTTGATCTGATCCATGGTTCGGCGCGCACGCGCTGCAGACAGCCCGATATCGTCGCCATAGACCTTGGCGGTCCGTCGGTCGAGTCGCTGGTTGCCGGTGTACCCTATGAACCGAAGTCGAACATTCTTCTCGTCTTTCACGTCTTCCATCGCGCGATGAAGTTGATCCGCATAACCCTTCGGAATCACCGGCTCACCGTTCTCGATCGAAAGCGATTCGAGACGTCCCCACGGCGGATCATAGACTCGTGCAATCAGCTCTGCCGAGGCAGAATCCGGACACATCTGAAGATCATCCGGCAACTCCTGTAACGGATCGTCATGCCAGAACTCGACCTCGATGCGCCGATTGAGTCTGCGGCCATGCTCGGTCGCATTCGAAGCGAGCGGTTTCGATGATCCGCGGCCATCGCTCGCGATTCCCGCCGTCGGCAGATCGAGTAACTCTTTCAACACCAGGGCAGCTCGACGGGCCCTCGCCTTCGACAACGCGCGGTGCGTGCCGTAGATCCGCGCAGCGCGACCCGTCAGTGGTACATCATCGGTGAAGCCGATGAACTTGACCGTAACGTTCTGTTTATCGCGAAGGTTATAGAGCGCCTCTTTCACCTGACGAACGAACTCGGCGTCGAGATTGATCGCATCCTCATCGTAATGAATCGGCGCGATCAAGTTCTTGACGCGTGCGCGGTGAGCATTTCCTTCCCGGTAGCGAAGTTTGCAGAGCGTTTCCGTCCGGCAGACCTTGAAGCGTTTGATGTCTTGATGAATGACGACTTCCTCGATCGCGATCCGATCGCCGATTTCGTCATACCAGACCTCGACCTCGACACGTCGATTGAGCAGACGCCCCGCTTCGGTCGTATTCGACGCGACGGGATCCTTGGCACCGGCCCAGCCAAAGGAGATCGACTCGGGCGGAAGCGACAATGCCGACTGCAGGAACTCGGCCACTTCACCGGCACGCTCGCGCGAAAGCCCTTGGTTATTCTCGTAGAGCCGAGCAAGTGCCGGCGACAACGCCTGGTCGTCCGAGTGGCCCACCAGATGCAGTCGAACGTTGTCGAGGTGCTGCATTCCAGCGAGTACCGTCTGCAGATTCCTTACATAATCGGGAGATATGTCGACACCCCCCGACGTAAACCGAATCGGCGGCACGACGTTCGTGAGTTTAACGATCTTCACATCGACGGCAGTGACTTCGCGCTCTTCCAACCTGTCACCCATTTCGGTTTCAAGCTGCTCTGGATCGAGTGCCCATATCGTCAGCGGCTCATTGCTCGAAATGATCCGCTCGGTCGAGCTGTTGCGTGCCGGCTCGAAGCCGGGGGGACCCGCGCCGACATGCGGCAATTCGAAGTCAATTGAACTCCTTTCCGGGAGCGGCGCCGGACGACCCGAAGGCCTGGCACGGCGCCAGTAAATTTCGGTTTCGATCTGGAGGCGGTAGCTGTCTCGCTCCTCCCACGCTTCGATGATCGCGCTCTTGACGTCCTCGAGACGTCGCTCCACCAGCTGCGGGTCTTCGATGTCCGCCAGGTAGGAAAGCCGGAGAAGCGATTCCTTCTTCTCGAGTTCGTCGAGAAGCATCATCAAACGCGACTTCCACTGTGTCCGCATCTCGACCGAACCCGGCTCGAAGACGGCATCCGCCAGGTCGAGTGCGATGACGCGATGTATCGACGCACCGAACTCGAAGCTCAACGCCTTACCTCGCGTGGCACGCTTCACTTGCGTCTGCCGCGTCGACATTCGATAGCCGCTGGGCAGAGTCCGGTCGTCGAGCTTGAGAACGAAGTTACTTCCACGCTCCTCATTGGGCACGATGGCACACGTAATATGGAAACGTCCAAACTGGTCCGTCGTGACTGCAAGCCCACGCATGGTGATCAGACGGATCCCGGATAGACCCTTCTCGTCGCCATCCTGTTCACCGTTCTGATTGACATCATCGAAGACTTTGCCGAGCACGTCCGTACAGTCGAAGGTCGGATCCGGGACGACGCGTACGGTCGCGGTCGCCTCGCCCGACAATACCAGCCCCGTCGTACTACTGATCGCCTGGGCGCGGTTGATGAACTCGCCCTCTGTCACGCCCGCACCGACAGCCAGCAACAGAACCAGAGTCCGGCGCGTAGAAACCGTGCTGGGCAGATCCCACGTCAGTTCGCGCCCGACGATCGTCGGCTCGATTTCGACACCGTCGATCCTCGCGGAGCCCTCGATATAGCGGAGACCGGCAGGATAGCGATCGACGATCATCAGATCTCCGAGCGGACTATTGTCGAAGGTAATCTCGTACGGAATCAAATCGCCCCGACTGACGTTGATCGAGGGTGTGGTCTTCGTGATCGACACCACATTAGCCAGCACCGGGTCGATCGGGATATGGTTGCTGAAGATCTGACTCGATCCCGGATCCTGGGTGTTGTCCAACGTAAGATGGAGATGGTAGTTCGTACCAGTCGTGCCGGCAGGAACCGAAGTCGGCGGTGCGAACTCAGAAGTCTGGACTTCGCAGTGCTGGGCAGTGAAGGGCACAGCATCGTTCGGGCAGGTCGGAACGGAATAAGGCGGCGTCGTCGAGTCGGAAAGCGCCGGAATGAGCTGAGAAGCTCCGGCGACATAATTTGCATTCGGAACAGCGAACGCGATCAGATAAGCGCCACGATTCGGACAACTCGGCGCACTGAAATTGAGATCGAACTTGTAGTAACCATCACTTCGCGTTATCTGCCCCTGCTGCACTGGGTCATCGAAACAGCTGGAAGACAGAGCCGACCCGGTACTCGCATCGAGCAGCGTCACAGCCGCGCCTGCGATCGGCGTCCGCAACACAGAATCGTAGACGACCCCGTTCGGGTCGATCGGTAGATCGAGGCCCTGAAGATTACTTCCGGGCGGCACGATGATATCGCTGATCACCTGCAGACCGTTCGTAAAGGCCGACTCACCACGTCCGATCGCGGCCGTATTCGCTCCCGCCCCCGGACCCGAGAAGCGAAGCTCGTATTGATCTCCGCTCGCACCATTAGGCGAAACGTTGCCGATGGAAAAACGCCCGCTCGCGTCCGTCAGCGTCGACTGGGAGAATTGGCCATTGCGATACAGATCGACGATCCAGTTCGCCAGCTCGATTTCAACGGCACCGAGACTTCGATCAAAGTCCGCGTCGTGCCAGACCGTCCCGTTCAAGGCACCCACTCCGGGTACGCCACCGATTGAGACGGAAACACTCGAGCTCGCCATCTGCGGAGGTGTATTCCACGTGACGACACCCGTATTGGTGACCGTCGTCCCGATCGCGAGGCCGCCGTCGATGTCGGCACGGAAGCGCAGCACGGCAGAAGCACCGGGTGGCAGCGCCCCATATAGAGTCGACCAGTCACCGGTGATGACCGAGCCTGCTACTGAGATTCCAACCGCCAACCCGTCTAGCGTTGCCGAGCCTAGCACCAGTGTGAGCTGGCCCGGAAATGGAGCGTCCAGATCGTCGGTGATCACCCCGCTCAGG